>Ga0209274_10000627_pt1 | contig 19961 bp, 18 predicted proteins | sample HubBroMetageREF1_FD_188343 | JGI IMG/M metagenome (GOLD analysis project Ga0209274, IMG submission 188343) | Reference soil microbial communities from the Hubbard Brook experimental Forest, New Hampshire, USA - Hubbard Brook CCASE Soil... | ecosystem: Environmental > Terrestrial > Soil >...
AGCCTCAGGCCACAGATTGACCCTCACTCGCCCTACCTCCTGATAAGCGTAGCTGCGAAAGCTGCTCTCAGCCTCCAGCACCAATCCCCGCTTTACGGGATTGCGATGCATATAACGCAGTTTCTCGATCCTCTTACATGCGCTCCACACGTTGAAGTCGTAGAAGCGGCGTTGCCACACATGCTCCTCAGAGTCGGGCCATAACTCGCTTTGCGCGGAGTTCCGCTTTTCCCGCCGCAACACTCTCCTCGCATAGCGTTGCTTCACCACCTGCATGACGGTAGAAGGCGTCCCGCGCACAGGTTCGCTGATCGACAAGTGGATGTGGTCCGGCATCACCACATAACCCACCACGACGAACCCGTAGCGTTGCCGAGTTTCTTCGAGAATTTGCGAGAACAGGTCGCGCCGCCGCGGCGTTGCCAGCCACGGCTGCCGGTGATAGCTACTGCAGGTAAGGTAATGCAGATGGTCCTGGCCGTAATAGCGTTTGAGGCCTCGCGGCATTTCCTTACTCCAAGAGCGGATACCGTGCTGGTCAGGATAAAATCGACCGCGAGAGTCCAAGCGGTCCGCATTTGGGAAAGCCCACCCTTTGCAAAGGACGCAAAGGATGGGCCACCCAGGATTTATGTTGGCGTCAGAAGGGGCGCCACCCGCCTCGCGCTTGCCGGGCGCAGGGGGCTGTGATACAGTCAGGCCGCCAAAGTTGGGTGCGTTCCCCCGTGCCCGGCAAATCTATGGAGACGGGGGATACGATTGTGCGCGTGCGTCATACCATTTCTCTGTTACGCCCTTCCACCGATTCAAACCATGCTGTTCTTCTCAACGGGTGGAAGCCACTCTTCTTCATTGTCACGATCTTCTGTGTTTTCCTCATGCCCGCCTTAGTCGTGGCGCAGACCAAGCCCGCCGAGAAAGCGTCCGTGCCTTCAACGGCAGCGACCATCGGACAGTGGGCTTCCCCGGTTTACTTCTGCCCGAAAGAGCCCTGTGTGGTTGGCGGCAACGCGGTCGTCCTACACACCGGGAGTGTACTCTTCTATTACTTCCCGGTACTGCCCGGCACCTGGAACTCCCAGGCGCTGCTGCTCGATCCGTTGACCGGCGTTGTCACCGATGTAGCCCTGACCATTCCACGCGACATCTTTTGTTCCGGCGTTACGGTTCTGGCCAACGGCCAGGTCGCGGTTACGGGCGGCGTCCTAACCTCGGGGAATCACGGAGACACCTACACCACGATCTTTGATCCCCTGACCTCAGCTTGGTCCGTCGGCCAAGACATGTACTACTCCCGCTGGTATCCCAGCAGCGTTGAACTTTCAGACGGCACGGTCCTGGAAATGTCCGGAGTCGACTCGACCGGAAAGTACGTCCAGACTGTTCTGGAATCCTACAACTACACGACCGGTGCCTGGACGGTTCTGCCGGCGTCGGCGAACTTGCCGAGTTCGGTTCCCTATGCTTATCCACGGCTCTCGCTGCTGCCCGGCGGGAGTGTCTTTATGTCGTCGCCAGCGCCGACTACCTACTTGTTCAATCCCGTCACGAATATCTGGTCGCCCATGGGCACCGTGAATTATGGCTTTCGGTTTTTTGCTCCTCATGTATTGTTGCCGGGGTTGGAGGAGGTGATGGTGGCCGGCGGTTCGCCGACGTATGACGACGGGGGAACAACCGCGACCAACACCGCCGAGATCATTGACACGTCGGCCCTCACCCCTGTCTGGACCTATACCGGGGCGATGACCTACCCGCGCTATAACGAAAACCTCGTTCTTCTCGCCGACGGAACCGTACTGGCGGTTGGCGGAGGAGGTGGCGGCGGGCAATTCACCAATCCCGTCTACACTGCGGAGTTGTACGATCCCACTACCGCGCAATGGTCCGTCATGGCAGCGCAGGCCATTCAGCGCACCTACCACTCGACCGCGGTTCTTCTACCCGACGGACGCGTGGTTTCCTCGGGTTCCAACAACGGCGCTCCAACCCAAATCACCTACGAGATCTACAGCCCGCCGTACTTGTTTAAGGGTGATCGGCCGGTCATCGAGTCCGCGCCTACGACTCTCACCTATGGCGCCACGTTCACCATTACCGCAAAACAAGCCGGTGGCATTACGCGAGTCGCACTGCTTCGGCCTGGAGCCACCACCCACGCCGACGACTTCGACCAGCGCTATGTGGACCTCACATTCACCGTCGATAAGGGCATCATCCAAGCCACGGCTCCGGCGAACGGCAACGTGGCCCCGCCCGGCTATTACATGCTCGTTATCGTCAGCACAAATGGCGTGCCTTCCGTCATGCCGTTCCTGCAACTCAGTGCCTCGACCACGAGCGCAGAAAAGCAGAAGGGAAGTGTTCCGGCACAGGCGAAGAAATAATCTCGAAGCCACCCGGTGGGTGGCGCACCCTTTGGCGCTAGCACAAATCCTGGGTGGCCCATCCTTTGCGCCCTTTGCAAAGGGTGGGCTTACCCGAGACTCTCTCGTTTTTCCACAGCACCAAAATGTGACATCCAACCTTGACCCTGAAATTCAAACAGCAGATCATAGCCAAGGCGGAGGCGGTGCAGGCAGAGTTCGCCTGCCGGGTCCTAACTTTTTTGTTATCAATATTTTGACCTCTAAGTTCTTTGAAGTCCGGATTTTGCAGGGAATTTCCTGCCAACCCGATGACTTCAAAGATTCAGGGGGGAGGGGGGATACCCCAGAAAGCGCCGCCCACCAGGAATTTCGCACGCGAGTTTCGCTACAATTAAAACAGTTTCTCTGATCCCACTATGTCCCTGACCAAACAACAAGCTCTCGACATGTTCAACTCCGATGACCTGATCGGCATTGGGATGGAAGCCGACGCGGTGCGCCGCCGCCTGCATCCCGAGGGCACGGTCACTTACATTATCGACCGCAATATTAACTACACCAACTTCTGCACCGAGTACTGCACATTTTGCGCGTTCTACCGGCCGCTGAAGGGCCCGGCGGCGAAGGAAGGATACATTCTCGAGTTCGAAACGATTTACGAGAAGATTCGCGAGACCGTCGAACTCGGCGGCACGGGCGTGCTGATGCAGGGCGGCCTGCATCCGGATTTGAAGATTGACTGGCACGAGCGGATGCTGCGCGGCATCAAGGAACGTTTTCCGCAGATCCATCTGCATTGCTATTCGGCGTCGGAAATTATTGCGATTGCGGAGTACAGCGCGCTCTCCATTCGTGACACGATTCTGCGGCTGCGCGATGCCGGCCTCGACTCGATTCCCGGCGGTGGCGCGGAAGTGCTGGACGATGAAGTCCGGTACAAAATTGCGCGACTGAAGTGCTTAACCGACGACTGGCTCAACGTGCATCGCACCGCGCACCAGATCGGCATGCGCACCACCGCGACCATGATGTTTGGCGTGGGCGAGAACAACGAAAATCTGGTCAACCACTTTCAGCGGCTTTATGAATTGCAGGAAGAGACGGGCGGGTTCACGGCGTTCATCCCGTGGAGCTTTCAGCCGCAGCATACGGCGCTGGGCGGCCGGCACTGGGACGAGGCTACCGCGGTCGACTACTTGAAAGTTCTGGCCATTTCGCGCCTGTATCTTTCGAACTTCCTCAATGTCCAGTCGAGCTGGGTGACGCAAGGGTTGAAAGTCTGCCAGATGGGGCTGCGCTTCGGCGGCAACGACGTAGGCTCGGTGATGCTGGAAGAGAACGTGGTCCGCGCCGCAGGCGTGACCAACTGCACGACCGAAGAAGAATTGCGGCGGATTATTCGCGATGCGGGATTCCGTCCAGCGCGGCGGGATACGCTGTATCGGCAGTATTTTTTGAACTAGAAGGATTTCGAGCTCACAAGATGTGGGTGCCCCATTTCTCGCGGTTTTTGCGAGAAGTGGGGTTTTTATGCGGCAACTAACCTTCGGCTTCGCTCTGTTGGAATATCCCCCTTCTCGCAAAGGACGCGTGGGAAATGGGGCACCCGCACAGAACCCGGACTCATTTTTTCAATGTCTCGTGGTCGAAGCTGATGACGCGCGTGACCTTCCATACTCCGTCTTGGTTTTGCCAGAGGTGAATAAACTTCGCCTCGCCGACCGAATCTGCAGTCTCGTGGCCGGGGTGGTGGAAACGATGAATCCCAATCTCCACCGCCCCATAGTTAGCGATGGGATAGACCTCGAGCGTGCCTGGAACCAGTTCCCGCGTCACCTTGCCGCAGATGTTGTTCTTCACGCCGTCGACAATCGCCTGCCGTCCGCGGGCCAGACCGGTCTTGTCGTGGTAGAACTCCAGGTCGTCTGCCAGCAGAGATCCAAATTTTTCCAGATCGCAACGGTTGTAGGCGTCGAACAGTTGCATGTCCAGCGCCTGGATGGTTTGAAACAGTGCCTCTGGAGCAGGCGCAGCTTGGGCGTGGAGGTGCGCCAGTGGAGTAACGAGGAGAATTGCCAGGAGAAGCCGCAAGGTGAAGATGGTTTTCACGAGGGAATCCCTTTCTAGTTGCTCTGCCTGTTTAACTTTACGTTCGAACCGGTCGGATTGTTCCCTGAGAAACAGAAGCGGATTGGTCTGGTGGTGGAAAGCAGATTCCTCCGCCCCTCGCGTTCGCTCGGGGTAGGAATGACAAGACTAAGATTGGTTAGAACAGGTTCAGTTGCTCGTCGAATTCCTGCACGGGGAACTTCGTCGCGTACCTGCGACGTTCTTCGCGATGGCGAGACGAGAGTTTGTATTTCTCTTTCAACTTGGCGATGAGTTGGCTGAGTCGCTTGCCATAGGATGGCGGAAGGAAGGCGCGATCCTGGTAGCGCTGGCGATAATTTTCCGCGAGATGCGGGAAGTTGGTTTCAAGGAACGGCAGAAATATCGCGGCGGAGCAGGGTTTCAGAAAAAGCGCGTTGGCGAAAACGTAATCGGCGCCGGCCTCGGACGCGGCCCGCACCAAGGCTTCCAGATCGGCGGGCGAATCGGTGATGCCGGGCACGACGGGCGAACAACTTAGTCCTACGCGCAATCCGGCGGCGCTCAGCGTGCGGACTGCGTCCAAGCGCAGGTCGGGGCGCGGCGCTCTCGGCTCGAGAATCCGGGCGAGGTCGGTGTTCAGTGTGGTGATGGTCACGTGTACCGACAGCTTGTTGTGTTTGGCGACCTCGCCGAGCAGATCGAGATCGCGCGTGACCAGATTCGATTTCGTGACGATGCCGAGTTCGAAGCCGCGGTGGCGTGCGAACTCTTCGAGAATTCCGCGCGTGACTTCGTAGCGGCGCTCGGCGGGTTGGTAGGGATCGGTGGCGGTGCCGAGGGCGATCGATTCGTCATTTTTTACTTTGTGAAGTTCGTGGCGCAGCAGTTCTGCGGCGTGCTGCTTGACGTAGATTTTCTGCTCGAAGTCCATGCCGTCGCGCATTTCCATGAACTCGTGGGTGTAGCGAGCGTAGCAGTAGCGGCAGCCAAACTCGCATCCGCGGTAGGGATTGATGGTCCAGGTGAAGGGCATCTGCCGGCCGCTCACGCAGCGGTTGAGCAGGGATTTGGTGGGCAGGGTGAAGTATTCGACTTGATGGCCTTCGCGCAGTGATTCTCCGGCGGAGGCGAGGCGCGCGATGCCCACCAGCGTGGGCCTGGCGGGAGCGGGCTGGTTCGAAGCGGGGAAAAGAGGGAGGGGGTTCATTGTTCGCCTGTTGTTCGCCTTTTGTTCGCCTACAATAGCGCGGCGTTGGAGGCATGTCAAGAGCCCACGGGCCGACGTCAAAATCGGGGGAACGGACTCGATTTTCGACATGAGCCGGGGCACTTTCGCGGCACGGACAAAGCCCAGGGCAGCAAGATTTCTCGGGTCAGAGAAGCGACTTTACTGGAGGAACCGCCGCCACAGGCGGGGTTCCGTCCCGCCCGTGGCCGCCGGTTGAAGTACAAGGATTGAAGTACCGCGATTAAGGCGTGACCTCGAAGATCGCCCCGCACCCGCCCAGGCATGTAGGATCGCCGCCGGCCAACGCCTCGCCGTATAGATTACCGGCCTTGTCAAAGACAATTCCTGGCCCCGGATGATTTGGAGTGTTAACGCCGTTGATGAAGCTATAGACAACTTGCTCGCTCCAGTCACCGCCCACCGTGGGAGTCAATTCATACACCGATCCGGCTTTGTGCGCGCCGCCTTCCTCCGTGGCGCCATAAAGATTGCCGGAGGCATCGAAGGTCAGGGGCGCTATTGGGTAGACGCCGTCCCCGGCCTGGTCGAAGGTATGCAGGGTGAGTTCCTGCCATCCACCACCTGCCGCCGGAGTCAACTCGAAGATTGCGCCAAAGTTGCCCGAATTGCCGTTTGAGGCCGCGCCGTAAAGGTTGCCGGAGGAGTCGCGGATCAGGCCGCCGTCGAGATTCGCCCCATCCACGTTGTTGAAGCTGTGAACGACACTTTCAACCCAACTGCCATCGCCGGCCGGAGTTACCGCGAAGACCGTGCCGCAACCGTCGGTGCAAGCGGAGGAACCGCCGCCCGAGTAAGTTGTGCCATAGAGACTACCCGAGACCGAGACCAGGCCGGAGTAGGGATTGGCGCCATCGGCCCCGCCGCTGAAGCTATAGAGAATCTTCTCCGCGAAACCGCCGTGACCATTCGGGATCAACTCGTAGACAATGCCATCCTTATCACTGCCGCCGCCCGCGGCGGTGCCGTAGAGTTCACCCTTGGAGCCCACCAGCAAGCCTCCATGGGGAAAGCGTCCGTCTCCGGTCTGGCCAAAGCTATGCAGTGTTTTGAAAGTCCAGCTGCCGTCCGCGTTGGGCATGAGTTCGAACACGATGCCAGTGCCGAAAGCGCCGCCCAAGTACGTGGTTCCGTAGAAATTGCCCTGGGGATCGACGGTCAAGGTCGCATTGGGCCAGAATGGGTCAGTCCCAACGTTGTTGAAGCTGTAGAGCTCGGTTTCAACCCAGGTTCCGTCTTTGGGCGCGAGTTTGAAAATGTTACCAGCGCCGTAAACGCCACCATAGAACGTGGATCCGTAGAGATTGCCCGAGGCATCAATGACCATGCCGGCAATCGGGTCGTATCCGTCATTGTTGTTGAACCAACGAATCACAGTTTCCTGCGCGAATGCGCTGCCCGCCACCGAAAGAGTTACGGCAATCACTGCAAAAATCGTCCCCGCAAAAGAAAGTCTAATGCTTCGCATCACAGCATTCTCCCTGGCTCTTAGCCGGAATTCTGTTTGACTACGAAAGCGCCGCCGATTCTAACACATGCGCCTCCAAAAGCCGCTCCAATACTGGGGAGTTGGCGCGAAGCGACACTCACGTCGTCGATGGAATAACGCCCCCGGGCCAAGCCGCCGCGCAGGATGCTTACGACGAAGCTGCTACTGCTTTAGGATCCAGGTCGACATTTTGTCGAGAGCTACCGGGGAAATCGTCTCTTCGATCTGTGCGTATTCCATCGGGGATCCGGTCTTGGCGGTTTGGAAAAGATGATTCAGGCCGGGGAGTTCATCGATCTCGACGTGCGGGTTGCCGGATTCTGCGAGCGCTTTGCGGATGGGCGGCAGATTCTGGCTGGGCAACACTTGCTTGTCGAGTGACCCGTTGATGGCCAGGACGGGGCAGGTGACTTTGCGCAGAGCGATGGCGGGATCGTAGATGAGAAAGTAGCGGAACCAGGGCGAGGTGAGTTGCTTGATTTCGGGGCCGATCTGGGCTTCGGGAACGTCGCCGGCCATCTTTTCTTTGAGTTCTTTTTCCAGAGCCGTCTCGTCTTTTTCGGTTTCGACCAGCTTGAGCAACTCGCGTTCTTTGGCGGCGTCTTTGGCGGCTTCGGCCGGGTCTTTGCCACCGGCGACGGCAATGGCCTCGCTTTGGGCTGCGATGATTTCATCTCCGGGGACGCCGGTGCCGGCCATCATCACGATGAAGGCGACGTCTTTGTTGCGGGCGGCGATCATGGGGGCGATGACCCCGCCTTCGCTGTGGCCGATCAGGCCGATCTTGTGGGGGTCGACTTCCGCGCGCGTCTTCAGATAGGCGATGCCGGCTTCGGTGTCGGTAGCGAAGTCGGCGGTGGTGGCGGTTTTGAAGTCTCCCGTGGACTTGGCGGTGCCGCGATCGTCAGCGCGCAGGACGGCGATTCCGTGGCGCGTGAGATAGTCCGACAAAACTAAAAAGGGTTTGTGGCCGAGCAGAGTCTCGTCGCGGTCCTGTGGGCCGGAGCCGGTGATCAGCACGACGGCAGGGAACGGACCTTTGCCTTGCGGAACGGTCAAGGTCGCGGCCAGCGTGACGTTCTGCAGCTTGTTGTCGTAGGAGACATCTTCGTCGTGGTAAGGATACGGCTTGACGGGATTCTGCGGGCGCTTCAGTTCAAGTTCGGCAGAATCCTTAAGGCGCTTCAGCACCAACGGGTGAGCACTGCCGAGTTGAGTGAAGGTGCCTTCGATCGAGGAAGGACCGGCCGAGGCAGAGTCGGCGGCGATTTTGCCCTCGAACGTTCCGCCGATCTTTTGGATTTCGATCTTCAGCGATGAGCCGTCGCGGGTGACTGAACTGGTGGCGATGCCGTTTGCGCCCTGGTCGGGACTGTCGAGGGTGGCGGTCAGGCCGTCGGGAGTGGCGGCGCTGTGGAAAACGACGCGCAGCTTGAGGGTGCCGAGTTCGAGTGTTCCCATCCAGGCGCCGTCGATGTCAGATGGCTTGGCGGCTTTGACGGGAGCGTCCGCACGTTTGAACTCGAGCGGGAAGGACTGGCCCTGCGTCCAGGTGCCAGAGATGGTTTTTCCATCGGCCGAGACTTTGCCCTCGTAGGTGCCGTGGATCACGGCGATATCGAGGCTCAACTTGGAGTCTTTGAGTGAAACGGAGTCGACCGGAATGCCGTTGGCTCCGGGCTGGTCGATGCTGTCGAGGGTGGCTTTGAGGCTGGCGTCGGGCGCTTTGGTGACATGCAGCACGAGGCGGAATTGCTGGCCGCCTGCGCTGAGGGTTCCTTGCCAGTCGCCGGCAAGGTCTTGAGTCCCGGCTTGGGCGTGCGCCGGGATCGTGGCGAGGAAAAACAGCGCAGCGGTGACGATCCGGCTCTTCATGAGTTCCTCCCTAGTTCGCTCGTGCCTCATTCGGCGAAACGGACTCTATGGCTTCCGTTTCATTGCTTTGGTTTCTGAGCGTCCGGCGAGTCTTCTTTGGTGCGCTTCAGGATCAGGGCGCGGCTGGGGCCATCGCCTTGGGTCCAGTCGCCGCTGATCGCATCCAGATTCTTGTTGGCCTTGCCCGAGAAAATGGTGTTGATTTGCTTCGTGGCTATTTTGATCGACGAACCCTTGCGAGTAACCGAGGTAGCAGGCCATCCCTTAATGTTCGCATCGGGAAGATCCAGCGTCGCGGTGAGACCATCGGCGGTGTTCTTGATGTGGAAAGTTACATGATTTTTCCCGACACGCCCACTTTCCCCAGCGGGGGTATCGTAAATTCCCTCCCAGGCACCATCAATATCGGAGGGCGGAGCGGGGTCGTGTTGCAGCTTGAGTGGCGTAGTGGTTTTGTTGAGGGTGAGCGGCATCTTCGGGCTGGGGCCCTGGGTCCAGCTGCCGCTGATCGAACTGCTCCCTTTGAGCGAGCCGTCGAAAACTCCTTTGGCAACGTTCAAGGTGAAATGCACTTTTGTGCCATCGAGCGTGAAGGTGTCGAGCGGGGCGCCGGCCATGGCCTGGTCGGGGCTGTCCATGGTGGCCTTCAGGGTTCCGTCGGCTGCCTTTGTGACGTGCACGATCAAGCGCAGTTCTCCCATGTCGTTGGTGAGGGTGCCCTGCCAGTCGCCGGTAATGTCCTGAGCTTGGCTAACACACACCGTTGCCAGCGTTATTACAAGAATTGCGAATGCGTATTTCGTCCCCGCATGGTATCGATTGCTGCCGCGAAATCTCATTTCACAGGCCTCCCTGTCGTTCCAGCTGTTTGTAGAACACGAGAGAGTATATGACAGGAGCGAGTGCGGCAATCAGAATCGCGGCAAGCGGCAGCCAGAAGGGTGCATTCGCGATCACGGCGAGCAGGCCCAGCAGGCCTCCCACAAAGAAAGTCTTGGCAGCGAAACGATGAGTGGCGTTCCAGACTTGCTCGTTGGCGATAGTCCACGGCGTCCGAACCCCGACAAAGAAATTGCGGCGCACCTTGCCGAGAACGTTTCCCATGAGCGCGAGGAGAAGGCAGCCTCCGCCTTCGACAGCGCGGCTGATGTCAAATTTCCAGGACAGGCTGGCGGCGAGAATTAGCGCGTGGAGGTAGACCATCATGGCGAGGGTTGCCACCATGATGTAGAGATAAGTCGAGCGGAACGAATTCACCTCAAAATGTTTCGGCGACAGCCAGGGCAGCGCTGAAAAGAGCAGCAGAAGTGCCAGCATGACTCCGGGATCGATGACTAACAGAGTCCATTTGGCGCCCCACCCGTTCACATTGCCATGCGCGTCCCAGTGCATGGGAACAATGTTCGGCAGATACGGGTAAGCGGCGGCTGTCGTCAACAGGACGACGGCGATGAGCGCTCCCGAGATGAAGTAGTAGTTGCGAGTCATAATTTCCCCCCAGGTTTTCCTCCGGGTTTCTTGCCCTTGGGCTCTTCCGGCAATTCGGTTGACCCGGTTTCACCGTTGTTGCCCGTGCGGTGGTTGCCGGCCGTTAGATCGTTTCCCATCAAATCGTTACCTATCAAATCCATGGCCCAGGCCATCAGGTCCTGCACTACCGTTGTGTTCAGGCCGTACCAGATCTGCTGGCCGTCGCGGCGGCTGGTGAGCAGGTCTGCCTCTTTCAATACCGAAAAGTGGTGCGACATGGTGGGCTTGGTCATGTCGAAGCGCTCGGCCAGGTCGCCGGCTGTCATTTCTCCGCGGCGCAGGAGGCGGAGGATCTCGCGGCGGGTGGGATCGGCGATGGCTTTGAACGCCTGGTTGGAGGATGAGGCCATAGTTAGAGGGCTGTGTAATTAGATGACTATCGAAATATAAAATGGTGACGGTGGATTGTCAAGGGCTGCCGGGCTCGTAGCGGCTGTGAGAATTACCGCTGCTGGATTGTCATCCTGAGGCCGGCGACAGCCGGGCGAGGGACCGTACGTCAGCTGACGATATTGATGCCGTGGACAGGACTGCCCGTGCTTCCTGCGGCGCGGGCGGTCCTCGCGTCTCTACAAGCGCTGCACGCGTTTCGTAAGGTCCCTCAGGAGCGCTTCGCGCTCCTTTAGGATGACAAGGGCGGGCGGGTGCTGCATTCAACTTGGACCAACTGCCTGTCTGCGAAAGGGCTTGGGGGAAGCTTCCCACCGGGGTAGAATGGCTTGAATTGCTGGCCGATCCTCCCGGCCGGTTCGGGAGCTTGCTCCCCGGACCTTTCCAGTTGAATCCATGACGACAGACTGCAAGAATCCACGTTTCGTCACGCTGCTTCTGGCGTCTCTGATCGCCCGTCTGGCGATCGCTCTGCCGGGTATGAACGCAACGGCGCAGGTCGCGAGCAGTCCTGGGGCGAAAACGGGGAGCCGCGCCGTGATTGAGGGCGTGGTCACGAAGGAACCGGGCAGCGAGCCAGTGAAGAAAGCTCTGATCGAATTGATTGCCGAGAATCAGGCGGAAGGCGGAGACTACACGGCGGTCAGCGGGCCGGACGGAGGGTTTCACATCGAAGGCATTTTGCCGGGGCGTTACCATCTCTTCGCGGAACGCACGGGGTTGCTCGAAGTTGACAAGCACCGGGTCCGGGCTGATGGACGTGTGCTGACTCTGGCGGCAGGGCAGGAAGTCAAGGATCTGCGGATTCGGTTGCAATCGGCGGCGGTGGTGCGCGGACGCGTGACCGATGAAGATGGAGACCCTTTGCCCAACGCGCAGGTGGCGGTGCTGCGGCAGACGTTTGTTGGCGGGCGCAGCCGGTGGGAGCAGGCGGGCGCGGAGCGCACCAACGACCTGGGCGAATATCGAGTGGCGGGGCTGGCGGCGGGGAACTACTACGTGTCGGTGAGTCCTCCGCCGGATTTCAAGAGCCTGATCGAAGGTGCGGGCGCGGAGGCGCATGCGGCAAGTGACGGACTGGCGGGTACATCATCGCAGACGCCAGCACAGACTTCCTATCAAACCTCTTATCAAACTATGTACTATCCCGACACGGCGGATCGCGGCCAGGCTGTCCCGGTTGAGTTGCACGCGGGCGATGAATTCCCCGCGAACTTCTCTTTGACGCCCAGTCCCAGCCTGAGCATTCGGGGGTCGGTGGTGAATCTGCCGCCGCGGGCTTCGGCGGCCATCATGCTGCAGTCGCGCGATTTCAATCTGGTGCTGAATGGTGCGGAGATGCATGCGGACGGGAGCTTTGTGATTCGCGACGTGGCGCCTGGAGCCTATACGATTCTGGCCACGGTCGACAACGCGGCGGTGCCGATGATGGCGCGCCAAGCGCTGCAGGTGGTAGCGAACAGCGTGGAAGACGTGCGGCTGGCGCCGCAACCGGGAGGATGGATTCATGGCCGGCTGCGCCTGGAAAGTCAAAGCGCCGGCAGAGCGGATCTCAGCCAGATTTTTCTCGTTCTGCGCTTGGTCGACGGCGACGATGAACCGTTGGGTGGGTTCAGCATGGGAGACGGATTTTCCCATACGGCTCGTGTGGCAGGGGACGGCAGCTTCGAGTGGAAGAGTGTTCCGCCGGGAAACTATTTCGTGCAGCTCGCTAGCGATGGGGGCGGAAATTCCGACTGGTTTCTGAAGTCGGTGCTGGCGGGAGGGCGCGAGGTCGACGACTCCGGAATCAGTGTGAACGGCGGCACCGTGGTGCTCGACGGTGTGGCCAGCGCGAACGGCGGAGTTGCCGAGGGCGTGGTCACCGATCAAAAGGGCGAGCCGGTTGCGAATGCGGTGATCGTGGCTGTGCCGGAGACGCGGCTGCGCGCGCGCGTCGAGCGCTTCCGCAAGACAGTCAGCGATCAGAGTGGACGATTTACCCTGCATGGAATTCCTCCTGGCGAGTACACGCTGTTTGCCTGGGAGAGCGTGGACGGCGAGGCTTACTACAATCCCGAATTTCTGAAGAACTACGAGCCGCGGGGAAGCGCGCTGCGGGTGGGTGAAGGAGATCGGAAGAGCGTGCAGTTGGCGGTGATTCCGGTTAACGAAGAATAAGCGGGTGCCCCACCCTTGTCGCGGTGTTTGCGACAGAGCTTGCCCTGAGCGAAGTCGAAGGGGTGGGGATGTTGATTTTTCAAGTCCTGAAGTCAGAATCCTAAAGTCAGAATCCTAAAGTCAGAATCCTAAAGTCAGAATCCTAAAGTCAGAATCCTAAAGTCAGAATCCTAAAGTCAGAATCCTAAAGTCAGAATCCTAAAGTCAGAATCCCCACCCTGTCCCTGCAAAACCCGCAGGGACAAGGGTGGGGCACCCGACGGGGAGTGAAGAAAAGCAGCGGCGCCCTCTCGCGGCGGAGGCTGAACCTCAAATGGACCCACTACCAACTTTCTTTCAATCTGGATTTTCTTCGTACTAGAATGGTGCAGTACTTCAAAGGAGGTCCCGCCGTGCACTTCCTCGCAAAGACTCTTCTCGCTGTTTCATTTCTGCTGATTTCACTTGGCGTGTGGTCTCAAGAAGGCAATCAGCTCAATGATTCCGACCTGCTCGCGCGACTTTCCTTTGAACGATCTTGGATGGCGCAGGAAGGGGGAGTTCGGCACGTCTGTGTAGCCGTCTCTCGCGATGGAGACTATCGAATTGTGCGAACCGACTACCTCGGACAGACGCTGCGATTGCACGGGAAGATGCCGAAGGAACAATTTCAACAATTGACGAAGCTGCTGGAAGCTGCCGAATTCCGGGCTCTGTCGGGCAACCATGGTGGGTTGATTCGTCAGGAGGCGGAGAGCTTTGGGGCTGAGATTCCGGGCCCGGCGCAACAGCATGCCGACGGAACTCCGAGTTGGCCTGAGCGGGATGCGTGGCGCTTAGACTGGCTGAATGGGGATGGTGAGAGTCCGTTTCCAGGTGCGGTTGCCAAGGTTGTTGATTGGCTGCAGCAGTTTCAGCCTAGAGGTGCGAAGTCTTTCTCGCACGCTGAATTTCCAGATGTGTGTCCATCCCGCGGACTGCGCTTGCTACAGCCGACGGTCGCGGAGAACGAGCATCCCTGATCGGCTGGGAGGCGGTTAACAAGTTCAAGAGCGGCGGACAGAGCCTGCCCTGAGCGGAGTCGACGGGAGTGTCCGCCCCGCACGAGAAAATGGGGCAGCAGCTTCTGATTTTCCTCTTTATTCTCACTCGCTGCTTTCACTTCACGTTTCTTATCCCACCCCTGTCCGGCTCGACCAGTTCCCGCGCTACCAGTGGTGTGTCTCCACTACCGGAGAATCCGCGTCGGCGGCTTTGGCTTCCTCGGCATGAATCTTGCCATCGTTTTCGGCGTGGAACGAGCGGTGCTGCGCGTCGAGAAGCTTGGGTGTCATGGTGAGGACGAAATTGTCTTTCTTGCTCTTGAATCCCACCGTGTAGTCACCGCGATCGGGATTGACCATCCGCTGGGTGAAGGTTCCGCTGTGAATCAGTTGGGTGAGCGAAATGGCGTAGTGGCCGTACTGTTTGTTGAATCCCACCTGGGCACGCATCACGACCCGCATATAGGCGAGCGCGGCGAATTCGGAGTCAGAGCGGGCGGGGTCGCCGTGGTACTTGGACTGATATATCGGGCCGGGTGGTGGTGCGCTTTGCGATGCATCCGTTTGGGATGGAGCAGGGGCCTGGGGCGCGGAGTTCCGCGCCGAGAGGGTACAGGCGAGCAGCACGACTGCGGAGAGAGTGGCCAGGAGATGCCTCGATCGTTTCTTCGAAGCCGATGTGTGAATCGTGCTGCGAGTGTTCCTACGAATAGCGTTGCAAGTAGACATGCGAGGGATTTTCTCCGGGTGGTCAGTTACCTGTGGTGACTCTCTGCGAAATGTTTCCGCGCGGCCTGAACTTCGACTGCCAATGCTTGCTGCAGGCCGATTTTTCCATGTTACTCCCGTAATTTCGCTTCAGTCACCTTCTCTTTGCTTTATGGCCGATTATTACTATGCTGAGTAGAAGAATCTAACCCTACAGGGAAAACTATGAAAGCAGCAGTAGCCAGAAAACCAGTAATCAAAATCGCGGTAGTGGAAAGCGATCCATTGCGCTTTGTCGGGTTCCGCGCGTTGTTCGATTCCGAGCCCGAGTTCGAACTCGTCTCCGCGTCGCTGCCCGAGATCAGCGCGCTGCAGGGTATTGATCTTATCCTGCTCGGCAACCGCAACGGACAGAATCTGTTTGACGTGATGGCTAGCCTGAAGGCCACGCGGCCGGATTTGCGCATCATCGTGACCGGTTCTGGAATCGATGAAGAAACCATCCTGAAAGCGATTGCGTCAGGAGCCAAAGGCTATGTGGACGAAGCGGCCACGCCGGCGGAGTTTGCGCAGGCGATCCGCATTGTGAATCAGGGATCGGTGTGGGCTCCACGAAAAGTTTTGTCGATGTTTATTGAGCGGGTGTCATCGGCGCCGGGACGAATTTTTCCGGCGGGCCGGGTCACGTTTACTGACCGCGAGAAGGAAGTTCTGGAGATGCTGGTGGCAGGGCGCTCCAACAAAGAAATTGGCGGGCAATTGGGCATTGAAGAACGCACCGTGAAGGCGCACGTCGCGAAGTTGATGCGCAAGGTTGGCGTGCAGAACCGGATTGCTCTGTCGGTGCATGCCATTACGCATTCGCTGGTGGTGGCGAAGTAGGAAAGCTTCTAGCTGCTAGCTACTAGCGTCCAGCTAAGAACTGCGGCAGCGCCAAATTGTGCAGCGACGTAGTCCGATCCGAGAGTTACTTGCGGACGCTTACCTTCGTAATCTTGTAGGCTTTGAGTCTGTGCGGCATACTCGGCTCACCTACCACAGAACCTGGGAGACGGGGTTGAGAGTGGCGATTAGGGTCACTACTTTCAGCCCCGCATTTTTTTTGCCTTCAATGCCTCCGCGTTACGGAAATAGTAACTCCGCAGTACTCGTTTACGGCGCAATCTCGAAGACGGCGCCGCCCGCGAAGTAGTACTCGTCACACGCGCTTCCATAGACCGTGCCCGATGCGTCAACCAGGAGGTCGCCGACCGGAGTGATCCATCCGGGCGTGGGATATTCCGCGGTTACTTCCCAACCACCCGCATGCGGACTGAGTTTGAAAATCTGCCCGCAGGCGCCGAATTCGAACTCATTGCACTGCGCGAGATTGTCCGCACCCAGTTCCGCATCCGGGCAGGCTGCTGCACCCGCTGCCGCCCTCAAGAGTGCTTCCGTAAAGATTGCCGGCGGAGTCAAAAATCAGAGACGGATTGGGCACGTTGCCTTCGTTGGCTCCGTATAACTTTCCGGACGGGCCGGGCACGAGATTGGCATACGTTGTCAACGCTGGGAGTAAGGAAATCGTGGTTGCGGTTTGGGCGCGGACTGGCGATGCGAGCGCGGCCAGCGCCACGGCAACCATCCCAAATGCAAGGGAAAAAAGGTGAACGCGATTTGCTGTGGCGATGCTGCTTGGCTGGTTTTTCACGCAAGTTCTCCTTAGAGTATGTCGTTGAGGGACGTCAGAATGTTCGTAGGTCTGGCTTGAGGGTCAGGTCCACCACAAGGAGGCGTACCGCATTTGGGGAAACGGTGGTCCTCTATTGGGCGGAAACTATATCACAGGGGCCCCGATCCGGTTGTCAGAAGTGGCTCTTTCCGCTCGTGAAGGTTAGCGATGTGCGGGAGCTTTCAAGCAGACGGAAACCAACCGATGCGGCGACCGAAACAATGCAACCGCGCTGGCTTCATTTACAATCCAAGTATCGAATCCCAGTGAATTTTTGCGTGGTGAGGAATATGAAAAAGCTTGTGCTGCTAGCTCTGACCGTGTGGATGTGCTCGTTTATGTATGCGGCGGATGATGCGGGGAAGGAATCGAAGGCCTCGGATCGGGTGCAGGCGGCCGCGGATGTGCTGAATGAAATCCAGGCGGCGCCGGATTCGGGCATTCCCCAGGAGATTCTGGGCAAGGCCGAGTGCGTGGCCGTGGTGCCGTCGATGCTGAAGGGCGGATTCATTGTGGCCGCAAAGTACGGGCGCGGGCTGGCCAGTTGCCGCACTCCCAAAGGCTGGAGTACGCCTGCATTTTTCATGCTGGAGGGAGGCAGCGTCGGATTTCAGATCGGTGGGCAGGCGGTCGACCTGGTGATGCTGATTATGAATGACGATGGCATGCGGCATTTGCTGGCCGACAAGTTCGAGATCGGTGCGGACGCCTCGGTGGCTGCGGGCCCGGTGGGGCGCCACGCCGAAGGCAATACGGACTGGACGATGCGTGCCCAGGTGCTCACTTATTCGCGGGCGCGCGGGGTGTTTGCCGGAGTGAGCCTGAACGGAGCGGTGCTCCGACAGGACAAGGACAGCACGCGCGAATTCTACGGGCACATGATGAGTTCCAAGGCGGCGTTGACTGGCGAAGTGGATCCGCCGCCAGCGGCGAACTCCTTTCTCAGTTCGCTGGCGAAGTGGGCGCAGGAGGCGGCGAAGTAGGGCGTTCGAGCTGCGCTCGACCGGTGGGCCATTTCGACTGCTGTCGAAAATCCCCACTTCTCGCGGCTTCTTTCAATAAAATCTCGCGCGAGAAATGGGGCACCCGGCTTGAGCGGCTGCCCCCACACCATGCGGCGCAAACTCGAATACGCGGTGGCTTGGCCGTTCATCAAAATCCTGGGTGCGATGCCGCGTCCGCTGGCGCGTGGGTTCGCCATTGGGCTCGCGCAGATTGTCTATCTGCTGCACGGGCGGCTGCGGCGCGTGGGCATGCGCAATCTCGAACTCGCATTCCCTGAGAAGAGCAGAGCGGAACGGGCGCACATTCTGCGCGGGGAGTTCACTTCGCTGGGGCGGCAATTGGCAGAAGTGTGCCACTTTCCCGGATACACGCTCGAAAATGTCGAGCAGGTTGTGATCTACGACGGGCTGGAGAATTACGAGCGGGCGTATGCGCGCGAGAAGGGAGTTTTGTTCTTGACGGCGCATTTTGGCGGCTGGGAGCTTTCGGCCTTCACGCATTCTCTGCATGGTCACTGGATGCATGTCGTGATGCGGCCTATGGACAATGTTTATCTGGACCGGACGATTCGACGCTACCGGACGATGCACGGCAACAAAACTGTCGACAAGGATGATTTTGTGCGTGGGCTGCTGGCGGCGATGAAAGCGGGCGAAGTTGTGGGCATCCTGATGGATACGAATATGACTCCGCCGCAGGGGATTTTTGTCGACTTCTTCGGCATTCCGGCGTGCACGGCCAGTGGGCTGGCGCGAATTGCGTTGCGCACGGATGCGGCGGTGGTGCCTACGTTTACGATTTGGGACGCTGCTTTGGACAAGTACCGGCTGCGCTTCGATCCGGCGCTGGAGTTGATTCGCACGGGCGACCAGGAAGCCGACATCGCAGCCAACACGCAGATGTTTACGACAGTGATTGAGGATTATGTGCGGAAGTATCCCGAGCAGTGGCTGTGGGTGCATCGGCGGTGGAAGACGCGGCCGGAGGGGGAGGCAGGACTTTACTGAACCGCGCCAGGAGAACCGACTGGTCCTGCGATTATCATTGACTACCGGGGTGATACTTTCCGGGCGGTGTACACCCTGAGATATGTGGGGACAGTTTTTGTTCTTCATGCCTTCCAGAAGAAATCGAAGAGTGGGAGGCAAACACCGCGCAGGGATATCGAGTTGATCCAGCAACGGCTGCGCGAGGCCGAGCAGATTGCACGAGGGGGACAGCCATGAGCAACAAAAAGCGATACGAGACTGGGAGCGGCAATGTGTTAAGGATATTGGCGTGCCTAACGCCGAAGAGCACCTGGTGAAAGCGCAGTTGGTATTCAAGATTGACACGATCCTGAAAAAACGCGGCCTCAAACAGGCGGAAGCCGCTGATTTGTTCGGAGTCCGCCAGCCCGATGTCTCGAAGATGCTCGGAGGCGACTTCCGCCAGTTTTCCGTCGAACGCCTGCTACGCTTCCTGGTGGCGCTCAATCACGATGTAGAGATTGTGGTGAAACCGCATCGCGGCCGGAACGAGGCGGCGGCGATGTTGGTGGTTTAAGAAAGGTCTCGTTTCTGCGGTGGCTAATGATTAGGTGGTGACAGTCCCGTTTGTTCCCGAACTCTCCCTTAGGAAGTCTTTACCCTTCGGGGAAACCACCAGAACATCGTTTCCACAAAGTAGCAAAACATCCACCCGGTAGCGAACAGCCTTAGCTCGGCACCTTTCAGCATAAGGTATTCTCGCTGTGTTATTACCTTCACGATCTGGCTGTGGTTATTGAGGACGTACTCACCATTCTTGATCTGCGGCGATGCCGCGTGGCTTTGTATCAGGAACAGAATAAAGTGGAGGGCGGAAAAGAGACCCAGTAACTTGATACTAGGGACGACCCAGCGTGGCATTTCTTGTGCGAAAACCTTCCACGAGAAAGTTCGATCCTTGATTCCCGACAAGTTTGCCAGGTACATAGGCACAATGAGGAAGATTGCGCCGATGTGGAGCATGATCGCCCAGAACGACAGGCTGTCCATCGACATTCCGACATAACTTCCGCCGTAGGCGACAATACTTGCGGTGAGCCCAAATGCCGACGGGACGACGAGAAAAAGTCGAGTGTCCGAGGTCATGGCTATAGTTGTACTCCGAACCGCGGAAGGAATTCTACGGACAATGGGCGAGCGCAACGACTCGAGGTTCCGGCACTAGCCGGAAGGCCAGGAGCCCGCTGCTGTCTTAGCTGAAGCGTAAGAATCCGTATTGCTGCCTGCCTCGAAGCACTGCCTTCCTATAAAATTAAATCTTCCTATGAATACCTTTGAACAAATCGCTGAACGGGAGCGGCAGTATTTGCTGCAGACTTATAACCGGTATCCAGTCG
>Ga0209274_10000630_pt1 | contig 19922 bp, 17 predicted proteins | sample HubBroMetageREF1_FD_188343 | JGI IMG/M metagenome (GOLD analysis project Ga0209274, IMG submission 188343) | Reference soil microbial communities from the Hubbard Brook experimental Forest, New Hampshire, USA - Hubbard Brook CCASE Soil... | ecosystem: Environmental > Terrestrial > Soil >...
CGGCAATGTGATGTTGGACGACGGGTCGCCGCCCGCCGACACAGTGCGCATCGAGCGGGTCTGCAGTGGCCGCGCGACTTTCGAAGCCTGGACCGACGAGAAGGGACACTTTGGTTTCAAGGTGTCTCCCGGCGGGAGCGATGCCTCGGGGGATGCCAGCCAGAACGCCACGCTGCGGAGCGACGAACTGAACAAAGCCATGAATGCCAGCTCGACCCAATATTCCATGCCTATTACCCAGGCACTGAGAGACTGCGAGTTGCGTGCCGTTCTTCCGGGCTACCGTTCGGAGAGCGTCAGCATGGCCATCAAGAGCACGATGGACGATGCCCGCATGGGCACGATCATCCTCCATCCGCTTTCGCGGGCCAGTTCTCTCACCGTCAGCGCCACTACGCTGCAGGCTCCATCGAACGCCAGGAAGGCGTACGAAAGGGGTCTGGAAGCTATGCGCGCGGAGAAGTGGGAGGCCGCGGCCACAGAATTCGGCAAGGCGGCCAAGATCTATCCGCAGTTCGCGGTTGCATGGTACCAGCTCGGACTGGCGCGGCAGAGCCGGAATGACGCGGCCGGCGCCCTGGAAGCCTGGAAGGAAGCGCAGAACAGCGACCCCCGGTACATCAAGCCGTATGAAAACCTGACCGTGGCCGCCGACCGCCGGGGCGATTGGGCGGAGTCCGAAAAGTATTCGCGCTTGTGGATCCAGCTCGATCCGGAGGATTTTCCCGGGGCCTACCTTCTGAATGCGGTGGCCAATGCCAGGCTGAACAAGCCGGAAGAGGCCGAGCGGGCCGCGCGCGAGGGTTTGCGCCTGGATAAAGACCAGAAGATCCCGCGCATAAGCTATGTGCTGGGCCTCATTCTGATGGACAAGAAAGCCTACGCCGAGTCCGCCAAGTGTTTCCGAAAGTATTTGGAATTGGCGCCCAACGCCAACGACGCCGCCATTGTGCGGCAGCAACTGCCCAAGCTCGAGGAGATGGCGGCTGCTGGGCAGGGGAAATAAGTGAGACAGGCATCCTAGCCTGTCATTGTTCTGAACTCCACGGTGACGATCAGCGCATCGGGCATCACTTGAATCAGCGGTACGCTTGGTCCGCGAGTTCCGCTCGCCGCTCGCCGGCTGCGGGGCAGGCAGGATTGCCTCAATGCTACTTACTTTTCTCAAGAGACTCGATTCTGCATAATCGTAGGGCGGACCCCCTGGTCGGGGTGCCCTCTGGGCCCAGTCCCCCTGGACCCGCTCCTCGCTTTAAAATCAAGCGCTGGACGTCGGCGACGGGCCGACGAGGGCTGTGTCACGCTTCGGTAGTGGCGCTGATGTGAGAAAATCGGTGGTGATTGCTTCTAACCGCGCGGTGTTGGCCATAATCCTGGGGCTCGCCCTTCGCGCACCCGGTCAGGCGCCGGGACGGGTGCATGGCCTGGTTCAGGATGCCGGCGGATCGCCGGTCGCGGGCGCTCAAGTGATTGCCCACAGCTCGCGGGAAAACACCGATCGGGCGTTCGTGAGCGCGGCGGACGGAACTTTCACAATGGATGCCCTCAGTCCAGGCCATTACCAGTTCAAAGCGGCGAAGCGCGGGTTCGCCGATTCGCCTGTAGCGGAAGCGGACGTGACCGCCGGCGAGGATCTAACCCTGAATCTTACTCTGCGCGCGAACCAAGGCGTTCTGAAGAGACTTTCTCAAGCCTATGTCAAAGACTGGCACGGTACCGGCGACAGCGGCCCTGAACCGCCGCGCCGAGCGTTGCCCTCGCCCCTGAACTCGCCGCCTTTCCCCAACTCCGACTGGTCGTACGGCGGATCGCCCGAGATCGGCGCGCCGGATACAAATGTGCCGCCGCTTATGGAAGCTCTCTACGGCGGCTCGAATGGCAAGGCGTGGGAAGACAGCAGAGTCAAAATTTACGGTTGGCTTGAAGGCAGCTTCAATCTGAGCACCTCACACGATTCGAATTATCCGGCCACCTATGACATCTTCGCGAATCGGGTGGAGCTCGACCAGGCGGTGCTATACGTGGAGCGCCTTCCCGACACGGTTCAAACCGATCACATCGATTGGGGATTCCACCTCAGCGGATTGTTTGGCACCAGTTATCGGTTCACCACCAGCCTGGGCTATTTCAGCGGACAATTGCTCGACGACCACCGCGAGTACGGGTTTGATCCGGTACTCGAATATGTGGACCTGTATATCCCCCAGGTTGCCGAGGGACTCAACATCCGCGTCGGCCGCTTCATCTCGATTCCGGGTATCGAAGCGCAATTGGCTCCCAATAACTACGTCTACACCCACTCGTTGTTATATTCAGTCGACCCGTTTACCGACACGGGTATCCTGGGTACCGTCAAACTCAACGACCGCTGGCTGGTCCAGTTAGGGCTCACTGTAGGCCATGACGTAGCTCCCTGGACCCCGGACGCGAAACCGTCCGCGACGGCCTGCATCAGCTACACATTCAATCAAGGCAACGACAACTTGTATCCGTGCATAAATGGCATCAACAACGGCAAGTATGCCTACAACAACCTCCAGATGTTCGACGACACCTGGTACCACAAGTTCAACGCCTCGTGGCATATGGCCACGGAGGCCTGGTACATGTATCAGCGCGACGTACCGAGCGTATTGGGCCCTTTGACACCGGAGAAGGGCACTAACGGGGCGTTCTGCTCCGCCGGCGAGATTCGTTGCACGGCGCCGGAGTGGGCCATGGTCAACTACGTCGAAAGACAGATTTCTTCCAAGAATTACCTTTCGGTGCGCTCCGACTTCTTGGACGATATGAAAGGCCAGAGAACAGGCTTCAAGACTCGCTACACCGAGGCGACGCTGATGTGGGGACACTGGGTGGGAAGCACGATTTTGTTGCGTCCCGAAATCAGATTCGATCATGCTCTCGATATTGCCGCGTACGACAATGGAACCCGCAAGAGCCAGTTTCAGTTGGCGATGGACGCAATCTTCAAGTTCTAAGAATCCGTCGGAAGTTAGAGGGCGCGGGCGTAAGCCAGTCCCGGGTTAAGTCTCAGCAATACCCCAAAATCGACGTCTGGGGTGCCGCGAGCCGGAAGGCTTCCGTCTCCTGGCACTTCGGACAGGTTGCATCTGCATCGCGCGAATAGTCGGGAACCACCAGCAGATCGGCGCGCGATCGCGTTAGTTCAGCGAAGTATTGGCTGGATTTGCCGGCGGCGATGCGGCGTCCGCCCATTACAAGATCGTTAGCAGCGGACTCACACGCGGAGTCGGTCCAAAGCACATACGATCCCGGCAAGATCACATACGGCCATCTCTTGAAGATCTTCTTTGCCGTGGCGCACCATCCCACGCAGAAGAGCCGGCAAGGCCCGGACACCGGCACGCAATACCGCTCCGCGATCTTCTACAAAGCGCGGAACGGAAGCGCATCGCCGCTTACGTCAGGCAACTTGGCGACGCGCACGTTTTCACAAGTGCCATCGTAACCGACGTCGCCGCGCTCGACCGCTTCTATCCGGCCGAGCGATGCTGAAGAGCCAGTCGAAGTAAGCTGCGTCTTACCTGCACGGCTCGGCGAGCAGTTGCACGCCGGGCACGAATAAAGCGGTCACGAAATCTTCGTCGCTGGATGGGCAGCTTCCCGCATCGGTCGACAGCGCTACATCGATGGGCGTCATAGCTTTGGCGTAACGTGCCCATGCGCCCGCCTTGCCAATCGCCAGCAACGCGGGAGTCCCGGCGTGCTGCGCGTCCAGAAACCGTAGCGCCGTAAGAATGTCCTGCACGCGATCGGCGTCGTCGCTGGCATTGAAGGTCGAGACAAACTGCTTGGTGAGATCGCGCGGCGCAACGGCCTTGCCGGTTTGAAACACGTCGATCAGCAGCACCGCCTTTCCCGCGCGGATCAGTTCCGCGACACGCGCATCGCGGCGGGCGGCGTCAGCTCCGTCCGGATGAATTGCCAGCGTGGCTGCGCCCGTGCCCGGCAGCCAGATGCCCGGCACGCGATCGGCGCGTCCGGGCCGGCTCAGCACGATGTTCTCGCCGTCGCGCTCGCTGGCTACCTCGCCCGGCCACTCCGCGTGGAATGTCTCCAACATCGCCTCGCGGCGCGCCTCCCGATCCAGGATCGCCATACGGATTCTGCGGGAGAGCTTCCATTGCTCAAAGAGTTGCGCCTGAGTGAGCGCATTAGCCGGCAGGCCGCGCCCCTGCCAGACCAGCATGTCGAGCAGCGGGTCCACTTCCACGCCGCGTTCCTCGACCGGCTGCGTGCCATCCGCACCGAGGAATTGCTTGGCGAGAAAGCCGTATACCGCCTCGCGGCTTCGCCGGTTGAAATTATGCGGCGCTTGAAACTGTACGACCGTCACGTTGTCCGGCTGTTTGTAGATCTCATAGATGGAGCGAATGGCGGGGTACTCTTCGCGGGGCACATTGCGGGTCCAGTCGCCGGTCGCCGACACCAGCAGCATGGGCCGCGGCGCCATCATGGCGGCAATCTCGACGTTGGAAGTGCCGATGCGCAACCCCGGCGCATTCTCGCAGACGCAGCCGCCCTGCATGATGAACGAGACCATGTTGACCGGCGCGGCGGCGCGCACGCGCTCGTCCACTGCAGCCAGCAGAAGGGTCTGCGTGGCTCCGCCCGAGGCGCCCGCTACAGCGATCCGCTGGCCGTCCACCTCGGGCAGCGATTGCACAAAATCCAGCGCGCGAATCGAATTCCACAATTGCAGGCCCAGCGGCGTGAAACTCCAAAGTTGATAGGTGGGGCTGGTGAAGCGGTGCCCGGTCTGCGGCGTGTCGTTGTAGCCCACCATGTCGTAGGCGAATGCCACGTATCCCTGTCGCGCGAGATTGATGCCCAGCGCCGGGCCGGAATAGCCGTCCGAGTTCTCCAGGCGTCCGTAGGTCCAGTGGCCATGCGGGGTGAGGACGGCAGGCGCCTTGCCCTTGGGATGCAGGGGCCGGTAAAGATTGCCGCCCAGGTAATAGCCGGGCATGGTTTCGAGCGCGACCTTTTCGATGGAGTAATCGCTGCGTTCGATGCGGCCGGAGATTTCGGGATGGAGGGGCGTCTTTTCGGGAAGCGGGTACAAGCCCGCCGCGACCAGAATTTGCCGCCGAAGCTGTGCTTTGTGCGCCTCCCATTCCGGCAGGGTGGCATAGGCCGGCATGGTGAAATGGAAGTCGGTGTGGCGGAGATTGGAGTTGCGCGCGTCGGTGGCGGGAACCTGGGCGCATAGCCGGCCGGCAACCAGCGCAACGGCGAGTACGATTTGCGGCCGCGTTTGCATATTCGATCCGCCCATTGTACATCTATCTATCCGGAGGAAATCGAATGCGAAAAGTTTTGCTTGGCTGTCCGCGGCCGCGGCTTTTTCAACACTCTATTGGCCGGGTGCGGGGTCTACCAACCGTTTCGTATTCGCCACGCCGGTGGCGGCCCGCTTCGCACTCATGGGAACGGCATCGACTCTCACGGCGATGTAGTCGGATGGCGTAGTAATCGCGGTGTAGTGGATGTCGTCGTGACAGCTTTCGTCAGTGTGGGTCCAAACACCGTCCCGATAGGCGCCCGGACAAAAGGACGATCGCGCGCTGTCAATGACGACCTGGCGCCCGGTTTCGCGGTAGGTATTCACGGCGAAATACGCGGCCGTGTCGGCGCGGTCCAGTTTCCTCGCGGAAACCGCCTGGAGCACTTCGGGCGGGAGTTCGTTAGACCGGAAATAGACCTTAAATTCGAAGTGCCGGTTCGCGCTCTCATCCGAGGCCATAGGCTGGCCAATGTAAGAGTAGGCGACCTCATAGGCTACAGCGGACACCACGGTACCAGTATTCGAACAAGACATAGACCCCCCGGGGTCCTTGAAAGCAATCTCGGCGCAGTAATTCGCCTCGGCCCTATGCTTCACGCTGGCCGGAACTTTCACCTTCTTTATTCTTTCGAAACGGATTGTCCTGAGTTCGGAGTTTGCCGGGATGTAGGCAAGATGTGTGAAGGGATGCAGGTCCCCAGTTTGCCCCTCCGGACCGGTGGCGCTTGCCAAAATGGGCTCAGCGGCGGGAAGCGACGGAACAAGCAGTCCTGCGCACAGAAGGACTGCTAGACGGATCGCGGTAAGCTCGTGTTGAATCATGTTATTTGCTCCTCTACAAGAGAAAGCGAGAAATGTGCGCGCGGTTGATCAAGAAAGGTAAAACTAAAATGATGAAGTTTGTGGAACCGCAGCCCTCGGCGGTCGGGCGGCCTGCGCAGTTTCTGCCGGCGCCCAAATCGCGTCCCATCGGGTCTGCCCCGCGAGTCAGTAGCCTTTCTGCTTATCCACGACGTTCACCAACTGCTCGCCCCTTACAAAATGCGCGATGTTCTCCTTGAACAGCTCCATCTGACGCGCGTTGACGTTGTCGGATTGGCCCGCGATGTGCGGCGTGATCACCACATTGTCGAATTTCCAAAGCGCGTGGCCCTTGGGCAGCGGTTCGGGGTTGGTCACATCCAGACCGGCGCCCGCCAGTCTGCGGCTATCCAGCGCCTTCACCAAGGCGTCCGTATTGTAAACCTTGCCGCGCGACACGGCGATGAAATATGCGCCCTTCTTCATCAGCTCAAACTGGCGCGGACCGATCATCCCTTCGGTTTTGGGCGTGTGTGGCGCGGAGATGAACACCACGTCGGCCAGCGGCAGCACGGTATCTATCTGTTCCGGGTACACCATGCGGCTGACATAGGGATTAAGGGGCATGTCCTTGGGATCCACGCCGATCACGGTCATGCCGAAGGCCTGGGCGCGTTGCGCGATTTGCGATCCGATGCCGCCCACCCCCACGATCACGGCGGTCTTGCCGCGCAACTCGACGGGGTGGAAGCCACCCTGCTGCCACTCTTCGCTGGGGCGCGTGGGGATGATGCGGTTCAACTCGCGCGTCAGGGACAGCAGCAAGGCGAAGGCGTGATCGGCAATCTCGGGACCCATCAGAATCTTGCAATTCGTGAGCACCACATCGCTCGATTGGAACTCCGGAAACAGGTAGTTCTCGACGCCCGCGCTATAAACTTGCACCCATTTCAGCTTGTGGGCCGCGTGCAGGATTTCGGGGCTGATGGCGCCCAGGATGGCGTCGGCGTCGGCCGCTTCGCCCAGTAGCGAGGATTCGTCCACGGACACGATCCGGGCTTCGGGTGAGACGCTCTGCAACTCGGCGATGTGTTCCGGCGGCATGCCCAGAACCACGATTTTGCGGGTTTCCGCCGGCGCCAGCGGGGCGCAGAGCAGCATTACGGCAGCCAGATATTTGTTCACGAGGGTCCCTCCGGATGAGATTGAGCATTGTAGCAGAACGCCTTAACTCGCTTTCAACTGGGATGCAGCCTCAGGGTGGGCTTCTACCAGCATTTGGGAGGGCGAAGTGGGGCAGACCTCCAGGTCTGTCAAGATGGGCCTGCGGCCCACGAATAGTGATGAAAACCATGTGGGGCGGGCGTCCACGCCTGCCCCACAAGCCGTCGGAGACGCCGGGGCCAGTCCTACCGCGACTTGTTGTAACCTAGGTGTATTGCCGGTACGCCTTAATACACGGAAGCCCAGCTTCCATGCCGGCCGGTTCGGGGCCGCATGCTAGTCGATTTTGAGATCATCAAACGCGCGCAGGCCGGTGACGCCGCCGCGTTCAATGAAATCGTGCTGGCATACCGGAAACGAACTCTGGGGACCATTGCGCGCCTGATCTCCAGACCGGAAGACGTGGAGGATGTGGGCCAGGAGGTGTTCCTGCGGTTGTTCTTCTCGCTGGACCAGCTCCGCACGGCAGAGGTTTTTGAACCGTGGTTGTACCGGCTGACAGTGAATGCGGCGTATGATTATTTGCGCAAGCACCGCCGGCGCATGGAGTCGCGCATGTCGGATCTTTCCGAGCAGCAGGTCATGCTGGCCGACGCGATGGCGGGCGGAAGGGTGGACCACGACGTCCGGCAGCGGAAGCAGATCTCGGAGGCCGTGGACTCCATGTTGAGTGCGGTTTCGGAAGCCGATCGCATTCTGCTGACGCTGAAGGAAGTAGAGGGGCTATCCTTGAAAGAGCTTGAAAAAATCTATCGGGTCAATGAAAATGCTCTTAAGGTGAGGTTGTTCCGGGCCCGGCAGCGGGTCTTGAAGGCGTTCGGAGAAGCCAGCAAAGAACCGAACGCGAAAGGTGCGGCGAAAGCCGAAATATAGAAGTATGGACTGGACAAATCGAGGCGACGAGAACGCAGCATTGGACGCACTGCTCAGGGTTTACCGGGAGGCCTGCCCGGATCCCGATGTGTCCGCCAATTTCATGCCCGAACTGTGGCGGCGCATCGACGAGCGCCAACGTTCCGTATCCTTCCTGGGGCGCTGGGCGCGCGCGCTGGTCACGGCAGCCGCTGTATTGTCGCTGGGCATGGCGGCATACTTGTACATCCCGCACGGAGGCAGTTCGGTATTCTCCGTGGAAAGCTACGTGGAAGCGCTAGCCGCCGGGCACGCGCAAGACAGCCCCAATCTGCCCGAACCGGCCGCGGATGAACTTTGATGCGCCGATCCAACGTTGCGACGGTTGTGTATCTGCTGGTAGTCTTCGTGAGCGGCGTGGTGCTCGGCGGGTTTGCCAACCGCCTCGTAACCGCCGGCCCAAAACCACCGAGCCGCGCCGAACTCCGCAAACAATACATTCAGGATATGCGCAGCCGCCTGCATCTGAACGAGGCGCAGGTAACCCAGCTACAGCAAATCGCGGATGCCACCGGCCAGCGGATGCACGACATGCACAAGAGCATCGAGGATGAGCACATTCAGAAAGTGATCGCCATACTGGACGAGAGCCAGAGGGCCGAATATGCCAACATGCGGGCGGAGCGCGAAAAGCACCGCCAGGAACAAGCCAAGAAGTAGGTAGGACGGGCCTCCCGGCCTGTTCCGGGAGCCACCCGAATCAGGCTACCGGTTGCGGTTGCGCCTTCTTGGCGCCGCGGCTTTCCTTGTACTTCTTCTCAAATCGCTCGATGCGTCCCGCCGTATCCATCAACTTTTGCTTGCCTGTGTAGAACGGATGGCAGTGGGAGCAGATTTCCACGCGGATATCGCCCTTGTGCGTGGAGCGGGTCTTAAACGTGTGGCCACAAGCGCAGATGACGTTGAGCTCGTTGTAAGCGGGATGAATACCGGCCTTCATGTGTAACGGGATCCTTTCGAGAATTTCAGTATAGCAAAAAAGAACAAACCCCCGAGGGCGCGCGGACAACAACACGCACCCACGGGGGTCCATTTGATCCATTTAGGATCTAAGGTAGCCTACAAAATGAAACCTGAGGCTTGGCGTACGCGAGAGGCAGCCGGTCCACAGGAACTTGGCCTCGCCACTGGACGAAGCCGCTACGTCAGAACGGTCGACTCAACAGTCGGCCACCTCGCGCGGTCTACTTTCATTCATTATTCTGGACCACCTCCTTTTTCAGTGATATTTTCATCCTATAATCGACTTGCGATTTTGTCAAATGTTTTCTTGCGCTACGCAACGGATGGGCGGTTTGGCCGCTCCGGCCCCTACAAGTTGCGGTTTAAGTACCGGCACATCACCATGCCGTCGATGATGTTGAAAGGGAACTGCCCGGTGGTGTAATGCCCGCACGGCAAGGTGAAGACCTCGTGCGGAAGCCGGCGGCTGCGGAAATACTCCAGCACCTGCTGCGAATATACCGGCAGGAAGGTGGAATCGTGCCGCGCCCAGATCAATAGGCTCTTCAGGTCTCTGTCGCGCAGCCGGTCGAGGTAGGCCGCGGGGCTGATCACGGACCAGTATTCGCGCAACTGATCCTGTGTCACCTCGTCGGCTAAGCCCTTGCGAATGTGCTCGGTAGAAAGACCAGTCCAGATCACGTCGGCGAAGTACATGGATACGTGATTGAACACGCCGGTGGAGATGCGCTGGTCGTGGGCGGCGGCAATAAACGCGATGCAGGAGCCCAGGCTAGTGCCCAGGATTCCCAGGCGCGTATACCCACGCTGCTGGAGCCAGTCGAGGCAGGCGCGCGCGTCGACGACGGATTGCCGTCCGGCGTGGATGGTGCGGCCCAGATTGCTGGAAACGTGGTAGTCGGCGCGTTGCAGCTCCGGCGGCATGCGCGGGCCGTGATACGCCAGGCTCATGCGCAGGGCAGTAATTCCAAAGTGGTTCAGCAGCCTGCAAAGGCCCAAGTGGCCTTGTTCGTCGGCATTCCACTGCGGGAGCACCAGCACGGCGCGGCCGGTGTCCCGCCGCGCGGGAAAGAATGCGGCACGCACCACGTTGTTTTCCGGGTAGGGTGTTTCGATGGGGCTGGTGAAGGTGAGCTGTCCATCCTCGATCCGGTAATCCTGCGGCGTGGGGCAGGCGAAGAAACGGTCGGAATCCGCGAGTACGCCGCGGACGAATTCGCGCATGGCGTGGCTGGAGCTTCCGTTGGCGGGAGGCATTCCGAGCCAGTCGAGTCCCCAATCGAACTGGCGCACCACCCGGTTGTTGTCGCGGGTAGCGAGCTTGTACTCCCAATCGGAGATCCAGCGCGAATAGGATAGGGCCATTGCGGAGAGTTTCAGTGTAGCAGAGCGGCGCCCAAAAAATACCCCGCTGCAACCAGTGGAATCGCAGCGGGGAGCGCTAAGCCAATCGGAGGCAACGCACCAAAGATTGAGGAACCTCTGTTAACCCGCGCAACTGGTGCAAGCCGCGGGCCATTGCACAAGCTGTTGCAAATAGTGGGAGGCGTATCCGCGCCGCTTCCGATTTTCGTAGGGCTGGCGGTGCGCAGCCTATGCATTCGAGAATTTGCCGTGCGCTGGAGGCATCTTCATGCTTTCTCCACTATCGACTTTGAGGTTTCGCCGGCGGGCGCCTGACTGCGGCAACAAGTTCCTGGAAATGCGGGTTATAGCGGAGATTTTTCAGATCGTCGTCTGCCATCAATCCATCGGTATCTTTATAACCGCGGCTCACAGCTTCACGTAGATACTGCAGTGCGTCATCGGGGTGGTTGGCAGCCGCCGCCACACAAGCGAAGGCGTACCACGCCGACCAGCCGTTCCCCCGCCCTCCGGCATTGCTCCCCTTCTCGATCGCGTCGCGGAACAGCTTGCTGGCCTCTCGGTAGCGATGGCGGTAGGCCATCGCTGTCCCCAGTTGCTGCAGCGTATCCAGCGTTTCCGGATGTTGCGGCCCCAGGCTGCGAAGCTGCGCCTCATAGGTCTGCCGAGCCATCTTTTCGGCTTCCGTATAATGTCTCTCCCGGATGAGCGTCTTAGCGAGATCGGACTGGGATCCCAACGTATCGGGGTCTTCCGCTCCGAGGACGTGAAGCTGAGTCTTCAGTGTTTCCCGTTGCAATTTTTCAGCTTCGTGCACCCGGCCTTCCTTAAAGAGCGTCTCCGACACGTTTAATTTGGACACCAAGGTGTCCCGGTGTTCGGGTCCCAGCGTTCGCAACCGAATCTCAAACGCCTCCCGGAGCAGTTTCTCGCCATCGGTCAGGCGGCCCTCCATAGTCAGGATCAACCCAAGGTTTTCCATAGCGCTGGCGGTTAGAGCGTGTTCGAGACCCAGCACGTGCTGCTCGGCGGCCAAGACTTCGCGATACATGCGTTCGGCTTCCGCTAAACGACCCTGCGACAGGATTACCATTGCCAGATTACTCATCGCTTTTAGCGTTCCAGGGTGATCCGGACCCCACACGCGGCGCTCGACATCGAGCAGTCGACGATAATTCTGCTCAGCCTCGGCATAGCGCGCCTGGTAACACAGGGACACGCCCAGGTTGTCCATCGACCGCAAGGTTTGGGCGCTTTCCGGGGCCTGTCTGCGCGCCTCGGCCGCGATCACCTCGCGCTCCAGTTTCTCCGCTTCGTCGCTATGACCTCGCCCCATCGAAATGGTCGCCAGGTCGTCCATCGTCTCAAGAGTCAGCCGGTCTTCAGGTCCCAGAATGCGGCGCTCGCCCGCCAGCGCCTGGCGCTCCAGTTTTTCGGCTTCGGCTTCATGTCCTTCATGCTGTAGAATCAAACCAAAACGAGTCATCGACTGCAGGGTCTTTGGGTCGTCGGGTCCAAGCAAACTCAGTCGCGCGTCCAGCACGCGCTTCGCTAGTTCATGCGCACGCGCGTACAGTCCCAGGTTTGAGTAGGTGGTCGCCATGCTTTGCATCATCTGAGATTGAATCTCGGGGTCCTTAGCCAGACCTCTGCCCATTTCGTTCGAGGCCTTGTCGAGGATTTCCCTCGCCGTAACGCTGTTGCCGCGCGCTTCGCCCGGATCGGACACCTTGAACATGCCGGTCATGAAGTCGGTAATGCGGGTGGCGCGATCCCGTTCGCGGTTAGCCCGGTCGCGTTCGCGGGTAATCCGTCGCAACTCCACTGCTTGTAAGACGCAAAAAGCGGCTAACAACAGCACCAGCCCAGCCGCCGCAACCACGGCTACACGGTGCCGCCGGGTATACTTCCGTAACCGGTATCCGGCCCCTGCCGGACGCGCCACCACGGGCTCATGGTTCAGATACCGCCGGATGTCGGCGGCCAGCTCCGAAGGCGCGCCATACCGGCGGGCACGATCCTTTTCGATCGCCTTCATCGCGATCCAGTCGAGATCGCCGCGCAGCAGGCTCATCAGTTGTCTGGGCTCGGTCCCGCGCGCTGCTGCGGCGGCGGCCGATGTATCTCTAGCCGTGCCGACCTTGGCACTCGGACGCGGCGGGTCTTCCTCGCGCAACTTTCGCAGCAACTCATCGAGCGGTTGTTTCTGCCCCTGCTTCGCCTCAAACGGCTGCAAACCGGCCAGCAGCACATAGAGCACGACTCCCAGCGAGTAGACGTCGGTACGCGTGTCGATGTCCTGCAGGTTGGGGTCGGCCTGTTCCGGACTCATGTACCCCGGCGTGCCCACAAGATGTCCCAGTTGCGTAAGGAGGCTCTCTCCCGCGATCGGCGGTGTGACGGCTTTCGCCAACCCGAAGTCGATGATTCGCGGCATGGGTTTGCCGTCCACTTCCACCACCAGGATATTCGCCGGTTTCAGATCGCGATGGATGACCGCCCTTTGGTGCGCGTGTTGCACTCCCTCGCAGATCCGGATAAACAGCTCCAATCGCTCCCCAATTTGCAGCTTCTTCCGATCGCAATACTCGGTAATCGGCAATCCGGGTACGTATTCCATCGCGAAATACGGTTGGCCCTGCGGCGTCGCCCCGGCTTCAAACACCTTGGCGATCGCCGGATGATCCATCATCGCCAGCGACTGCCGCTCCGATTGGAACCGTTCGCGTACCACTTCGTCGTACATCCCGGCTTTGATTAGCTTCAGGGCTACCTGCCGCCGCACCGGAGAAGTCTGTTCCGCCAGCCAGACTTGCCCCATGCCGCCTTCGCCAAGCTTGCGTATGAGTTGAAAACGCTGAGCAAAGACCTGCCCCGCTGCCAAGGCCGCGGCAGCGTCGGTCCGATCCGGTTCCGCGGCTGGCCCGCCGGCGAGATCCGCCAATTCGAGGAAACTGGAGCGGACGTCTTCCTCAGCCAACAGAAGCGACTCCACTTCGGCGCGTAACGCATAGTCGGAGGAGCAGGCTTCCGCGAGGAACCGGGCTCGCCGTTCGGGGATCAGTTGCATGGCCTGGTGCAGCAGATCCTTGACGCACTCCCAACGTTCGATGGTGGCCGTCATGCCGCTATTCCGCCCTTGCTCATTTGGCGATGCAACCAAATGCGCGCGGTGGCCCAGTCGCGGTCGACGGTGGCGCGCGAGATGCCCAGCAGGTTGGATATTTCGGGGGCCGACAACCCTCCGAAGAACTTCATTTCGACGATTTTTGCCTGTCGTACATCGATGCGTGACAGCTCGTCCAGCGCGTCGTCCAAAGCCAGGAGTTCGGCATCTCCGTTAGCAGGCAGGGCAGCCAGATCCTCAATGGCCACTTTGCATCCGCCGTCGCGTTTGGACGCGCGACGGGCGCGGGCATAGTCCACCAGGATCTGGCGCATCAGCCACGAAGCAGCCGCAATGAAATGCGCCCGGTCCCGCAGTTCAACTGCTTGGGCGCCCGCCAGCCGGAGGTACGCTTCGTGAACCAATGCCGTGCTCTGCAGAGTATGATCCGGCCGCTCGGATTGCCGGTGATAGTGAGCGAGCCGCCGCAGCTCTTTGTAGACCAAAGGAATGAGAGCGTGTAGGGCTGCTTCATCGCCCCGCGTCCAGTGATGCAAAAGCTCGGTGAACTGACCGGGCCCCGGAGGGTCGCCGGCATATCGGTGCGTGCGACGATGGTTACTCGCCATTGACTTCAGTCTTCACCTTGGCTCAGTGACTGAAAGGCGCGAAATATTTCAACACCCGTTTCCTTTCTTCGCTTCCCTGAAAATTTTTCCGTCCGGTGATGAGGCGTTTCGCCTGCGCCTTCCGCTTTTTTGTCCGAGAGCGCGGAATCGGCCGATGGCGGGTTCCGCGCGGCACCGAAAATTTGAAAGAAAAGGAAACTCAATGAAACGATTAATTGGTTACATAGCAACCGTCTCGGTTGCAGCATTGCTCGCGCCCGCAGGGGCTCGCGCTCAAATAGCTTCTCCCAGCGCCGTCTACGATCCGGCATCCCCAAATCCCCTCGTCGTCTTCGTGGAAGGACCTGGCGGCAGCCTATACGATAAGTATTGGAACGGAACCAAGTGGGTATGGCAGGATCAGGGAACTCCCGCTCCGAGTGTTCTCGTTAGCACCGTTGGCAGCGCAGTCTACGACCCGGCATCGCCCAATCCCCTCATCGTCTTTGTCGTGGGCGACAACGGCGACTTGTATGACAAGTACTGGAACGGCTCGGCATGGGTATGGCAAAGCCAGGGGAATCCCGGTGCTGCGATCTTTGGATCCAGCGCCGTCAACGACCCGACTTCCCCGAATCCCCTCATCGACTTTATGGGCGGGCGCGACGGACATTTGTATGACAAATATTGGGACGGGACCACGTCCACATGGGTTTGGCAGGATCAGGGGACGCCTCCCGGCTCGACGGTTGCTTACGCGCCGAGCGCCGTCTACGACCCGACATCCCCTAATCCCCTGATCGTTTTCGTCACGGGCGACAACGGCCACTTGTACGACAAATACTGGGACGGGACCACATCCACCTGGGTCTGGCAGGATCAGGGCACCCCGCCGGGGACTACCGCCACCAATCAGCCCAACGCGCTCTACGACCCGACATCCTCGAATCCCCTGGTAGCTTTCGTGACGGGCGCCAACGGTCACTTGTTCGACGACTACTGGAACGGGACGAAATGGGTATGGCAAGATCAGGACACTCCTTCCGGCGCGACGGTTACCAGCGCCCCCAGCGCCGTCTACGACCCGACGTCTTCGAATCCCCTCATAGTCTTTGTGGAAGGCAATAACGGTCATTTGTTCGATAAGTACTGGGACGGGACCACATCCAAGTGGGTCTGGCAGAATCAGGGAATCCCGCCCGGCGACATTGGGGCAGACTCCCTGTTGGGACTGAGCGCCGTCTATGACCCGACATCCCCCAATCCCCTAATCGTCTTCCTGGTTGGGACTAAGACCGGCGACCTGTATGACAAGTATTGGGACGGGACAACATCCACCTGGGTATGGCAGAACCAAGCACAACCATAACTCGGGCGGTATGATCTCGCTCCCTTAATGACGGGAACCGGCGCGTAGGAGGTCTGGGCCACGGCTGCATTGGGCAACGTGGCCCTTCTGTCTGAAGATTGTAGCGCTGCACCATGCGTTCCGCACATCGCTCCCGCAAACTCCTCCGCCTGCCGATGAGGCGTTTCGCTTGCGCTTTCCGTTTTTTGTACGAGAGCGCGGTGCCCGGCAGTGCGGACCGGCTCTGCGGTGGAGTGGTGGCGGGTGGGGACCTGGACCCCGAGGGCCTGCCCATTTCCTCGATCCGCATGCTCGGCTGAAACGGCCGGCTGAAAGCCGATATCTGAAAGCCGATGTCTAAAAGCTGATCGGCGACAGCCTGTTACAATCCTCTGGTGGCTCACATGGCTGTCGCGGAGGCTCCCATGGCGCCAGCAACTTCGGCCGGCAAGGCGTTGGCGGGATTTCTTCTCTCGGGATTCCTCTTCGCACTGCTGGGCGCGCTGCTGCCTGCCTGGGGCTACCATCGGGATCCGCCGGAATTCATCGCCATCGGTAATTGTTTCCTCAGCTTGGCCGTGGGGGTCATCGGCGCGCACCAATTGTCCGCCGCTATCCTGGCGCGCAAGAGCCTGCGCTTTCTGCTGGTATCCGCCTGCCTGGTGGGGTGCGCCGGACTCCTGTCCCTGGCCGTGGCGACGCCACCCGTGCATTGGCTTTGGCGCATGCCCGGTTTGGCCGCACTGGGTCTGGCCGTAGGGTTACTCAATGCGGGTCTGTTCCAAGCGATCGCGGCTTGCTACTCGCGCGAGCCTGTCCGGGTGGTGGCGATGGGTGGAATCTACTACGGCTTGGGAAGCTTGGCGGCCACGCTCCTGGTGGCCGGGACCTTTTATGCTTACACGGTGCCCGTCATCCTGATTCTGATGGCGCTGGCCCCCGCACTCTTTGCCATCGTATACGCGCGCACAGCCGTCGCGGAAAAGGCTCCTGTGGCGCACGCCGATATCCGGCAGGTTTTTCGCGATTTTCGCAGCTTGGGCGCGGTGTTGTTCGCGCTGTTGCTGTTCTTTCAGTTCGGCAACGAATGGTCCATCGCCGGATGGCTGCCGCTGTTCCTGGTGCGCCGCCTGGGCATGAGCCCGCCGGCTTCTCTAGGGCTGCTGGCCCTATATTGGGTGGCGCTGTTGGTGGGCAGGGTAGCGGCGGTAGCCATTCTGCCGAAGGTGCGGCACGGCCGGTTGCTGGGCGGTAGCGTGCTGGCGGCGCTGTTCGGCTGCCTGCTGCTGGCATCGACTAATAATCGATTCGGCGCCGCCACCGGTGTGCTGCTGCTGGGCGCGGGATTCGCCAGTATCTATCCGCTGGTGGCCGAGAAGATCGGCGGTCGTTTTCCGTACTATCATCCGGTGTTCTTCAGCGGCATCTTCTCGTTCGCGCTTTTCGGCGGATTGATCGCGCCCGCCATGCTGGGTTACGCCGCCGCCGTCTGGGGCATCGGCATTGTGGTGGTGGTGCCTTTATTGGGGACATTTATGGTTTCGGCGCTGCTGCTGCTCATCTGGCTGGAATCCAAGGTGACGGGCCGCTGATGAGGCGGACGACGCGCGCGCTGCTGCTTTTGTGGCTGGCGCTGCCACTGAGCGCCGCGGAGCGCTTATCGCAATCGGCCGCGCGGATCGCCGCCTTTCTGGATGCGTCTCCGGTGGCGCGCACCTCGTTTTGGGGCGTCCGCATCGTGGACCTGCAGCAGAACCGCGTCGTGTTCGAACGCAATTCCAACCGCCTGTTCCTGCCCGCATCGAACGCCAAATTGTTCACCACCGCGCTGGCGTTGGTGCGCCTGGGGCCGGACTACCGCTTCCAAACGCGCGTGCTGGCGGACCGCACTCCGGGCGCGGATGGCTGCGTGGAATCTCTGCGGCTGGTGGGTGGCGGCGATCCCAACCTCTCGGGCCGCGCGATTCCTTATAAGCGGGATGCGCCCTCGGGAGACCCCCTGGCGGCCATCGAAGATCTGGCCTCCCAGGTGGCCGCGCGCGGGGTGCGCTGTGTCAGTGCGGATATCGTGGGCGATGACACGACCTATGTCTGGCAACCTTATGCGGACGGCTGGTCGATCGACGATCCGGTTTGGGATTATGGCGCGCCGGTCGGCGCTCTGAGTATCAACGACAATACCCTGTCGGTGACCGTGCTGCCAGGGAGCCAGGAAACCGATCCGGCCCGCATCGTTCTGACGCCGCCGGTCGAGTACTACGAGATCGATAATCGCGTGCGTACTTCGGCGGCACAGAGCAGGGTCGAGCGCAAGATCACGATCGACCGGCTACCTGGCGCGCGGCAGTTGCGGATATGGGGAGCGTTGCCGCTGAAAGATCCGGGCGATCCGGAAGTGTTGGGCATCGACGATCCGGCGCTCTACGCGGCCTGTGCCTTGCGCGATGCGCTGGCCCGGCGCGGGATCGCCATTCGCGGTGAAGCGCGCGCGGTGCATCTGTATCCGAACCAAGTGACTGACTTGAAGAACGGTCCCGCGCCCGAACCGGAGGCGGGTGTGGAACTGGCGCGGCGCGATTCGGCGCCGCTACTGGAAGACTTGCGCATCACCGACAAAGTGAGTCAGAATTTGCACGCGGAGATGGCGCTGCTGGCGGTGGCCAAAGCGCGGCGGCATATCGGCAGCCACGAAGCGGGGATCGCGGAACGCCAGGCGTTCCTCGACGAGATCGGCGTCGATCGCGCCAGTTACAACTTGGTGGATGGCTCCGGGTTATCGCGTCTGGACTTAGTGACTCCTGCGGCTGTGGTGCGCCTGCTGGCGTACATGTATCACGCGGCGGCGCGGGATGCCTGGGTGAGTTTGCTGCCTGTGGCTGGCGAGGACGGCACGCTGCATGCGCGCTTTGTAGGCACGGCCATAGCTGGGCGCATTTTCGCCAAGACAGGCACGCTGTCGCACGTGGGCGCGCTCTCGGGCTATGCGCGTCGGAAGAACGGGGACATGCTGGCGTTTTCCATATTGGTGAATAACTATAACGGGCCGGCGGCGGACGTGCGGGCGGCCATTGATCGTATTTGCGCGCTCATGCTGGACGCCGGTTCTGAGAATTAGAAATATAGACCTTATATCTCTACCGTTCTGCGACGCATGTGAAGCTGCGGCGATGTATCGCCTACCGATAGTATAAATTTGCACGTACGTCAGCAAATCAGTCCCTATTATGGAGCAGATCACGCCGCGCTGGCTGATCGCCTCGCTCTCCTGGGTGCCCGTCGAGGCCGGCGTCTACCGGCTCAACAAAGTCAAACCCACGCGTCCCGGAACCCGCACAATCGAATGTCATGCGGACGTAGAGGTCGACCTGCCCGAGATCTATGTCGATTACGAGGAAAAGCCGCGCGAATACCTGCTGACCGCAGTGACCAGTGTTCTGGACGTGCAAACCCGCATCTCCGATCTATAGTCTGCTCAATAACATTGCGCCGGAAATGAAGGTGAAGGCCACGACCGCCACGCCCGACGGCATGGACGAGCTCATCGCCAAGGTGTGGAAAGAGCCGAGCTTCTTCCTGGCGCATCCCCGCGCGATCGCCGCTTTCGGGCGCGAATGCACCCGTCGTGGTGTGCCGCCGCCTACCGTAACGATGTTCGGTTCTCCGTTTATGACTTGGCGCGGGATCCCGCTCATCCCTTCCGACAAACTCCCCGTAAAGGCGGAAACCACGGACACCCTGCTCATGCGTACGGGGAGAAGAAGCAGGGACAATATTTGCGCGCCCGCCTGTCGTCTGTCGCCGCGACCGCCAGCGTGCGGATGGGCGACGCGATGAGCGAGGTGATGCGGGGCAAGACGGGGGCCTTCACTTGCAGGTCGGAGTGCCCCGCGTAGTGGCTGCGCGTGACACACCGCCCGCGCCGGTGTCCTTCGCAACCGCCGTCGCGCCACGCGACCTGGTGCAGCGTGAGCGCCATGGCGTCGGTGGGCGAACACATCAACAACTAGTCGAACTTAATTCTCCTGGCGGCCTTCCGCACCTGTATCTCGCTAGACTTGATTTCCTCCTGTTCCCCTTCCTGCTTCCGGCTCTGCTCTGACAAATATTCGCCATACTCGCGATTTGTTTCGTCCAACACCAGCTGAAGGGTTGCTTTGTGGGCTATCTGGACATCCTCTATCGTCGTGCCGTTCAGCCAGAATCTGTCGCCGACGACTTGAATCATCCCAGCACGGTGCGACGACGTCCAGGAGGATGGATGATCCCACGCGCGGGGAAAGTAGT
>Ga0209274_10000631_pt1 | contig 19907 bp, 15 predicted proteins | sample HubBroMetageREF1_FD_188343 | JGI IMG/M metagenome (GOLD analysis project Ga0209274, IMG submission 188343) | Reference soil microbial communities from the Hubbard Brook experimental Forest, New Hampshire, USA - Hubbard Brook CCASE Soil... | ecosystem: Environmental > Terrestrial > Soil >...
GACTTCCAGTTTTGCACCGGTTAGCGCGAAGACATCGCTCTTCTTCGATATCTCCGGCGGTACTACGTTTCGCGGATCCGCCGGCCCTCTTGAACTCTTTTCGCTGGGAGGACCTTTCCGCTTGGGTGCATATCTTCCCTACGAATTCCTGGGCAACCACTACGCCTACTCGTCGCTCGGCTTCCGGCGCGAATTTTACCGCTTGCCTCAACTGGTGGGAGGGAAGGTCTACTGGGGCGGATGGTATGAGGCGGGAACAGCCTTCGGCACTGCCGAGCTCAATCCCGGACCAGTTGTGGTGCGCGGCACATTCAATCTAGGATTTATCGCTGACACCATCGTCGGTCCCGTCGGGCTGGCGGGCAGCATCAGTCCCACCGGCCAGAGCCGGGTAAACTTCTCGATCGGACGCGTATTCTGACGCGCGATCATCCTCGGCCCCGCGGATTGATATACTTTCGCCCGTTGATAGTGGTCAGCTTTACGTAATTTAGTTCTTGTCATTCCGAATCGGGCCGAAAGCCCGGTGAGGAACCTGCTGTTCGCCGTCGGTCTCGAGAAAAGCTGCACGGAGGAAAGCTGATGCGCTCATCCATTCTGCGTTTGGTACTGCCGTTATTGGTTTCAATTTCCGCGGCCGCACAGCAGACTCCCCAGCCGCAGCCCGCGGCGAAGCCACTGTTCACACTGCAGGAAGTCATGGTTCCGGTGCGCGATGGAGTTCATCTGCAGACGGTTATCCTTACTCCCGTTGACCAAGCCGGTCCCCTGCCCATTCTGTTCCGCCGCACGCCTTACGGCGTTCCCGAAAAATCACCCGAGCAAATGCCGCCCTTTATGAAGGAACTCGCTCAGGACGGCTACATCTTCGTGATCCAGAACCTGCGCGGGCGTTTCAAGTCGGAAGGCGTGTTTAACCTTTCTTCCTGGGTCGACCCGAAAGATCCGAAGGCAACCAACGAGACCACCGACGCCTACGACTCGATCGAATGGCTGGTGAAAAACGTTCCCAACAATGGGAAGGTTGGGATGTACGGCGTTTCCTACGATGGCCTGACGACCGCGCTCACGCTGCTCCATCCCCACCCTGCGCTCAAGGCCATCAGCGAGCAGGCCTCGCCCGTCGACCAGTGGATGAACGACGACGACCACCGCTTCGGCGCCCTGCGCGAGAGCTACGACTTTGAATATGCGGTATTGGAGCAGGCTGACAAAAACAAGAACACGCATTTCGATTTCGAAACTTACGACACCTACGAGTGGTATCTCAATCTGGGACCGCTCTCGAACATCAACGCGAAATATCTGCACGGCTCTATCCCTTACTGGAACTCAACCGTCGAGCATCCCGACTACGACGAGTTCTGGAAGAAAGAAGCATGGGTCAACCAGCTGCACGCCTCGACCGTTCCCAACCTCAATGTGGCCGGATTCTGGGATCAGGAAGATCCGTGGGGGCCGTGGCAGATTTTTCGCCACGCGGTAGAGAACGATCCGCAGCACACGAATTTCATGGTGGCCGGACCGTGGTATCACGGCGAGTGGTGGAGTCCCAAGGGCGACAGCATCGGCATCATCCCGTTCGGCGGACACGAGACGGCGCGAGAGTTCCGTGAAAACATTGAGGCGCCGTTCTTTCGTTATTACCTGCACGGGCAGGGCGAGAAGCCAGCGTGGCAGGCCAGCACTTTTCAGAGTGGATCGAATACGTGGCACACCTACGCGGCGTGGCCGCCGAAAGAAGCCAAGCCGACCAAGCTCTATCTGCACGCCGACGGGACGCTTTCATTCGCAGCGCCTGTCGCCGGGCAGGGATCGGCCAAGACCGAGACCTACCGCGAGTATGTTTCCGATCCGGCGAATCCCGTGCCCTACCGCCAGCGCCCCATCTCGCCGACTTATCCAGCCGGCGACTGGCGTACCTGGGAAGTGGCTGACCAGCGCTTTGTCGATCATCGGCCTGATGTTCTCTCGTTCGTCAGTGAACCACTGGACCACGACCTCACGGTCACTGGCCCGCTGGCGGCAAATCTTTTTGCTTCCACTTCCGGCACCGACAGCGATTTCGTGGTCAAGCTGATCGACGTATATCCGCAAGACGCGCAGAAAAATGTGTGGAATCCTGATGAAGGCCCGAAGCCCGGCCAATATGCCCTGTCTCTGAATGGCTACGAGCTGCCCATTGCCATGGAGGTGCGCCGCGGCCGCTACCTAGCGAGCTACGAAAAGCCGCATGCGCTAATGGCGAATAAATCAACGGAGTGGAACATTTCTTTGCGCGACCACGATCACGTATTCCTCAAAGGGCACCGCATCATGGTGCAGATTCAGTCGACGTGGTTCCCGCTGATAGACCGCAATCCGCAAAAGTTCGTGCCGAGCATCTATCAGGCCACGGCGTCAGACTTCGTTTCCGCGACGCAACGGATCTACTGCTCGCCCGATATGCCTTCTCATCTGGTGCTGCCGATCGTGCCCTGAGGAGTTGCCTGATTCGCTGACGAGAGGGTGAAGTCGAATCCGCAGTGTTGATCCGTGCGTGTGACGCACTGGGTGGAGTGCCGTGAAAGAGCGGCGCTTCAGCGCCGCGTTAGGGTGTGAAATAAATTCTGGCTTTAGCCCCGGTAAGGTGTTGCCTGCCAGACGCCTGAGCCGGAAACGCCTACCGGGGCTAAAGCCCGAGCAGATTTTGAGCGCTTTGCGCGGCGCTGAAGCGCCGCTCTTCCACTATGCCTTCGGCCACTATGCCTCCGGCATTTCGCCTTTAGTCAGCAGGCCCGGAAAAACATCCCGGGCCTGCTCCAGCTCTATTTCGACTACTTCCCGCCGGCAGTGCCGTGCTGACCGAGCCACGCTGCCAACTTCGGTTCCTGCTGCGATTTTAGATCGATGCAGTTGTTGATGCGCTCAATGGATTGTTTATAGCTCCGCTCCGCCGCCGCGACTTTGTGAGCAGTAAAGAATTCCGTCACTTGATCGCGCATTCCAGCATCGCAGAAACTGCTCGTGGATTGCACAACCGCGGCGCTGGCAAACGGACCTCCAGCCTTGGCGATTGCATCCCAATGCGACTGAATGAAATCCCAAGCCAGTTTTTCGCCTTCCGGATTCTGCATGACCGAGCCCACGACTTGCAGAGCATCCTGCGATCGCACGTCAGACGAGACTGCCAACTCCAGCGTGCGCTCCAACAATTTCGGATCGCTGAACTGGGGCAGCGTAAAGAGGTAGGTGTAATACTGCTCCGGCGTCTTCGGATTCTTCGTGGCCGCCAGCACGCGATCGTAAAACGCAGAGTCTCCATTCAAGGCCGCGAGAGAGAAGGCCCCTCCAGCCAGTTCGCTATCGACAGATGCCGGATCGGCCAGAGCCTTGTCGGCGATTTTGCGCGCTTCCTCCAGGGTCTCAGGATCGCGAGCATCGTAACCCAGGGTACCGAACACGCGCGCGCGCAGAGTCCGCTGCTCGTCGGTCTCGCCCGGTTTCGGCTCGTAGCCCATTTCCTTCATGGCAGGAGCCAGATATTGCCTTAGCCACATACGATATTCCTCGCGGTCGCTGCCGCTCACCAGGTAGTGGCCGATGTAATTGAGGCGCCCGAGAACGTCGTCCACCACGGCGCGGTTGCGGTCGGCCTGCAACCCTTGCGCGAAGGCCAGGAAATCTCCGACCGGCTCGCGCCCCACCCGCACCGACGCCCATATGTCACTCTGTAACGCGATACGTTCGGCAGGCGTGAGCTTGGTTTCGGCATCGCTCGCCAAAGCCCGAACCGCATCCGCAGAATAGCCGGTGCGGTAGTAGCCAGTCGCGCCCGCATTGGCTAGAACCCAGGTCGAGCATCCCGGCAAGGTGAAAGTTTCCTCTTTCTTGGTAAGAAGTTCGCACTTCGCGCCGTCACCGCTGGCCGACCCCCGCATGCAGAGCGGAATCTGCCATAGTTGATCATTGGGTGCCTCAAATTTCGTCCGGTCGGTGTAATACCGTTGTTGGCTCAAATTGACGGTGGTGGAATTCCCTGAGCATTGGGCTTTTACACTGATGATCGGAACGCCCGGCTGCTTCACCCATGTCGGCATGATCTTGTCGACAGGCTTCTTCGAAGTCTTCGTCTGTGCATCCCAGAAATCGTCGGCCGTGGCATTGGCATACTGATGCTGTTGCAGATACGCGTTCACCCCCGCACGGAATGTCTCTTCGCCGAGATAGGATTCCAGCATACGCAACACCGACGCCGCCTTGCCGTAAGCGATTCCGTCGAACAGTTCCTGAATCTGCGCCGGAGTTTCCGCCGCCTGGTGAATCGGCCGCGTGTTCGCGAGCGAGTCGACGTTCAGGGTCTGGCCCGTTCCGCTGACATCGTCAAGAGGGTAGTTCCATTCCGGTTTCCACTTCGCAACCGGCTTGTCTTCCATCCATGTGGCGAAACCTTCGTTGAGCCAGATGTCGTCCCACCACTTCATGGTGACCAGATCGCCAAACCACTGATGCGCCATCTCGTGAGCAATCACGCTGGCGATGGTCTTCTTCAGGCCCACGGATCCTTGCTTCTCGTCGATCAATAGAATCACTTCGCGGAAAGTAATGCAGCCGGTATTCTCCATCGCGCCCGCGGAGAAGTCGGGCAGGCCGATCAAGTCCAGTTTCCCGTAGGGATACTTGATCGCGAAATATTTGTCGTAGTAAGTCAGAATGTAAGAGGCAGCATCCAGGGCGAACCTGCCCATTTCTTTCTTTCCCGGGGTGCTGTAGACGCGAATCGGAATGCCATCAGCCGCGCCCTCGATGTATTCGAAGTTGCCCACGACCAGCGCCGCCAGGTACGACGACATTTTGGGAGTGGTAGCGAAACGCACAGTGTGCTTGTCTCCGGGCCCAGGTGTGTCGGAAACGATTTTCTGATTCGAGATCGCGACCAGCCCCTTGTCGGCGACGGCAGTGATGTCAAAGGTGGCTTTGTAGTCAGGCTCGTCAAACGACGGGAACGCGCGCCGGGCGTCGGTGGCTTCAAACTGCGAGGCGGCGTATTTGCGGCCCTGGTCGTCCTTACCCAGATACAAGCCGCGCATTTCGTCGTTGAGAATGCCCGAGTAGGTAATGTGGATCGTGGCCGCGCCCGCGGCCAGCGGCTTCTCCACGCTCAGCACCACCATTTCTTTGTCTTTTTCGGGCGTGACCTTCGCCGTCTGCGTGGAGTTGCCACTGGTGATGGTGACGTCATGGAAGTCGATGTCGGCCGCATTCAGCGTGATCTCCGAGGTCGAATTGAGAACTCGAATCGCGACGGTTTCATCGCCTTCGAACTTGGCCTTCTCGATATCGGGCGTGAATGTGAGTTTGTAGTTTTCAGGCCGGGCAACTTCAGGCAGCCGCTGCGCGGACGCCAGCGACAGTGCGAGCACGATGAAAGTCATTCCAGCAAAGATGCGCTTCATGGTTATTTTCCCTCAGGAGATTGAGTCGGATTGTTGAATCAGCTTGTTTGAATCAGCTTGTCTGAACTAGCCTGTCTGAAAAGATCGCTTGAATCGGATTGTTTTCCCAATTGCAATGCTCGAAGTCGTGATGCTGGTCGCGGTCGAGACTCAGTTGGCACAACTCCACTCCAGCTGATACGGATCGTGCTTCGCAAAAGTTCACTCGTGGGACGCGACCACTCCATTCAGAACCGTCGCCGAACAGTGGTTGGCGCCGAACCAGTACGGGATTTCGCGGTAGTCCTCGACATCAAATATAGCCAGATCAGCATCTTTCCCGGTCTCGATGCTGCCCTTGCGCCCCGCCAGGCGCAGCGCCCATGCCCCGTTAATCGTGGCCGCCGCGACCGCCTCGGCGGGCGACATCTTCATATGCGTGCAGGCCAGCGACATCGCCATCGGCATGCTGATAGTCGGCGATGTGCCTGGATTATAGTCGGTAGCCAGCGCCACGGGCACGCCGGCATCGATCAAACGACGAGCATTCGGATATTCTTTCAAGCCCAGAAAATAATTCGCGCCCGGCACCAGCGTGGCCACCGTATCGCTCGTGGCCAACGCTGCGATGTCATCCTCGTTCACGTGGTCCATGTGGTCGAACGATGCGGGATGAAAGCGCAGGAACGGCGTCAAGGCCGTCTCTGAAAGCTGCCCCATGTGAGCGCGAACGCTCAACCCGTGCTTCTCCGCTGCAGCAAATATCTGCTCCGTTTCGTCCGCACTAAACGCTCCCTTATCGCAGAACACGTCCACGAACTGGGCAAGCTTCCGCTTCGCCGCCCGCGGAATCATCTCTGTACAGACGATCTCAACATACTTTTGTGAGCAGCCCTGAAATTCTTTTGGGACGACGTGGGCTCCGAGCAGGGTAGAGACCACGGTCCCAGGCCATCGCGAAGCCGCGGTCCTGATTGCTTCCAGCGACTTCAGTTCCGATTCGACTGTTAGCCCGTACCCCGACTTGGCCTCCGCGGTAGTCGTGCCATGGGATGCCATGTCTTGCAGCGCGGTCTCAACCTTTGCGATGAGCGCGCTCTTGGTTGCTTTGCGCACCGCTTCCAGACTGGAGCGAATGCCGCCACCGGCCGCCGCAATCTCTTCGTAGGATGCACCTTCGATGCGTTTTTCAAAATCGACGAGCCGTGGGTTTATGAATACCGGATGGGTATGCGAATCGACAAAACCGGGCAGAACCACCTTCCCGGCACAGTCGATCTCGGTAACCCGCTTGCGATTTCGCTTGAGCCAGGGATCGCGCAGCGCGTCTTTCGTCGTGCCCACGGATACGATCTTGCCGCCCAGACTCAACACTGCGCCGTCCCGGATGATCCCGAGTTCCTGCAGCGCAGATCCGCGGCGTGGGCCGGGTTTCGCCAGTGTGCCGCGCAACGTGAGAAGCTGGCCAATGTTGACCAGAAGAAGAGAATTCGCCAGGGAAGCTTGTCGTTTCGGGGCCACGCGTATGTTCCAGTCTAGCAGCCCTTAAATAGAGGCAGGGTTCCCTTCGTGAACCTTAGCGGGCGGATGATCTTGGAGTTGGCTCTCGCGGTTCTAACGGTTGTAGGAAGTTCCAGCCCGGCCTAAGATTTGAACCGAAAGGTCGGATCCGATGATTGCCCTGCCTAAGCGAAACGTAAGAACCAATCTGCTCGCTTTCCATTGGCCGCGCACGCTCACGACGGCGCTGCTCTGCGGAATGGTCTTGCAATCTTCCGCCGCCGCGCCGCGCATCGCGGCTGCTCCTCCGCCGGACGCCACACTGCGCCAATCCGCCGCGGCTCACCACATTACGATTGGCGCTGCGGCCGCTTCCAAGTATCTGGGCGAGGCGGACTATGCAGCCATTCTTGGGTCGGAGTTCAGCCAGTTGCAGGCGGAGAACGAAATGAAGTTCGGTCCCATTCATCCGCGGCCTGATACTGATCCGAATCCGTACGACTTCAAGGGCGGCGATGCGCTGGTTGCGTTTGCGCAGAGTCATAACATGGTCGTCCGCGGGCACACGCTGGTTTGGCATACGCAAGTGCCCACGTGGGTCAACAAAGGCGGCTACACTTCGGCACAACTCGCCGAGATTCTGCACGGCCACATCAGCACCGTGATGAAGCACTATGCTTCCAAAGTTTACGCGTGGGACGTGGTCAACGAAGCCTTCAACGACGATGGCACGATGCGACATACGATCTGGTACGACCAGCCGGGAATCGGCGCCGGGACGGGGGCGAAATACGTCGAACAGGCGTTGCGGTGGGCGCGTGAGGCTGATCCGAGCGCCAAGCTCTTCTACAACGACTATGACGCGGAAGAGGTCAACCGGAAATCCGACGCGATCTATGCCATGGCCAAAGACTTCAAGGCGCGTGGCGTGCCGCTCGACGGCATCGGATTTCAGACTCACGTCAGCCTGAAGTTCGACGATCCAGCAAAGCTGGCTTCGTATGCGCAAAATCTCGAGCGCTTTGCGAAACTTGGTCTGGAGCTGCACATCACTGAACTCGACATCCGGCTCAGCGATTCGAGCCCGGGCTCGCTTGCTGCGCAAGCTAAACTCTACGGTGAAATCGCAGCAATCTGCGTGCAGCAACCGGCCTGCAAATTAATACAAACCTGGGGAGTCACCGACAAGCAATCGTGGATTCCGCAGTTCTTCAAGGGGCAGGGATGGGCGTTGCTGTGGGATGACAAGTATCAGAAGAAGCCGGCGTATGAAGCCGTGCGCGATGCGCTTACGAAATAGCATCGCTAGCGCATCGGTATTTTCACGCCCGCTTTCTTCGCAAACTCCTTCGCGTCGTCGTAGCCGGCGTCTGCGTGGCGGATTACGCCCATGCCGGGGTCTGTGGTCAGGACGCGCTCGATGCGTTTGGCCATCTCATCGGTGCCGTCGGCGACGGTGACTTGGCCGGCGTGCAGCGAGTAGCCGATGCCGACTCCTCCTCCATTATGAATCGAAACCCACGAAGCGCCGGCTGCCGTATTCAGCAGCGCATTCAGCAATGGCCAGTCGGCGACGGCGTCTGAGCCATCTTTCATGCTTTCGGTTTCGCGGTAGGGAGACGCCACCGAGCCGCAGTCGAGATGATCGCGGCCGATCACGATTGGCGCTTTGATCTTTCCCTTTTTTACGAGATCGTTCATGGCCAGGCCGAATTGCGCACGCTCGCCGTAGCCCAGCCAGCAGATGCGGGCGGGCAGGCCTTGGAACTTGATGCGCTTGCGCGCCAGGTCGATCCAGCGGCGGAGAATACGGTTGTCGGGGAACATCTCGAGGACGAGTTCGTCGGTTACGTGAATGTCGGAAGGTTCGCCCGACAACGCGACCCAGCGGAATGGGCCGCGGCCTTCGCAGAAGAGCGGGCGAATATACTCGGGCACAAATCCTGGGAAGTCGTAGGCATTTTTCACGCCGCGCTGGAACGCGAAGGTGCGAATGTTGTTGCCGTAGTCGAAGGTGACCGAGCCCATTTTTTGCAGGCGCAACATGGCTTCTACGTGGCGCGCCATCGAGTCGAGTGATTTTTCCTGATAGGCCTGTGGGTCGTTTTTTCGTAACTCGACAGCTTCCGAGAGAGTCATGCCGTTCGGGACGTATCCATTCAGCGGGTCGTGCGCGGAGGTCTGGTCTGTGAGAATGTCGGGTACAACGCCGCGCTCCGCCAGTTCCGGAATCACGTCGGCGCAATTTCCGACCAGTCCGACCGAAATATTTTCTTTTTTGCGAATCGCGTTCTTCAGGATGCGGAGGGCTTCGTCGAGCGTGGTGACCATGAAGTCGCAGTAGCCGGTCTTCAGGCGCTTCTTGATGCGCTCCGGGTCGACGTCAATTCCCAGGAAGGCCGCGCCGGTCATGGTCGCTGCTAACGGCTGAGCTCCACCCATGCCGCCCATGCCGCCGCTGACGATCAGCTTGCCGGCGAGGTCGCCGCCGAAATGCTTTTCTCCTGCGGCGGAAAATGTCTCGAACGTTCCTTGCACAATTCCTTGCGAGCCGATGTAAATCCAGGAGCCGGCGGTCATTTGGCCGTACATCATCAGGCCGGCGCGTTCGAGTTCGTTGAACTTTTCCCAGTTCGACCAGTGGCCTACCAGATTTGAGTTGGCGATGAGCACGCGGGGGGCGTGATCGTGCGTCTTGAAAACGCCTACGGGCTTGCCGGACTGCACCAGCAAAGTTTCGTCGTTGGCCAGCGTTTTCAGGGTTGCGACGATGGCGTGGTAGGCTTCCCAGCTGCGCGCGGCGCGGCCGGTTCCGCCGTAGACGACCAGGTCTTGCGGACGCTCGGCAACCTCGGGGTCGAGGTTGTTCATGAGCATGCGCATGGCGGCTTCCTGTTGCCAGCCTTTGCAGGTGATGGAGTTGCCGCGGGGGGCGCGAATGGAGGTGGGGGCCTGAGTTTCGGTTTCAACGGGCATGGTTAGATGTTAATTGCTCGGCGCTGCCGAGTACAGATTGCGGAAATCTCGCGCGAAAAAAGTTTGCTGCAGCGCGTCAGACTTTGCTTGGTGGGAGCGCTTCATTTCGTGAAATCTCGATCTGGAGGGGTATCCCCCCTCCCCCCCCACCCCTCAAAAACCCTTGACTGGCGCGGCATCTGCAAAAAGTGGTCCGCAAAATCTTGAGCGGCAATGGTTTAGGGGTCAAAATCTTGACAGCAAAGGGCTTGCAGTGTTCTGCCCTTTTGGTTTCTTGTGCCGCGATGTATTTAACGGCTCGCTAGAGGGTAGGCGAGGTTGGACACTAGATAAGGCCCCCGATTCCTTCATTGGGGATGTTTTAGGGATAGATATGGTGCGTTTACGTTTCACTCGCGCTCGGTAGTAAAGCTCAATTCCCACAGCCTTAAGAATGCTTTCAAGAGTTGCGAATGTGGGGTTGCCTCGCGCAGATAGGGTACGATACAGGGTTTCTCTGTTTACGCTGGCGGCAGTCGCCACTTTGCTGATCTTGTGGGCCTCAGCGACATCCCGGAGGGCCAACATAAATACGTCTTGGGACTCCTTTGCAGCGGCATTCAAATAGGCAGCAACATGCTCCGGAACTTTCAATCGTTCATTCAGTCCTGTTTTGTATGGCCGTGAGCGCGGCATAAGGTCATTCCCCTTCTCTCGCTTTCCAATCTTCCCAATAAATCTTGGCGGCCTTAATGTCTTTCTTCTGGGTGCGCTTGCTTCCGGCGCACAGAATTAGAGAATTCCTTCCGTCGTCTGCGATGTATATTCGATAACCCGGTCCGACATCGACTTTCAACTCGATCAACCCGTCCCCAATGTCTTCATACTTCTTTCCAAGCGACCCTAGGCGCAACATGGCGATCCGACCTTCAATTGATCCCTTCCCGATTGAGTCTTTGAGTTTTTCCATCCAGTCGTCAAAAGGAGCGTAGCCCGATGCCATTTCATACACTTCGACATTTCTGGGGCGAGCTTGCACGAGATTCTCTTCTCGCCCTTGGAGCGTAGCCTAAAAGCTACTTCAGCCTAGCACGCCTCGCGGGCAGAATTCAAGATTCCCAGTCCGGCGGCATGATACACCTAAAGGGCATAAGGCTTTGGCGGAAGCGGAGGGAGTCGAACCCTCAAATTCTTTCGGGAGATGGTGGATTATACGTTCACAGCGGGCTTGCCTCATGCCCGGCGCCCACTAGAGGGTGTGTAGCTTTTAAGCTACATTTCGCATCATAACATGAAGGCCGATAAAGTACAATTCGACGAAGTTCTCCGGATGCTCGAAAAGCCTCCGCAGAAAACCGCCGAAATAAGGTTCCCAAAGAAGGCTTCTAAACCCTTCGGGAAATGAGCCCGTCAATCGTGGGCGACGGGAACTGAGCGAGACGGCGCATTGTCTCTATGAATGCGCTCGGATCAATGCGACCGTTGAGGCCACGTTTGTAGGAAGTGAATAATTGGGGCAATGCTGGGCGAGCCAGTAACGTATTTCCCTCATTTGGGACGGCGAAGGGTTTGGGCAAGGCTCCGGGCGCCCGCCCTAGGCTCATCACCAGGTGCTGTAGGTGGTGCCGTCGCTGGCGATTCCGCTTGAGGCTGAGTGCACGTCGTCGATGCCGGGTTCCTGCTGGTCGACTGCCATTAGCACATCTTCTTCTTTGACTTCCCAGTTGGGTTGCTTGGTCATGGGGTCGAGGGGAATCTGGCGCAGGTAGCCGGCCTGTACGAGGTCATCGAGGCCTTGGGGGGCTTTCTGCTTGTCGAGGGTGTACTGCGAAATCACGCTGCGCAAAGTGGCCAGGTTTGAGCGTAGAACGGATTCGCGGGCTTGCACGATGGATTGGTTGTAGATGGGTACGGCTACCGACATTAGGATCATGATCATGGTGATGACGATCATGAGTTCGAGGAGGGTAAAGCCGCGGGAGCGGGTGCGCCGGGACCCACGGGCGGATGTGCTCGCTGGCGCCTGTCTCCGTCCACGGCCTGCCGAGTTGTGCCCTCGCTGCGCCATTTACCAGTCCTTAGTTCTCAAATCTCAGCTCTATCGGCTGCTGAAAAAGTCATTGTGGCATCAAAGAGCGAACCTCAGGCGCTAAAGCGCGGCTGAGTGTAAAAGCCTTAACGGCACGACTGAAGTCGTGCCCTTCCCAAAAACTGGTCGTGCCCTTCCCAAAAACTGGTCGTGCCCTTCCCCAAAACTGGTCGTGCCCTTCCCCAAAACCTGCCCGAAGTGAGTTTTTTAGCAACCTGCTAGAGTTCTCAGGTCTAGCTGCTGGCTCTTACTTACCAGTCTTTGTACTTCGTTCCATCGAGCGCGGTGCCTTCTGACTTGGTGTAGACGTCGAACACGCTTTGTCCGCCCCAGGAGTCGGAGTCGGGATCGTCCTGCATCGAGCGCATGCCCCATTCCTTGCTCTTGGTCATGGGGTCTACGGGGATAGAACGCAGGAAGCGGATTTTCTTGCCGCCCTGGGCTTCGACTCCCTTGACCAGCTCCTCGAGATCGGGGGGATAACCCTGGCTGTCGAGTTTGACCTGAAACATATTTCGGTCGGCCGCGTCTTTGTAGCGGTCGATGGCGTCGCGCATCTCCCATAATGCGCGGCGAAGTTCCTTTTCTTTCTCGCGCTGAATGGTGATGCGGGCCAGGGGCAGCGCCATCAAGGTGAGGATCGACAGGATCGCTGAGGCGACGATCAGTTCCATTAGCGTAAAACCCTGTTGCGGCTTTGCGCTGGGGCCGTGATGGAATCGGTGATGCATCATGGTTTACTGCACCGTGACCGAGGCCTGGGCTCCGTTGACTGTGATGGCTTGCAGGCCGGGGTCGCGGGCTCCGCCGCGAGTGATGGTCAGGGGAGTTTGGCCATCGGTCTTTGCCTGGAAAGTGATGGTGAGCACCGCGCCCTGGCCAGAGACTCCGCCGGCGCCGCTGGGTCTCGAAGCGGTAATCTGCGACTGGCCGATCATTTCATCTTCGCGGTGAGCCAGGGTTACGATCTGGCCGTCTTGGGAAAGGAAGCCGCCATTCGACACGTTTACCAGCTGCAGCATCTTGGGATCGTAGTTCAGCTGCACCGGCACGGTATGCACGTTCTGAGCGCCGGAAAGCAGCAGATTGACCACAAAGGTGTTGCCTTTCGACGTCTGGATCGTGGGCGGATCAAACAGGAAGCTGGCCGTGCCACTCGGAGAAGCAGGTGTAGCCGAAGAAGCGTTGGGTGCGGGCGGCTGGCCTGCCGGAGCCGGATTTGCCGGAGGTTGAGTCGCAGGCGTGCCGGGCTGCGAGGACGGTGGAGCAGCTTGCGCTCTTACGCGGTGCAACTGGATCGTGTTGAAAGTGCCGATTTCTATGGCGCGCTGGTTGATCTCGCTTACCTCGGAACCGCGGACTACGTGCGGAGTGATGGCGAAGACGGTTTCATCGTTGGAATGGTCCTTGGTGGTTTGGCCGAACAAGTATTTCAAGATTGGAATCTGCGCTAATCCGGGTATGCCGGCCAGGGACTTGGTCTCGGAGTCGTCCATGATGCCGCCGATCAGGCTGGATTCGCCGTCTTTCAGGCGGATTTCGCCGAGGTCGACTTTTTTCTGACCGATGATGGGTTGGGTAATGCCGCCGATGCTGGCCTGGCCAATCTCGGAGGAGATTTCCATGGTGATTTTCAGAGTGACTTCGCGGTCTGAGTGTACGTGCGGAGTGAGATCGATATTGACGCCGACGTCGATGTATTGAAACTGGGTGTTTACCAGAGGGTTAATGCCTACGCCGCCGATGCCGGGCTGAAACGAACCGGTGGCTACGGGCAGGCGTTCGCCGATCTTCAAAGATGCTTTCTGTCCGTCGAGCGAGCGAATCTGCGGACTCTGGATCAGCTTGGTATCGCTGTCGCCCATGACCGCTGACAGGTTGGCGGAAGGAATGGTTACCTGGAAGTTTTCGGCGTTGAGGCTGCCCAAGGTGTTCAGGTTGATCCCGCCATTACTCGAACTGCCAGAGGTACTCGTCGTGCTTGTGGTGGTGGTGCTGGCGGAGGAGGTAATGTTGCTCTGCAGGGCAACCGAGGCGCTGGTGGGCGGACTCAGGCCCAGCGTACTCGATTTGTCTTTGCTGATCTGCATTACGTCGATGTCGATGATGACTTCGGGGCGGGCCTTGTCGAGATCTTCCACCAGCTTTTCGGCCAGCGCGATCTGGTCAGGCGTTCCGCGCACTACCAATGCATTCTGGGAGAGCAACTGCTGCACGCGCTGCACATCGAGCACGGCGCGAATGGCGTTCACGACGTCCTGCAATTCCGTGGGAGCCGAGAGATTCGTCAAATAGAAAGTTTTGAGGACGCTCTGTTCCAGTTCCTTGCGCTTGGCCGCGTTATCGGTCGCAACGAAAATCGTATTCGCGGTTACTGGCCGCCAGAAAGTTTTCGACTCTAGCGCGGTGATCTCCAGCGCATCTTCCAGCGTGACTCCGGTCAGTTCGACTTTGATTGGTTTGGGAGTGTAGTCGGGGTCGAATAGGACGTTGATTCCAGCCAGTTGGCCGATGGTACGGTATACCGTATCGGATTTGTCGGTGAGCTTGACGGTGATGGGAGCATTGGAGATGGAAGCCAATTCGACCGGGCCGGCTAATTCGTGCACCCTGCGTTCCAGACCAGCCGGCGGGCCGGCGGCCTGCGGCGGAGGATTGCGGATGTCATTGATCATCTTCTGCGTGCGGGCCAATTCCTGCTTGGCGATGAAGAGCGAAGGATCGATGGTGAGGGCTTTCTGGAAGGCGGCGACGGCTTCGTCCAGCTTGCCGTCATCGCGAAGCTTCTGGCCGTTGTGCACGATCGCGGCGGCTGCCTCGAAACGAATGCGCTCGAAGGAGGTCCGATAGCGCAGGTCTTTGGGTTTGAGGTCGTAGGCCTGTTTGAAGAACTCGTAGGCCTCTTCGAACTTCTGGCGCGCCTCCGCGTCCGCACCCTTGTCGTAGAGGCTTTTGGCTTTGTCGGCGATGGCTGGGAGCGTTACAGCGGCGACCAGCAACAGCGATAGTGCCGGGCGCATCAGGCGTCTCATTCGGTAATCCTCACGGGATAATCCTCATCGATTGCGGTCTTCGCCGGACAAGCAGTTTTCCCAACGCTTCGCCGCGGCGCAAGAGTCTGGGCTCGGGAACTGCGCTCGGGATACCCAAAATACCTTCGGTGACGCGATTATAGCATCGCCGTTTCCGGCTCCCGAAGTGCTTGTACACACGGGAGTTACACTCTTTGGTCGTAGGACTAGTAGAGTTGGCTTCCGGCTCCCGCAGTCCGGCTTCCTCAGCCCGGCTACTGAAATCCGATAAGCGAAACTCGTACTCTCGGGGGTCCGAAAGCCGGAAGGCGGCAGCCGGAAGCCGAAATGATGCGCTAAGATAACTACTCGGTAACCGCATGGCACGCCAATCTACCCACCAGACCAAGCCGAACCCGGAGAAGTCCCCGCGCCGTGATCCCACTGCATCCGGCGACCGGGACGCTGCTGTTAATAGGATCGCTTCACATAACTACTTCTTGCTGGAAAAATTTGAGGCGGGGGTGGTTTTGACGGGGACCGAGGTCAAATCTGTCCGCGGAGGCTTGGCTAACCTCAAGGATTCCTATGGCTTAGTCAAAGACGATGCGGTTTGGCTGCTGAATGCCCACATCGGGCCCTACGAGCACGGGAACATTCACAATCATGCCCCGCTTCGTACTCGCAAGCTGCTGATGCATCGCGAGGAGATTCGCAAGCTGATTGGCAAGACACAGCAAAGGGGGCTGACCTTGATCCCCACCCGGCTGTATTTCAAAAACGGTCGAGTCAAGGTAGAGTTGGCCCTGGCCAAGGGCAAGCAGCTTTGGGACAAGCGCGAGACCGAGCGGCGGCGCACGGCAGACAAAGAAGCCAGGGAAGCGATCAGCCGTAGCCGGAAGTCGTAAGCCGTTGTTGATTTCCATTCCCAAATGCACTACACTGTAGTGCATGAAGACGGAAGTCTACAGTTGGCGTCTCTCGGCTGATCGAAAGGCCGAACTCGAGGCAGAAGCCCGCCGCGAAGGGACTTCGCTATCTGCGCTGTTGGACCGCGTGACCGCCGATTGGCTGGACGAACGCCGCAACGGTCATTCCGACGATGAGGCTGAGCAGGCAGCGATACGCAAGCGCGTTATGGCCACTGTGGGAACAATCCGTGGTAATGACCCGACCCGCTCCGCGCGGACCAGCGAACTGGTTCGGGAAATCATCTACAAGAAGCACATCAAGGAATCGAATGCACTCGCTCGCCGCTTCCGCCGCCGGGCTGATTGACACCGGCGCGATTCTGGCCATCGTTGACGCCGCCGACCATTGGCACACCGCTTGTCTGGAAGCGCTGCAATCCGTTCGCATCCCGTTGCTCACCACCGAAGCGGTCCTCACCGACGCTTTCCACCTGACTGGGAGCAATCCGTATAACGTTGAGAGAATCTGGCAATTTGTCCGTTCCGGCGCACTAACGACTCGGCCTATGGGGGACCAGGATCTGTCCGAACTTCACGCTCTCATGACCCAGTACGCCGACCGCCCCATGGATTTCGCGGACGCCACACTTGTCCATCTCGCCGCCCGCGAGCGCCTGAGCGTGATTCTCACCATCGATCACGACGATTTCGAAACCTATCGTCTGCCAGGACGAAAGAAATTTACGATCCTCCCTCGCCGTTGAACCTTGGATCTGCGACCTTGAGACTGCGATTATGATGAGTGGAGAACTCAGGCGCACATCATCAAAACCGTAAATCTCAAGTCCGACATGCCTTCGGTGCAAGAGGCTCTACAGCGGCTGGAGCGCGAGATCGCGCTTGCCCGGCAGAGAAACGCCGTTCTGCTGAAGATCATTCACGGGTACGGGTCGAGCGGCGCCGGGGGCGATATTCGCATCTCAGTGCAGAGACGATTGCACGAACTGGCGGAGGCCGGTCAGATTCGCGGCTGCATCTTCGGAGAAAACTGGTCGAAGAGCGATGACGCGACCTGGCGCTTGTTGCAGGTGCATTCCGCGCTGAAGAGCGACGCTGATCTGGGGCGCCGCAATCAGGGCATCACAATCGTCTGGTTGTGAGATGCGGTTGTTGGCGTCGTCGGGGTCCAACGGAAGTGTTCTAATGAGTGAGATGGCGATTTCTGCTTTGGATCCATCCGGCGAGGCCGCATCTCGAGCTCCTAAGGGAAAACGCGGCCGACGGCGCTGGCTTTGGGGCGCGGGATTCGTGGCTATCTTGGCGATAGCCGTGTTCGTTTACGCTCGCCACTTCGTCTCGTACGCCGAATCCATTCTGCACGCCCGGGTCATTGAAACTCTATCCGCGCGCTTCAAGACGAAAGTCGAATTGGCGGAGCTCGATGTGTGGCTCGCGGACGGCCTTAACGTTTCCGGCAAGGGGCTGAAAATTTTCGGACCCACTGATCCCAATCCCAGCGAGCCGGGCATGCAAGCGCTGATCGGCGTGGACGAATTTCACTTTCATACCGGAACGTTCAGCCTGTTTCGTTCGCCCATGCGCGTGGATGCGGTGTACGTGAAAGGGATGGTGCTGAACGTTCCTCCGAAACAGGACCAAGGGCGGTTGAGCGAGATGGGCGATGAGTCGGGCAGGAAGATGATGAAGAAGGCGAGCATTTTCGTGGATAAGTTTGTTTGCGACGATACCGAACTGCTCATCAATACTTCCAAGCCGGGCAAGGATCCTCTGGTTTTTCGCATCGGTCATCTCGATATGAAAGAGATCGGGCCCGGCCAGCCGCTGCACTTCGAAGCTACTCTGGTCAATCCCAAGCCGGTCGGGAATATCAAGTCGGCCGGCACGTTTGGGCCGTTTCGCGAAGATTCTCCGCGCGAAACACCAGTCGCTGGCGACTACACGTTCACTGATGCCGACCTGGGCACATTGAACGGGATCAGGGGAATTCTGTCATCGACGGGGAAGTATGGTGGCACGCTGGGAAGAATCGAAGTTTCCGGTGCTACCGATACGCCCGATTTCCGTCTCGATATCAGCGGACATCCCGTCGCGTTGCACACTGACTTTCACGCCGTTGTCGACGGCACCGATGGCGACACCTACCTCGATCCGGTGAAGGCGCGATTTCTGCATTCGTCTCTGACGGCGAACGGCAAAGTGGTTCGCGTGCGGAATCCTCCGGGGCTCGACATCGAACTGAATGTTGTGGTGGATCACGCTCGCATTGAGGACCTGCTTCAGCTCGCGGTGAAGACCGAGCCGCCGGTGCTCAGCGGGCCGGTGGAGATGAAAACGAAAATGAGCCTGATGCCGGGGCCAGAGGACGTTGCCAATCGCTTGAAGCTTGACGGGAGCTTCAGGATCTCCGGGGGAATCTTTTCGAGCGAGAAGATTCAGGGCCGCATCGACTCGCTCAGCCTGCGCAGCCGGGGAGAGCCGCAACAGGCCAAAGAACACGCCGAGGTCGGCGTGCCTTCAGAAATGAACGGCACGTTCCGGCTTGACGCGGGGATGTTCACGTTTCCGGTTCTGCAATTTGAAGTGCCGGGCACGCATGCCGACGTTGCCGGCCAGTACAGCATGGATGGGGATACTTTCGATTTTCACGGCAAGCTCCGGCTCGACGCCAAGCTTTCGCAGATGGTGACGGGATGGAAATCGTTGGTGCTCAAAGCGGCCGACCCGTTCTTCAGCAAGCACGGAGCGGGAACTGAAGTGCCGTTCAAGGTGAGTGGGACGCGTTCCGAGCCGCGGTTCGGTCTGGATCTTGGGCAAAAAGCGGACGCCAATCAAGAGCCACCGCCTGCGAAACCCCACTAATCGCCTTGCCTACGCTCCCTCAGGGGTCGCGGAAGGCGGTGCTACGGCTACTGCAACGACGGGCGTCGGGTCAAAAAATGGCGACGGCAAGGTCACAACCGGTACCACCATATTCTGTTGCCAGTATGAGACCGCGATTCCACGCTGCCAGAAGCGCGGGATCAACAGCAGAAACAAAATGATCTGGCTGACGATAAACGCGTCGAACCAATGCTCGGGACCAACCAACTTCATCCAGACCCAGAGGCCGCCGACTAGTATGACCGCCGCGGAAATCGTGGTTAGAACGTAGCTGGTCAGCAGACGGCCAAAAGCTCGGAAGGTGTGCCGGAAGCCCGCGCCGATCGATCGTCGTACCGCGCGCTGGTCATTCAAAACGATATCGGCTTCAGCCAGATCGAACCAGACGCGAAGCACGGTCATGATCAGAAAAATTATGGCGAGGCCGGTCATTTGAACTTCGAACGGCAGCACTTCGTTGGTGCTCTCCCCGGCCTTTTTCACAACGGCGCCGTTAATGGCGAACAGCGCGCCTGCGAAAATTCCCAGCACGATACCGGCTACGATCATGAGCCGGATGAAGCGCCAAAGATTTCGTCCGCAGACGCGGAAGAAATCTTCGCGGGGCAAGCGATAGGTTGAGGCGTAGCCCTGAAAAACTCCGGGAAGAAAGAGGGCGGTGAACAGCAAAAACAAGAAGGCAAAATATCCGGCCGCGGTCGACATTGCTTCCATCGATCCAAACTCGGGGCGCGCGAACAGGCCGGCCATCACCGAGAGGTCGAAGCCATGCACCAACCGATCGGCGAGCAGGCTGTGGTCGAGGACGCCATGGGCGCTCTTGCGAAAGGCCGCCGTGCCAAACTCGGCCAGGGTCAGGTTCAGGAACCAGAACCAGAAAATATAGCGTTTATTGCGGGCGACCATGGTCCAGCCGCTGCTCAGTAGACCTTTTTTATCATTCATTCGTTTCGATCCTCGATCCCCGTATGTCAGTCGCGCGTGCCGTGGCAGCTTGTCTAAACCGCCCACCAGGCCAGAGCCTGGCTGACCCACTGCGTCGCGAAGAGCCAGTAGGTTGATAATTTGTTCGTCGGTTTGGGATTGGCCTCGACCACGAAGCTGTTGTTGAAATCGTTGCGGTCAA
>Ga0209274_10000632_pt1 | contig 19897 bp, 16 predicted proteins | sample HubBroMetageREF1_FD_188343 | JGI IMG/M metagenome (GOLD analysis project Ga0209274, IMG submission 188343) | Reference soil microbial communities from the Hubbard Brook experimental Forest, New Hampshire, USA - Hubbard Brook CCASE Soil... | ecosystem: Environmental > Terrestrial > Soil >...
TTATCCTAAGCGGCCGCGAAGCACAGAGTGCACAGCGCGCAAAATGCGCATCGGTTGACGTGATTACGGTTCATTGCAATGTTCAGGTGCGGTCCGAACTGCAGCCCGATCGGGCGAGGCGGGCGCCGTGCCACGCAGTTCGCTGTGCCCGCGGCGGTGCCGGGCGCGGGCGCCACGCCGGTCGAGCGAAACTGCTTGTGACCTTATTCATCAATCCGTTAGGATTCGCCCCCCAAATTCGGAGCGGTAGTTCAGCTGGTTAGAATACCGGCCTGTCACGCCGGGGGTCGCGGGTTCGAGTCCCGTCCGCTCCGCCACTAATTTCCACTCCGCCCAGCCAGCCCCAAACATGCTTCAGAGGATTCGAGACAGACTGCACGGCACCTTCGCGTACCTGGTCTTAGGACCAATCGTGCTGGTATTCGTTGCCTGGGGCGCCTACGGCATCGTCAACTTGAGCGTGGGCGGCGCTAACTACGCCGCCGAGGCCGACGGCGCCAAGATCTCTATTGAGGAAGCGCGCAGCGCCTGGCTGCAGCAACAGGCGCAGTGGCAGCAGCGCCTGGGTGGTGCCGAGCTGCCGCCGCCGCTGCGCACGCAGCTTCAGGAACAGACCCTCGAAGGGCTCGTCCGCAACACCCTCCTCAGACAACGCACGCACGAGCTCGGCTACCGGGTGAGCCACGACGATCTCGTGGAGGCCATTCAGAGCGAGCCGGCTTTCCAGGTCGGCGGGCAGTATTCCGCCGAGGAGGCGAAGGCACGGCTCGCCGCGGCGGGTATTCCGCTGGAGACATTCCAGGACAACCTGCGCGAGCAGTTGCAGCGCACCCAGCTCGAAGGCGGCATCCGCGTATCGGATTTTCTCACACCGGTTGAGCTCACGCGCCTCACCGATCTTCAGGACCAGGAGCGCGAGGTGCGCTTTTTCATACTGCCGACCGAGCGGTTCAAGTCCGCGACTCCCGTGGACGAGGCGGCCGTACAGGCCTACTACAAGGCACACCAGGCGCAGTTCATGACGCCCGAATCGGCGCACCTGCAATACGCGGAGCTGCGCCTCGAGGCGCTCGCCGCACAGGTGTCCGTAAACGATGCGGACCTGCGCGCGGACTACGACAAGGAAAAGTCGAAGTTCGAGACGCCCGAGAAGCGCCACGCGCGCCACATCCTTATCACGGGCAAGAACGACGCGGCGGCGCTGAAGCAGGCCGGGGAGGTCCTCGCGCAGCTCAAGTCGGGTAAGGATTTCGCCGCGCTTGCACAGCAGTATTCCCAGGATCCGGGTTCCGCGCACAACGGCGGGGATCTGGGCTGGGCCGAACGCGGTGCTTTCGTGGCGCCGTTTGCGGACGCGCTGTTCAACATGTCTGTCGGGGAGATCAAGGGCCCGATCAAGACCCAGTTCGGTTATCACATCATCCGGCTGGAGGAAATTCAGCCGCGCAAGGGCAAGTCCTTCGAGGAGGCGCGTCCCGAGCTTGACGCCCAGCTACGGCGCGACCGGGCGACGGACCGCTTCGGGGAGATCCAGGAGCAATTGCAGTCCAGGGTCAGCGACCCCGGTGCGGATCTGGATGCGCTCGCGGCTCAGTACAAGCTGCAGCAGGGTGACCTCCCTGAGTTCCTCAAGGGAGCGGGAGCTGCGCCGCTTGGAGCGGCTCCGGCGCTGCAGGATCTGGTGTTCGGTGATCCGCCGCTCGCGGCCGGACGCCTCGGCGGCCCGGTGGTGCTCGGCGACGACGCTCTCGTGATCGTTAAGGTTCTTGAACAGCGCAAGCCCGCGGCGAAGCCCTTGAGCGCAGTCCGTGAAACCATCGTCGCCGCGATAGCCAAGCAGCGCGCCGCGCAGGCGACTCTCGCCGCGGCGCAGGCCGCGCGCACGCGCCTCGAGGCCGGCGAAGACTTTGACGCGGTCGCGCGGCAGCTGGGAGTGCCCGCAGATCCGGCTCACTTCGTCAGCCGCAAGGATCCCTCGACCCCGGGGCCGGTTCGCGACGCGGTGTTCGCGGCGCCCCGGCCCGCGGGCAAGCCCGTGTTCCGCGCGCTCGCGCTCGACAACGGGGGTGCGGCGGTGCTCGCCGTGACAGGCGTGCGCAGCGCGCCGGCGCACGATCAGCAGACCCTGGCCGATCGCGCACTGCAGCAGGCGCGCAGTCAGGGAATTGACGACGCCATGGCGTACGCAGACGAGGTGCGGCGCACCGCGACCGTGCGTAAAAACCCGAAGACCTTCGATTAGCCTTCGGCTTCCTGCGCGAAGCTCATGCCAACGGTGCTGAAGCCGCTGTCGACGTAGAGGATCTCGCCGGTGATGCCCGCGGCCAGGTCCGAGCACAGGAATGCCGCGGCATTGCCCACCTGCTCGAGTGTCACATTGCGCCGCAGCGGCGCGATCTCGGCAACCCTGCCGAGCATTTTGCGAAATCCGGGGATGCCGGCCGCGGCCAGCGTCTTGATCGGGCCTGCGGATATGCCGTTCACGCGGATGCCTTCGGGCCCCAGGTCCGCAGCGAGAAAACGCACGTTCGCCTCGAGGCTCGCCTTGGCCAGTCCCATGACGTTGTAGCCGGGAACCGAACGCACGGCTCCCAGGTACGTCAGTGTCAGTATCGCCGCATTGCGCCCCGCCATCAGGGGCTGCGCGCCGCGCGCGAGGGCGGTCAGGCTGTAGCTGGAGACATCGTGCGCGACGCGAAAACCCTCGCGGCTCGTGGCTGTCACGAATCTGCCGGTGAGCGCTTCGCGCGGCGCGTAGGCGACGGCGTGCACCACCACGTCAAGAGCGCCCCACTCACGGCCAAGCCGCTCAAACGCGGCATCCGTCTCGCTGTCCACGGTGACGTCCAGCGGCATGACCAGGCGCGCCCCGAGCGACTGCGCCAGCGGCTCAACGCGTTCCTTCATCTTGTCGTTGACGTAGGAGAAGGCGAGCTCGGCGCCCTCGCGGTGCATTACCTGCGCAATGCCCCAGGCGATCGAGCGATCGGTCGCGACGCCTACGATGAACGCGCGCTTGCCGGAGAGAAAACCCATGAGTGAAAGCCTCCTGCGGCGATTATGCCGCAAGTGGCGCAGGGTGCGGCGGGGGAGGCGCTCAGCTGTGCCGGACGCTGTGGACGCGCAGCTTCTGTCCGGCGTGGATGGGGCTGTGTGCGCCCATGCCATTCCAGGCACGCAGCTGCGGCACACTGCACTGGAACAGCTGCGCGATCTCGACCATGGTGTCGCCGGAGCGGACGGTGTAAAGGAAGCGCCGACCGTGGCCCGAGTCAGCCGCGCCGCCGCCGCTGCCCGCGAGGCGGATGCGCTGCCCGGCCCGCAGCGTATCGCCAGGCTGCAAGCCGTTCATCATGGCCAGGGTGTTCACGTTCATGCCGTGACGGCGGGCAATCGCCCACAGGGAATCTCCGCGCCGCACGATCTGCACATGCGGCCGGCGCCCCGCACGGTCGCTGCCGTCGATGCGTGCCGCGGCCAGCACCACCTTGGCGGGCAGTTCCGACACCGCGCTCGGAACCCGCAGGTCCATCCCTAAGGTGAGCCGTCCGGCCGGAAAATCGTTGAGCTCACGGATCACGTTCACCGTAGTGTGGAACTGCGCCGCCACGGAGGCGACCGAGTCACCGTGAGTTACGTTGTAGTGCGTGACGCCCAGAAGCTGATCGGCGCTCAGCTGCGCGACGCTCGTCGTGAATACAGCGGTCGAGTCCACCGGCAGCAGCAGGAAGTGCGGGCCGCCTGGGTCGCTCGCCCAGCGATGGAACGCCGGGTTCAACTCGTAAAGTTCCTCCGGGCTGACATTGGCGATCTGTCCGGCAATCTTGAGGTTGATCTGCCCGGGCGTCGCGACGCGCGCGAAGTACGGCTGATTGGGGATGGGGCTCATGGCTAGTCCGTAGGCCCCCGGGTCGCGCACCAGGCGCTTCATGGCGAGCAGTTTCGGCACGTAGGCGCGCGTCTCGCGCGGCAGCCACAGACTCCAGAAGTCAATCGCGCGCCCGGCGCTGCGGTTGACTCGCACCGAGCGTTCCACCGTGGCCTCGCCGCAGTTGTAGGCGGCGATCGCCAGCAGCCAGTCGCCGTTGAATTCGTCGTGCAGGTATTGCAGGTAATCCAGCGCCGCGCGCGTAGATTCCACGATGTCGCGCCGGCCGTCGTACCACCAGTCCTGCTTCAGGCCAAAACGCGAGCCGGTGCCGGGGATGAACTGCCACAGGCCCGAGGCGCGCGCGCGCGAGTACGCGTACGGCTCGAAGGCGCTCTCGACCACCGGCAGGAGCGCGAGCTCCAGCGGCATACCGCGCGCTTCCAGCTGGGTGACGATGTGGTAGAGGTACAGATCGGCGCGCCCGAACGCGCGCTGCAGGTAGTCCGGGTTGCCGGCGAAGTAGCGCAGCTCCTGATCGATCGCGCGGTGATCCGTTGCGTCCTCGAGCTTGAAGCCCGCGCGCATACGATCAAACAGGTCTGCGTAGCTTTCCGGGGCGAGGCCCGCAGGCTGCCCGGCATCAGCGTCGGTCGCAGGCGCCACGCTGGTGGCGGCGGTGTCGGTACCGGTACCGGCAACCGCCATGGCCGGCGGTGACGGCGTCGGTTCCGCGGCCTGTGCCGCAGCGGCCGCAGGCATGCTCGCCGAGCCAGACCCGGCCTCAGGGGCCGTGGACACATTAATTACTGGTTGCGCGGGAGTCTGGGTGCGCTGCGCCGGGGTGTGCACGCAAGCCGCAGCGGCCAGGAGGCCCAGGGTCAGGAGCGCAAGACGTACGCGTCCGATCATTGCCGTCGTCAAGTTCCGTACCCTCTGTCGGCGTGCTACTTTTCCCGCGCTGCGGCACGGGGGCGCCCATGAACTCTACGCCACGGGTCCTTTGATTTGAACACGCTACTGCGTCGTGGGCCGGAATTTAACCGGGAATTTCACATTAATTCCAGCAATTAAATGGAGCCAGTTCTCACTTCGCACGTCCCGGACCGCGACGCTGCGCTGCACGCGTGGTGGGGGTCGCCGCTCGGGCGCGCGCTGGTCGCGGCCGAGTCTGAGCTGCTCGGCGAGGCGCTCGAGGACGTGTTCGGCTGGGAGCTGCTGCAGGTCGGCGCCTGGGGAAGTGCCCGCGAAATGCTCGCCGGCAGCCGCACGCGGCGCCAGAGTCTGCTCGCCCCGCCAGGCTTCGCCGCAGCGGCGAACATCGTCGCGCGGCCCTCGCAACTGCCCATCATCAGTGACTGCATGGACGCGGCGCTGCTGCCGCATACGCTGGAATTCGTTGCTGATCCCTACGCCATCCTGCGCGAGGTGGACCGCGTGCTGGTCGGCGAGGGACAGCTCCTGATACTGGGGTTTCGCCCCTGGAGCCTGTGGGGGATGCGCTCGCGCCTGAGCCGCACGGGCTTTCCGCCGGGCATGCGTCGGGTTCTCTCGGAAGGTCTGCTGCGCGAGTGGCTTGTGCTGCTCGGCTACGAAGTAGTCGCGGCGCGACGTTACCTGTACTCGAGCCCCTGGAGCGGCGGTCAGCCGCACGGCGCAGGCCCGGCACGCCTCCTGCGCCCCGGGATCACGTATCCGCTGCCGGCGGGCGCGTACCTTCTGAAGGCGCGCAAGCGCGTCTACACATTGACACCGGTGCGCTCGCGTCTGCGCGAGAGGCCGAAGGTCCTGGGCGGGCTCGTCAAGCCGACGACGCGGTCGCAGACGTGATCGAGATTTACACCGACGGCGCGTGCCGCGGCAATCCGGGGCCGGGCGGCTGGGCGGCGCTGTTGCAAAAGGGCGAGCACACAAAGGAAATCAGCGGTGCCGAAGCGCTCACCACTAACAACCGCATGGAGCTGACCGCCGTGATCCGCGCGCTCGAGAGCCTGAAGAAGCCCGCTGAGGCGCGCCTTTACACGGATTCCGAGTATGTGCGCCGCGGCATCACCGAGTGGCTGAGCGCGTGGAAGGCGCGCGGCTGGCGCACCGCCGACCGCAAGCCGGTCAAGAACCAGGACCTGTGGCAGCAGCTGGAAGCCGTGAGCGCCGGGCATCGCATCGAGTGGCGCTGGGTGCCGGGGCACGCCGGCGTGCCTGGCAACGAGCGCGTCGATCGGCTCGCCAACGATGCGATCGACGCCTTGCACGCGCGCACCTTGCGGTAGACTTCGCGCACCATGCGTCAGATCGTCCTCGACACCGAGACGACCGGTCTTGAACCCGGCCTCGGACACCGCGTCATCGAAATCGGCTGTGTCGAGCTGCAGAACCGCCGGCACACCGGGCGCACGTTTCACCGCTTCCTGGATCCGGAGCGCGAAATCGACGCGGGCGCGCTCGCCATGCATGGCATTTCGCGGGCGGATCTGGATGGCCAGCCGCTGTTTGGCGCGATTGTTGAGGAGCTGCTGGATTTTATCGGCGGTGCGGAACTGGTGATGCACAACGCCGCGTTCGACGTGGCATTTCTGGACGCCGAGCTTGCGCGGCTGCCCGGCGAGACACGTCAGGTGGCGCAGCTGTGCCAGGTGCTGGACACCCTGGCGCTGGCGCGCGAGCTGCATCCGGGTCAGCGCAACAGCCTCGATGCGCTGTGCAAGCGCTACGACGTCGACAATTCGCGCCGCGAGCTGCACGGCGCATTGCTCGATGCGCGCATTCTCGCCGACGTCTACCTCGCGATGACCGGAGGTCAGAGTGCGCTCGCGCTCGGCGACGCCGATGCGACCGTGCACGCCACGCTGGGGACACGGGCAGGAAGGGCGCTGGTGCGCGGCGCTGAAGTGCTGCACGTCGTGGGCGCGGATGATGCGGAACTCGCCGCCCACGAGGCCATGCTCGCGCTCATCGACAAGGCGAGCGGCGGGCGCTGCGTGTGGCTCACCGCGGAAGCCGCGCGCGCGGCCGGAGAGCCGCGCCTGCACGTCGCATGAAGATCCTGGTTACGGGAGCCGCGGGGTTCATCGGCTCGCATGTCGCGCAGCGTCTGCTCGAGGCAGGTAACGAGGTCGTAGGGCTCGACAACCTCAACGAGTACTACGACGTTACGCTCAAGCAGGCGCGCCTGGCGCGACTTACTGCCCAAGCGCATTTCCGCTTCGTGAAACTCGATCTTGCCGACACGCCAGCGATGGCGGCGCTGTTCGCTGCTGAGCGCTTCGCGCGTATCGTGCACCTGGCCGCCCAGGCGGGCGTGCGCTACTCGCTCGAGGATCCGCACGCTTACGTGCGCAGCAACGTCACCGGCACCTTGAACGTGCTGGAGGGCTGCCGGCACAACCGCGTTGAGCACCTGGTGTACGCGTCCACCAGTTCCGTGTACGGCGCCAACACCAATATGCCGTTCTCGGTGCACAACATCGCCGACCATCCGCTGTCGCTGTACGCCTCCACCAAGCGGGCGAACGAGCTGATGGCGCACAACTACTCGGCTCTTTTTGATCTGCCAACCACCGGACTGCGCTTCTTCACGGTGTATGGGCCGTGGGGACGCCCCGACATGGCGCTGTTTCTCTTCACGCGTAACATTCTCGAGGGCAAGCCCATCGACGTCTTCAACCACGGGCACCACAAGCGTGACTTCACCTACGTGGACGACATCGCGGAAGGCGTGGTGCGCGCTCTCGGGCGCCCCGCGCAGCCCGATCCTGCGTGGAACAGCGACGCCCCCGATCCGGCCTCGAGCTTTGCGCCCTTCCGTCTTTACAACATCGGCAACAATCGTCCGGTCGAACTCATGCGCTACATCGAGGTCCTCGAGGAGTGCCTGGGCAAAAAGGCGCAGAAAAACTTCCTGCCGCTGCAGCCCGGGGACGTTCCGGAGACCTGCGCCGACATCGATGACCTGGCGCGGGACGTAGGCTACCGGCCGGTGACGCCGGTGGAAGTTGGTGTCAGGAATTTCGTCGCGTGGTTCTGCGACTACTACGGCTACCAGCGCTGACCTGGAGCGATTTGAACACGCCCCAACCCAAGCCCGCCATGCAGGTGCCGCTGCTGGACCTGAAGCTGCAATACCGGCCGCTCGAAGGGCAGATCCAGGCGGCGGTCGCCGCGGTGTGTACCAGCCAGCACTTCATCCTGGGACCGGCCGTGCGGGAACTTGAGTCCGCGGTGGCCGCCTACAGCCAGTGCCGCTTTGGGCTCGGGGTTTCCTCGGGGACTGATGCCTTGCTGCTGGCGCTCATGGCGCTCGGCATCGGCGCCGGCGACGCGGTCATCACCAGTCCCTTCACGTTTTTCGCCACCGCCGGGACCATCGCGCGCAGCGGCGCGCGGCCGCTGTTCTGCGACATCGATCCGGTTACCTTCAACCTCAGCCCGCAGGCGGTGGCGGTGCTGATTGCACAGCACTGCGAGCGGCGCGGCGCTGACCTGATCCATCGCGTGAGCGGCGCGCGCGTACGCGCCATCATGCCGGTGCACCTGTACGGGCAGCTGGCCGACATGGCGGCGCTCATGGATATCGCGCGCCAGCAGGGGCTGAAAGTCATCGAAGACGCAGCCCAGGCCATCGGCGCTGCGGACGCTCGCGGCAAACGCGCCGGCAGCTTCGGGGATGTCGGCTGCCTGTCCTTCTTTCCGACCAAGAACCTGGGCGCGTTTGGGGACGCCGGCATGTGCGTGAGCAACGATGCCGCGCTCGCCGAGCGCATGGAAATCCTGCGCGTGCACGGCGGCAAGCCGAAGTATTACCACGCACTTATCGGTGGGAATTTCCGTCTCGATGAGCTGCAGGCGGCGGTGCTCAACATCAAGCTTAAGCATCTGGACGCCTGGAGCGCGGGCCGGCAGAAGAACGCGGCGTTCTACGACGCCGCGTTCAGCCGCGCGCGCTCGGGCGCCCGGGTGCAGACGCCGGCGGTCGCCCCGGGGGTGCGCCACATTTATAACCAGTATGTAATCCGGGTGCGCGAGCGCGAGGCGTTGCGCGCAAAGCTCGCGGCCGCGGGCGTGGGCACCGAGATCTACTACCCGGTACCGCTGCACCTGCAGCAGTGTTTCGCTTACCTCGGCGGCCAGGCTGGCGACTATCCGGAGTCTGAGCGCGCCGCGCACGAAACGCTCGCGCTGCCCATCTTCCCGGAACTGACCGACACACAGCTTCAGTACGTCGTCGACATGATCGCGGCCCATTTGCCGTAAGTAGGGAGGCTACAAATGGCCATGAGCAACACACCAGGACCGGCTACGGGCGTATGGGCCGAACTCACCGCGCACGCCACGCGGCTCGCGGCGGTTCCCGTGCGCGAGCTGTTCGAGCGTGATCCTGGGCGGTTCGAGCGCTTCTCGCGCGAGCAGGCGGGTCTGCTCATGGATTTCTCGCGCCAGCGATGGGATGAGATCGTGCTGGCGAAGCTCCTGCAGCTGGCCGATGCGGTCGGCCTGCGCGCACGCGTCGACGCCATGTGGCGCGGTGAGCACATCAACCCCACCGAGGATCGCGCCGTGCTGCACGTGGCGCTGCGCCAGCCGCCAGGGGCAGGCGTTGGCGGCCCGGACATCGAGCGCACCGTGATACCTGAGCGCACGCGCATGCTGGCCTTCGCGCAGGGCGTGCGCGGCGGCACGATCCGCAGCAGCACGCAGGCGCCGTTCCGGCTGGTGGTGAATATCGGCATAGGCGGCTCGGACTTAGGTCCCGCCATGGCGGTACAGGCGTTGCGCGCGTACACCGCGGGTGCACCGCGCTGCGAGTTCGTTTCCAACATCGACGGCTGCCATCTGGCGGAAGTTCTGGAGAGCGCGGATCCGCAGACGACGCTCTTCATTATCTCTTCCAAGACCTTCACGACGCTGGAGACCAGGACTAACGCGAACAGCGCCCGCGCCTGGTTGAGCGCGAAGCTGGGCGAGAAGGCGGTGCCGCAGCATTTCGCCGCGGTGTCGGTCAACACGCCCGCGATGGACGCGTTTGGCGTGCACCCCGAGTACCGCTTCCAGATGTGGGACTGGGTCGGGGGCCGCTATTCGGTGTGGTCCTCGATCGGCGTGTCGCTCGCCATCGCCATCGGCGCACAGAATTTCCTGGATTTCCTCGGCGGCGGCCACGAGATGGACGAGCATTTCCGCACCACGCCGTGGCAGGAGAACCTGCCGGCGCTCATGGGCCTTGCCGCCGTGTGGAACATCAATTTCATGAACCTGCCGACGCTGGCCGTGCTGCCCTACGATGATTCGCTGCGCCGCTTCCCGGCTTACCTGCAGCAGCTGGAGATGGAGAGCAACGGCAAGTCGGTAATGCTCGATGGCAAGCCGGTGCAGTGCCAGACCGCTGCGGTCATCTGGGGCGAACCCGGCAACAACGCCCAGCACTCCTTCTTTCAGCTCCTGCACCAGGGCACCGCACGCGCGGCGCTGGACTTCCTGCTGCCGGTACGCTCCTCGTGCGGCAACCAGGCGCAGCAGAATCTCGCGATCGCGAGCTGCTTCGCGCAGGCGGAGGCGCTCGCCAACGGCCAGTCCGCGGAAGTGGTGCGTGCCGAGCTCGAACGCCAGAAGATGCCGCCCGCCCAGATCGAAGCCCTCATCCCCCACAAGGTTGACCCGGGAAGCCGCCCGAGCACCATCGTGATGTTCCGGCAGACCGATCCCGCGACCCTGGGTAAGCTCATCGCGCTCTACGAGCATGCCGTACTGACCCAAAGCGTCGTGTGGGGGATAGACGCGTTCGACCAATGGGGCGTGGAGCTCGGCAAGAAGCTCTGTGAGCAGCTTGCGCCAGCGGTGGAAGACCCGGCTGGCGGGCACGCAGCGCCGGCGGCGGTCATGAAGCTGCTTGCCACGGTGGAGAACTGGCGGCGCTGAGGCAGCGACGGCAGTAGCGGAATCCGCGCGCTCCAGTACAATCCCGCATTCGCGCGCGTGGGGGTGATGCGCTCCGCAGCTGCAGCGCGCGGACAAGTACAATTTCTTAAAGGTTTGTAATGCGCTTGATGCAACGCCCTTCGGGGCTCCTGGTCGCGTTCCTGCTGTCTGTTACTTTGCCACTGTGCGTCGAGACGGCGTACGGGCAGGGCTCCGGTTCACCGGTAGAGCAGCTCCTGCAGGGTCTGTCGGGCGACCAGCTCGGTTCGTTCTCGCAGCAGTTCGGTGGCAACGGCAACGCACAAGGGCAAGGCGGCCTTGGGGCCCGACAGACGCCGGCGACCGAAGAGCAGCAAAATCTCATGCTGCAGCAACAGCGCGACACGCTGCAGGAGCAGCAAAAGCAGCGCGCGGAGCTGCAGCGATTGAGCCCGTTCCTGCAGGCCGAGGATTGGGTGATCATCACCGTTGACTCGAATCCGCTGCCTGCCGGTAACTCGCAGTCGTCGGCAACCGCGCCGTCGCCTACGGGCGCGCTCGGCGCGCTGGCTGGTGCCGCCAACTCTCAGCAGCAGAACCTTCTCGGCAGTCTCGCGCCCGGTCTGAACGCGAATCAAAGCACTCAGGGTCTGGGTACTACCGGTGCTGGCGGTGGTGCCGGTGGTGCCGGCGCCGCCGCCGCGAATGCGAATGCGAATGCGGTCGCCGCGGCGACCGCGGCCTCAATGGCGCCCAGCGCCCCGCAGGGCGTGACAGCGGGCGGCTACGCGGTCCTGCCGCCCCCGTGCAGCGGACAGACGAACTGCGACCCCTCGCAACCGACGCAGCCGGAGCTGAGCGACGAGGAAAAAAAGCAGCGCCAGGCGCTGATGGACCTGATCCGCTCCAAGAACCCCTACCAGCTCTCGCGCGAAGGTGTGCTGGCGTTGCCTGGGTTTGCGCCGATTTCTCTCGCCGGGCTTACCGAGCAGCTTGCCACGTCGCGCCTTGGGGCCGAGCCGGCTTTGAAAGACCTCTTCATACGGGTCACCAAGCTGCCGCTGGTGAAGGTGGGCCAGACGGCGTTGAAGCCCTTCGGCTACGACCTGTTCGATCATCCGATCTCGACCTTCGCTCCCACGATGAACGTACCGGTACCGTCCGACTACATCGTAGGTGCGGGCGATGAACTCGATGTGGAGCTGTATGGGTCGAAGAATATGAATCTTAAGCTCATCGTCGGCCGCGACGGTCGCGTGAGCGTTCCGGAGCTGGGACCAGTCAGCGTCAGCGGCGAGACCTTCGCGCGCGTCAAGGCCCAGCTCGAGTCGCAGGTTGAGAGACAGATGATCGGCGCGCACGCGAGCGTCACGATGGGTGACACGCGCACGATTCGCGTGTTCGTACTGGGGGATGCAAAGGCGCCCGGCGCGTATACGATCAGCGGGTTGGGCACGATCACCTCAGCGCTGTTCGCCGCGAGTGGTGTGCAACCGATCGGTTCGCTGCGCAACATCCAGCTGAAGCGACAAGGCCAGCTCGTGCGGCGGCTGGATCTTTACGACATGCTGATTCGCGGCGACACCACCGACGACGCCAAGCTTTTGCAGGGCGACGTCATCTTTATCCCGCCAATCGGTCCGACGGTCAGTGTCGATGGCGAGGTCCACAGGCCAGCTATCTACGAGATTCGCAACGAGAGTTCGGTCGCCGACGTGGTGCAGCTGGCCGGCGGGCTGACGGCTGAGGCCGACACGGCGAAACTGGCGCTCACGCGCATTGATGCGAGTCTGCATCGGGTCGTGCTCCGGGTTGACCTGAGTGACCGCGCCGGTCAGGCGGAGATCGTGCGCAACGGCGACAGCTTGCGGATCTCACGCCTGCGTCCCACGCTCGACGCCGGCGTGCTGGTGCAAGGCTACGTCTACACTCCCGGCGCATTCGCCTATCGTCCGGGCATGCGGCTCACGGATGTGCTGCGCTCGGTGGATGATCTGAAGCCCAGCGCCGACCTGCACTACATCCTGATCCGCCGCGAAGTGCCCCCGGACCGGCGCATCGCGGTGCTATCGGCCGATTTGTCGGCCGCGCTGCGCGACCCGGGTTCGGCGGCGGACCTGCCGCTGATGGCGCGTGACCGCATCATGGTCTTCGATATGCAGTCTGGCCGGGACCGGGTCATCCGCCCGCTGCTCGATGAGCTGAAGCTGCAGTCCAACATCGGGCTGCCGGATGAGGTGGTGCGCATCGACGGACGTGCCAACGTACCCGGAGAGTACCCGTTCCAGACTGGCATGACGGTGGGGGACCTGATCAGAGCCGGTGGCGGCTTGAGCGATGCAGCCTTCGGTGGCAGCGCCGAGCTCACGCGCTACAACGTCGTGCATGGGGAGTCGCGCCAAACCGAACTCATCCACGTTGATCTGGCGGCGGTGCTGCGCGGAGATCCCGCTGCCGACCTGCGGCTTGAACCTTTCGACAGTCTCAGCATCAAGGAGGTCCAGGCATGGACCGACCAGGAATCAATTACGCTGCGCGGGCAGGTGAGATTTCCCGGCCGATACTCCGTTAAACCGGGCGAGACCCTGGCGTCGATAGTGGCGCGCGCCGGCGGCCTGACGCAGTACGCATTCCCCGAGGGCGGTGTGTTCACCCGCAAGGAGCTGCGTGACCGGGAGCAGAAGGAGCTGGATATGCTCGCCCTGCGCATGCAGAACGACATCGCCTTCGTCGCGCTGCAGGGCACCGTCGCCAACCAGGCCGGGGCGGCGTCGGCCCTGATGGTCGGCCAGTCGCTGCTTTCGCAGCTGCGCCAGGCCCGCGCTGTAGGGCGCCTCGTGATTAACCTGCCGCGCATGCTGAGCTCGCCAATAGGGTCACAGTTCGACGTCGTGGTTCGTGACGGCGACGAACTCATCGTGCCGAAGTTCCAGCAGGAAGTAACAGTGATCGGGGAAGTGCAGACGATCACGTCCCACCTGTTCCGGCCGGGACTGTCGCGTAGTGAGTACATCGCCATGAGTGGCGGCGAAACCGTGCGCGCCGATCACAGTCGCATCTACGTCGTGCGCGCGAACGGCAGCGTTGTTGCGAACGAGGGCGCACGCTGGTTCCAGGGCTCGAACGTCGCGATCAGGCCCGGCGATACCATAGTGGTGCCGCTGAACGCCGAGCACATGCCGCCGTTGCCACTGTGGCAGGCCGTGTCGCAGATCCTCTACAACGTTGCGATCGCGGTGCTCGCCGTGCACGAGTTCTAACTGTCAGCAGGATTTGACGCCCACCCGCGGTGCGATTAAGCTCTATCCGTTCAGTCCATGAACGCATGGTGCTCAAGAAGCGACGCCACCCGCGCGCGCCTATTGGCGTACAGACCCGCACTCCACGGTGGTGCGGATATCCATCGGCTGAAAGAGGCGGTGCCAGGCCATGAACGACGTCAACTCCGGAGCCAGCGCACGGCAGATAATGAGCGGGCCGCCGAGCGGCTATTTCCTCGTCATTCCCCAGGGCCAGCAGGAAGAGTCGGCGTCACTCGCCACGGTGCTGGTGACGGTCGGCAAGTCCTGGCGCCTGGTCCTCGCCTCGGTGGTTGGCGGCGGGCTTTTGGCCCTGCTGGTGTCGCTGTTCATGCCCACCACCTATCGCGCCAAGATCATCGTCGCCCCGGTAAGCGAGAGCGAAGCGGTGGGCAGCGGCGGCCTGCGTACGGCGCTCAACAACGAGCTCGGCGGCATCGCCTCCATGGCCGGCATTGATCTGAGCGGCAGCGACGCCCGCAAGCAGCAGTTCTACGCGACGCTGATTTCGCAGGGCTTCGGGCGCGATCTCGTCAGCAGCGAGAACCTCATGCCGCTGTTGTTCCCGGACAAGTGGGATGCGGCCGCGAACAACTGGCGCGCCGGCGAGAAGGTACCGACGCTGAGCGCCGGCATGCGCAAGCTCCTCGACCACCACCGCGTGATTACCGAGGATCGCAAGACCTCCCTGGTCACCGTGGTCTACGAGTGGTGGACGCCGGATATGGCGGCGCGTCTCGCCAACCGCACCATCGAGATGGTGAACGACCGGCTGCGCAGCGAGGCGGTGCGGCAAGCGGACCTCAGCATCCAGTACCTGAATAAGGAGCTCGCCACGACCAACGTAGTGGGCGTGCAGCAGGGGATCTACGCGCTGATCCAGGAGCAGATCGGCAAGTCGATGGTCGCCAACGTGCAGCGCGAGTACGCCTACCGCATCATCGACCCGGCGGTGCCGCCGGATGTGAAGGCTAGTCCGCTGCGCGCCGTGATCGGCTCGGTCGGCGCGATCGCCGGACTCATCCTGTCGCTCACTTACGTGCTGCTGCGGCGCCCGGCGCCGGGCAAACCGACCTGAGGCGGCCACAGCGATGCTGGTCTCGGATGAACTGCGCTACCGAATCCTCAAGCTCCTGGAAGAGAACCCCACCCTGAGCCAGCGCGAGGTGGCGCGCGAGCTCGGCATGAGCCTGGGGCGTGCCAATTACTGCCTGCAGTCACTGATCCGCAAGGGCTGGATCAAGGCGGCCAATTTCAAGAACAGCCGCAACAAGGCCGCATACATGTACCTGCTCACGCCACGCGGCCTGGAACGCAAGGCGCAGGTGACGGTGCGTTTTCTGAAGCGCAAGACCCGCGAGTACGAGGAGCTGCGCGTCGAGATCGAGCGGCTGCGCGCCGATGCGGCCCGCCTGCAGGCACGCCAGTAACCTGAAAGCGACCGGACTCACAGCCGCATGTTCGATGAAAAGTCGGTTCTGATCACGGGAGGCACCGGCTCGTTCGGCCGCCAGTGCCTGCGCACCATTCTGCAGCGCTACCGGCCGCGGCGCCTGATCGTGTTTTCGCGCGACGAGCTCAAGCAGTATGAGATGGCGCAGGAGTTCCCGCAGGAGTGCATGCGCTTCTTCCTCGGTGACGTGCGCGACCGCGATCGCCTGGTGCAGGCGCTGCGCGGCGTGGAGGTCGTGATCCACGCCGCCGCCCTCAAGCAGGTGCCGGCCGCCGAATACAATCCCACCGAGTGCATCAACACCAACATCCATGGGGCAGAGAACGTGGTGTACGCGGCGCTCACCAACGAGGTCGAGAAGGTCGTGGCGCTCTCGACCGACAAGGCCGCCAACCCGATCAACCTCTACGGCGCCACCAAACTGTGCTCGGACAAGCTGTTCATCGCTGCCAACAACATCGCCGGCGGGCACCGCACACGCTTCTCGGTGGTGCGTTACGGCAACGTGGTCGGCTCGCGCGGCTCGGTGGTGCCGCTGTTCCGCAAACGCATCGAGACGGGGAGCGATCACCTGCCGATCACCGATCCGCGCATGACGCGCTTCTGGATCACCCTGCAGCAGGGCGTGGACTTCGTGCTCGCGAACCTCGAGCGCATGCACGGCGGGGAGATCTTCGTGCCGAAGATCCCGTCGGTGAAGGTGGTGGACGTGGCTACCGCCATGGCGCCGCATCTGCCGCACAAGGTGGTCGGAATCCGCCCGGGCGAGAAGCTGCACGAGATCATGTGCCCGGGGGATGACTCGCGTCTGACGCTCGAGTTCGACGACCACTACGTGATCCGGCCGACCATCCAGTTCGCCGGCTTCGCCGATTTCGCGCTCAACGGCCGCGGCGAGCGCGGCAAGCCGGTCGCCGCGGATTTCGAATATCAGTCCGGGCGCAACCCGCATTTTCTGTCGTGTGAGGAGATCGCGGCGCTCAATCATCTTGCGGGCGTGTGATGATTCCTTACGCGCGGCAGCACGTGGATCAGACGGACATCGATGCCGTTGTCGAGGTGCTGCGCGCGGACTTCCTCACCCAGGGCCCGGTGGTGCCCCGCTTCGAACAGGCCGTTGCTGCCAGGTCGAAGGCACGGTATGCGGTGGCATTCAACAGCGCCACTTCTGCCCTGCACGCGGCCTGCCTGGCGCTGAATCTGCGTCCGGGCGCTCGCCTTTGGACGGTTCCCAACACCTTTGTTGCATCGGCGAATTGCGCACGCTATTGCGGCGCAGCCGTTGATTTCGTCGACATCGATCCCGCCACCTGGAACATGAGCAGCGCCGAACTGGAGGCCAGGCTCGTGCAGGCGCGGCGCGCGAACGCGCTGCCTGATGTCGTCGTGCCGGTGCATTTTGGCGGACAGCCCACCGAGCAGGAGCGCATTCACGCGCTTGCCCGGGAGTACGGGTTTCGAATCGTTGAAGATGCCTCACATTCACTGGGCGGCGAGCGCCACGGCGAGCCGGTGGGGAGTTGCCGTTGGTCGGACATCACGGTGTTCAGCTTTCATCCCGCGAAGATCATCACGACGGGAGAGGGCGGGATGGCGTTGACGAACGACGCGGGCCTGGCGGCATCCCTGGCAATGTTCAGAAGTCACGGCATCACCCGCGATCCGAATAGGTTCCAGCAGCCTGCGGCCTTCGCAAGCGATCGCACCGAGCCCGCTGCCTGGCATTACGAACAGCACGCACTCGGGTTCAATTACCGCTTGACGGACATCCACGCAGCGCTGGGGCTGAGTCAGCTTGCGCGACTGGAGGAGTTCGTGAGCCGCCGCAATCTGCTCGCGAGCCGCTACCAGCAGATGCTGCAGGGCTTGCCGCTGCGATTGCCCGCCATCCAGCCGGGCAACCGCTCAGCATTTCACCTGTACGTCGTGCGCCTGAACGGCGCGAACGGCAGTCACATCCGCCGGCAGACATTCGATGCGCTGCGACAGCGTGGTGTCGGCGTGAATGTGCATTACATGCCGGTACATCTGCAGCCGTATTACCGGGCACTGGGCTTTTTGGAGGGCCAGTTCCCCGAGTCCGAGGCTCATGGGGCGACGGCGATTACGCTGCCGCTGTACCCGCGCCTGACCGAGACTCAGCAGGACGAGGTGGTCACGGCGCTGCGGCAGGTGCTGGCCCATGCTTAGTCAGCGCCTGGCGCTCGGCACCGTGCAGTTGGGTATGCCCTACGGCGTCGCGAACCGGGTTGGACAGGTCCCCACGGGGGAGGCGCGGCTCATACTGGAGCGTGCGCGGACCTCGGGTATGGATACCCTGGACACCGCAGCCGCGTACGGCGCGAGCGAGGCGGTCCTGGGGGGCATCGGCGTCGCGGATTGGATTGTGATATCCAAGATTCCTCCGGTTCCGAAGGAATGCGCGGATGTGCATGCCTGGATGCGCGCATCGGTGACCGGCTCCCTCGAACGCCTGCGGGTGCCGCGATTGGGGGCTCTGCTGCTGCATGCGCCCATGCAATTGCTCGGTCCGAACGGTGCTGCGATTCATTCGGCGCTGCAGCAGCTTCAGGAAGAAGGCCTGACGCAGCGGATCGGCATCTCCGTGTACGGGCCCGAAGAACTCGATGCGCTCTTCGGCAATTTCGCTTTTGACCTCGTACAGGCGCCGTTCAACATCATTGACCGCAGGCTGGCGACCACGGGATGGCTCGGCAAGCTGCGCAGCGCCGCGGTAGAGATCCATGTGCGCTCGTTGTTTCTGCAGGGACTGCTGCTCATGGCAGCCGCGCAGCGCCCGGTCGAATTCGCGCGCTGGCAGAGTCTGTGGGACCGTTGGGACGGTTGGCTCGGGAGAACCGGCCTGACGGCGGTGCAGGCCTGCGTGGGATTTGCGGCTGCACACCCGGATATCGACCGGGCCGTTGTGGGAGTGGACAGTCTTCGGCAGCTCGAGGAGATTCTGTCGGCGCTGACTCTGGGCCGCGTGGAGCCCCCGCGCGGCCTGGCGTGCGAAGAGCCGGACTTGGTAGAACCTTCGCGGTGGCGCCTGCGGGGTGCGGCATGACGCGCCCCCGCCTCGGCATCATTGGCATGAGTGAAGGCAACGGCCATCCTTACTCCTGGTCTGCGATCATCAACGGCTACGACCCGGCGGCGATGGCGCAGTGCCCCTTCCCCTCGATACCGGCTTACCTCGCGGAGCGCAGCTTCCCGCAGGATCAGCTCGCGGACGCGGAGGTTACGCACGTCTGGACGCAGGCCCCGGCGCTCTCGGCGCACATTGCCCGCGCCGCGCGAATCCCGAATGTCGTCACAGAGCTGCCGCGCATGATCGATGAGATCGACGCGTTACTGCTTGCGCGGGACGATGCGGAGCACCACCGGGAGTTCGCCGGCCCCTTTCTGCGCTCAGGGCGCCACGTCTACCTGGACAAACCCCCGGCGCTCAGCGTGGCTGAGCTCGATGAGCTTTACGCCCTTGCCCCGAACGCGCACCAGATCTTCTCGTGCTCGGCACTGCGATTCGCCGCGGAGCTGCAGCTCACGGAGGCGGAGTCTGCGCGGCTCGGAGCCCTGCAGCGCGTTGTGGGGGTGACGCCGAAGTGCTGGGAGCGATACGCGGCGCACGTGATCGACCCTGCCATCAGCTTTCTTCGGCCCGGTCCGGTCGCGGACAGCGACGTCCTGTCAGAGGGCAGCTCGGTGAGACTGCGCGTGCGCTGGGAATCCGGACTCAGGGGAGAGTTCGAGGCTACCGGGCAGGCGCAAGGGGAAATCGCACTCACCTATATCGGTGAGCGGGCTACGATCAAAAAGGTATTTGTGGATTCATTCAGTGCATTTCGCAGCGCGCTGGAGCTTTTCCTGAACGGCGTGCGTCACAACCGCAGCGCGACCAGCTACGAGCACCTGCGCGAACTTGTGAGTCTCATCGAGCTGGGAAGGCCGACTCCGAGCGTCCGTGGGGGGAGCTGCGCCAGCGATGCGACCCCGCGATGTGGGACACCTCAAGGCCACAGAAGCAATGTTGGACATAGGGAGTAGTGTCATGCCGACCGGGCCGATCAATACCTTTACGCGCAGCATGGAGCTTAATGCCAGGTTGCACGCGATGATTCCCGGTGGCAGCCACACCTACAGCAAGGGCGAAGATCAGTTTCCCTACCTGGGGCCGCGGGTGATCGAACGCGCCTCGGGCGCGTACTGCTGGGACGTCGATGGGAACCGTTACGTCGACTGGGCGATGGGGAACCGTGTGATCATCCTCGGTCACGCCAACGAAGTGGTTAATGCTGCTGTCACCCGCCACATCGGCGCCGGGTGCAATTATTCACGCCCCGGGCTCATCGAGGTCGAGACCGCACAGAGGCTGCTCGAAGTGCT
>Ga0209274_10000635_pt1 | contig 19844 bp, 16 predicted proteins | sample HubBroMetageREF1_FD_188343 | JGI IMG/M metagenome (GOLD analysis project Ga0209274, IMG submission 188343) | Reference soil microbial communities from the Hubbard Brook experimental Forest, New Hampshire, USA - Hubbard Brook CCASE Soil... | ecosystem: Environmental > Terrestrial > Soil >...
CGCGGTCGTGCCGGTGGTGGCGATGGCGGCGACCGCGCCCACCTCGCCGCCGTCCTCGATCAGCACCACCCCGAAACAGCTCTGCTCGCGGAAGCAGCGCCGCACCAGATCGAGATAACGCGTCTCGAAGATGCGCAGTGCCAGCGGGCCCCCCGGCAGCAGCACGCAGGACAGCGGGAACAGCGGCAGGTCGCTCACCGTCATGCGCGCTTGCGCGCGGCGAGTTCTGTCAGCAGCTTGCCATGCAGGCCGCCGAAGCCGCCGTTGCTCATGATGAGCACCTGATCACCGGCACGCGCCGCCTGCGCCAGCGCGCGCGCCAGCGCGTCGATGTCACCGCTCGCATGACCGCGCGGACCGAGCGCGCTGACGACGCCCGCCGCATTCCAGCCGAGATCGGCGGGGGTGTACAGCCACACCTCGTCGGCGCCGGCGAGCGCCGGTGCCAGCAGGTGCTGATGCACGCCCATGCGCATGGTGTTGGAGCGCGGCTCCAGCACCGCGAGGATTTTCGCGGTGCCGACCCGGCGCCGCAGTCCGTCGATGGTGGTGGCGATGGCAGTGGGGTGGTGGGCAAAGTCGTCATACACGCGCACGCCGCCGATCTCGCCGCGCAGCTGCATGCGGCGCGCGATGCCGGTGAAGCTGGCGAGCGCCTCGAGCGCCTGCGGTACATCAACGCCGACGTGGTGCGCGGCTGCGAGCGCCGCGAGCGCGTTCTCCAGGTTGTGCAGACCGATCAGCGACCACTGCACACTGCCACGCGCGCGGCCGTCTTCCAGCACTTCGAAGCGCGAATAGTCCTGGCTGCCCTCGAGCGCGCGTGCGCTCCACTTGGCAGGCGCCGCGCCTGAGCGCGCAAACCCCTCGAGCGGGGTCCAGCAGCCCATGGCCAGCGTCTCCTTCAGTTGCGGGTCGAGCGCGTTCCAGATGATGCGGCCGCTGCCGGGCACGATGCGCACCAGGTGGTGAAACTGGCGCTGGATGGCCGCGACGTCCGGATAGATGTCGGCATGGTCGTACTCCAGGTTGTTGAGGATGACCGTGCGCGGGCGATAGTGGACGAACTTGGCACGCTTGTCGAAGAAGGCGGTGTCGTATTCGTCCGCCTCGATGACGAAGAACGGCTCGGTGCCGAGGCGCGCGCTCACGCCGAAGTTCTCCGGCACGCCACCGATCAGGAACCCCGGCTTGAGACCGGCGCACTCGAGTATCCAGGCGAGCAACGAACTGGTCGTGGTCTTGCCGTGGGTGCCCGCCACCGCCAGCACCCAGCGCTCCTGCAGTACTTCGCGCGACAGCCACTCGGGACCGGACACATAGGGGATCGCGCTCTCCAGCAGCGCCTCCACCACCGGCTGGCCGCGCGTCATGACGTTGCCCACCACCACCACGTCGGGAGCCGGCTCGAGCTGCGCAGCATCGAAGCCCTCGGTCACACGGATGCCGAGCGCCTCGAGCTGCGTGCTCATCGGCGGGTAGACGTTGCGATCGGAACCGGTGACGGTGAAGCCGGCGGCGCGCGCGATCGCCGCAATGCCACCCATGAAAGTGCCGCAGATACCCAGGATATGGACGTGCATCGCTCGAGTCAGCTCTTACCGGGGGGAAAGACTGCAAACAGCACCAGCCAGCTGGCCAACATCTGCAGGATCACCAGTGCCACGCTCGCCGAACCCGACCATTCCAGTGCCGCCTTCACGACGTGGCTGTAGGCGGCGATCAGCCAGGCGAGCAGCAGCAGGCCAAGGAAGGTGACCGGGGCATTCCAGGTGGCGTCCTCACCGTAACGCCGCAATAGCCACTCCGTGCCGATCAACAGCGGCGACAGCACCGCCTGCACGCCGAATACCGCGGTCACCGTCTGCAGCGTGCGCTCCGGGCGCTTCACCAGACGCAGCAGCACCACGTACCACAGCAGGACGAACAGCGAGTCCACCAGCAGCGGGCCCTGCCAGTGTTCGTCCGGCCAATGGCGGTCGACCGGCAGCGCGCTGGTGATAAGGAAGTTGACCGCCAGATACCCGAGCAGGGTCAGCGCGAGCAGCAGCGCCGACACCGGCACGTCCTGCGGACCTTTGCGCAGCACGGCGATCTGCGTAAATAACCGGACCAGCTCCCTCATGTCTTTCGATACCGGCGCGGCACTCGCATAATGGGTCGGGTTCGATTGTACAGATCATCGTCACGCTCCGTTTGCACCCCATCGTCACCACCGCCCCGGCACTCGCCGAACTCGCCACGCGTCTGGAAGCACAGCCGCGCATCGGACTCGACACCGAGTTCCTGCGCGAGCGCACCTACCGCGCGCAGCTGTGCCTGCTGCAGATCGCCAGCAGCACCGAAGTGCTGTGCGTGGATCCGCTCACGCTCACGGAGCTGGCGCCGCTCGCCGCGCTGCTCACCTGTGGCACCGTCACCAAGGTGATGCACGCCTCGCGCCAGGACCTCGAGGTGCTGCTGCCGCTCAGCGGGCTGGCGCGGCCGGTGTTCGACACCCAGATCGCGGCAAGCCTGACCGGACTGCCAGCGCAAGTGGGCTACGCCGAGGCAGTGCGACGCCTGCTCGGCAAGGAACTCGCCAAGTCGCATACCCGTACGGACTGGTCGCGCCGGCCGCTGTCGGCCGAGCAGGTCGAATATGCACTTGATGACGTGCGTTACCTGCTGCCGCTCGCGGCGCTCCTCGAGGAGCAGCTCGAGCGCCTCGGCCGCCGCCCGTGGCTGGACGAGGAGCTGCAGGCGCTCGCGGACGTGCGCACGCTCACGGTCGAACCGGAAACTGCCTGGCTGCGCCTCAAGGGGTTGCGCGAACTCGATCCGGGGCGCCAGCGCCTGGCCCAGGCGCTCGCCGCCTGGCGCGAGCGCAGCGCGGTGGAGCACAACCGTCCGCGCGGCTGGATCCTCGACGATGCGGTGCTGCGCGAGATCGTGCTGCAGGTGCCGCGCACGCCGGAAGCACTCGCGCAGATCGCGGAAATCCCCGCGGGACTGGTGAAACGACGCGCCGGCGAGCTGCTCGCCTGCGTCGCCGCGGCACAAGTGCCCGAGCCACCACCGCTCGCGCCGGCACGTGCGCGCCCCGACCCCAGCCGCGCGGCACTCGTCAAGAAGCTGAGCGCCATCAGTCAGACGGTGGCCAACGAACTCAATCTGATGCCGGAAGTGCTGGCCACGCGGCGCGACCTGGAGCAGCTCGTGGAGGGACGGCGCGACGGCGCGCTGCTCGAAGGCTGGCGGCGCGACGTGCTGGGTGTGCGCCTGCTCGCCGCGCTGTAGAACTCAGCGGCGGCGCGCGCGCTTGACGGGCGCGCGGCGCGCGCGCTTGGGCTTTGCGGACTTGGCACGCTTGCGCGCCGGCGCTCGCCGCGGGCGCACGCCGCCGCGCTTGGACTTCGGCCGCGACAGCGGTTTGCGCTTCTTGCGCGCCGCCGGCCGGGCGCGCTTCGGGCGCAGCGCACGCGCTGCCGGTGCCGTCAGCGCCCGGGTGAGCCGTTCAGTCACCTGATCGACCTCGCCCTCGGCATTGATGACGCGCAGCAGGCCGCGCGAGCGGTAGAAATCGATCAGGGGCCGGGTCTTCTCATCGTAGACGCGCAGCCGCTCAGTGACCGTCGCCTCGTTGTCGTCGGGGCGCTGCATCAGGCGGTGCGGCGCACCGGTCGTAGCACAGACCGCGTCCGCTCCCGCGGGCGGGGAGGTCAACAGGTTGAACACCCGGCCGCAGTCCGCACAGGTGCGCCGCCCGGCGATGCGCTTGACCAGTTCGCCGTAATCGACCTCGAGCTGCACCACGACATCCAGCGGCTGGCCGAGCCTGCGCAGCAGCTCATCGAGCTCGTGCGCCTGGGCGAGGTTGCGCGGAAAGCCATCGAGGATGAAGCCGTTGCGGGCATCGGGCTCGCCGAGACGCTCGCGGATCATGCCGAGCACCAGCGCATCCTCGACCAGGCGCCCGTTGTCCATCGCCTGCTTGGCCTGGCGACCGAGCTCGCTGCCGCGCGCCACCGCGGCGCGCAGCAGATCGCCGGTGGAAATCTGCGGAATGGCCAGCCGCTTGACCAGACGCTGGCTCTGCGTCCCCTTGCCCGAACCGGGCGCCCCCAACAGGACGATGCGCATAGTGCTTTTGTCGAAACCGCTGCCCGGGAGCAGCCCGAAGGCGGGCCACGTTACCGGTGAGCCGGGGTCAGGTCAAACCGCGCGCTGCTGCCGCCGTCGCGCCGCGCGCGAGCAGTGCGCTATTCTTTGGCCATGAAGAAACCTGCCCAGAAAAATGCCTTTTACGCCCAGTCGGGCGGCGTGTCGGCGGTCATCAATGCCTCGGCCTGCGGTGTCATCGAAACGGCGCTGCGCTCCAAACACATCGGCAAGGTCTACGCCGGCCGCGACGGCATCGTCGGTGCACTCACCGAGGATCTGATTGACGTCGGCCGTGAAAGCGCCGCCACCATCCGCGCTCTCAAGCACACCCCCGCCGGTGCTTTCGGTTCGGCGCGTTTCAAGCTGAAGAGCATCGAGCAGAACCGCAGCGAGTACGAGCGGCTGATCGAGGTGTTCCGCGCGCACGAGATTGGCTACTTCTTCTACAACGGCGGCAACGATTCCATGGACACCGCGCTCAAGGTGTCGCAGCTGGGCGCCTCGCTCGGCTTTCCGATCACCTGCGTCGGCGTGCCCAAGACCGTCGACAACGACCTGCCGCACACCGACTGCTGTCCGGGGTTCGGCTCGGTGGCCAAGTATGTCGCGGTCTCGACCCGCGAGGCGGCAATGGATGTCGCCTCCATGGCGCGCACCTCGACCAAGGTGTTCGTGCTCGAAGTGATGGGCCGCCACGCCGGCTGGATCGCCGCCGCCGCCGGCCTCGCCGGGCGCAGCAGCGCCGAGCCGCCGCACGTGATACTGCTGCCGGAGGTGCCGTTTGCGCAGCAGCGCTTCCTCGAGCGCGTGCGCGCCTGCGTCAGCGACTACGGTTATTGCGTCATCGTGGTGTCGGAGGGGGCCGCCTACGCGGACGGCAAATTCCTCGCCGATGCCGGTACCCGCGATGCGTTCGGACACACGCAGCTGGGCGGCGTCGCCCCGCTGGTCGCCAACATGGTGCGCGAGGCGCACGGCTACAAGTATCACTGGGCGGTGGCCGACTACCTGCAGCGCGCCGCCCGCCATATCGCCTCCAAGGTGGACGTGGACCAGGCTTACGCGGTGGGCAAGGCGGCGGTGGAGCTCGCCGTCCGGGGTGTCAACGCGGTCATGCCGACCATCGTGCGCAAGTCGCACAAGCCCTATCGCTGGGTGATCGGCCACGTCCCGCTCGCCGAGGTTGCCAACAAGGAGAAGAAGCTGCCGGCGGAGTACATCCGCGAGGACGGCTTCGGGATCACTGCCGCCTGCCGCCGCTACCTCGAACCGCTGGTGGCCGGCGAGTCCTACCCCCCCTACCGCGACGGCCTGCCCGACTATGTCCACATCAAGGGCGTACCGGTGCGGCGCAAGCTGAAGAGCGCCTTCACTCTGTAGCGCTGGCGCGGCGCGCCCAGGCCAGCGGGGCGGGCCGGGCCAGCGGTCCGCCGTGGTATAGTGCGCGGCCTTTTTTGGGGGAGGTTCTGCTGATGGATGCCACCACGTGGCTGTGGGCCGCAGTCGCGGCCGGCGTGCTCGCCGTCCTGTACGGTGTTTTCTCGATGACCGCCATCCTGCGTCTGCCGGCCGGTAACGCCCGCATGCAGGAGATTGCCGCCGCCATCCAGGCGGGCGCCAAGGCTTACCTCAACCGGCAGTACACCACCATCCTGGTCGTGGGCGTGGTGCTGTTCGTGCTCATCGGCTTCTTCCTCAATTGGCCGACCGCCGGCGGCTTCGCCGTGGGCGCGATCCTCTCCGGTCTCACCGGCTATATCGGCATGAACATCTCGGTGCGCGCCAACGTGCGCACCGCACAGGCTGCGACCCAGGGCCTGAACGCCGCACTCAGCGTCGCCTTCCGCGGCGGGGCGATCACCGGCATGCTGGTCGTGGGGCTCGGTCTGATCGGCGTCGCCGGCTACTACGCGCTGCTGCGCCAGTGGCCCGGCCTCGGCGCGGAGGGCGCGCTGCACGCTCTGGTGGGCCTTGCCTTCGGCGGCTCGCTGATTTCGATCTTCGCGCGTCTGGGCGGGGGCATCTTCACCAAGGGCGCCGACGTCGGCGCCGACCTGGTCGGCAAGGTCGAGGCCGGCATTCCCGAGGACGACCCGCGCAATCCCGCGGTGATCGCCGACAACGTCGGTGACAACGTGGGCGACTGTGCCGGCATGGCCGCTGACCTGTTTGAAACCTACGCCGTCACGCTGGTGGCCACCATGCTGCTCGGCGGCCTGCTGTTCTCCAAGGATGGCCCGGATGCCTCGCTGGCCGCGGTCATCTATCCGCTGGCCCTCGGTGCCGCCTCCATTGTCGCCTCCATCATCGGTACCTTCTTCGTCTCGGCGCGCGCCGGCGGCAAGATCATGAACGCGCTTTACAAGGGCGTGTTCGTCTCGGGTGCGGTCTCGGCGGTGGCCTTCTACTTCATTACGCGGCAGATCATGCCGGGCGCGGTCGGCCCGCTGTTCGGCTGCACGCTGATCGGCCTCGGGCTCACCGCCGCGATGATCATGATCACCGAGTACTACACCGCGACCGAATACAGCCCGGTGCGCAAGGTGGCGGCCGCCTCGCAGACCGGCCATGCCACCAACATCATCGCCGGGCTCGGCGTGTCGATGAAGGCGACCGCACTGCCGGTGATCGCCGTGTGCCTCGCCATCTGGGGTGCGTACACGCTCGGCAATCTCTATGGCATCGCTATCGCCGCGACTGCCATGCTGTCGATGACCGGCATGATCGTGGCGCTCGATGCCTACGGCCCGATCACCGATAACGCTGGCGGCATCGCCGAGATGGCCGGACTGCCCAAAGAAGTGCGCAGTATCACCGACCCGCTCGATGCGGTCGGCAACACCACCAAGGCGGTCACCAAGGGATATGCCATCGGTTCGGCGGGACTTGCCGCGCTGGTGCTGTTCGCCGACTACACCCACAACCTGCAGGAAGCGGGCAAAGCCGCCACCTTTTCGCTGTCGGATCCGGCGGTCATCATCGGCCTGTTCATCGGCGGCCTGGTGCCCTATCTGTTCGCCGCGATGGCGATGGAGGCCGTCGGCCGCGCCGCCGGCTCAGTGGTCAATGAGGTGCGGCGCCAGTTCCGCGAGATCAAAGGCATCATGGACGGTAGCGGCAAGCCGGACTACTCGCGCGCGGTGGACCTGCTGACCCGCTCGGCCATCCGCGAGATGATCGTGCCATCACTGCTGCCGATCCTGGTGCCGATCGTGCTGGTGTTCGCGCTCAATTCACTCATGGGCGCCGGCGCCGGGGTGCGCGCACTCGGCGGTCTGTTGATCGGCACCATCGTCACCGGGCTGTTCGTCGCCATTTCCATGACCACCGGAGGCGGCGCCTGGGACAACGCCAAGAAATACATCGAAGAAGGTCACTTCGGCGGCAAGGGTTCGGATGCGCACAAGGCGGCCGTCACCGGCGATACGGTCGGCGATCCCTACAAGGACACCGCAGGTCCGGCGATCAACCCGCTGATCAAGATCATCAACATCGTGGCGCTGCTGCTGGTGCCGCTGCTGTAACGCTGCGGCGCGCGCGTCCATGGCCGAGGCCGGCCGCTTCGCAGTCGAGAAGTCCGAGGAGGAGTGGCGGCGCGCGCTGGCGCCGCGCGCCTTTGCGGTGCTGCGCAAGCAGGGCACCGAGCCGGCCGGCAGCAGCGCGCTCAATGCCGAGCGGCGCGCCGGCACGTTCCGCTGCGCGGGCTGCGCTCAGCCACTGTTCGCTGCTACGGCTAAATACGACAGTGGCACCGGCTGGCCCAGCTTCGACCAGGCACTGCCGCAGGCCGTCGCCACGCGCGAGGACTACAGCCACTTCATGCGCCGCACGGAGGTGCATTGTGCGCACTGCGGCGGTCACCTGGGGCACCTGTTTACTGACGGGCCGCAGCCGAGCGGTACGCGCTACTGCCTGAACGGCGTGGCGCTCGCGTTCGAGCCGCAAGAGCCCTGAGGAACTTCAGGCCGCCAGCGACAGCGGCTGCGGGCGGCCGATCGCGTAGCCCTGCAGGTAATCGACGCCCATGCGGCGCGCCGCATCCACCGCGGCCGAATCCTCCACCTGCTCGGCGATCACCTTGAAATGGAGGGTGCGCGCGAGCTCGATCATCGCCGTCACCATCGCCTGATTGACCGAGTCGCGCCCCAGGTTGCGCATGAACGAGCCGTCGATCTTCAGGTAGTCGAGCGGCAGGTTCTTGAGGTTCGAGAACGAGCCCACGCCCGAGCCGAAGTCATCCAGCGCAAACTGACAGCCCATGCCGTGCAGCACGCCGACGAAGCGGCGCGCCTGATCGAGGTTGGCGATCACCGCGCTCTCGGTGATCTCGAAGCACACCTGGCCGGGCGCGACCCCGGTCGTGTCCAGACACTCCACTACGAATTCGAGGAACTGCCCGTCGCCGAGCGTCTGGCCGGAGATGTTGATGGCGACGCTGCGATGGGTTGGCACCGGGATCGCGCCGCGCCCGAGCGCCGAGAGCGTCGTCTGCACCACCCAGCGATCGACCAGCCCCATCAGGCGGTAGCGCTCCGCGGCGCGCATGAACTCCGCCGGCAGCAGGTCCTGACCGCTCTCGTCCTTGAGCCGTACCAGCACTTCCATCGCCGGCCCGGTGTCGATGTCGTGCACCGGCACGATCACCTGTTGATAGAGAAGAAAGCGGTTCTCTTTCAGGGCCGACTGCAGCCGCTGCAGCCACTGGATCTCGCCGGTATGGCGCGCCAGCGCCTCATCGCGCGCCGAATACACCGCGACGCGCCCCGAGCCCTGCCTCTTGGCGACGTAGCAGGCGGTGTCGGCCGCGGCCAGCAGCTCTTCCAGCGTGCCGCTCTCGCGCGAGATCTCCACCAGCCCCACCGAGACGCCGATGTTGAAGATCTTGTCCTTCCACACGAAGCGGTGATCGGCCACCGCGCGGCACAGGTCGTCGGCGATCTGGCGCGCCTTCTCGAGCGGGCAGCCGGTCAGCAGCAAGCCGAACTCATCGCCCCCCAGCCGGCCGACGGTGTCACTGTCGCGCACCGCATCGCGCAGCAACTTGGCGACCTCGCGCAGCATGCTGTCGCCGGCGAGATGCCCGCTGGTGTCGTTGACCAGCTTGAAGCGATCCAGATCGAGATAACACAGCACGTGCTGGCCGTCGCCGCGATGGCCGCTCTCGATGGCCTCCTCGAGGCGCCGTTCGAACTCGCGCCGGTTGATGAGCCCGGTGAGCGCATCGTGGGTCGCCTGGTAGGACATCTGCCGTGCCAGGCCGCGCAGCTCGGTGACGTCGTGCAGCATGATCACGGCGCCAACCAGCTCGCGCGCGCTGTTGCGGATCGGTGCAGCCGACAGCTCGATGGAACGCTCACTGCCGCTGCTGCGCGCCACCAGCAGCGCGCGGCGGCTGAGGTTGACGGCTGCGCCGCTGGTGAGTGCCTGATGAACCGGATCGGACAGCAGCCGCCGGTCGGTCTCATCGACCAGACTGATGAGCTCCTCCAGCAGCCTGCCGCCAGCGGCGCCCGGCTCGCTGCCGGTGAGCGCCTCGGCCGCCGGGTTCATGTAGGTGATGCGTCCGTCTTTGTCAGTGGCGATGATCGCCTCGGCAAGCGCGTTGAGCGCCAGCTGCGGCGGTCCGGCGACGGCGTCTTCCGGCAGCCGCAGAGTGCGTGTGGTCTGGGTGGGAATGATCTCGACCCCGGTGATCAGCAGCGCCGTGCCGCGATCGTAGTCGACCGCGCTGGAGGTGATCTCCAGGCGGCTCAGCTGGCCCTGCAGGCCGACCATATCGATCTCGTAGCGCTCAGCGGCCGGTTCGCCGGCGAGGCGCCGGTGAATGTTCTCGCTCACCAGCTCTGCGTATTCCGGCGGCACCAGGTCCGCGAGCCGTCGCCCCACCAGCTCGACGCGGTCGACGCCGATGAAGCTGGCAAACTGACGGTTGGCGTACAGAATGACTTCCCGGTGCACCAGCACCGCTTCGTGGATGCGGTCGCCGAGATCGGCAAACAGTTTGGGTGCCTCGCTCGCTTCGTTGGCGGGCGCGGCGCGCGTCAGCAGGTGATTGACGGCGGTGACGAGTGCGGCGATCTCGGGCTTGTCGCTGCCGATCTCAACTCGACCCGGCAGCCGGCCGCCGATGGCGATCCGCTGCAGTTGCTGTGACAGCTCGCGCAGCACCGCCAAGTCGCGCCGCTGCAACGCATAGAAGACTAGGACCAGAGCAGCGGTAGCGGCGAACAGGACGCATAAAAGGCCGACCATCGACATCTGCGTTCTTCTTCAAGCCTTCTGCTGGGGTACCCCGCTTCAGGGTCCACCGGCGCTTCTGGTTCGACTTGTCGCGCCTGTGGTTTTCGGGCGCGGCCAGCATAGCGCACGCAGACCCTCGCCCCGTCGGTATTTCACCATATCTCGTCGCATGGCCGCTTGGCAGCGCCCCAGAAAACCCTTAACTTCTCCGGCCCTTCCAGCGATTCGCAATAAGTAATGGAGCCTCTCATGCAGACGGTGGACGCCTGCGAGCAGATGGTGGAGCAACAGGTCCGGGCCTGGGAAGTGCTGGACCTGCGCGTGCTCGATGTTATGCGCCAGGTGCCGCGCGAGCTGTTCGTACCGGCGGCACAGCGTTATCGCGCCTACGCGGACGTCGAAGTGCCGCTGGCACGCGGACAGCATATGTTGCGTCCGAGCGTCGTCGGCCGTCTGTTGCAGGGCCTGTTGCCGCAGCCACACGAACAGGTGCTCGAGATCGGCACCGGCAGCGGCTTCATCAGCGCCTGCCTGCGCAGACTGGCGGCGCGCGTGCGCACGCTGGAGATCTATCCCGAACTCGCTGATGCCGCGCGCCGCAATCTGGTGGCGCTCGGCTTGTCCGACGTGCAGGTCGTCGACGCGGACGCGCTGTTGGGCGATGACGGCGCGCGCTACGACGTCATCGCGGTCACAGCGTCGCTGCCAATCTACGATGCGCGCTTCGAGCGCCTGCTCGCCCCCGGCGGCCGGCTGTTCGTCGCGGTTGGCGATGCGCCGGTGATGGAGGCGCGGCTGGTGCGGCGCACCGGCGAGAACTCCTTCGCCACCCAGAGTCTGTTTGAGACCGTCATCGATCCGCTCGTGAACGCCCCGCGGCCGGCCGAATTCACCTTCTGATGCGCCACCGTCGCAGGGAAATCCACGCAATGAATCGCGCCTCCTTCCTCGCCCTCTCCTTGCTGGCACTGGCAGGCAGTGCCCAGTCCAAGGACCTGATCGGCGTATTTGAGGACGCGGTCCGCAACGATCCGGTGATCCGCCAGGCGGATGCGACGCGGCTGGCCGCGCGCGAAGCGCGCCCACAGGCGATTGCCGCACTGCTGCCGCAGGTGACCGGCACCGCCAGTGCCCAGGGCGATCACAACTCCGGCACGCAGCCGTTCTTCGGTACCAATCCGAACGGCACGGCGTTCGTCGAGCCGGTGCAGGCGGTGGTGGATACCACGACCAAAGGCTGGCAGCTCAATCTCAAGCAGAACGTGTTCTCCTGGTCGAACTGGATGACGCTCAAGCAGGCCGGGCGTGAAGTCGCGCAGGCCGAGGCCAACTACCAGGCGGCCGAACAGCAGCTGATCCTGCGGGTCGCGCAGGCCTACTTCACCGTGCTGTCCGCGGATGACACACTGCAGGCCGACCAGGCCTCACTGGAGGCGATCGCGCGCCAGCTCGATCAGGCCAACAAACGCTTCGAGGTCGGTCTGATCGCGGTCACCGACGTGGAGGACGCCAAGGCGGCGCGCGACACGGCCGCCTCCACCGTGATCGCCGCCAAACGTACCCTGGCCACCGCCGAGGATCAGCTGCAGGAGATCACGGGGCAGAAATACGACCGCTTGGCCAAGCCGGGCGCGGATATGCCGCTCGCCAACCCGGAACCGGCCGACGAGGACCGTTGGGTCAACATCTCGCTGGAACAGAATCTGTCGCTCATCTCCAGCCGCCTGGCCTCCGACATCGCCCGCGACAACGTGCAGATCGCCAAGGGCGGCCACCTGCCCTCGGTGGACATCGTCGCGGGCCGCTCCTACCAGTCGCAGGGGGTCGATGAGGTGTTTGGCGGCCAGTTGTTCCCCTACGATGTCTACTACAACGACCGGCAGATCAGCCTGCAGGTCACGCTGCCGATCTTCTCCGGCGGCTACACCCAGTCGAAGGTGCGGCAGAGCGAGTACCAGTGGATCGCCGCCAAGGAGGCGGTGGTGCAGAGCTCGCGCGCCACCGAGCGCCAGGCGCGCGATGCCTACCTCGGCGTCATCAGCGGCATTGCGCGCGTGCAGTCGCTGCGCCAGGCGGTGGAATCCAACCAGACCGCACTCAAAGCGACCGAGGCTGGTTACGAGGTGGGTACCCGCACCTCGGTGGACGTGCTCAATGCGCGCAAGAACCTGGTGCAGGCGCAGACCGACTACGCCGCCAGCCGCTACGACTACATCGTCAGCGTGTTGCAGCTGCGCCTGGCGGCCGGCAACCTCGATCGGCAGCAGCTCGATTCGATCAACGGCTGGCTCACGCAGATCGATCCCACCTCACCGGCGGTGGCCACGCCCGAGTCGGTGGCGCCCACGGTACCAGCGCCTGCGCCCGCGGCCAGCCCGACGCCGGCACCGCATCCCTAGCCGGGCGGGCGGACCCTCAGGTCTCGGCGAGCAGCGGCTCGATCAGTGTCAGCAGCTTGACCAGCGCTCCGCGGTTGGAATCGACCGAGGCGCGACCGGCAGCGCCCATGCGCGCGCGCGCCGCCGGGTCCGCGAGCAGTGTGTTGAGGCGATCAGCCAGCTCGGCCGCCGTGCGCACGACTTCGGCCGCGCCGCGCTGCACGAGCAGCTGCGCAATCGCCTCGCTGTTGGCGTAGCTCGGACCCGTCAGCACCGGTACGCCGAGCGCGGCCGGCTCGAGCAGGTTGTGCCCTCCCACTGGTACCAGGCTGCCGCCGACGAAGGCGACGTCCGCCGCCGCGTAGAAGTCCAGCAGTTCACCGAGCGAATCGAGCAGCACCACGGCGCAGGCGGCTTCGGCCGCGGCATCCGCGGCATCCGAGCGGCGGCGGAACGGGATGCCGGCCTGCTGCAGCGCCTGCGCCACTTCGGCAAAGCGCGGCGGGTGGCGCGGCGCCAGCACCAGCAGTGCCTCGGGATGTTCGCGGCACACCAGCTGCTGCGCGGCGAGCACGGCCTCCTCTTCGCCGCCACCGTGGGTGCTGCCGGCAACCCACAGTGGCCGCGCAGCCGCATAACGGGCGCGCAGCCGGGCGCCGCGCGCGACGATATCCGGCGGCAGCTCGAAGTCAAACTTGATGTTGCCGGTGACGTGCGTGTTCGCCGGATCCGCACCGAGGGACTCAAAGCGCTCTGCATCCGGCGCGCCCTGCGCGGCGATCAGCGCGGTGCGCGCCACGGTTTCGCGGAACAGGGTGCCGAGGCGCTGGTAGCGGCTGACCGAGCGCGCCGACAGGCGCGCGCTCGCCAGCACCAGCGGCACGCGGCGGCGCGCCGACTCGCGATAGAGATTCGGCCACAGCTCGGTCTCGAAGATGACCGCCAGGCGCGGCTGCACGCGGCGGAAGAAGCGCCGTACCGCCCCCGGCAGATCAAAGGGCACATAACGCACCTGCGCGAGATTGCCGAACAGCGCACGCGCGCGCGCCGCCCCGGTCGGCGTGAAGGTGGTCACCGTGAGCGGCAGCTGCGGGTGACGCTGCGCCAGCGCGCTTACCAGCGGTGCGCACGCCTGCACTTCGCCCACCGATACCGCGTGCAGCCACACGCCCTGCGGCGGCAGCGGCGCGCCGAAGCCGAAGCGCTCGGCAAAGTTGTGCCAGTAACTGCGGTCAGCGAAGCCGCGCCACAGCAGCAGCAGTGAGACGAGCGGTGCGGCGAGGTAGACGCCGACAAGATAGAGGAAGCGCAACGGCTAAATCCGCTGGGCCGGTAGCGCTTCGCTCTTGCTGGCGGACTGGCGATAGCCATCCAGCAGCCCGAACCAATCGGATTCACCGAAGCGCTCGGCCGGCAGTCCCCAGGTCACCTTCTCGAGCGAGCGGCGCAGGCGTACCAGATTGCCGTCGCGCCACAGTCCCGGGGCGCGCAGCCGGCCGCGGTCGAAGTCGACCAGGTAGACATCCTCCTCGCTCAGCAGCACGTTGTGCGCGTTGAGATCGGCGTGGCACACGTTGAGATCGTGGAAGCGCCGGATGCAGCGGCCGATCGCGATCCAGGTGCTCACCGAGAGTGCGCCGGTGTGCAGACACTGCGCCAGCGTGCCCACGGTGGGCAGCCGCTCGGTGATCAGGTCGGCGCGGTAGCTGCCGCCGGCGCGCTGGTAACGCGCGCCCACCGGGGCTGCGACCGGCAGGCCGGCGCGGTGCAGTCGATAGGTCAGCTGCCATTCGGCAAACGCGCGCGTGCTGTTCTCGTCGCGCCAGCCGTAACGGTCACCACGCAGGCGCGCGAGCAGTCCGCCGCGGCGATAGTGCCGCAGCACATAGCGGCGCCCGTCGGCGCTGCGGATGAACCACACCGCGCCGCGCCCGCGCGCGTGGCCCTCGAGCTCGCCGCGGTTGGCCCAGTAGCGCGGATCGAACCACTCCGCAGTCAAATTGCCCGCCCGCGAGCCGTCATATAGCATGGCGCCGCCCGCGGCTGCGCTGCGTTTCACTTCTGGGCCGAGCGCCGTGCGCTCACTCACAAACTGACTCCATCATGCTGTTGCCTCTCGCCGAACCGCCGCGCAGTGTCTGCATCCTCAGGCTGTCGGCGATCGGTGATACCTGCCATGTGCTGCCACTCGTGCGCACGCTGCAGCAGGTATGGCCGGCAACGCAACTGACCTGGATCATCGGCAAGAGCGAAGCGCGCCTCATGAGCCTCGTCGAGGGCGTGGAGTTTATCACCGTCGACAAGCACGCTGGCCTGGCGGCGCTGCCCGCCCTGCGCCGCCAGCTGCGTGCGCGCCGCTTCGACGTGCTGCTGCACCTGCAGCTGTCGCTGCGCGCCAGTCTGGTGGCGCTGTGTGTGCCGGCCGCAGTGAAACTCGGCTTCGACCGCGCCCGCGCCGGCGAGCTGCAGTGGCTGTTTACCAACGCGCGCATCGCGCCGCGCACGCGCGAGCACGTGCTCGACAGCTTCTTCGGCTTCCTCGGCGCGCTGGGCGTGCACGAGCGTCTGCTGCGCTGGGATGTGCCGCTGCCGCAGCAGGCGCGCGCCTACGCGGCGCGCCTCATCCCGGACCGCCAGCCGACGCTGGTCATCAGTCCCTGCTCCAGTCACCCGCTGCGCAACTGGCCTGCGGCGCGCTACGCCGCCATCGCCGCGCACGCCGCCGGAGGCGGCATGCGCGTCATCCTCGCGGGCGGTCGCAGCGAGCTGGAGCAGCGTACCGGCGCGCAGATCGAGCGCCTGGCGGGCGTGCCGCTGCTCAATCAGATCGGCCGCGACACGCTGCCGGAACTGCTCGGACTGCTGGCACGCGCCAGCCTCCTGCTCACGCCCGATTCCGGGCCAGCGCACATGGCGACCATGGTGGGCACACCGGTCCTCGGCCTGTATGCCGCCACCAACCCGCTGCGCAGCGGCCCGTATCTGTCGGGACGCTGGTGCGTGGATGCCTATCCGGAGGCGGCACGCGCCTTCCGCGGCTGTGCGGTCGCAGCGCTCCCCTGGAATCACAAGATCGAGGAGCGCGGGGTCATGGATCTGATCAGCGTCGAACGGGTCGCCGCCAAGCTCGACGAGTTGCTAGGATCGCGGTCATGAACGCCATACTGGTGCCGCTCTCGCCGGGGGAGCTGCTCGACAAGATCACTATCCTGCGGATCAAGGTGGCGCGGATCCAGGAAGCCGCCAAGCTCGCCAACGTCAAGGTGGAACTGGCGCTGCTCGAGCAGACCTGGCAGGACAGCGGCGCCGCCGCGCACGACCTGGCGCTCGAGGAGCGGGCACTGCAGAACGTCAACGAGCGGCTGTGGGACATCGAGGACCGCATCCGCGACAAGGAAGCCCGCCAGACCTTCGACCGCGACTTCATCGAGCTGGCGCGGGCGGTGTACGTATCGAACGACGAGCGCGCGGCAATTAAGAAGCGCATCAACCAGCAGCTCGGTTCGCGCCTGGTCGAGGAAAAATCCTACAAGCAGTACCGCTAGCCGTGTCCGGCATTCACGACTACTGGCTGTTCCTGCTGACCGGCGTGCTGCTCAACCTGACCCCGGGCCAGGACACCCTCTTCATCATTGGCCGCAGCCTCACCGGCGGACTGCGTGCCGGGATCGCCGCCGCCTGCGGCATCGCGGTCGGCAGCCTCGGCCACACGCTCGCCGCAGCACTCGGCCTGTCGCTGCTCTTGGCGACCTCGCTGGTCGCCTTTACAGTCGTCAAGCTGCTGGGGGCCCTCTATCTCCTCTATCTGGGTACGCGGCTGCTCTTCGCCCGCAGCGCACCGGCAGCCGCCGCTGCCGCGGTCAGCGCGGCGACGCCGCGTGCCGCCTTCCTGCAGGGCATTTTCACCAACCTGCTGAACCCCAAGGTGGCCTTGTTCTTTCTGGCCTTCCTGCCGCAGTTCGTCGCTGTGCACAGCGAGGCGCGTACGCTGGCTTTGCTCAGCCTCGGCGCCACTTTCATCACCACCGGCCTGCTCTGGTGTCTAGTGCTCGCGTTCGCCGCGGCGCGCCTGCAGCAGTTCTTTGTGCGCAATCCCAACCTGCGCACGCTGATCGACCGCGCGGTGGGTGCGCTGTTCATCGGGCTGGGGGTACGGCTCGCCGTGAGCCGTTAGCCGCGCACGGCAGGCGCGGGCCGCTCGGTGGCCGGCAGCGGCGCCTCGCTCAGCGCTGCAGCGTGTACTCGGCGCCGCAGTAGGGACACTTGGCCCAGCCGGTGTCCTCGACCGGCAGGTAGACGCGCGGGTGCGAGTTCCACAGATACATCTGCGGCATCGGGCAGCACAGCGGCAGATCCTCGGCGCTCACCTCGTATTGGTTCTGCGCGTTGGCTTCGATGAGCGGCTTGGCTGTCGCGACCATTGTCAGACTCGGGTCCCGCGGCTGGGGCGGCGATTATAGCCGGCGGCTTCAGGCTTCATCGACCATCGTGCGCTGCCACAGCGTCGTGACCGCGGCGCGGCGCTCGCAGAACTCCGCCGCCGGGACGATCGCCGCGACGCCGTCGAGCGACAAGTGGTGGCTGCGCGCACGGTAGGCGCGGTAGGCGCCGGTGAGGACATCGACGTCAGCCTGCGGCACGAGCGCGGCGGAGGCCACCGATTCCAGCTGGCGGATGGTGTCGGAAAACCACGCCACCGGCGGGTAACGCTCCGCCCACCGCAGCGCCCAGTACTGCGCCAGAAACTCGATGTCGGCAATGCCGCCGCCGTCCTGCTTGACGTCGAAGTGGGCCGCATCCCCTTTGGAGAGCTCGCGCCGCATACGCTCGCGCATGCCGCGCACCTCGCTGCGCAGGCTGTCGCGCCGCACGTGGTGGCACAGCACGTCCAGACGCACTTCCTCGAAGCGCGCGCGCAACTGCGCGTCGCCGGCCACCGCGCGCGCGTGCAGGAGTGCCTGGTGCTCCCAGGTCCAGGCCTCGTGGCGCTGATATTCGGCGAACGCATCGATGTGGGTCACCAGCAGACCGCCCTTGCCGCTCGGGCGCAGACGCACGTCGACCTCGTAGAGCCGCCCCGCGGCTGAGTGCATGGTGAGCAGATGCACGATGCGCTGCGCCAGGCGCACGAAGAACAGCTGGTTGTCGATCGGGCGCGCGCCACTGGTCTCCTGGCGGTCACCGTGCGAGTCGTGCAGAAATACCAGGTCGAGGTCGGACGAGTAGCCGAGCTCTCTGCCACCGAGCTTGCCGTAACCCAGCGCACAGATGTTGACGGGGCGGCGCTCGGCTCCCGCACCGCAGCTGGGTACGCCGAATTGCGCCGTCATCTGCCGCCAGCCGAGCTGCAGTGCGCGCTCGACAATGAGCTCGGCGATGTCGGTGAGCCGGTCGCTCACCTGCATCAGCGGCAGCACGCCGGTGAGATCGGCGACCGCGACGCGGAACAGCGCCGCGCGCTGGAACTGGCGCAGTGCCTCGACCTGCAGCTCCGGCTCGTCCTCGGTCAGCTGTTCCATACGCTCAGCGAGCTCGCGCGCGAAATCCGCACGCGTCGGGGGTTGCGTCAGCAGCCGCGCGTCGATCAGCTCATCGAGCAGTAGCGGATGCGCGGCGATTTGCGCGGCGAGGAAATCCCCGTGCCGGCATAGCTCGACCAGGCGGGCGCGCGCCGCGCCGTTCTCCTGCAGCAACGCGAAATAGGCCGAGCGTTTGCCGGTCGCCTCGATGATGGCGAGCACGCGGCGCAGCACCGGCAGCTGCGCGCTGCTCTGCGCGACGTCCGCCAGCAGCACCGGCAGCAGCGCCTGCAGACGCCGACGCCCGGGCTCATCGAGCTTGCGCACCAGCGCGGAGGCGCGCAGCTCGAGCAGCAGGCGCGCCACTTCTGCGCTGTCGGTGAAACCCGCGCCGGCGAGCGCGGCAGTCAGCGCTGCGCTCTCGGCCGGATCGTCCCAGAAGCGGCCAAGATCGATGCGCACCGCCGCGCGCTCTGGCTGGCCGCCAGCGAAGATCAGCAGCTGGAAGTGACGGCGCACGCGCGCGCGCTGCAACTCGAGCGCCTGCTGCAGCGCCGCCCAGTCGCTCAGATCCATGGCGCGCGCGATGCGTGCGCGCGGCAGCTCGTGCAGCGGCAGGCGGTGCACCTGGGCGTCGTCCAGCATCTGCAGGCGATTCTCCAGGCGGCGCAGAAACACATACGCCTCGCTGAGCTCGCCGGCGACTTCATCCGGCAGCAGCCGCAGCTCCCGCAGGCGCGCGAGTGCTGCCAGCAAGGAGGGGGTCTGCAGCCGGCGGTCGCGCCCGCCGCGGGTCAGCTGCAGCGCCTGCACGATGAACTCGATCTCGCGGATGCCGCCGGGGCCGAGTTTGATGTCGTCGGCAAGCTCGCGCCGCTCGACCTCGCGCTCGATCAGCGCCTTCATCTCGCGCAGGCTCGCGAACACGCCGTAATCGAGGTAGCGCCGGTAGACAAACGGGCGCACCGCGGCCGCCTCGAGCTCGGCGTAGCGCTCAGGGGCGGTGAGCGCGCGCGCCTTCACATAGGCGTAGCGCTCCCAGTCGCGGCCGTGACGGGGCAGATAGTCTTCGAAGGCGGCGAAGCTCGCCACCGGCGGACCCGACTCGCCGAATGGCCGCAGCCGCAGATCCACGCGCAGCACCAAGCCATCGGCGGTGGGCGTTTCCAGCAGCCGTGCGAGTCCCTGGCCCAGCCGCGTGAAGAACTCCTCATTGCTGATGCCGCGCGCGCCGTCGGTGTCGCCGTGCTCCGGGAACAGCAGCACCAGATCGACGTCAGAAGAAAAGTTGAGCTCGCCGCCGCCGAGCTTGCCCATGCCGATGATCACCAGCGGCTGGCGTTCGCCCGCCACGGAACGCGGCTCGCCATAGCGCAGCACCAGGGAACGCTGTGCGTGTTGCAGCGCGCTGACGATGGCCGCCTCCGCAAAAGCACTGAGCTCAGCCAGGGTCGCGTTCAGGTCCGCCCATCCCGCCAGATCGCGCCAGGCGATCCGCACCAGCTCACGCCGGCGCCAGCGCCGCAGCACCCGCAGCACCGCCGGCTCGGGCATCTCGGCGTTG
>Ga0209274_10000636_pt1 | contig 19835 bp, 20 predicted proteins | sample HubBroMetageREF1_FD_188343 | JGI IMG/M metagenome (GOLD analysis project Ga0209274, IMG submission 188343) | Reference soil microbial communities from the Hubbard Brook experimental Forest, New Hampshire, USA - Hubbard Brook CCASE Soil... | ecosystem: Environmental > Terrestrial > Soil >...
CGCGGAGATTGTAGCGAAGCAGGAACGACGATGAGTAGCCCGGCGGGCCGTTCCTCTCGGGGAGGCGCCGAGGTGGAGGAGCCGTGCATCGTGGCCGGTTGTGGCGCCCCGTCGGTCCGCCACCTGGCGCTCGCCGAGGCGCGGAAGGCGTTCTCCGGCCTTCCCGACAAGGGTCGTCGCGCTCCGCTCTGCCGGGACCACTACCGCGAGTGGAAGAAGGCGACGAAGAGCGCGCGCAAGCTCGACCGCCTGGGTTGGTAGGGCGCGCGGACTCGGCATGCCCCCAGCGCGATGGGGCCCGGTTTGGCCGACCGCGGCGTGCGCTGCACTATCGGTTCGACGGCGGGTGGGATGCTGTCCCCCGAGGGACGGTCCGTTCCGCGGCGACTTTCACGCGGGAACCGTTCCCGCTCGAGCCGAGGGGGCCATAGAACTCCAGTAAGGACTCCATGAAGAGGTCGCGCGCTTGGAAGAAGGGTAGGTGGGCGGCCCCCGCGAACGTCACGAGTCGCGACTGAGGGAGCCAGCGATGGAGGTCCCGGGCGGTGTACCTCCCCGCCTCGATCTCTCCGGACATGATGAGCGTCGGGATCCGAATCCTTCCGAGCTTCGGCCGGAGGTCCCAGCTTCGCAACGCTCCCGTGGAGGGGGAGAGGAGTCCCGGGCGCTGACCGTAGATCGCCCGCAGCAGCGGTCGGTTGATCGCGGGCTCGGTCTCGACGAACTCGTAGGGCAGCACGCGAAGGCCGTTGCTGTACTCCCGGTGGCGTCGTCGGACGGCCGTGCGATACGTGGGGTCGTCGTATCGACCCGCGCGCTCGCTCCGTTCGATCGGTTCGCGCAGCGACCGAGGCAGCCGATGGGTGTGCTCGCGCATCGCGTGCTCGAAACTCCTCTCGCTGGCGAATCCCCCGCAGACCGCGAGGCTCCGGAAACTCCGGGGGAAGAGCACGGCGGCCTGGAGCGCGAGGGCGCCCCCCCAGCTGTGACCGAACAGGTGCGGCCGACCCAGGGAGAGCCGCCGGCGGACGTCCTCCACCTGCCGGCCGGCGCCCTCCATCGAGAAGTCGCGGTAGGAGGCCGGTCGAGAGGAGCGGCCGCACCCGAGTTGGTCGAACCAGATCACCCGAAAGCCGCGCGGGACCAGGTCGGCGAGCACCGAGAGATATCGGTGGTCACTGGGTCCGCCATGGACGACCAGGACGGTCGGATCTCGCCGATCCCCCAAGCTCCGGTAGAACAGAGCCTCTCCTTGCACGTCGACGAACCCGTGGCGGTCCCGGTACGGCGTGAGCCGCCGCGGCGAGGCCGCCGCCGGCGGTCGCGGAATCCGTTGGAGCGTCCGCCGCTCCCCCACCGGTGGCATGGGACTCCGCGGCTCGGCGAGCGGTTGCGTCCTTAAGGGCGTGGCGAACGGGAACCGGACGGCCCGCGAGGTGCCACTCCGGGGGGCGAACGGGCTCCGCCGCCTACTGCTTACGCATCTTCTGGGCTCTCATGCGCCGGCGCATCCGCTTCTTGCGCCACTTCCAGCGCATGTGGCCGCGCTTCTTCCAAACCCGCGAAGAACGTTTCATTCAGCCCGCGTCCGAACGGGCGCGGGTAGGGTCGTCGGTTTATAAGGCTGCCTCGGACGTCACCGGCGAGAGACGGTCGTTGCGCCGTTCCTTATGTATCTCCCTCCGCTCGTACGCCCGTGCTGACCCCCGGCGAGCTCGAGGTCAACGTGCTCGAGTTCCGTCAGCGATCGTTCCAGTTCGAGCGGGCCGCGAGCGTCGCGGGCCAGGAGGTCGCGGTCTTCTCCCGTACGGAAACCGAGACCGAGAGCCAGTTCCGCCCGAAGCTGGTCCACCTCCGCGTGCTGGTCCCGCTCGAGTGGGTCCTCTACGACGAACCGAACGACCTGCTGCTCATCGCGCGCGACGGCACCACCCCGCCGGTACGGTTGGCCGAGCCGGTCGTGGAGGTGGGCGCCGAACGGACGGAATTCCAGGAGCAGGGGATCGCCTGGAAGCGGGTCGGTGGACCCGGCGGTACCCTGCTCTACGCTCCCGCGGAGCTCGCCGAATCGCTTCTCACGCCATCGGCGTACGCGTCGCTGGGGATCGGGTAGGGCGCCGCGGTTACTCCCGAAGGACTCGCTCCACGAGGGCGGCGATCAGGCCGCCGACGATCGGAGCCACCCAGAAGAGCCAATCCTGCTGGATGGCCCAGGTGTCTCCGCTCCACATCGCAGAGAGGACGGCCGGTGCAAAGCTTCGGGCCGGGTTGATCGACGCACCGTCGATCGGGATCGCCACGAGGTTCGTCATCAGCAGGGTCAGGGCGATCCCGACCGGCGCGAGGTTCTTCGTGGAGTTGCTCGAGCGGGTGGTCAACAGGGCCACGAGGACGAGGAAGAACGTCATCACCACTTCCAACAGGAAGACGGAGCCCGCGGAGACCGTGTACGGCGAACCGTTCCCCGAATATCCCTGGGAGGCGAGCGCGACACCGCTCGAGATCGCGTGGCCCCAGAGGGACGAGGAGCCGTAGGCGACGCCCGCGATGACCGCGACGGCGACGATCCCTCCGAGCACCTCGGAGACGATGTACGCCACGGCCTCGGTCGCCTTCATGCGCCCGGCGATCCAGGCGCCGATGGTGATGGCCGGGTTGAAGGACGCGCCCGAGATGTCGCCGAACGCGTAGGCCATCCCGAGGACCCCGAGCCCCAGGGCGAAACTGATCAGCATGACCCGCGCCGCCGGGTCGAAGGCCGGAAGATTGAGGCTGAAGATCGCCGCCCCCGTGACCGAGGCGAGCAATCCGAACGTTCCCACGAACTCCGCAAGACACCGCTGGCTCAGCGACCACGCCATCGGCGCTCGACCGGGATTCCCGATTGTTAAGGCTTCCGTCCGAACCGCAACCGCCTCCGGGGAGGCGCCGGCGGTTCAGAGGACGCCCATCTCGGTGAGCTTCTCGGGCAGGTAATGCTCCGTGACGTAGTTCAGCCCGTACTTGGCGAGCGACTGTTGCTCGGCCTTCTTGCCGTTCTTCAGCATCAGTTCGATCTCGGCGCGCCAATCCGCGGTGCCGAACCGGGGGTCGGTGAGCTCGGCCTGCAGCGCGTGGATGTCCTGCTCGGAGAGCTTGTCCGACGGGAGCTCGTAGTTCTCGATGTCCGAGGCGGTGATCCCCAGGAATTCCGCCGAAGGGGTCGCGAGGTAGCTCGAGAGGTGCGCGGTCTTGATGGCGCCGTAGGCGACGCTCGCGAAGATGCGGAACGACCACGGGTCGCCGTCCGTGAACACGACGACGGGGAGTTTCAACTCCTCGGTGACCCGTTTCAGGAATCGTCGGGTCGAGCGTGCGGGCTGTCCTTTGAGGTGGAGCAGGATCGCCTTCTGGTCCTCGTCGAAATTGTTCTCGGCGAGCCGGTCGACCATGCCGCCGCACTCGATCGCGATCACGAACTTTGCGTTCGTGCTGACGAACTCGAGCTTCTCCTTCTCGACGTTGAACGGCAGCGCGTAGCCCCCGTCGCCGACGTCGTCCTTGCAGTTGATCTTCTTCACGATCCCCTTGCGGTTCTTCTCCTTGATCGTGAGGTCGCCGATGACGGAAGCTCCGTTCTCCTCGGGGTGGAGTCGGAAGTCCTCCCGAAGCCGTTCGCACATCACCTCGAGGTCCTCGATGAGGAGGTTCGACTCGTCCTCGCTGTGGAACTTCGCGTCCTCCCACGCCTCGCTAATGTAGTAGAGCTCCCGCAGGGTCGACGTCTTCTTGTCGCGGGCCATCTCGTTGATGAAATCGACGAGGTAGAACGTCCGCAGGAGCATCAGCGCGCCGTCGAGCTTGCGCGCGCTGCGCGTGCCCATCGCCTTGCCGAGGCGCCAGACGCCGTCGCGGGCCTGGAACGAGAGGTTCTGCTTCGTCCGGAGGGGAAGTCGCATCCGCGGGATCTCCCCGACGTCGAGCTGATGGTAGATCTGCTCGGCGAGGGCGAGGGTCGGCTTCAGTGCGTCCGCCCGGATCTTCGGGAGGTCGTCCTCGTCACTCTTCGTCGCTCGCGTGCGCGCTCGCTTCGGCGGCATCGTAGTCCACCTCCCCTTCTTCTCCCGTGGCGGCCGACTCGGCCGCGGCGGCCTCCGCGGCTTCGACGATCGTCCGGGGCAGGCGTACGTCCCAATCCCCCGGCAGCGGGTCGGCTCCGAGGACGTGCGACTCGTCGATCCCGGCGATGTACCAGTCGAAGTCGCTCGCTTCGACGTCGGTCTTGGCGGGGAATGTGACTTGCAGTTGGGTGCGTCCGTTGGGGGCCAGCTTGGGCAGCGTCCACCACGCCCGTCCCAACGCCGGTTCGGTGCCCTCCGGTGCCGGGTCGAACCTCGCGAGCCCGAACTCCTCCGGGGGGATCTCTACGAACAGTTCCAACACGCGGGGGCGCGGTGTGTAGTTCGTGATCTCGATCGGGACGCGGACCCCGCCGGGCTCCGAAACGATCTGGGTCTCGACGTTGACCACGTCCATGATCCGGGTGATGACCGGGGTGAGGTCGGGCGTGGGCTTGCCGACGAGCTGGCTCGCCTTTTCCGCCAGCTTCGGGAGGATCCGCTGGATGATCTCGAACTTGTCGCTGGCGAAATCTCGCCGGCTCTTCCGGGAGATGTGCGTTCGCAGATGACGCGCGGCGGCCTGCAGGGCCAGCGTGATCTCCTTGTCGACCTCCGGGTCCTCGGCGACGGCTTCCTTCGCTTCGCTCGTGAACGGGATCTTGGTCGAGGCGACGTGGACCAGGATGACTGCGGGTCCGCTCGGTATTCCGGAGCCGCCCTTCTGGTCGAGCCCGTAGCGCCGCCAGTCCATGTTCGAGATTGCGTTGGTGATCGCGCACGCTCCCTGCTGGAACAGGAGCGGGACGCGGTTGGCGAATCGGAGGATCTGGATCGACTGGTCGGCGGGAAGTCCCCCGCCGTAGACGAGGCCGACCTCGACCATGAACGGAAAGCCGCCGCGCACTTTCGGCGGGCGGCTGACGGGCGGCGCGAAGAACTCCGGGCGCAGCTCGCCGAGGACGTTCCGGAGACCTCGCTTGATCAGCATCGCGCCGATCGGGGAGAGGGAGTCGGCCGAGGGGGCGACGAGCGCGACCTTATGGAGCGCCTCGAGGAGCCGCTCCTGCTTTTCGCCCTGGATCGACGAGGGGGATTGCGAGACCTTGAGCCCCGCCGTCTCGAAGACCTCCCGCGCGGCCCGGGGACTCACCCCCGCCAAGTCCTTCGAGAGGAACTCGCCCAACGTCGGTCGCTTCGTGCCCTTGAGGAGATATCCCAGCTCCCCCAGCTCGAGGCCGTAGGGATGGGGGAGCGTCTCTTTGGAGGCCGGAGGCAGCTCCTGCGCGGCCCGCTCGAAGGTCACCCGGGTCCCGTCCGGCTCCACGAGGACGATCCGTGCATGCGGATTGACGATCGCGGTCCCCCGCAGGTACTCGTAGGGGGATTGTCGGCCCCGGATGTACCGTGCCTTCAGGACGAGCTCCACGCGGGTCCCATGGGGCCGGTCCCAGAGGAGGAGGTCCTCGCTGACGACCCGGGGTTGGTTCTTCTGGGTGTCAATGACGAGGTCGAGGACGTGCGCCGCCTCCTCCTCCTCGACCTTCGAGATGATGTGGGCCGGTCGGGCGGTCGTGAGGTTCGCGTACAGGACCGCCGCCGAGATGCCGATCCCTTGCTGGCCGCGCGCCTGGCGGTTCGAGTGGAAGCGGGACCCGTAGAGCAACCGCGCGAAGACGTTCGGGATCTCCTTTCGCAGGATGCCGGGGCCGTTGTCCGTCATCGCCACGCGCAGGCGGTCCTCCCCCTCCTTGGAGATCTCGACGAGGACCTCGGGCAGGATCCCCGCCTCCTCGCAGGCATCCAGGATGTTGTCGGCGCCCTCCTTGACCGTCGTCAGCAGCGAGCGTTGCGGATTGTCGAACCCGAGGATTTGACGGTTCCGTTCGAAGAACTCGGCGACCGAGATCTCTCGCTGCTTGGCCGCGAGCTGTTGCGCGACCGTGGGGGGAGGCGGCACCGAGAGAGCAGGTGTCGGCCTCCCGCTATAAGGGCCGCGCTCGAGGCGAGGGGTGAACTCAGACCGCGCCGAGGTTGGCCGTGCCCGGTCGGGTCGCGACGTCCCGGAGAACCGGGCGGAAGGGCCGCCACCGCGCTGCCTCGAGCAGGTCGACCTCGACCTGGAGCAACCGCTCCTCGACCGACCCTCCCGGGGCATTCACGACCGTCGGCTCGATCGTCTCGCCCCGCGCATCCCAAGCTCCCGAACCGCCGCCGAAGACGACTCCGTCCTCGACGCCGACCCGATTGACGTAGACGACGGGGAACCCGTTCTCGATCGCCCGGGCCGGCAGGAGGCGCGAGAACAGAGGTCCGCTCGTCACCGGTGAGGCGGAGAGGATGACCAGGAGTTCGGCGCCGGCGAGCGCCAGGGTACGAGAGACCTCGGGGAAGAACGCGTCGTAACAGATCTCGAGGCCGACCGAACGGGCCGCGACCGGCACCGGACGGCTCTCGTCCGTCGCGGTGTAGTGCGCCCCCTCCTCGAACGGCCCGAACGTCGGAAGATACCGCTTCACCTGGGTATGGATCTCCCCGTCCGGCCGCACGGCCAGGGCCGCGTTGTGGACCTCGCCGTGCCGCTCGGTCGACTCGATCGGAGCACCGACGACGATCGTCGCGCGGGACTCCCGGGCGATCGCCCGAAGCGCGGCGGTCGGGGCGTCGCCTTCCCTCAGGGCGAGGCGGTGGATTCGGTCGCCGACGCGGTAGCCTGAGAGAAACAGCTCCGGAAAGATCGCGAGGTCGCTGGGGGCAGCTCCGACCGCCGAACGGATCCGCTCCAGATTGGCGGCCACGTCCCCCGGCCGGGGGGCCAGCTGTGCGAGGAGGATTCGCATCAGTAGAAGTATCGGCGCACCGAGATAAGATACACGAACAGCACGACGAAGATCAGGAACAGGACCGTGATCGAGCCGGTGAAGAACAGGTAGGCGGTCGTCGCGAAGATGAGTACGATCGTCGTCCAGAGGGCCCACGTTTCCTGTCGCCAGAGGGAGGTCGCGATCCCCAGCAGCGCCGCCCCCAGGATCACGAGGATCGCGGCTCCCCAGAGGTCGATGGACGGGATCAGGTCGAGGGACGAGGGTACGACCGGACCGACATAGTACGACAGCAGGTACAACAGGCCCGCAAGGACGAGGATCACCGCGCCCAGGGCGATGACGACCGAAATGACGGCGACGCCGATCGGCCGCCGGGGGACCACGGGCGTCGGCTCCCAGCGGGGCGGCAGTCGCTCGAACGTGACGGGGGAGTCCCCCGAGCCGGCGGATACGCTGGAACTTCCGCTCATGGGGCCGCGCCTCCACCGGCGAGAGTTCGGGCCGGGAACTTGTAGCTTTCGTTCGAAGGGATCGCTTCGCGGGGCCCACCCCGTCGGCGGTGCGACCTTCCTAGGTTTCTAGAACCGTCGCACGGCGGCGCCGCGCGCGAGCAGGTCGAGCAGTTGGTGGTACGGCCCCGCCGGAACCGGCTCGAGGGAGCGAACGGCCCGCTCCGCCCACTGCGTCGCCTGGTCGGCGACCACGTGGGAGGCGTCCGTCATGTCGGTCAGCTCGCGCAACCGGAGCAGGTGCTTGGTCTTCTTTCGCCGCAACTGGAAGAGCGCCTCGAACTCGGCCTGGCGCTTCGGGTCGAGCCGGTCGAACGCCTCGATCGAAACCAGGGTGGGGTTCCCCTCGCGCAGGTCGGTGTAAAGGGGCTTCCCGAGCAGGTCCGGGTCGCCGTAGACGTCCAGCAGGTCGTCCCGGATCTGGAAGGCGATCCCCAGGCTCTTGCCGTAGGTCGTCAGCGCGTCGATCCGCGTCGGCGAGGCTTCCGCGATCTCCGCGACCGAGGAGAGCGCCGCCGCGATGATCGCCGCGGTCTTCCGTTCGACGATGCGGAAGTAGTGCTCGCGACCTGCGGAGAGGTCGAAGCGGGACGACTCCTGGAGGACCTCGCCCTCGACCAGGTCGGCGCACGCCTCCCCGCACTTCAGGATGATCGACCGAGGATACTCGGCCGCCAGTTCGAAGGCCCGAACGAACAGGTAGTCGCCCGAGACGATGGCGAGGGGGATTCCGAACGCCCGGGGCATGGACGGTCGACCCCGCCGAGTCTCGGCATGGTCGATCACGTCGTCGTGGACGAGGGTCGCGGTATGGATCAACTGGAATGCCGCGGCCAGGGAGTGGATCGGGCGCGTCGATTCCGCGCCGAGCGCCCGGTGGGCGACCGCCATGAGGAGGGGACGGACCCGCTTCCCTCCGGTCGAGCACGCGTACCGCGCGGCCTCGGTCAGCTGCGCGTAGGTCGAACCGAGCACCTGATGCAGGCGCCAGTCCACGTCGGAAAGGTCGCGGACGAGGACCGGAAGGAGGTCCGAGACCTGCCGAAGGGCCTCCTCGCCGAACGTCTCGGTGACGAGCGCCTCGAGCGACGGTTCGAGCACCTCGGGGGCGGCGGACGGGCTCGTCACGAGCGTCTCCCGAGACGCGAGGGCCACCGCAGCCGCATCATCTCATCCAAACCCGACGACCCGATATATCGCATCCCCAAGGCAAGGAGTAGGTCGATTCCCACGAAATGGTCGCCGAAGCGCTGGATGCGGGATGCGCGCTCGAGCGGCGTGTAGAGGGCCTGCCGCCACGCGCGGTCGTACTCGGTGAGCGCCCTCCCGTCCCGAACGTGACGGGACGCGGCCTCCCCGGCCAGCCAGCCGCTGAGCATCGCGGTGGGGATCCCCCCGCCGTTGGTCGCCATGACAAGGTTGGCCGCGTCACCGGCGAACAGTGCCCGTCCGCGGACCAGACTCTCCGGCGGCGGTCCCACGGGAACCCACCAGTGGGTTGGCTCCCGCGCCGGACCGAGCCCTTGCGCGGTGAGGAACTCCTGGAGCAGCCCGTCCAGGGAACGGCCGCTCGGCGGACGCGCGATGCCGAGCCCGACGTTCGCATCGTGGGCCCGAGGGAACTGCCAGGCGTACCCGCCGGGCGCAGCCGACCCGAAGTGAAGGTCGATCTCGTCCGTTGCCCGGAGGTCGACCGTGGCCGTGATCATCCGGAAGAGCGTTCGCGGGGGGGCGAAACCGACCGACCGACCGACCGTGGAGAGGGGCCCGTCGGCCGCGATGACGGTCTTCGCACGGACGCTCTGTCCGCCGGCGAGACGGACCTCGTCGCCCTGAACTCCCACGACCCCGACCGGGTGACGCAGCTCGGCCCCCGCACCTTCCGCACGGTACGCCAGCGCCTTGTCGAACGCACGGCGGGAGACCGTGTATCCGGAGAGGGGGAACCGGAACCGGTGACCGTACGGGGAAACGCAGCTCATCCAACGGGTCTCTCGGAGCACGGTGCCGTCCGGGACGTCGAACGCTCGGGCAATGAGGTCCGGACATCCGAACAGGTCGGTCAGCTCGGCGGCGGACGGGACGAACTCCCCGCACTGGACCGGGTGTCCCAGCTCGGGCCGATGGTCGAGGAGCAGGGTGGTCGCTCCCCCCTCGGCGGCCGCGCGCGCGGCCAACGACCCTGCGGGACCGGCTCCGACGACGACGACGTCGAAGGCCTCCATCCCATCACGCCCCGACGTTCACGAAGTGATAGGCGGCCGTCTGGATCGCCCCGAGGACCGGCTGCGGGTAGATCCCGACCACGACGATCAACGCGGCGATCAGCGCGATCGTCGCCGCCCGGCCGTACCCGAGGCCGCCCACGGCGAGGACCGGGGGTCCCGCGGCCCCGACGACCGCACCGGCGAGCGCGGGGTCCGGGTCCGGTGGGGCATCGAAGAACATCACCTTGAGGACCCGGGCGTAGTAGAAGACCGACAGGGCGCTGTTCAGCAGGCCGGCGACCGCGAGCCAGATGAACCAGCCCTGGGCATCGACCGCGGCACTGAACAGGACGAACTTCGAGACGAACCCGATCGTGAGCGGGACGCCCGCGAGCGAGAGGAGCATCAGGGCGAACGAGGTTCCGAGCAACGGCCGGCGGACCCCGAGGCCCCGCCAGTCCGTGATGAGGGGTCCGACGCCCAAGGCGGCGACCGCGCCGACGACCAGGAAGGCTCCGGTCTTCATCAGTACGTGGGCGAACACCTGGAGCGTCGCCCCGGCCAGCGCCGGCGCCGAGCCGATCGCGATCCCGATCATCATGTAGCCGGCCTGGCTGATCGAGGAGTATGCGAGCATCCGCTTCATCTCCTTCTGCAGCAGCGCGAGCACGTTGCCGACGGTCATCGTGAGGACCGCGAGGACGGCGAGGACGACCTGGAAGCTCGGCCCGAGGGCGACCGAGCCCCCGAAGAGACCGTAGCCGCTCTGGCCCGACGCGCCGACCACGAGAACCGGTCCCAGGAAGACGAGGAAGAAGGCGAACACGCCGATCTTTTTGGTCCCGCCGGCGAGGAACGCCGAGACGTCGTCCGGAGCGCCGTCGTAGACGTCGACCGCCCAGGCATGGAACGGAACGAGCGTGACCTTGAACGCGAGGCCCGCGATCAGGAAGCCGTACCCCAGCAGCACGAGGGTCGGGTACCCGACCGCTCCGGCGGTCGCCCGGATCAGGTACAGGTTCGTCGTGCCGTACGCGCCGAACAGGAGGGACGCCCCGAAGAACGAGAGGACGGTCGAAAGAGCCCCGATGACGAAGAACTTCATCGCCGCCTCGAGCCCGCGCAGGTCCTTGCGGGTGTAGGCGACGAGGAGGTACGACGCGATGCTCGTGACCTCGATCGCGAGCAGGAGGAAGATCAGGTCCGAGGCGATCGCGACGAGCAACATCCCGATCGTCGCGAGCAGGAGCAGTCCGTAGAAGATCGGGGCTCCCCGTTCCGTCGACGGCCGGCTCGTCGACGCGAGGCACACGAAGAACGCCGCGAGGAGGAAGACCCCCTGGAAGATCAGACCGAACGACGTGAACGAGTAGAGCGGAGCGGCGCCGGCGGCCGGCAGCACGTCGATCTGGGACGCCGGGATCGTCGAGAGGAAGGAGAGGGGCGAGAACCCGAGGTCCGCGATCACGAGAACGAGCGCGGCGAGGGTCGCGCCGACCGAGATGCCCCCGACGACCTCGATCCGGCGGACATTGAGGACGTCGAGGAGGAAGACGAGGAGCGTTCCGGCGAGGAGGACGATCTCGGGGAGGAACGGTGCCGCGAACGAGAGGAAGGTCATCGACTCACGTCCCGGGCCAGCCTTTGATCGGCGAGTTCACGATCACGTTCACCAGGAGGCTCGGCAGGATGCCGAAGAGCACCGTTAGTGCGACGAGCAGGCCCATCCCGACCCCTTCGTACCAGGGGACGTCGTGGACCACCGGGGGGATCGCCTTCGGGGGACCGAACAGCACCCGTTGCATCATCCACAAGTAGAACGCCGCCGTGATCACGAGGACCAGGAGCGGGATCAACACCCAGTACCCGAGCCCGTTCCAGGTCGCTAGGAACGCCGTGAACTCGGCGGGAAATCCGATCAACGCGGGTAAGCCGAGGGAGGCGAGCGAGCCGGCCATGATCATCGTCGAAAGCGCGGGGGCGCTCGGGGTGATCCCGCCGAGCGTGGAGATGTCGCGGGTGCCGTACTGGTGGTGCAGGCTGCCCGACGCCATGAACAGGAGCGCGCTGACGATCCCGTGCGCGAACATCAGCAGCACCGCGGCGAGCAGGCCGAGCGACGAGTCGAGGGCGATCGCGAGGAGCACGATCCCCATGTGGTTGATCGAGGAGTACGCGACCATCCGCTTGATGTCGCGTTGCGCGAGCGAGAGGACCGACCCCCAGATGATCGTGATGAAGGCGATCACGAAGAGGAGCGGTTGGACCGAATGCAGCCCGCTCGGGAGGACCTCCACGGCCCACCGGATCAGTCCGTACCCGCCGAGCTTGAGGAGCAGCCCCGCCAGCAGCACCGAGCCTCCGGTGGGCGCCTCGACGTGCGCGTCCGGTAGCCAGGTATGGAAGGGCACGACCGGGAACTTGACCGCGAACCCGAAGAAGAGCGCGAGGAAGAGGAACGTCTGGACGACCGGCGAAAGGGTCCGGGCCGCGGCGTAGACGGACGAGAAGTCAAAGGAGGTGGCGCCGGAGTAGAAGACCAGCGCCAGCAGGCCCACCAACATGACGATCGAGGCGACGTGGGTGTAGACGAAGAATTTCACCGCGGCGTAGCGGCGGTTCGGTCCCCCCCAGTAGCCGATGATGAAGAACATCGGCACGAGGACGGCCTCCCAAAAGAGGAAGAACAGGAGGATGTCGAGCGCAACGAAGACGCCGAAACATCCGAAGCACGTGAGCATGACGAGGCCGAAGTATCCGGCCGGTCGTCGGGTCTCTCCCCACGAGTACACGACGGTCGCGATCTGGAGGATCGCCGTGAGCAGGATCAGGACCAGCGAGATCCCGTCGACCCCAACGGCGTAGTTGACGTGCATCCAGGAGAGGTGGATCCAGGTGTACGTCTCGGAATCCGCGAACCCGGGGACGAGGGCCCCCGAGTAGCCGGGCCAGCCGGGGTAGCCGAGGAAGAGGAACCCGACCTCCGCGAGGAAGACGGCCGAGACGGCGAGCGCGACCCACCGAGCCTTCGTTCCCGAGAGGAACGTCGCCACGGTCCCGACGGCGAGGGTGGCGAGGATGATCGAGATCACGGGCAGCATCTACCCACCCCCGAACTTCGCGACGAGGTACGGTCCAACGATGAGAAGTAGAACGAAGAGCGCGAGCAGGCCCGCCACGACATAGGCCGCGTAGTCGGAAACGAAACCGGATTGCATGCGACGGAGCCGGTCGCTTAGGACCGAGAACATCCGCTCGAGGCCGCGTACGGTCCCGTCGATCACGTACCGATCGAAGAAGTCGGCCGCGCGGGAGACGGTGTACACGGCGCGCAGACCGATCCAGTCGTATCCGACCTTGAAGTAGTACCGATTCAGGAGGAGGCGTCGTATCGGCTGGAGGCTACTGTCCTCGGCGAGCACGTAGACGCGCCCGTTCCCCCAGAGCGACCAGGCGAGGCCGATCCCTCCGAGCCCCAGCCCCACGCTGACGGTGGACAGGAGGAGGTCCGTGGTGCCGAACGTCGGAGGGATCCCCCCGACGCCGTGCCCGTAGAGGAGGAGCGACTGGAACGGGGGAAAGAATACGAGCAGCCCCGCGACCACCGCGAACCCCGAGAGGATGACGAGCGGGACCTGCATCACCCACGGCCCCTCGTGCGCTTCCGGGAGCGTCGGGTCGCGAGGGCCGTCGCCCGAGAACGCGAGGAACCAGGCGCGGAAGATGTAGTACGCCGTCAGGAACACCGCCGCGAACGCCAGCAGGAAGAACGGCCAGTAGAGCGGATGCGACCCCAACTGGGAGTAGACCGCCGACAGGATGTCGTCCTTGCTCCAGAACCCGGCGAACGGAGGGATCCCCGAGAGCGCGAGGCCCCCGATCGCGAACGCGCCGGCGGTCAGTCGCATGTGTTTCTTCAGACCGCCCATCTTGAACAGGTCCTGGGTTCCGACCGCGTGGATGACCGAGCCGGCGGCGAGGAACAAGAGCGCCTTGAAGAAGGCATGAGTGAAGAGGTGGTAGAGCCCGATCATCGCGAACCCGGCGCCGACGGCGAGCACCATGTAGCCGAGCTGACTGATCGTCGAGTACGCGATCACCCGTTTGATGTCCGGGTGGACCACCGCCATCGTCGCCGCAAAGAATGTGGTGAAGCCGCCGACGGCGACGATCGCGAGCTGGTCGGTCGGCGTGAACCCGAGAAAGACGCTCGTGACCGCGAGGAGGTAAACCCCGGCCGCGACCATGGTCGCCGCGTGAATGAGCGCGGAGACGGTGGTCGGACCCTCCATCGCGTCGGGGAGCCAAACGTGGAGGGGGAATTGCGCGCTCTTTCCCGCCGCACCCCCGAGGATCAGGAGACCCGCGACCGTGAGGACGGTCGTGTTCCCGCCCATGACGGGCGCCAGGAAGGGCGAGCTTCCGTTCGCGAAGACGAACCCGTTCGCGGCCCACCCTCCTCCGGGGCCGGCCGTCGCGTACGTCGAGAAGTAGAGGAAGATCCCGAGGAGGAACAACACGTCGCCAACCCGGGTGACGAGGAACGCCTCCTTCGCGGCGCTCGCCGCGCTCGGCTTCTCGTAGTAGAATCCGATGAGGAAGTAGGAGCAGACCCCGACCAGTTCCCAGAAGAGGAAGAACTCGAGGAGATTGTTGGCGAGGACGAGTCCGGTCATCGACGCGAGGAACAGCGAGAGCTCGGCGTAGTACCTCGGGAGGCCGTGGTCGTGATGCATGTACCCGATCGAGTACAGCATGACGAGGAAGCCCACGACCGTCACGACGACGAGCATCAGCGACGAGAGCGGGTCGACCAGGGTACCCATCACGAGGGAGAACCCGTTGGGGAACGGTCCCGGGGCCGGCGGGAGGTGGAGCCAGGTGAACTGTACGTTGGTGTAGGTGCCGGGACTGAGCATCTCCCCGACCGCGATGAGCACGCCGAGCACCATCGCCAACGCGGACAGTCCGACGGCCAGCCATCCCCCCCATTCGAGGCGGGAGAGCCGGCGCCCGGTCAGCCCGACGAGGACGAACGAGATGACGGAAAGCAGCGGGACGACGAACGCCCAGTCAAACAGAAAATCGAGAGAACCCGTGACCTACCCCCTCCCTACAGTTTCAAGTCGGTCGCCCGGGCGACGTTGATCGTACCCTTGAGGCGGTTCAGCCCGAGGACGATCGCGAGCCCCACGGCGACCTCGGTCGCCGCGAACCCGATCAGGATCACCGCGATCGACTGGCCCGTGAGGCCGTTCGTCCCGGTCGCGAAGGCCGCGAAATAGACGAAGTTCAGGATCGCCGCGTTCATCGCGATCTCGATCGAGATCAGCAGCAGGATGAAGTTGCGTCGGGTCAGGATACCGAAGATCCCGATCCCGAACAGCGCGGCCGAAAGGCCGAGGAACCCGGTGAGCGCCAGTTGCGTCACTCGCGACCCTCCCGGACGAGGTAGATCGCCCCGGAGACGCCCGCGAGCATGACGAGGCCGAGCAGGAGGACCCAGGGCCCGTTCGTGCTGAACAGGTTGACCGAGAGGGCGGTCGGGTCGTAGGTCTGCAGCGTCGTCGTGGATTGGGGCAGCTGCCCGACGGCCGAGACCAGGAAGACGAATGTGACGAGGGCGAGCGCCAGCGGCACCGGGCCGATGCCGGTGGCCGCTTCGCGGGAGAAGATCCGCTTTCGCGTCGTCATGATGCCGAACAGGAGGAGGATCGTCACCGCACCGGCGTAGACGCCCAGTTGGAGGACGCCGAGGAAGGGCGCGTCGAGGAGGAAGTAGATCGCCGAAAGGTCGACGAAGAAGATCGCCACCCAGAGGATCGTATGGACCAGTTCACGGACGAGCAGGGCCGCGACCGCAGTGACAATCGCCACGCCGGCCAGGGCGAGGAACGCCAGTTCCTCGAGGATCACTTCCGCGTCCCCCAGAAGAGGCACACTTTGGGGCAGACGCTGATGCACGTGCCGCAGCGTACGCAGTCCGAGTCGTTGATCACGGGCTCCTTCCAGATCCGCTTCGTCTGTTTTTCCCCGGGCTTCTGCTCGGGCTTGGGAATGTCGATCATCGTGATGCACTGCGTGGGGCAGTCGCGCGAGCAGGCGTTGCATCCGATGCAGATGGGTGGGTCGAGGAGGATCGCGTCCTCGTTCGCCGGCCGCTCGAGCCGGATCGGGTTCATTGGGAGCTTGTGCTGGAACACCTCGTAGAGTTTCGCGGGCGAGTAGACCATCTCCGAGCGCTTCGTCGTCGAGAGCTCGTAGCGCGTCGTCATCGTCAGGCAGCCCTCCGGGCAGGCGTCGGAGCAGAACCCGCAGTAGCTGCACTTGCCGTAGTCGATCTCGGGGCACTTCTTCGGGTGCTTCGGGTCGCCCCCGGGGACAGTGACCATCTCGATGCAAAGGTCCGGGCACGAGAAGGCGCACAGGTTGCAACTGATGCACGTGGCGACGTTCAGCGCGTGGACGCCCCGATAGTTATCCCAGACATGGCCGACGCCGATCGGCTTTCCGGACGCGACTTGGACCTGGTCCCGGAATTTCGGGTCCTCCAGCCGCTCGAACGGGTAGACGATCGTCGAAGGCCGGAACAGGCTCTTCGCGAACTGTCGGGCCGCCGTCGCCATCGGGCGGGCGATGAACAGCACGGGGTTGTCGTTCGGTTTCTCTTTGGGGCTGATCGGAGTTGCCATGGATCGGTACCTCTAGACCCCCATCGTGGGGACGCATCCGAAAACCGGCAGGCACTTCACCGTGACGAGCACGGCGGCCAGGAAGATCGAGAGGAGGCTGAGCGGGATCATGCGGTTCCAACCGACGCGAAGGAGCTGGTCGGTGCGGACGCGCGGGAGGGAAGCCCGGACCCAGACGAAGAGGCCGAAGACGAGGTAGGTCTTCAGCATGAACCAGAAGATCCCCGCGAGGGGGAAGGACGTCGCGGCGCTCGGGACCCACGTCGGGAGGGTCCAGCCGCCGAGGAAGAGCAGGACGACGAGGATGCTTCCGACCAGGGCTCGAAGGTAGTCGGCGAGCATGAAGAAGGCAAAGAGCATCCCGCCGTACTCGGTGTTCCAGCCTTCGACGAGCTCGGCCTCCGCCTCGGGGAGGTCGAACGGGATCCGCTCCATCTCCGCCAGCATGCCCGCGACGAAGACGATCAGGGCCACGATGAGCGGCCCCCAGAACCAATAGTTCTGCTGTTCGTAGACGATCGTGGTGAGGTCGAAGCTCCCGGAGACGAGGACGACGGCCACGACCGCGAGGAGGATCGGGACCTCGTAGGCGATCATCTGCGCCGCCGAACGCATTCCGCCCATCAGCGAGTACTTGTTGTTGCTCGACCACGCGCTCACGAAGATGAACAGCGGGGCGAACGAGAAGATCGCGAGGGCGAGGAGGAGCGTGAGGGGCAGGGCTCCCGAGTTCCAGCCGGTCGAGATCGGAAGGATCCCGAAGAGGATCATCGAAGTGACCATGTAGGCCACCGGGCCCGAGTAGAACCCGAGGGAGTCGGCGTCTCGGGGTTGGAACGTGTTCTTGCGGAACAACTTCAGCCCGTCGGCGAAGTTCTGGAGCAGGCCGGCGTACCCGACGTGCATCGCTCCCCGGCGGTCCATGAACCGGCCGAGGAGCTTGCGTTCCCACCAGATCAGGAAGATCGTGTTGAGCATGCTCGCCGCGAGCAGGATGGCCGCGAAGATCAGGACCGAAAGCCCGAGGATCACGTCGCCGTTGGTGATGACGGCGCGGACCGGCGCCGGGAGCACGGAACCGAGGCCGAGGAGCAGGGCGCTCGACAGGTCGTAGGAGACCGAGTACAGGGTGAGCGTCGTCATCGGTGGTTAGCGGTCGACCTCCCCGACGCAGACGTCGACGCTTCCCATGATCGGCGGGATATCGGCGACATGGTAGCCCACCAGGTACTGGCGCGCGGCGCTGATGTTCGCGAACACCGGGGAGCGGAACTTCACCCGGTACGGGTGCTCGCCGCCGTCGTTCACGACGTAGGCCTGGGCCTCCCCGTGAGGTTCCTCCACGGACGAGAAGCCGACGCCCTTCGGGTAGTTCCGCTTCAGGAGGTACCCTTCGTTTCCGATCGGGGCGTAGGGGGCGCCGAGCCAACGGGGGAGGCGGTCGGCCAATACCGGGCCGGGGTGGTGGTCCAGCCAGTCGACGACCTGACGCAGGATGCGGACCGACTGGCGCATCTCCTCCATTCGGACCAGATACCGGGCCGTAACGTCGGCTCCGTCCGCGACCGCGACGTCGAACTCGAGACGGTCGTAGGCCGAGTACGGCCGGTCCTTGCGCAGGTCCCGCTTCAGGCCGGCCGACCGGAGCATGGGCCCGGTCACGCCATGGGCCACGCACTCCGATGCGGTCATCCGCCCGAGGCCGTCGCACCGCTCCCGGAAGATCGTGGACCCCATGCAGAGCTGGTCGTACTCCCCGAAGCGGTCCGACAGCCAGTCGAGGACCTTTCGGGCCTGGTCGGTGAAGCCGAGCGGCAGGTCGCTGCGGACGCCCCCGACCCGCATGTACTCGTAGGTCATTCGCGCCCCGGTGTAGCTCTGGAACAGGTCGAGGACGAGGTCGCGGTCCCGCATCCCGTAGAGGAAGGGGCTCATGAGCCCGAGATCCTGGACGAACGCGGCGTACCACATGAGGTGGGACGCGATCCGCTGGAACTCGTCACACAGCACCCGAAGGTATTCGGCCCGCTCCGGGGGTCGGAGCTGGAGCGCCTGTTCGGCGGAGAGGATGTAGAGGTGTTCCCACGAGAAGCCGGCGACGTAGCAGCACCGGTCCATCAGCGTGATCACTTCGTTGTAGTGCCGGTCCTCGCTGATCTTCTCGATCCCCCGATGGAGGTATCCCATCTCCGGGTCGACGTCGAGGATCATCTCGCCGTCGATCTTCACCCGGAGGTTCCACAGGCCGTGCGTCATGGGGTGTTGGGGCCCCATGTTGATCCACATCTCAGACACGGCGCGACTTCACCTCCAGTTCCTCGGGCTCGTGGAGCTTGAACGACCGAAGGAGCGGATGGAAGGCGTACCCGTCGGGCATCAGCAGGTGGCGGAGGTCGGGGTGGTGGTCGAACGTGATGTCGACCATCTCCCACGCCTCCCGTTCATGCCAGTTGGCGCTGGGCCAGATCTCCGACGCGGTTTCGACGTGCGCCGCGTCCGCCGGGAGGTCCGTCGAGAGAAGGGCGTATTGCTTCGCTTCGTCGGACCAGACGACGTAGAAGACCTCTCGATGGTCGACCCAGTCGATGGCCCCCACCATGGAGAGGTGGCCGAATCGAAGGTCGTCTCGGACCGCGCGAAACACATCGAGCGCGCCGTCCGCTCGGAATCGAACGCGGCCGGCGGTGCCTACGAACGGCTCGACGGCCAAGATGCGGTCGCCCAGCGTACCGGTAAGTTGGCGGGAGAGGTCGTCCGGCTGCATTGCGTTCTCCCCCGGGCGTGATCGGCGGTCGCCCGCCTACTCCTTGCGCTCCCGGATGAGGTCCTCGAGCCGGAGGATGCCGTCGAGCATCGCCTCGGGTCGGGGCGGGCATCCGGCAATGTACACGTCGACCGGCACCAGCTTGTCGACTCCCGGCACCACCGAGTAGGCCGTGCGGAACGGTCCGCCGCCCGTCGCGCAGTTCCCCATCGCGATCACCCATTTCGGCTCGGGCATCTGCTCGTACAGCGTGACGAGCTTGTGGGCGACCTTCCAGGTGACGGTACCGTTCACGATCATTAGGTCGCACTGGCGTGGAGAGGAACGAGGCACGACCCCGAATCGCTCCGCGTCCCAGCGCGCTCCGAACGCGGCGGCGAACTCGATGGCACAGCAGGCGAGGCCCCAGTGGAGCGGGAAGAGGGAGTTCCGCCCCGCCCAGTTGAACACCGGACGGATCACCTTGGCCTGACCCTGCTCGGCGATCAGCGAGGTGAGCGCCTCCCGGGCGGCGGGAACGAACTCCTTCGCGCGCAGCGTCTCGATCTCGATAAACGGGACGGCGGCCTGGCCGGCCATCGGCAGCTCTCCCTCGAGCCGGAGGCTGGAACTCGGCGCGACCTTCGGGGGCGGCAGCTGCTCCGAAGGGGTCGTCATACGACCCACCTCTTCTCGCCGCTCAGCGCGTAGTAGATGCCGGTGATGGCGAGTCCGGTGAACCCGACCGCGATGAAGATGGGG
>Ga0209274_10000637_pt1 | contig 19819 bp, 22 predicted proteins | sample HubBroMetageREF1_FD_188343 | JGI IMG/M metagenome (GOLD analysis project Ga0209274, IMG submission 188343) | Reference soil microbial communities from the Hubbard Brook experimental Forest, New Hampshire, USA - Hubbard Brook CCASE Soil... | ecosystem: Environmental > Terrestrial > Soil >...
GGTTCGGTCGCGGTCTCCTGCAAATTATCCCAATGCTCGACGATCAGGGAATCTTCGTAGCGGAAGATGTCAAATCCGATGCGTGGTCCGAAGAAGTTGTACTGCGTGTGAGCGAAGACATAGTCCCCATCTTCAAAGACGCGGATCGTATTGACGGACGCATCGGACGGCATGTTCTTGATGAGAGCGGCGACACCTGCCGGACCGGGTCCCACCTGCAAGTTGTGCTGGATATACTTATTGGGATTGACATATGCGAGCGGAACCGGATCTTTGGTTTCAAGCGACTTCAGCAGATCGATGACCTGTTGTTTACGGCTGGGCGCCATGGGTCCTCCGGGACAATCTCTCTCTCTTTATTATAATGGACCATTCGGTCCGTTATGTGCAAGCCTCCCAAGTCGAATTGACCGATAAGGTTGCAATGGGACGACGAAAACTGTTCACCAGAGAAGATGTCCTCAACAAAACGATTCCCGTCTTCTGGAAGCATGGCCTTGCCGAGACGAGTGTTCAGGACCTTGAGCAGGCCACGGGGGTGCGCAAATCCGGCTTATATGCAGAGTTCAAAGACAAAGAGGACCTATTTGTCGCGAGCATACGCCAGTATTTTGACATGCTGACGGCACGCGGAACCCTAACGAAGCAGCCTTTGGGTTGGAACAACGTCGAGGGCTTTCTGAAGGTCTGTTACGGGAGTTGGGGACAGAAGGGGTGCTTTTCGGTGAACTCCATGCGCGAGTTTGCGGATCTTCCCCCCAAAGCCCGCAAGCTCATGATTGCGAATATGACGAAAGCCCATCAGCTCCTGATCGACAATCTAGCCGCCGTACGTGGAGGGACCGACGGCAATGAATCCCTGGCTGATCTAATCATCACGTTCTTTTGCGGAATTTGCCTGGAGCAGAATCTCGGCCCCGACCGCGCGCAAATTACGAAGAAGATTGAAGCCTTCATGCAGTTGATTCGGGGAAAGGAATGATGTGCCTTCGACGAAGTCGCTGGGAAGCGCCACGAAACAAGGCCGAAGCAGTGGTGGCGGAAGACGCCGTGCGCTCAATGTAATCAGACGCCCAAGTACGGGCTTTTTGCCCAACGCCGCGAAAAGGTTCAATCCAGAAAGTTATGCGAATAGCGGCAACATCGGTCGCAACCCAAGCCTATGCTCTTGATCGAGAGCGCCTGCCCCGCCGTCGCCTTGAAACGGAACGGCGCGGGGAGGCCCGAACAGGATCGGAGCCGCTAATACAGCGGCCCCGTCCTCTTACGGCTGGCGTGCGCTCATGACGAAAGCGCGTGCCCCGCTGATGTTTTCCAGCGAAGCCAGAGCGTTCCGGCGCTCGGGCGATCCGCGACTGGTGCACGCCAGCACTTCGGACACTTTGCGGAACAGTATCGACAATTCGCTCTCGGCTCCGCTGCTGCAGTTCGTGGTTTGAAATAAGTTTCATGTTTTCCTCCTTGTGTTTCGGCCACGCTCATCGGAGCCTTTCATGAGGAAGCGTCCGCCCGGCAGGCAGACGGATCGGTCAACCAATTGCACGGTCGCTCGGCGCGGTCTGTTGGTTGCACCGTACGTATGCTTTCGGACAGCGTGCGTCGTTGAAGGCTCAAATGCGCGGCCGGACAGAAGAAAACTGATGCGCGTTTCAGGAACAGAACGGAATATCAAAAGGAGGTACACCTTGCGGGCAACAAGCACAGGCGAGGCGATGGCGGCGTTAGCAAGCGGCGCGAGCCCGGAAACCGGCGCCGCACTGTTAAAGCAGCCCTGATTTTGGCCGCCAGGGAATCACCGCAGCACGTATCGAGGCCGCGTACACCACAGCAGCCACCAGATCAGGAGCGCCTGCAGAGGAAGACGCCCCCACCTGAGCACCGGCGCAAGCGCGGCGGCCCCCGCCTCAACCGGATGCAGCGCCATATACAGGTTGGCCGGAAAGATCGCTATCAGCAGCATCACCAGCATCCACGCCGCCGCCCTCCGCGTTGCGGGCACCAGCAGTCCCAGCCCGCCCAGTATTTCAAAAGCGCCGCTGATCCGCACCATCGCCCCGTGCCACGGGACATAAGGCGGCATGATCCTTAAATAGGGCGCGGGCTTGATGAAATGCAACGCCCCGGCCGCGATGTAAAACACGGCCGCAACCACCACCGCGATCCGCTGCGCCGTGGACAGGATTCTCAAACGGGCCACGGCTGATCGTAACAGAAGGACACCGCCTGGGATAATGCGGTCATGCCACTCGTTCGCATCGACCTGCGTCAGGGAAAGACCCCGGAATATCGCCGCAAGATCGGAGACATGGTCTACCGCGCCATGCGGGAGACGATCAACATGCCGGAGCACGACCGCTTTCAGGTGATCACCGATCACCCTGCTGAAGGGCTGGTCTACGATCCCTCCTACCTCGGCATCAATCGCACCGATGATGTTGTGTACATTCAGATCACGCTGAACGCGGGACGGACGCTGGAGCAGAAGAAAGCGCTCTACGCCCGAATCGCCGAACTGCTCGCCATCGAGCCGGGCATCCGCCCGGAAGACGTGCTCATCAACCTCGTCGAGTGCGCTAAGGAGGACTGGTCTTTCGGCAACGGCGTTGCTTCCTATGCGTCGTGAGGCGTTTGGAACGCGCGACGCAGAAGTGCAGATATGAACGGAGAGGAACGAGAAACATCATGAACGATGAACTTGCAGCGCCCCCCATCGTCGATCGCAGCACCTTCAATGCGGAGCTCGACGCCTTGCGCGTCCGGGAGAAAGCCCACACCAGAGAAGGCGACGCCCTTGCCGCCGCGCGCCGGCTTCTGCCGATGGTCGAGGTGCCGGCAACCACGTTGCTCATCGGCGAGCATGGCCCGGTCACGCTATTGGACGCGTTTGAGGGACGCCGCCTGCTCATTGCCTATTACTTCATGTGGCATACCGGCAAACCGGCGCCGGAGCAGTGCGAGGGCTGCACCTGGGTCACATCAAACGTGCGCGAGCTCTCATATATCCATGCCCGCGATGCCACCTACGCCGTGTTCTGCCAGGGCCCGTACGACGAGAGCAGGCGCTATCGCGACTTCATGGGCTGGGAGATGCCCTGGTATTCAGCCCTGGGCTCGTTAGAGGTTCTCTTGGAGGGACGCCGGGTGGGCAGGATGCACCTCGTCTGCTACTTGCGGCAAGGATCGAAAGTCTTCGAGACCTACTGGACGACCAGCCGCGGCGTCGAATACATGGATAACAGCTATCGCCTGCTCGACCTGACCGTCTACGGGCGGCAGGAGCGGTTTGAGGACTCGCCGGACGGCTGGCCGCAACCGCCAGAAGGCACGGACACGATGCGTAAAGATGGACGTCCCCTCTCCCAGTGGCCGCGTCTGAAGGCCGGATATTCGGACGACCTGGGGATAGGCACGCGCTGAACTATGCCAGGGCCAGCGGCACCGCCTCGTCCCATCGCCCTTGCGCCTTCAAAATCAGTTCTACGACTTCGCGCGCCGCACCCCGGCCGGCCAGTCGCTTCGTGACATAATGGCAAACCGCTTTTAACTCGTCTGCTCCATCGGCCACGGAAACAGCCAGACCGGCGCGCTGCGCCAGCGGTATATCCGGCAAATCGTCACCCATATAGGCCACTTCTTCGTGGGTGACGCCGGCCTTCTCGACACATTCCTCGAACGCTTGCGTCTTTCTCGCTTGCCCCAGGTAAACAAAAGTAACCTTGAGTTCCTCGGCACGCTTTGCGACCGCCGGCGAGCGCCGGCCCGTAATGAAACCCGTCTGGATGCCCATGGTATTTGCCAGCGAAAGGCCCTGCCCGTCCTTTGCGTTGAAGATCTTCATCTCCGAGACGCTCGCGGCGCCCGACTCGTCGGGGGCGGTACTCGAGATCAGGCAGACGCCGCCAGCCGTGAGCGTGCCGTCCACATCCATCAGGAACAGCTTGATTTTTCGGGCGCGGGCAAGAACCTCGGGCGAAGCGAGATCGGCGGGCGAGGTGTCAGGCATGCGCTAATGTTAGCTGGCCCAGGAGGGCCGATTCACATACGGCTGACCGTGGTGCGAGTTGCCTAGGCGGATTGCCGTCAGTGCATCGTCGATGGTCCCGGCGTCCCGTCGGACCAAGTGCCGGCCAAAACCATGAAGACGGTCACCCTTTCTTCCGGATCGTCCCCTGCTATCACCGGCGAACCAGGCAGGTTGGCTCCACAGCTTTTCACGGCATCACCCGAAACGAAGAACATTGACATGGGGATGCCAGCTTTTGTCATCGTCGCTCAGGTACTGCTGCTTTGCCATCATGTAGCACATCGCTCCCGGAGCCAGCGCCGGTAGTTCTCCCTTGTCCAATGCGGACGCAGTCTCCGCCAGGATCTGTGCTCTCGATTTTCCTGCCAGCACAAGTTTGGTTTTCTGCAGGAAGATGGGCAGAAACGTCCTTGAGGCTGCCGGGTTGAAGCAATGCGGTGCGCGCATCTTAGGGTTCCAGAATTCCGGGTCATCGGTCGCCTTCCCCCAGGATCGCTCGACGATGCAGACGAAGCCATTCGAGCCCTTCGCGGCAGCTGCGTAGCCATCCCGTCGCAGCACCATCACTTCGGCTGCGTCTGAGATCGATGCCGGAGCGGCACTCCGGGCCAGCGCTATCTCGGCCTTTTCGTCCGGAATCAAATACTGTCGAGAGGAGCCATGGCCGGATACGGAGCCTTCGCAGCTTGCGCTCGTGCAGGGGACGGCCAAAGGAAAAGAATCGGAATAACGAATGCTAACGCTGCGATCCTCATATTGTTCTTCCGCATTTGATTTTCCTAAAGAGCATGTTTTTCAGGCTTTACCCGCAAACCGTCAGGCGGCGCAATGCACACTGATGATCGTATCCGATTCGTCCTGACAAACGCGCTTCGGTCGATGGATCAGGCGTGCGCATCTAGACTGTCGTCGCCGGCGACATGCCGACTTACCGGTTACCTATCGTGGTTCACGAGACGATACTTCGGGTCGCACAGTCAAGCATCGTTCAACACCGGCAGCGCGGATGCCGTTTAATATCAAAGCAGGCCGCGGTGGCCAGTGTAGTTTTCGTCGGCGTCCAGACCACGCTCCTTGATAACCTCGGCAGCAGCAGCCAGTGCTGTTGCGATGGCAGGATAGCCAACATATGGCAGCGCCGTGATGAGAACTTCCTCGATTTCTTTCAATGTGAGGCCGTTATTGAGCCCGGCCCCCATGTGGATGGCGAATTCATGGGGCTGACGCATGGCAACCATGACGGACATCGAAACGAGGCTGCGGGAGCGCCTGTCCAGGCCGGGACGAGTCCAGATATCCGCAAAGACTTGCTCGACCGCGTAGGCAGCGATCGGGGCGCCGAAGGTGTTTGAGTCAGCGGAAGCGCTGAGTTTCGCGGCCGCCTGGTCGCCCATCATTTCGCGGACTACATTGATTCCGGCTTCTCTATTCGTCATGATTGATTCCTCTTGTAAAGCTCAAAGTGACGTCTCCACTCCAAGACTACCCGAACGGCCCGGGGACACATAAGGGCCGTAAGACGCGCATGGCAACATCATCCGGCCGCCGCCTCGACCGGCTCCGCCGGACCCTGGCCGGCTTATCGTTGCCTATCCGCAAAGTCTGAAACGCACCTGCCTGGCAAGCATCTTCGCGGCTTCCGAAGACCCAACGAGGAGGATCTGACTCGCGCTTCAAGTCCTGTCTTGAATCGGTCCTATGATTGATAAGGAGGGTTTCGATGACTCAAACACTCGGCAAGACAATGAAGGCTGTGGCGATTGATCGGTTTGGTGGCGTTGAAACACTAGAAACTCAGGAGATTCCCATCCCGGCCGTTGGCGACGATGAAGTGTTGATTCATGTGGAAGCCGCTGGGGTCGGCGTTTGGGATCCCTTTGAACGGGAAGGCGGATTTGCGAAAGAGTTCAATATCAAGCCCGTATTTCCACTTGTATTGGGATCCGATGGCGCCGGCACTGTGGAAGCCGTCGGACCCCAGGTGAAGCGGTTTAAAAACGGGGACCGCGTGTACGGAATCTCATTTCTGAATCCGAAGGGCGGATTTTACGCGCAGTATGCTGTTGTGAAGGAAACCAGTTTAGCGCTCATCCCCGGAAAACTCACCATGCTACAAGCCGCTGCCATGGCCGTCGATGCTGTCACGGCTCTTGCAGGTCTTGAAACAACGCTGGGCTTAAGAAACGGGGAATCCCTGTTGATCTTTGGCGCCAGCGGCGGCATTGGTCACTTGGCCGTGCAATTCGCCAGGCGCATGGGCGCCCGCGTACTGGCCGTGGCCTCGGGCGATGACGGCGTTGCCTTTGTGCGCGGCCTCGGCGCGGACCAGGTTGTGGATGGATATAAGGAAGACGTGCTCGCTGCCGCGCGCCGGTTCGCACCCGACGGCCTGGATGCCGCGCTGCTGACGACGGGTGGTGAAGCCGCTGAGAAATCTTTAGCCGCTCTAAGAACGGGTGGACGCGCCGCCTATCCTAACGGCGTCCAACCCGTTCCCAAAGAACGTGCTGGCATTAAACTCCAAAGCTACGACGGCGAATATAACCCGCCACCCTTGGACAAGGTCAACCGGCTTATCGAAGCCGGTCCCTTCGAAGTCAAGGTCGCCAGAACATTCACTCTGGATCAAGCCGCCGACGCTCAACGTGCGCTCGATGATCACTACCTGGGCAAGCTCGCATTGATCGCGAAGTAATCGATAGAAAAATAGAGCAAATCTTGCGGCTTTCGTCGCGCCGGCCTCCATCCTCGGCCGCGAGGTGAATCCCGCCGTTCGGGCAGCCTCAGCGAAGCCGCCGGACGAAGTGGAGTTCGAGGCCCGATAGGGGAGCGCCGACTTCATGCATTGCACCACCTGTTATGAGGGATCCGAGGTCGATGGCGGCAAATCCGGTGCTGTTGATCAACTCGATCACGCGCTGTTTGGCCTCAATGTCGTCGCCCGATGTAAAGATGACGGTACGGGGTTTGTCGGGCGAAAAGTCCTGTATCCAGGCCATCGGGATGTTGCTGATCGATTTTACAAGCCGCGCGCCAACCGCCATCTCAGCGACGATTTCGCTGGATGTGCGCCCCTTCAATGCGGCCCGCGATCTGGTCACGCCAGCCAGACTAATGTCTGGGGGCTCCAGATGTGCGTTCGTTGCATCGATCAGGATGCGGCCGCGCCAATCAATACCCTTGAGAGCGTCAGCTACACTGACCCAATGCGTGGCAAGAATGACGACGTCGCATTCGGCAGCCTGTTGCTTTGTCCCAGCGATCGCGTTCGGACCGAGATCAGCGACAAAATCAGTCAGTGTCTCCGGACCTCTGGAGTTCGATACGACTATGGTGTGACCAGCGCTTAACAAATGACGGCCAAACGTGCCCGTAACCTTACCGGCGCCTATAAACCCTACTTTCATGGACAATCTCCTTTTGACCGGCTCTCGTCCGTGCTATCACGGAGCACACCTTGCAGATGTCGGGCAAAGCGTAAAATGAGTTTTGCGCTCGGATAGAGCGACGATTATGCGGTACGAATCGGCGCTGGCGGTACGACGATCTCTACGAGTCCGGTCGTGACGTCATAGACGAGGCCGGAAATAAGCCACGCGCCCGGCAATGCAGGAATCGCCCTAAGCGCAGCAACGTCCACGGCGACGGCCGCGCGGGGATCGGAGACCGCTTTGGTCTTGAGTTCCTCCTCCTGTATTTGAAAATAGCGCGTCAACAGGGCTATGTCGTTGACGAGGCGCGTGATGCCGCAATCGGTGTGGTGAAGTACAACGACATGGAACTCCCCGCCGCCCCCGGGAATCGCTCCGGCAACCTGACCGATTCGTCCGAGTAGACCCAACTGCTCCAACAGCCCGGGGGTGATTCGACCGCCGATGTTACGCATCACGACGGCCTCGCCCGGTTTGATTCCAAGTACATGAGAAGGATCTACGCGCATATCAGCGCAACCGATGATGACGGCCTTTACATTCGGCAGCGACTGCGGAAGAGAGGGCATGAGTGTGCCCGCAGCAGACTGCTGGGCAGCAAAGTCTTTATTGCGTTCCAACATCGAGTCGAGATTGTTCATATCGATTCTCCTGAGAGATGTTGCGCGATAGTCGCTGGCCATTCGGGCGTCACGGTTTCATCGCCGTGACGCTAATCTAGGACATCATGCCGCGGTCCTCCTTACGTTTGTCAGTCTAGGATGCCAACATCGATTCGATAAGAGCGTTACGAGACAAGAAACCAACGATTACTGCCAATTTGCGCGCAGAAACTACTGGATTCTTGCTTGGCCGAAAGAGGCCCGATACTGCCCTGGAGTGATCCCCAGGCGGCGAGCGAACGTCCGGCGCAGAATCTCCGCGCTGCTGAATCCGCTGGCCTCGGCTACTTGCTCCGAGCTCAATGAGCTGGTTTCGAGCTGTCTCCGGGCCGCTTCGAGCCGGAGATTTTCGATGTGTTGCGCAGGCGTTTCACCGACCTGCTGCTTGAACACGCGGGCAAAGTTGCGGGGGCTCATGGCGGCGCGCTGCGCAAGGGACGCAACGGACAGGTCTCGCGTCACATTGTCAGCCATCCAGGCGAGCAAATCCCTGAGCGGTCGGCTTTCGCAGGTTTGAGCCGCCAGAGTTGCGCTGAACTGCGATTGGCCGCCGGAGCGCCGCAGAAATACAACCATCATGCGCGCGATTTGGAGCGCAACCGACGCCCCCAGATCCTCTTCCACGAGGGCGAGGGCAAGATCAATACCCGCCGTGACGCCAGCCGAAGTGTAAACATTCTTGTCTCGAACATAGATCGGGTCTGGGTCGACCTTCACCAGAGGATGCTTTTGAACAAGCTCATTGCACCAGTTCCAATGGGTGGTTGCTGGCCGTCCGTTGAGTAAATCTGCATCGGCCAGAACAAGAGCACCGGTGCAGACTGAACCCAAACGTCTGACCTTTCTGCTCTGTTCTCTGAGCCAGCTCAGAAAGTCGGGCGAATGCCGTTTGTCGGGAGGCCATTCACCGCCGGCGACAAGAAGCGTGTCGACCGGACCGTGCAACTCCCGGTATGTCCGGTGAGCCAGAATCGGCACCCCGATTTGGGTCGGGACGGCGCGATCTTCGGCAGCCGCGATGATCTCGATCTCATATACCGGTTCGCCGCCATGTAATTTGTTGGCGTCAGCAAACACTTCGGCCGGCCCGACTACGTCGAGCATTCGGGCAGGAGGCACCGCGATGATCGCGACGTGTCTCACCTTGGGAAGCGTGATATTCGTATGGCTTTCGCGCTTGTCTCGTCGTTTGGCAGGTCGATCCGCAGGCATAGTGGCAGGAAAAGTGGGGTTGGTTCCCCCCGTATCATCTCATCTTACGATTGGAGCGCCCAAAGCCGGCTGTCCCACGCTCCGTGCTTCCAAGGCCGGGCGCATTACACGCAATCCGGAATCTGCTCGAAATTGCGCGCCGCAGGCCATAAGTTGCGTCGACAAATGAGCTTAATGCGGATCGGGAAGCCTGTAACACGTCACTCCGGAAACCACTCGGTTGGTTTGTTAGCCGCGAGTGGATTCGTCGCGCCAGCCTCGTCGCCCGGCCCTTACAACCGCTCTTGATGGCCGGGTCTTTAAGCCCCGGCCCGCCCTCGTCTTTTTCCCACAGCCCTTGCATATCCGCGCCCGCACCATCGCGCCGTCAGTCATTGCAAAACCGCGCCCGGGCCGCCCCGACCGTCCCTTGCATATCCGCGACCGTCGGCCTGAGCCACGGCGAACACGAGGGACAATGCGCGACCGGAGGCCGGCGATGTTTACGGAGCCATGGACATGCCCTGGGCCAAGCTGGTGGGCCAGGTCGCCCGCGCCTACGGAAGGTAACGACCGGCTGAAAGCGCAGTCGCAAGGCATTTACTCCTTATAGGAGGAATGCGCTCACGGCACGCATGGCTTGCCGCTCAACAGACGGTTGGCTCGCGCCAAACGCGAGGCCTTGATCGACCACCGCCCGCAGAATCGCCATGGCGACGCGCTCTGTCGTTCTGGATACTGGCGTTGCGATTTCGTTCTTGTGTTCTTGCAAAAGATCACGCAGGCCTGGACGGAAGGCGAAATCATCGGCACCGCCCCCAAGCCGTTCCTCTTCAGCCTCCAGCACGCGATTTAGCTTCGGGCGGCGGTAGTGCATGCCGACCAGCGCACGCACGAACAACTTCAAGGAGGTTTTCAGCGGCCACCCCTTCCCAGACTGCAAGGCTTGCAGGATTGCCTCCTGGGTCGCGTCTTCAAAACTGTTGATTAGGGCCAGGAGAATGGCGTCTTTATTCGGGAAATATTGGTAGAGGGAGCCGACGCTCACCCCGGCCTTGGCGGCTACCGCATTGGTGTTGAACCCATGCAACCCATCCGCCTCCAAAATGCGAGCACTGGCTTCGAGGATGACGTTTACAGTCTCCTTCGATCTTGCCTGTCCTGGTGCTTTGCGCGCTTCAAGCGTTCTCTTGCGCGGCCTGCCCCTGCCGTCACGAATGCGAGTTTTATTTGCGAGCATTTACTCGTATTGTAGACAGTAGATAACGACATGACAAACACTCTACACAGGGATCACGTTCGAACGGTTCTTGACCGATTATTCGCTGCGGCGTCCCACGATGATGAAGCGCCTCGATGGACGAATCCGGACGTCTCATGGGAATCCGCTACGCCCCAGGAACGGGCCGACGCCTTACAGTCTGCCTACCTGCCGATATCCGCGCCGGGCGGCGACCTGCTCTACATTCTCGTTCGGGCCAAGCGCCCGACCACCATAGTTGAGTTCGGCACCTCCTACGGGATATCAACTCTCTATCTGGCCGCGGCGGTTGCGGACAACGGCATGGGGGGCGTGGTCAGCACTGAATTAAACCGCGCCAAGGCGGCCGCCGCTCGCGCCAATTTGGTCGAAGCCCGCCTTTCCCATCACGTTGCGATTCTGACCGGTGACGCGATGACAACACTGAATGACATCCACGGGCCGATCGATCTCATCCTGCTCGACGGGTGGAAAGACATGTGCCTCCCCGTCCTCCGCGCCCTCGAATCCCGCCTCTCGGCGGGTGCGTTGATCGTCGCAGATGACATCAAACTGCCGTCCATGAGCAGCTATCTCGAATATGTTCGAAATCCTGTCAACGGTTACGCAACGGTTGCGTTTCCCGTGGACGACGGCATGGAGATAAGCTGTTGGACCGCACGGGCCGTCTGACAGGGAAATTACCTCAACATCGTTAAAGGAAGGAGCACTGATATGACAAGCCGGACAGTGGGAACCATGACGAAGAAAACGGCGATTGTTACAGGCGGGAGCCGTGGCATGGGCCGCAACACCGCCGCCAACCTCGCGAAGCGCGGTGTCGACGTGATCTTTACGTATCATTCGAATCAACCCGAGGCCGAATCCCTTATGCGCGAAATCGAAGCAACGGGGGGAAAGGCGGCGGGATTTCGCCTCGACACCGGCGAGTTGCGCGCATTCGACGGCTTCGTAGCGGATGTCCGCAAAACGCTTGAAAGCTGGGGCCGCGAACGGTTCGACTACCTCGTCAACAATGCGGGCAACTCTCAGCACATCGATTTCGACAAAGTGACCGAGGCGGACTTTGATGCCGTGGTCAATGTTCACTTCAAGGGCGTCTACTTCCTGACGCAAAAGCTGCTTCCCCTGATCAACGATGGCGGCCGGATCGTAAATATCTCGTCGGGCCTTACCCGTGTCTCTGGCCCCGGCAGCTCTGCTTATGCCGCCGCCAAGGGAGCGATTGAAGTTCTCACGCGCTATCTCGCAAAAGAGCTGGGGCCGCGCCGGATCACCGCCAACGTGGTGGCGCCGGGCCCAGTCCAGACCGACTTCAGCGGCGGCATGGTGCGGGACAATCCCGAAGTCAACAAAACGATCTCGTCCATGACCGCGCTGGGGCGTCCGGGAGTACCAGACGACGTCGGACCGATGATCGCAGCTCTTCTCTCTGACGAGAATCGCTGGGTGAACGCTCAGAGGATCGAAGTCTCCGGTGGGTTGTCACTCTAATCTCGAAGTTAACCCCGAGCTGTTTGAAGTCGCGCGATATCATGATGACGCGCCGCTTGCGGCGCCTTCAGAAACGCCAGCAGGTCGGCGTTAATCGTGGCGGCCTCCGTCGTGGGCATGCCGTGCGGAAAGTCCTTATAGCATAGCTTTTGACCATGCTATTCCGTAGCACCTGCAGGTCCGGCTGCATAGCGCTCGAAAGCGGCGCGAAACAAAGACTGCTTGTCCCCGAACGCTGCAGTCGTCTTCGCTGTGCATCACAAGGACTGGTCTTTGCAATTCTGAGCCCGGCCCGCTCGACCCTATGTTGCATATCCGCGACCATCCGGGCGCTCGCCCTTGCAAATCCGAGCCGGCCCGCATCGACCGCTTCTTGCATATTTGCGCCCGTCCGCCATCTTGTCCGCCGTAGCTTTTGCGAAGGCGGAAGCCAGCAGGGCGACGGCGGAACCGGCCAGACTCGATCCGTGACCAGATCCCGCTGGTGCCCGGGTCTGCAACCATGACACGTCCGCGGGCTTTGTCGAAAAGGACTGGATTTGTCAATTCCGATCCACAAGTCCGGAGCTTTCTCGGGACTTGTTGAAAACGGTACGGGAAGAGGTGTATTCTTCACTAAGCTGGCGGTCTCCAGCTAGAGGTTGCCGTGAATAAAACTCACGCCGAACAGAATCGGGATTCCGCACGATTGCCTGAAGTGTGGTCCGAGACCATCAGCCAGAATCACGCGCCGGAACAGGGCCATCCATGACGGCTCCGTCCAACGCAGCAAGCGCCTACGGTGCACAGATGGCGAAGTATTTCACGCTGAACCAGCCGCCCCATGTTGCCATCGATTCCGCGGTTTCCGTCGTCCGCCCGCAACTGGCGCTTACCCGGCTGATTGCCCGCAGCGGCATCCCGGAGCGAACCGCGTCCATTCCCGCGGAAAAGGCCTATGTTGTTTCGGTTCATCTGAATCATGCGAACTCCGGCGAATGGGAACTCTGGACCGACGAAAAGTACACAAAAACGGGGGCATGGCCTGTCGGCGGAGTCGCCATGTGCGACCTCGAGTCGAATTCGAGTATTCGAAACCCGGGTCCCATAGACTGGGTCCATTTCCATGTTCCCCGGGCCACTCTCGATGCCGTTACGGACGATGCCGGAATGCGCCAGGTCAAACGCCTCCACTGTGTTTATGGAACGCCCGACCCCGTTCTTCACCACCTGACGCAATCGATTCTGCCATGTCTGAACAGGCCGGAGATGTTCTCTCAGTTGTTCATGGATTCCTTCACCATGACGGTTTGTTCGCACCTTGTCGGGCGGTATGGTCAGCTTCGCGAACCTACCCTGCAACTCAAAGGCGGTCTGGCCCCTTGGCAAATGCGGCGCGCTGTGGAGTTGCTCCAAGAGCATCCCGACGGCGATTTAAAGCTGGAAACACTTGCCGAGGAGTGCCGGCTTTCGGTGAGCCATTTTGCGCGAGCGTTCCGGAGATCGTTTGGGACCTCTCCACATCGTTACCTGACTCTCCGGCGCGTGGAGATCGCGAAGGTCCTTTTGTCCGAAACGAACAACTCGCTTGTGGAAATTGCGGCGCAGACCGGATTTTTCGATCAAGCCGCCCTTACCCGGACTTTTGCAAACGTCGCTGGCGCGACTCCGGGAAAGTGGAGGCGTGAACACTCACACCGCAGGATGTTTGTCGACATGTCCAAACCCTGACCCCTTCAACGACTGGGATAGTCTCAGCTTGAACTCCACCTCCCGGCGACGATATGCCCTGCGTATTCGCAGTTGCAATCTCGCGGATTGACATTTGACTTGGAGCCTTCGCGTTGAACCCTAAGCCGTAAGCCGACTTTTCTCCCGGCTCGCTCCACATTTGAGGCGTGAATTACCAAAAGTGGTCTATCTCTGCAATATTGTCGTGCTCTTTCCTGAGTATGATCTACAGGACGTTCTAGGCTTAATACACGAATCCCTGAAGCTCACACCAAAAAGGGAGCGATGATCGCGAAAACATTTACTGAGCTTGCTGTACGCCGCATCCGAAGCAGGCTGATGAGCACGATGTCCTTCGAAGGTCCAACGAAAGCCCGGTAGGAATGCGAACCAAGCCTGGCTCACCGTTATACGGGCGATCGCTGGCGGAGGTCTTCCGGACACCCGATTACGACTGCCGGGTGATCGGAACCGACCGTGAGCCGGAATTTGGAGTGACGCGCCTGCGGTCGGCATCGAGTATAGAAGAAAAGGCTCCTGAATACCCACGCGACAACGCCATCCTGATTTGCGTCTCCCTGACGCCCGCGAGGCTCGATCAGTGGCGTGCCGTTTACAATGGCCGCAGCGTGGGTGTGACTCAGACCATTCCATTCGCCACGGCGTTTATCGACCTTAACTGCCGCATGGAAATGTGGGTGCGCGGCCCATTTGACTATCTTCACTATTACCTTTCTGCAAAACTTCTCAATCGGATTTTGCTCGACAATGGCATCGCCCCGTCTTTTCGGCTTCGCGAGGCCTTCTTCATCGAAGATCTGGTCGCTGCGGAAATGACGAAAAGTATTCTCATGCCTGTTGCATATAACGAGCCGCTCGACCGCCTCGCGCTCGATCACGTAGCCATGGTGCTGGGTGCCCACACGCTACAAACACGCTGCGGGATCGACAGGTTGGCCGTTGTCCCAAAACATGGACTCGAAGCGTGGCAGAAGCTTCGCACCGAAGAAATGTTGCGTGCGCATTTAAACGGAAACATAACCGTCAGGGAGCTCGCCAGCGCGTGCACTCTTTCACCGAGCCACTACGCCCGCTGCTTCCGGCGGAGCTTCGAAATATCGGTCCATCAACGTTTAATCAAGCTCCGCATCGAACGCTCCAAGGAGCTTCTCTCGAAAACTGACAAGCCCCTTTCCGAAATCGCCCTGCTCTCGGGCTTCTGCGATCAGGCTGCCTTCGCCCGCACTTTTCGGCGGATTGAGCACAACACCCCATCGAACTGGCGGCGCGTGAACGGAGGCTAGGCACGGCGGCACGAATTGCCCCGAATCGGGACCATATTCACGAGATGGCCGCAATCTGGCCGGACTACCGATCTACTTACCGCCTGATATCGCCGAGCCATCGTTGGGTTCTTGTTCGTAACGACCATCCTGTCTATCTCGCCGGCCTGACAAAGATGGCCCCGCGCGGGTTTAAAACTTTGTAGACTGAGCGTTTTTGACGCCTTCTCCTGGAAAAGATGACTTGGTCACTAGCGCCCGAAGCTTTTCTCTTTGAGGTAAGAATCGACAAATAGCGCACGATCGCACAAGACCCTGACACGCGGAGGCTCTAAGCTTTCCATGTAGGATGTTGCTCTATTTCGACGCATCCGACGACAACAGACGTCAACCGTGGATGGTTCATCGAACCTAAAACTAAAGGAGAACAATCATGACACAGCACATTAAGAACATCGTCCTGGTACATGGAGCTTTCGCGGATGGCTCCGGCTGGAAGAGGGTGGCAGATATCCTCAAGAGTGATGGCTACAAGGTGTCGGTGGTACAACACCCCGAGACTTCTTACGCCGATGACCAAAAGTACACGAAGGCGGCCATCGACGCGATGGGCGGCCCGGTCGTTCTGGTCGGTCACAGCTACGGCGGCTCCGTCATAACCGAGGCCGGCAATCATCCGAACGTTAAAGCACTTGTCTACATTGCCGCCTTTGCCCTCGATGAAGGTGAAGGCTGCGCAGATATCGAACAGGCAGTGCCGCAAGCATCCAAGGCATTCACACCGGACAGCAACGGGCTCTGGTGGATTGACCAGGCGCATTTCGTCGCCGACTTTGCAGCGGACATTCCACGGGATGAGGCGGAGTTCATGGCTATATCGCAGGTCCCGATCTCTACCGACGCCTTCACCCACAAGGTTAAGAATCCCGCCTGGAAGCATAAGCCGACCTTTTACATGGTGGCCAGCGAAGACCGATCGATCAATCCGGATCAGGAGCGCATGATGGCAAAGCGCGCCAACGCCAAGACGGTCGAAGTGAAATCGAGCCATGTAGCCTACATGTCTCACCCGAAGGAAGCAGCCAAGCTCATTGAAGAGGCTGCAACCTCTGCGGCCAGCCAATCGATAGCAGCCAATCGATAGCTGGGAGCCCTGATCGAGGGCTTCGCTAGCGCAGTTCTTGGCCGCCGGCTGAGCCCGGCCGGCTCTAAGGTACACCTCCGCCGATCCTGACGACATCGGCGGAGGCTCGAATAAACGTCACCTGAGGAGAACACAAATGAACGATCGCATCACTATACAAGGCCGGGATGGCGCGTTTGGCGCTTATGTCGCACGACCGAATGTTTTGCCGGCTCCCGCGGTGGTCGTTCTGCAGGAGCTGTTCGGGGTCAACGCCGACATCCGCAAGACCTGTGACGAAATCGCACAGCAAGGCTTTGTCGCGGTCGCGCCCGATCTATTCTGGCGTCAGGAGCCGGGCGTTGACCTTGGCGTCGCGTCGGAGGCTGACTGGCAGCATGGGCTTCGCCTTTATCAGGCGTACGACCGCGACGCCGGCGTCAGAGATATCAAGGACACCCTGGACGCTGTGGCCAAACTACCTGAGTGCACGGGTAAGGTTGCCGTCCTCGGGTATTGCCTCGGCGCGCTGATGGTCTTCCTTACAGCCGTACGCTTCCGTGGCGTCGACGCCGCGGTCGCTTATCACGGTGGTGACACTGAGAAGTATCTGGGCGAGGCCGATGGGCTTAACACGCCGCTGCTAATGCACCTGGGCGAGGAGGACGAGTTCATTTCCAAGCCTGCACAAGCACAGATCAAGACGGCGCTTGCCGGCAAACCAAACGCGACGGTCTACAGCTATCCGGGGCAGCGTCACGCCTTCTCCCGGCACGATGGGGCGCATTACAACGCTGAGGCTGCAGCACTCGCCCACGAGCGGACATACGCCTTTCTGAATCGCCAACTGCGATGACCGCCGGACGCTCCGGAGGCAGCTATACAGTGACATCGAATAGTCTCGTGATTGTCGGCCTCGAACTTCAGGGCATCGTCATTCTATTGGGCTCCATCAGTGCCTATTCGATTTGGCGCACCTTGAAGGAGATGTCACTCGCAAATCAGGCAAGCGTCAGCGAGCGCCTGGCATCGCAGAGCATTGAGATCCTAAAGTATATAGCCGATGATCCACAACTGTACGAATATTTCTATAAGAACAAGCCGCTGGTAGTGGAAACTCCGACACGCACTAAAGTCCTCTGCTGTGCAGAAATCATGGCTAATTTTCTGGAGCACATCTTTCTCCAGCGGCCGAGTATACCAGTTGCATCGCAAGAGGCATGGATGCGTTATGTCCGTGATCACTATTCAGCGAGTCATGTTGTCAGGGAGTTTGTTACCGAGCACCGTCACTGGTATGCCGATGCCTTCCTGAATTTCGTCGACACGGCGCCCGGCCTAGTCAAGAGAGCGAAATGACACGCCATCGGGGAGGGTTATATGGCAGCACTGGCAGCGGTTCGCTGTGCCAAACGGGCCTCTGAAAGGATGCAGTTCCAGCAGATCGTCGGGAGCAGCCCGGCTCTGGAATTGGTGCTCGAACAGGTTCAACTAGTCGGGCCAACGGATTCGACGGTATTGATCCTGGGAGAAACGGGTACGGGCAAGGAGCTGATTGCAGGCGCGATTCACAGCGTCAGCCGCCGCTCCGGGCGCCCGTTCCTCAAGCTAAACTGCGCCGCAATTCCGGCGGAACTACTCGAAAGCGAACTCTTCGGTCACGAGCGTGGCGCGTTCACCGGCGCGGTGGCGCAGAGACTGGGCCGCTTCGAGGCAGCCAACCGGGGCACCTTGTTCCTGGACGAAATTGGCGACATGCCCTTCACATTGCAAGCCAAGCTGATGCGCGTGTTGCAGGAACAGGAGTTCGAACGCCTGGGTAGTACGATCACGCGGCGCGCCGACGTCCGGATAGTCTCGGCGACAAATCAGGACCTTGGCGCGTTGATCGCGAATAAGCAGTTCCGGCCGGATCTGTATTACCGTTTGAACGTGTTTCCGATCATCCTTCCGCCCCTCCGCGAGCGCGTGTCTGATATCCCGCTGCTCGTCTGGCACTTTGTGGAAAAGTACCGCGAGCGGATGTCGAAGCAGATATCGAAAATTTCTGACGATTCGATGGACGCTCTCAAGAAATGCCCATGGCCTGGCAACATTCGCGAGTTGCAGAATTTCATTGAACGCGCGGTGGTTCTGACCAGGGGCGATGTACTTGAATTACCGCCGCATCCCGCTGTCTTGCTGACGAAAAGCGTGCCGGTAACACTAAGAGAATCCGAGCGACATCACGTCTTGAAAGCCCTGGAGGCGACGAACGGGGTTGTCGGTGGCCCATTCGGCGCCGCGGCTCGTCTCGGCATGCCACGGACGACCTTGATGTACAAAATGCAAAAACACGGGATTCGCTTCGGAAGAAGGTTCGAGACCGAAACTGAAGCGAAATTCTAGTAAAGTGCCCAATCGAAAGCCATGATCTTATGAAAACTCGACAAGTCAACATGCAGCGATGGAGCATCACCTCGCAAAAGCCCTTCGACGCCGTCGTGGTGGCCGTGGAAGCTAAGATCGGCAGACCCAATATGGCCGAATTCGTTGCCCGAATGGCCGCCGCCGCGAGCTACGAGGAAATGCAGAAAGTGGTGCATGACAGCGTCAGCGAGATCGGCCTCATGGAGTTCATGCGGCTTGACCATGGTGCGGTGCTTTCCAAAGCCGGAGTCGACGGAAACCCGAAGAGCGTGCGCCTGATCATGGGCAATCCGCTCATCATGCAATCGATGGCCCGGCTTGTCCCGGATGCGGGATCCTATGCGCCCGTGACGGTGCTGATTGATCAGCGTCCGGACGGTGTGCATCTGACCTATGACGAGATGGCGGGCCTTTTGGCCCCGTACGAAAATGCCGAGGCGTTGGAAATCGCGCGCGATCTGGACGCAAAGGTCAAACGACTCCTTGAGAGCGCAAGTTGATGGGGAATACGCGCATCGACATACAAACCGCTATTGATGCCCACTTCTTCAAGCCCCTGCCGCCCTTATCTTTTTCTCAGAAACCATTGCAAATCCGCGTCCAGGCCCCAGCCTCCGTTTCTTGCAGATCCGCGCCAATGCTCCAACCTCCGGTCATTGCAGATCCGAGACCAGCCGCCCCGACCCTGTCTTGCCGGGGTAGACACGCCCCTGCGACTCGCGGGCGGAACAATCGTCGCCCCGGAGACGTCCTGATCTATAGAGATTATTCGATGAATGAGGATCTCATCCCCGAAGGGCCACCCCTCGGATTGACGCCTATACTGGCGGTCTCGGATGCCCATGCCGCCATCGCCTTCTACGCCCGGGCTTTTGAAGCAACGGAACTGGCGCGCATCGCCGCACCCGGGACCAGCCGTCTTATGCATGTAAGAATGCTGGTATTTGGAACGGTCTTTGTGTTCATGGATGAGATCCCGGAATTGGCGGCGGCTCAAAGTGGGTTCCACAGCCCGGACAGGTTGAGCGGAACATCGGTCACATTGCATCTTCAGGTCGCGGATGCGGAATCAGTTTGGCGACAGGCACTCGATGCCGGCGCTCATCCTGTCATTCCGCTCGCGAAGCAATTCTGGGGCGAAATCTACGGGAGATTGAAAGACCCGTTCGGGCACGAGTGGACGATCGCCCAGATGCTCGATGCCCTTGATAGCTCCGAAGTGGAGAATGCA
>Ga0209274_10000638_pt1 | contig 19770 bp, 14 predicted proteins | sample HubBroMetageREF1_FD_188343 | JGI IMG/M metagenome (GOLD analysis project Ga0209274, IMG submission 188343) | Reference soil microbial communities from the Hubbard Brook experimental Forest, New Hampshire, USA - Hubbard Brook CCASE Soil... | ecosystem: Environmental > Terrestrial > Soil >...
GCTTGCACCTTGCAAACGGTCAAGCAACAAATCCCCTGTCCGAAGGTGTCAGCGTGGCTCTGTCTAAGAGTGCAGGGTTGCTTCCACCCGGGCCTCCCCTCAGGCCGTGTAAGCCTATCTATATCACTAGTTTGGACTGGTATTTACCGAATCGGGGAGTACGTGCCCACATCGAAATTCCCAGCGCTTCCCTCCGCCCTATGATTGTCAGCGAAAGGGTTAGCCCCCGCCCGAATCGCGGCGAAATCGGCGCGAAACCTTCGGCAGGCTCCTGTGTTAAACAAATCATGGAACTCACCCAGCTCGGTTTCTGAAGCGCTGCAAAAATTGAGATTTTAGCAAACTACGAAGTCCATAAAGGGAGGATTTTGCAATGCGTAAGCTCACAATCATCCGAACACTTCTTCTCGCACTCTGCGTGCCCCTCGCGCTCGCGTCCATGCCGTCCCGGGCCTCTGCGCAGATCGCGGTGGGCATCTCCGTACATGTAGGCCCCCCAGCTATTCCGGTTTACGTGCAGCCTCCGTGCCCTACCGAGGGCTTTCTTTGGACTCCCGGCTACTGGGCCTACGGTGACGCAGGCTACTACTGGGTTCCCGGCGTTTGGGTCGCTCCTCCGCGCGTCGGACTGCTCTGGACTCCCGGCTATTGGGGCTTCGCGGGCGGCGTTTACGGTTGGCATGCCGGCTACTGGGGACCGCACGTCGGTTTCTACGGCGGCGTGAATTATGGTTTCGGTTACCACGGAGTGGGTTTCGTGGGCGGTGAATGGCGCGGCGGGCGTTTCGCATACAACACTGCAGTCGTCAACGTGAACACCACGGTCGTTCACAACACCTTCGTTGATCGCACCGTGGTCCACGAAGACGTCGGCGTGCGTGCCAGCTTCAATGGCGGTCCTGGCGGCACCAGAGCTGTAGCCACAGCCCAGGAGCGCGCCGCGGAACATGAAGAACACGTGAACGCCACCTCCGAGCAGATGGGCCACGAACACATGGCTAGCCAGGACCGTTCGAACTTCGCGTCTGAGAATCACGGGCGACCCGCGAACCCCGCGATGAGCCGCGTCGGCGAACGCGCCGAAAATCAGCAGAAGCGCATTGGCAACGGCGTCGAGAGCGGCAAGATGAATGCCGGCGAAACGGCCCACGTGGAAAAGCAGGAGCACAACATCAATCAGCAGACCAAAGCGGACCGCGAAGCCAACGGCGGCAAGCTGACTCCGCAGGAGAAGAAACAGGTAAACAAGGAACAAAACAAAACCAGCAAGGAAATCAAAAAGGACAAAGAAAAGAACAAAGAGAAAGACCCTAAATAACTCGCGGCAGAGCTTGGAATAGGTGCATCGCAAGGAAGCCGGGAGCTACACCTGCCTCCCGGTTTTTTTGTGTTCGCGCGGCTTAACAACCGCCGCGCGGATCGTTCATTTCGTCCTACTAATCCTCACGATTCGCAATCGCCACCCGGAATTGCGGCTTCGTTTTCTCGTTCGGCTCAATCTCATACGTCTGCGTGGTCTTCGCGGAATCATAATCCCGCCACAGCCAAATCATCTCCTCCGGAAACTCAGCTGCCCCTTGCCCGGTATTGTGCGTGCCCTTGCCAAAACTAAAATGAAAATCGTACTCCTTGAACTTCAGTGCATTCGCCAAGCGCAGATTCGCCAGTGGCCAGCTCCCGTACTTCCCCTCGATATCGTTCGACCCATCCTGCAGCCACACGCGAATATTTCGCCGCTCCTCGCGCAACACCTTGTCCGGATAATCCTGCCCGCCATCCGGCACTGCGGGATCTTCCTTCCACTGAATCCCGCTGAAACTCCCAATCCACGAAATCACCCGGCTAAATTGCTCCGGCATCTGCCACGCCGCATTGAAGGCGCAAATTCCGCCCGAAGAGAGCCCCGTGATCGCCCGGCTGTAAGCGTCCTTGCGAATATTGTATTTCGCCGCCACGTCCGCCAGCACCTCATCGCGCAAATACCGCGCGTAACGGTCGCTCACCGTATCGTACTCCGTGCTGCGCATCGAATCTTTCATCCCGCGCTGCCACTTCTCCCCATACGCTTTCACAAAACTATAAGTAGGCGTGCCCGGCGAACCTTCGATATCCCCCGGATTGATGAACACGCAAATCATCACCGGAATCCTTCGTTCAGCGATCAAATTATCAATCACGTTCAACGCCGGATTCCTGGCGTCCCGATCCGTGTACCCCTGGCCATCCTGAAAAACCATCAGCGCCGCCGCCGTCCGCGCGTCATATTGCACCGGTACGTAAATCCAATACTCGCTCTTCATGCCATCATAAATTTTGCTGGTGTGAACGATCTTCTCGGAAAGCTTCCCCGACGGAACTCCCGGCTGCAGATAAGATAAAGCGCCAAACGCCGGCAAGTCCAGCCGCCCGCCAAAATGTGCGCCGCCAACCACGTAGTAAAACGAGTGCAACCTGCCCACCGGCTCGATGTGGGCATTCGCGTACCAAATATCCGACCCCGAAATGTTCCGCATCACCGGGCCCGCGGCTTCATCGACAAAAATCATTGGTTTCGCCTCCGCCTCCGTCGCAAAGAAAAATTCCGGGCCGCTCGCGATCCACGCCGTTCCCTCCTTCAACTCCTTCGCATCCAGCGTCACAACTATCGCGTCCCGCAGACCAGGACTGTTCGCCTTCGCCATCTCAATCAACTGCTCAGCACTGGATTTTTCCGCAGCTGCAACAGCCGCCGCCGCAAATAAAGCGCCGCTCCACATCAGCGCCACAATCGCGACCAACCCAGCCCGCGTCCACTCGCGCATCACAACTCTCCTCATCCCCGAATCCGCGCGCATTTTACTCCCATCGAGCCGGTCATCCGCGCGCTTTCCCGCCCTTTCCCGCGTTCTTTGTCAAATGCCACGCCTCGCACCACGAACAAAGATAAGCCCGCAGCTCTTTCGGCGCATTAGCAGCCGCGATCTGATGCGCCGCCGTGGCCAGCGCGTCGCGCTCACTCGCATACTTTCGCTTTCCGCTCACCGGACATTTTTCTTCGTCATCCATCGCAAGCCATTCCGCACAATCGCGCGTCGCGTCCCCGTAACACGCCCGTAACACGATTGCTCAGGACTAAATCATTCGGCGAGGTCGTGCGGGGAAAATGTCGGTGACACTTCCGCGAAATCCTACACGCAGTTTATTGCGCCGCAGGAACCGCGCTGTCCGGCACCAACTCTAGCGTGCTAGCGTTCACGAAGTAGGCATTCGCATCAATCGACCCCGGCGGCCCGCTGTGCGCGAATCGCGCCGATTCCACGTCTTCTGCGGGAAAGTTCACGTCCTTCCCCGGCCCGACCACCTTGAACACGGTCCCGCCAGCCGGAATTTTGAACGTGATAGAGACTTCACGCAAAGTCCCGCCCGGAATCGGGTTCACCGTCAGCACTCCCAAAATCTCGTGATTCGAATTGTTCGTGAAGGCATACGATTCTTTCGGCGCGTGAACTTTCTGCTCCGTCCCTACCGTGAACACCTGGAAATTGCTGAAGGTATGCCGCCGATAGTAATGGCTCTTGCCTCTTTCCACGTAAAGTTCGGCGTGCTGCGGAAGCCACATCTGCTGTTCCTCGGTGCGGAATTGTACCGGTGCATAATCGATCGAAATGCGTTCCTGCGTCAGTTTGATTTTCTCGACCGGCTTGATTAATTCCGAGTCCAGCCGCAACACTTGCAGAGTGCCGGCGTCAATCATCACCCGGCCCTTCAGCGGAACCGAATAAGTATTCTGGTAGATTATGTAACTGCGTATCTGGTTCGGGCGGTCCGGCCTCTGTGCGAAATGAACTTCCCATGCTGGTCTTCCTTCCCACTCTCCCAGCCCATCGCACACAAAATTAAATTCCGGTGCGAAGTTCGGATGAAAAATCAACGCCAGCGCGGGCAGGCCCGTCGTCGCAATCCCGGCTGGGAAACGGCTTGGATCGAGCCCGCCATCCCGGTATTCATCGATTCCGAACATTCCGTCGCCGCTGCGCGTGACCACCACCACGTAGTCAAACGAGCGATCGTCCCGCACCGCCAGTCCACCATCCGCGTGTACCGGGAAGTGCTCCACGCGCTCCGTCGCGCTGAACCGGTCCAGATTGCTCACTAGCTCTTTCACGCTCTGCTCCACTCCCTGCAACACTAAGGGCAGCGGACAAGCGATGTTTGGCTGCACAGCCAGAACCGAATCCGGTTGCTGCAGAGTGTGAATTGATTTCTCGGCTTCCTCATGCGTAGTGCGCTCAAGCTTCGTGTTTGAAGTCGCCTTCGCAGTCGCGTTCGAAATTGTCTTCGAAGCCGCGTCCGGCGCCGCAATCGCTTGCGACATTGCCGGCGTCACAGTCAGAAAAACGGCGGCAAACGGCTGCCCCGCTGAAATTTCCACCTCGCGGCGAACAGGCGCAAACCCCGCAGCCTTCACCTCCACGCCGTATCTGCCGACCGTAAGATCCGCGAAATGCATCCGTCCGCCGATCTCGTCCTTACGCTCCGCAACTTCAGCCCCTTCGATCGTGAGCAAACGCGCGCTCGCCACTCCGTTGAATTTCTCCCCGCCGGCAAGCTTCAGCCGCACGTCCACGGATCCGTGAACACTTGCAGCAGGCGTTGTGCCCTGCTGCGCACACGTCCACCGCGCGAAGATCGCCACCACAAATATCAGAATCGGAATAACGCAGTTGCGCCGCAAGTAGGCTCCACAGATTCTGTGTCGCGCACGTGTACGGGAAATTAGCACGGGTGCATCGCCGAAGCGAGGCGCGTCAGAAGTAGTTGTAGCGCTGCTATGTTACTCAATCCGCAAAAACTTGCAATAGCGCAGCCTCCGCGGTTACGCAGCGGCCAACTCTCGCAGTGTGCACACACACGTCCACCCGAAGGTGGACGCAAGTGTTGAAACGCGAAGGAAACGCTAGGACTGTACGGTACGGCGCCGCAGCAGCGCGATACCCGCGAGGCCCGAAGCGAGCAGCAGCAACCCGGCAGGTTCCGGCGCAGTGCCAGTGGCCGACACCGGCGCGATGCCCGTGAGGTTACCGTCAGTGGTCCAGAAATAAAACGTCGGAGGCGCGCCTGCTCCGCCAAGAAAAGTAATCGTGGACGTGTTCCCCACTTCGTTGAAGCTGACGAACTGCTCGTTGCTGCTGCCCGACACCACCGGCCCCTGCGTGCACGTGCTGCCGATGTTCTGGGGCGGCGTGTCCTCGGAGATTGCGAAGTTGTTCGCGCCGTTGTCGCAGTTGAAGATCCCGTATCCGTTGTTGATATTGGCAAACGTGAGCAAAAACGGCGTGCCCGACTCAAACGAGTTGGGAATTTGCACCACGTCGAGAATCGTGCCTTGATCGTCAAACGGCGTAACGGTGATTCCGTTTACCGGAGTGGGGGAATCAAAAAACGCGTCGGCCGCGAGACCCTGGCCAGAGGCGCCTTTCTCCGAATGCACTGCGGTTGCGTGGACTGGAACAGCGTTTACCAGAAACACGAATACAGCGGCGAAAATTGTTAAGCGCTTGAGCATGAGCAGAGTTCCTCCTACATGGGTGTGCGAACAGTTTTAGTCCGCGAGGAGCCTCCATGTCAAGCAAATCCCCAATGAATATCGTGTTCGTAGAGCATTCGAAAGCTCGCGGGTACTAGGACGGAACGATTCGCCCTCCTCCACGATTCGACTCATCTTCGCTGCGGCAACCGCAAGCGTAATCCCTCAATCGTTATGGCATAATGCGACCGCTCAGCCTGGGTACAGTCACGATGGAAGATCCCAAACCCGAGTCACCCAGCGGAGATCATACCGCCGACACGGGGTTCCCCGCCGGCGACGAATTGACGGCGCCGGAACTCGGCCCGCCATCGCCAACTCGTGCCGGCACTCCCGTCACCGCTGTATTTCAACCCTCGCAACTCCTCGCCGGACGTTTCAAAGTGATCCGCTACGTAGCGCGTGGTGGTATGGGCGAAGTGTACGAAGCGCAAGACGAAGAATTGAATGAGCGCGTGGCGGTGAAAACGGCGCGATTTGAAAACACGCAGACCGCGCATGAGATCGAGCGCTTCCGCCGCGAGATTCAGCTCGCACGCAAGGTCACGCACCCCAACGTCTGCCGCACCTTTGACGTCTTCCGGCACGGAGTTAGCCAGTCGGGCCGCTCCCACTCGCAAATTCTGATCGTCAGCATGGAGCTTCTTTGCGGAGAAACGCTTGCCCAGCGAATCCGTGACGGAGGGCGATTCCAGACCGCGGAAGCGCTGCCGCTGGTCGAGCAATTGTGCGCCGGACTGGCTGCCGCCCATCGCGTCGGGGTGATCCATCGTGATTTCAAAAGCAGCAATGTGATGCTCGTGAAGTCTGCGGCGAGCGCACCGGGCGGCGAACCTCCGCAGTCGGAAACGGTGCGCGCTGTTATCACCGATTTTGGACTCGCGCACGCCGAAGAAGTTGAGGGCGGCACGCTCACCAGGCTTGGCGACATCGTCGGCACGCCCGCGTACATGGCGCCGGAGCAGATCGACGGCGGGGCGATCACCCCAGCCACCGATATTTATGCGCTTGGCGTCGTCATTTACGAAATGTTGACGGGCCTGCTGCCGTTCTCCGCTGACACGCCGCTGGCCACAGCGATGAAACGCTTGAATCAAATCGCGCCGTCGCCGCGCCTGCACATTCCCGATCTCGACCCGCGCTGGGAGTCCGTAGTGGCGCGCTGCCTGGAGCGTACGCCCGAACGCCGTTTTGCAAGCACAGACGACGTCGCCAGGGTCTTGCGCGGAGAGTCTGTCGCGACCGCCACGCCGTCGCCGGGCGGCACCGGAGAAATTCCCACAGATAGCGCGGCAAGAGCAACTGTCGGAACGATCGCTGCCACGGCGCGATTCGAACGCTGGCGATTTCCAGTGGCGATCGCGGCCATCGTCCTCATCCTTGCAGCATTCGGAATTTTCGAACTCCGGCGGCGCGCAGCCGAACGCGACGCGGCAAAGATCGGGCAAACCACAGCGCAGCAAACCGCGACGAGTGCTCGCAAGTCCATCGCAGTTCTCGGTTTTCAAAATCTCTCCGGTCGCAAGGATGCCGATTCGCTTGGCGACATTCTTGCGGATAGTTTGTGGTCGCAACTCGACACCGGCCAGGTGCGATTCATTCCGTCTAGTCGAGTGGACGAGATGAAGCAAAACCTTGGCACGGGAAGTCTTGTCAACGCCTTGTCGAACGATCAGACTGCGGCAATTCGCAAATTTCTCGGCGCGGACATTTTGGTTACCGGCTCCTACACGGTAACCGGCGCGGCGGATCACCCCGGCATTCAATGGAACATTCATCTATTGAACGCGGAAGACGGCGAGAGTTTGGGTTCCGTAGCGCAATCGGGCAGCGAGGCGGACTTGAATGCGCTGGTTGTTCATTCTGGAAGGCTCCTGCGGCGACAACTCGGGATCACTCTCTCGGCGGCGGAAGAAGCGCGCATGGACGCCTCGCTTTCCAGCAACGCGGACGCCATGCGCGATTTCTCGCAGGCGCGCGAAAAGCTCCGCGCGTTCGATGTGCTCGCGGCGACAAAGCTCCTCGAGAAATCGATCGAAGCCGACCCGCAATTCGCCCAAGCTCACAGCGCGCTCGCGGAATCTTGGGACATGATGGGTTTTGAATCCAAGGCGGCCGAAGAAGCCAAGAAGGCGCTCGATGCCGCGACGGGCCTCTCCACCGAAGCCCGCACTCGCGCCAGCGGGCAATATTACGCCGCCACGCGCGAGTGGACGAAAGCGATCCAGCAGTACGCGCAACTCTGGGCGGAGTATCGCGACGAACCCGAATACGGGCTTCTGCTCGCGAACACCCAGATTCGTGCAGGCAAGGCCGCGGACGCGCTCACCACTATCGCGCAGGTGCGCAGTCAACCGCTCCCGGCTGGAATTCGCGCTCAAGCGGACCTGGCGGAGGCACGTGCGCATGGCGACCTTGCCGACTACAAACAGGAACTAACTGTGGCAACTTCCGCAGCCGACACCGCGCAAACGCTGGGAGCAAATCTCCTGCTGGCGCGCGCGCGAATCCTGCAGTGTTTTGCCCAAGTCAATCTAGGTGACGCAGAAAAAGCTCGGCCGTTGTGCGAAGAAGCAAAGAAAATCAATTTGTCCGCCGGCGACCAGCTCGGCGCCGCTCGCGCCACGAATGACATTGGGAACTCCTACTACTACGCGGGAAATTATGCCGCCGCCGAACCGCTCTATCGCGAGGCCTTGAGCATCGCTCAGTCCATCGGCGATGCCTACGATGAGGCAGGGGCGCTAAATAATCTCGCTAACAGCCAATCGTCCCGCGGCGAACATGCGGCGGCCCAGAAAACCTACGAACAAGCAATCGGTGTCGCGCGGGAGCGCAACGAGCTGGGCGATGTGGCGCTCGCTCAACAAAACCTCGCCACCGAATTGTATGCAACCGGAGCCAACCAGCGCGGAAAGGAAACCCTCGAGGCCGCCCTGAAGACGGCGCGAGATCTGCGTGATAAAAATCTGCAGGCTCGCATCCTCAACAACCAATGCGCCTGGGCACTGGATGCTGGCGCGCTCCTGGAGGCGCGCAACAACTGCGAGGATTCGCTGAAGATCCGCCGCGAGATTAACGATCGCGCGGACATCGGCAAGACCCTCGCCAATTTCGGCAACGTTCAACTCCAGCAAGCCGATTTGGATGGAGCGCGCGCCAGTCTGGAAGAATCCTTGTCTTCACTCGAATCAGTGGGTGCCAAAAACGACGCGGCGTACACGCGAATTTATTTAGCCCACTTTGCGCTCGAACGGCGCAAACCCGATGACGCCACAAAATATGCCAGTGACGCCGCGACAGAGTTCGCCGCCGACAAAGACGTCGGCGGCGAGGCCGGAGCCCGCGTTATGTGGGCGCATGCGCTGCTGGCCTCCGGCAATGTCGCTGCAGCACGCGAACAAAGCGACAAGGCGGCGCAACTCGCTCAACAATTGGGCGATCGCGAAACAAAACTGGACGCGGCGATCGTTGGCGCACTAGTGGACGCGAGGTCGGGAAAGGCCGAGGCAGCGCTGCACGCTCTGGCGTCCGCGCAGAAGGAAGCTCAGGCAGGCGGCATGATTCAAATCGAATACGACGCAGGCCTCGCGCTGGGCGAAACTCAGCTCGCCTCCGGCCACAAAAATGAAGGCCGCGCCACACTGCGCCAGCTAGCGCAGGACGCCAAAGCCCATGGATTTAAGCTAACCGCGCAAAAATCGCTCGCGGCGAGCCAGAGCTGAACCGGCTGGTGACCGCATTGCACCCGGCGCGCCACTCAAAGCGTCGGCGAATCATCCCCCAGCATCGCCCGCCGCACGATTTTGATCGGCGGAAATCCCTGGCGCATGAAACTATTGTGAAATTGCTCCAGCGAAAATGCCGCACCTTCCTTCTTCCTCACGTCCTCGCGCAATTTCAAAATCTCCAGCTTCCCCAGCGTGTAATAAAGGTAGGTTGGATCGGCCGTACCGCGTTTCGTCTCCACCAGCCCCGTTTCTTTCGACTGATACCCTTCCTTCACGAAAAATTCCGTCGCCTGCTCAAAACTCATCTTGCCTGTATGCATTTGAATCCCCACGATGAACCGCGCATCGCGCAACAACGCGTCCTGCAGCTGGCCCAGCCGGATCAATTTCGCCTCGCGCGCATCCTTCGCGCCCGTTCCCGGCTGCCCGAACCCTTCATCCAGCATCATCTGCTCGCAATAATGCGCCCAGCCCTCCGCGTTCGTCGTCGCGCCCAACAGCATGCGCGTCTTCGTCGGCGCTTCGTGCACCCAAAGAAATTGCACGTAGTGCCCCGGGTAAGCCTCGTGCGTCGCAGTGCTCACGATCGTCCCCACATTAAAAGCCGACATGCGCCCCGCGATTTCCTCCGCCGTGTCGTGCGCTTCCGGCAGCGTCACGTTGAAATACGCCTCCTTCGCAACATGCTCGAACGGCCCCGGAGTATCCATCGAAGCAAACGTAGTCGCCCGCATGAACGGCGGCGTCGCCTGCAGTATCGGCCGCACATCCGAAGGAATTGTAATGATGTGTTTCGCGCGAATAAAACCGATCAACCCGTCAAACGTATCGCGAAAGCTCTGCAGCAGATGATCCGCCGCCGGATGGTCCGCCATCAGCTCCGCCAGGACATCGCTCGCCGATTTATCGGGTTCGAGTTCGGCAGCCACGCGCTTGAATTCCGCCTGATTCTTGCGCAAATCCGCCCAGCCAATTTCCCCCAGCCTGTCCAGCGGCGTATCCACCATCTCGTCATACATCAATTTCTTCGAAAATGTTTCCGCGCCGATCCGGAAATCTCCGTTCGACCGCGGCAGCACGTCCGACTTCAGCCACTCCGCATAACTCCGCAAGCCCTCGATCACCGCGCCATTCGATTTCGCGAATGCCGCCTTCACCGTGGGATCGCTCGCGCCAGCAAAAGCCGCCGGCACATCGTTCTGAAAAAAACGGATGATGTCCGGCAGCTGCTCTAGCGCAATCTCCGTGTAAATCCGCGGCGGATTCTTCAGATTCGCGCGCGCCGCCGCAAACACCGCCGGCATTTTTTCCTCGCGCGCCACCACCGACCGCAGCCGCTCGTCCGCCGAAGCGAATTGCCGGATCATGATCACGTACACGCTGCCGCTGATTCCGCTTGAATAAGAATCCGGATTTTTCTCCCAGGGGCGGATCGTTTCCTGCGCCAGCAGCGTACCCTGGATATTCGTCAGCACCAGTCCGCGGTCAGCCGCGCGCGTTTCGTCCAAGCTCTGCGGGTCCACCGCCGCCACGCGTTTTTCAAACGCGTGCAACGCCGCGACCTCTGCGTCTATTCCCGCGCGCGAATAATCCTCCAGCTGCGCATCGTATTGATGAAACCCATCGCTCGTGCCATTGCTCGGCCCGAACCTGAAATACACCTGGTCGAAATATTCGTCGGCCAACCGGTCCCATGCCGCTTGCTTTTCTGTCGCGTAGGCCCGCGGCACGATTCGCGCGCTCATGGATTTTGAAGATAACATCATGGTTAACACAACGATCGCACACAGTAACGCTCCCAACCATTTGCGCACGTGATCCTCTTTACTGAAGTCGGATTTTACTCTCGTTGCGCCCGCGCTTCGTTCCGCCCCACTGCTCGCCGCGCAGAAGTTTACACCGAAGCGCAAAACTCCGAAACCGTTCCCCCTTTTGTCTCGCTTGGCCTCCTAACGTCTCGCTTGACCTCCGCGCGTGCGAATTCTTCATGCCGCATCCGTCTCCGCGCTTCCCCGCTTCGCTGACTCTGCGTCGCCAAAGCTATAATTTTCGCCGCGCCCGCCGCCAATGTTATTCTCTCGCGTGCACTTTTCTCACCCGGTCTTTCTCTTCTTCGCCGCGCTCATCGCGGGACTGCTCAACGCGGTCGCGGGCGGCGGCAGCTTCATCTCCTTTCCCGCGCTGCTTTTCAGCGGCATGGCGCCCATCGCAGCCAACGCTACCAACACCGCTGCACTTTTTCCCGGAACTGTCGCCAGCACCGTTGCGTACCGCAACGCTTTCACTCCCGAAGCGCGCCGCCTGCTGCCCCTGTTGCTCGGTACGGGCATCATCGGCGGGGTCATCGGCGCGCGCATCTTGCTCGGTACGCCGCAATCTACTTTCCTGCATTTGATTCCCTGGCTACTGCTCGCCGCGACTTTGCTGTTTCTCACTGGGCCGCGCATCAGCGCCTGGGTGCGCCGCCGCGCCGCTGCAGGAAAAACCTCCCGTCCGCTCACCATCGCCGGATTTTTCCTCGAACTCCTCATCGCCATTTACATCGGCTATTTCGGCGCAGGCGTGGGCATCCTGGTTCTCTCGCTGCTCGCTCTGCTGGGCATGGAAGATATTCACGCGATGAACGGAGTAAAAGTTTTGCTAGTCAGCGTGGTCAACGGCGTGGCCATGATCACGTTCATCTTCGCCAGGATGATTTTCTGGCCGCAGGCCGTGCTTATGATCCTCGGCAGCCTCACAGGCGGCTACGCCGGCGCGCACTACGCGCAAAAAATGAACCAGCAACACGTCCGCTGGATCGTGATCGCCGTCGGCTTGGGCATGTCCGCCTACTTCTTCACCCAATACTGAGCCGCCTCCTGCAGGTGGTCCGGAGTTCGATCGAGCCGCAGCGCGCAAAACTCGACAAAAACTAGCGAATGATTTGCGGTGGGAAGCAGACCCAGGGAGGGTGGAGGCCTGAGTTCGAGCCAGCTCGAACATGTCGCGTCCTCTGGGGGCTCGAATAGTGCCCCGACTATCGCTCACACATTCGGAATTTCGCCGCTATTCGTAGAAATACGGACATGGACAAGGACTGAGCGCGTAAAACGCACTTGTGCGGGTGCACAAAAGCATCGCAGAAGCAGCATTGATTGGCCGAAAAGGATCGGCGAGCCAACTTCGCCGTGGTGATTGGCTGAATGGCGTCTAACCCCGCGACGTTTCTTCACAGCTTCTTTTTGAAGGGTGCGGGTTGAGCCGCTCTACGACCGGCCAGCACAGCAAAGTACAAGCCATCTTTTCGATCGGCTAATCGTGGCGCGTCCAGGTGCTTTGAGGCGTGGGCGGATGGAGCAGGGTTTGCATTACCACGCAGTATTGCTCGGTCTTTTCGCGCAGAGCGGCGATTTGTTCCGCAGTGGCCTTGGGCGCGGTCAGGTCAAAATTCACGCGAATGTTTTCGAACCCTACCGGCACATCTTTCGAAATGCCGAGCGTCCCGCGCAGGTCGAGCTCTCCTTCCACCATGACCTCGATGCGGTCGGTGGGAATGCTCATGGCCGCGGCGACCATCTGGCACGTGATTTGCGCGCAAGCGGCGAGCGCGCCAAGCAGCAGGTCACCCGAACATGCACCGGCACCCGCGCCGCCGACGCCTTTGTGCGCTTCCGCCTGGTGGATGGCGCGACCGATGTCCACCGAGCAGGCAATCGGGGCGCCGGTCTGAGCGCCTTGTGCGCGAATGGTGATGCGCGAAGTGGTGGGGTCGGCGCGGTATTGCTCCTTCAGCGGTTTTTGCAACGATCGAAGATCCATGGCAGCCTCATTTACTTGCGCATTCTCGTGCGTAGTCCCGTACAAACTGTCGCACAAGGTTGCATTCAAAGTGTGGTACGTGGCCTCGTGCGCGTTGCGGAGCAGCTTCGGCCGAGCGTTCTTGAAGCGGCTCCATGTGCATGCTAGCATGCCAGCGCAGCAAAGGAATGCTCATGCCCAAATTCGTGATCGAACGCGATGTTCCAGGAGCTGGAGACCTCACCGACGCGCAATTGTGCGAATTGTCGAAGAAATCGGTCGCGGTCTTGAAGGAGATGGGTCCCCAGATCCAGTGGCTGCACAGCTACGTCACCGGCAACAAAGTGTATTGCGTGTATCTGGCTCCTGACGAAGCGACCGTCCAAGAGCACGCCAAGCGCACCGGCATCCCGTGCAATCGCGTCTCGGCGGTGCGCCGGCTGATCGATCCGTCAACCGCGGAGTAAACGGCGGCATAGCTCTCGCCAGGCACCCACGCGCTAGCTCGCTTGCGATGCGGTTTCGGGCGCCAGCACTTCCTCAATCGCGCGATCTAGCGGGGTGTTCCATCCTTCCAGCCACGCTGTCGCGCTCGCGGTGTTGGCCAGCGCCTGCCGCGCCGGCTCCAGGATAGCTTCCAGCTTGGCTTGCTCGGCGGACGTCAGCGGAGCGCCGATATTTTGGCGCAACGCGGCGGCGGCGCCTGCGAGGCGCAGCGAACGCTCCGGCTGGAATTGAACCACCGCCGAGCACGCGCAACACTCCAGCAGGCGCGCAATGCCGCGTTTGTGATCCAGCTGCTGAAAAGTTTTCAGGCTCTCACGATACAGAGAAAGTGCCGCGCCACAATTCTGCTGTTCACGCGCCAGGTTTCCCAGATCCGCGAGCGTGCCAGCAATCCCCCAGCGGTCGCCCAGCTCGCGGAAAATTGCCAGCGCCTGTTCGAACAACGCGCGGGCGGCCGCGGAGTCACCTTGATCGCGCGCGATATCTCCTTCGTTGTTCAGCGACCAGGCGGCGCCGGTGCGATCACCGTGTCCTTCAAAAATTGCGCGACACTCAGCGCAAAGCGAGCGCGCCAGCTCGTATTCGCCTTGCATCTTCAGCACGCTCGCGAGATTGCTGAGAGCGCGCGCGATAGCCTGGAGATCGCCGAGTTCCCTCCACAGCGTTAGGCTTTCCTGAAACAGAGAATGCGCCAGCGCGACGTTGCCCTGGTCGCGAGCGAGAACGGCGCGCGCATTCACGGTGACGGCGACGCCCTGCGTATCTCCCAACTGTCGCCCGATCTCCAGACTTTCCATCATCAAGGCATCGGCCGCGGCGTGATCTCCCTGCTCGGTGGCCAGCACGCCTGCCGCAAAAACAGCTCGCGCACGGGCTTTGGTGGGAGCAGCGGCTGCAGGAATCCGCAGGACCTTGGCCAAGCTGTCGCGGCCTTCGGCGAGATACTCGTGCGACTCCCAGAAACGAAACAGGGCGGTGCCGAGGCGCAAGCCCCAGTCCGCATCGCCGGAATCCGTCAGCCACTCGAGGGCCGCGCGAAAATTATCGTGTTCCAACGCGATGCGCTCCCGAACTTCCGCGCCATCCGCACCGGCTTCGGCCGTCGCGGCTTCTTCGGCCAGCACCAGGCAGTAAGCGGCGTGCGTGCGTTTCGTTGCGGCGTCTTCACCGCTGGCTTCCAGTTTTTCGCGCGCGTACTCGCGAATCGTTTCCAGCATGGTGAAGCGCGAATCACCGTTGGCTTGTTCGAGCTGTTGCAGCAGGCTTTTGTCCACCATGGACGACATGCCGTCGAGCAAATCCAATTCCAGATCGCCCTTGGTATCGCAGACGGCTTCGACGCCTTCCAGCGTGCATCCGCCGACGAACACCGATAACCTGCGGAAAAGTTTCTGCTCCGCGGGACTAAGTAAATCGTGGCTCCAATCGAACGCCGCGCGCAGAGTTTGCTGCCGCTGCGGAAGATCGCGCGCGCCGCCGGTCAATAATTGCAGGCTGCTGGCCAGACGCGTGCACATCGAAGCGGGAGAAAGGACTTTCACGCGTGCGGCTGCAAGTTCGATGGCGAGCGGCAGTCCGTCCAAGCGGGCGCAAATTTCGATCACTGCGGAGGCATTTTGCTGGTTCAGCTCAAAATCCGGCCTGGCAGCGACGGCACGTTGCACGAACAGCGCCACCGCCGGGAATTGTGACAGCGTAGACAATGACGGTTTGGAGTGCGATTCCGGCACACCCAGTGCCGGCACGGGAAATTCGTGCTCGCCGTAGACGTGAAGCGCCGCACGGCTGGTTACCAGAATTTTGAGATTGGGCGCGGTGGCCAGCACGTCCGCCACGACGGGCGCGGCTGGCATCAAGTGCTCGAAATTATCCAACAGGAACAGGACGGGCGTGTGCGAGGAATCCTGGAAATATTTCTTGAGCAATTCCAGCGGCGACTGCCCTCCGGCCTCACGGATGCCCAGCGTCTGTACAATTACGGAAGCGACGAGCGCAGGATCGCGCAGCGGCGAGAGCGGGACAAAATGAATTCCGCCGGGAAAATTTTCCAGCAGGCCGCCGGCTATTTCGACGCCAAGCCGCGTCTTGCCGATTCCACCGGGACCCGTGATTGTCAGCAGGCGTATATCTTTCGAGAGCAGCAGTTCCTTCGCGGCGGCGATTTCCTTTTCGCGCCCGACGAACGCGGTGCGCTGGACGGGAATGTTGCTGGCGCGAGGTTCCGCTTGCCGCCCGGGCTTCTCCGAGAAGCGGTCGCGTATCGCGGCAAGTTCGCGCGCCAGATCTCGCGTAGAGACGTAACGCTTATCAGGATCTTTCGCCAGGCAGCGCTCGATGGCCCAACACAAAGGAGCCGGTGCGTCAGGATTTTGCACCGCGATCGGCTCGGCTTGTTCGCGCATGATGGCTACCAGTGTTTCCGCTGCCGTGCTTCTGGGAAAAGCGCATTTTCCGGTGACCATTTCGTAAAGCACCAAGCCGAACGAGAATTGGTCAGAGCGAAAATCGAGTGCGGCGCCGGCAGCCTGCTCCGGCGACATGTATTGCACCGTTCCCACGATCGTGCCCGGCTGCGTCTGCCACGAAGAGAGGGTGCGCGTCTGTTGCCGCTCTTCGGCCGGAGTCGTCACCTTTGCCAGGCCGAAGTCGAGAATTTTGACAAAGCCATCGAGCGTGATCATCAGGTTGTCAGGCTTCAGGTCACGGTGCGCGATACCCGCTTCGTGGGCCTTCGCCAACCCCTCGGCAATTTGCGCCGCGAGCTCGATTGTCTTTCGTATGGGTAAAGGGCCGGTCGCAAGCAACTGGCGCAACGACTGGCCTTCGATCAGTTCCATCGCGATAAAGTGGGCGGAGCCGTCTTGTGCCAGTTCGTAGATGGTAACGATGTTGGGATGATTCAGCGCCGAGGCGGAGCGTGCTTCGCGTTCGAAACGGCGCAGGTGATCAGCGTCCGCGGATAATTCGGCTGGCAAAATTTTGATTGCCACGGTGCGATCCAGGCGCGGATCGCGCGCGCGATAGACTTCGCCCATGCCGCCAGCACCGAGCAGCGTTCCGATTTCGTAAGGTCCTAGACGCGAGCCTGGGAGGAGGGGCATAGATTGACTCGGATTATACCCCGACCCAGGTGTCGCACGCCGCAAACGAAGAAAGACGAATCACGAATCCAGCACCACCGCTCAGCAATCACTCTTCTCAACCGGCTCGGTGGTATATTTAACGGGTACACGAGGGATTAACATGAGCGAACGACAGCCACCCTTTGCCAGCGTGGAAGAAGCGATGGAAGATATCCGCGCCGGACGCATGATCGTCCTGGTGGACGACGAAGACCGCGAGAACGAAGGCGACCTCACAATGGCCGCCGAAAAAGTGACGCCGGAAGCGATCAACTTCATGGCGAAATTCGGCCGCGGTCTGATTTGCCTGGCGATGACTGAACAACGTTGCGACGCGCTGGCGCTGGCGCCGATTACGCCGCGCAACACTTCGATGTTCGGCACGCCTTTCTGCGAGCCGATTGACGCGCGTCGCGGCACCACCACCGGCACCAGCGCAGCCGACCGCGCCACCACGATTCTCGCCGCCACCAGCCCGAACACTCATCCAGAAGATCTCGCGAGGCCGGGGCACGTTTACACGTTGCGCGCGCGGAATGGCGGCGTGTTGGTGCGCGCGGGACAGACGGAAGCCTCGGTGGACCTGGCGCGCTTGGCGGGACTCGATCATTCCGGCGTGATTTGCGAAATCATGAATGACGACGGAACGATGGCGCGCATCCCGCAGCTGGTGGAATTTTGCCGCCTGCATTCCATGAAATTGTTGACGGTTGCGGACCTGATCCGTTACCGCATGCAGCACGAACGCCACGTGCGTCGCATCGCCGAATCCGTGCTGCCCACGCGCCACGGAAATTTCCGCATGATCGCTTATTCGAACGACGCGGACCACGAACTGCACGTGGCGCTGGTGCGCGGAGAGTTGGGCGACGCCGCGAAATCTGGTCCGCCTCTGGTCCGCGTTCATTCCCATTGCCTCACCGGCGATGTTTTCGGCTCCACGGCGTGCGATTGCCACGCCATCATCGAGCGTTCACTGGCCGCGATTGCCAAAGAAGACCGCGGCGTGTTCGTCTATCTGCATCACACCGGGCGCGGGTTCCAGATTGACGCGCCGCGCGAAGCGGAAAACGGCGAGCTACCGCGCATCCGTTTTCACGCGCGCGAGGAAAAGGAGCAGGATTTAGGACGCCAGCGGCTGGTACAACGCGAAAGCGGAATCGGCGCGCAAATATTAATTGATTTGGGAATGCGCCGGATTCGGGTGCTCACCAATCACCCGAAGAAAGTTGTCGCGCTGGAAGGTTATGGCCTGGAGATTGCCGACCAGGTGCCGCTCGCAATTGATGCCACGAAATCCAGCCACCAGATTTTGTAGCGTGCATTACGGGTCTTCATCGGCGGTTTTCCGTCCGCCGTTCGCCGTCACTTAGAGTAAATGAGCACTACGAACGAGCCTGGCACTGCCATCATGCGTGGCTTGGGATTTTCGTTCGCCGATGGTGGCGCTGGCACGAAATCGGCCGTCACCAGATAGACTTCGTGCGATTTCGGATCCAGCGCCATTGTCCGCGCGCCGCGCTCCGTCGCTACATTTTCCACTACTGAAAATTTGTCCGGCGCGTCTTCGTGCACCACGGTAAGCGTCGCGCTCATCCCGTTCGATGCGAACGCGAAGCCCGTGCCGGGATCGAACGCGTTTGCGTCGACGCCGTCGCCGATCGCCGGCGTGGCGATCACTTTTCCGGAATCTGCGTCCACCACGGCCATCATTTCATTGTGGCAGCCGGCGAAAAGCCGGCGGTGCGCGATGTCCATCGCGAGACCTGACGGCTCCTGGCACGGCGCGAGCGGCCACTGCGCCGTCACTTTCAAATTCTGCGTATCAATCTGCAGCCCTCCGCTTTTGTCCTCGATGTTCACGTACACATGCCCTGCGCCGTCCGCCACTGCAAATTCAGGCTTCCCCGTCAGCGGAATCGTGCCCAGCACGTTACCGGTGGCGGCGTCTATCGCGGTGGCATCGTTGCTGTGGCCGTTCATCGTGAAGACGCGCTTCGACGCTGGATCGTAAACAATCGCGTCGGGATTCATTCCCGTTTTCGCGCCGCCGATTACTTGCAGTGTCTGCAGGTCAAAAATGGTGACGGTGCCGGAGTGGCCATTGGAAGTGAATCCGCGGTCGAATTCCGGCGCGAAGGCGATGCCGTGGACACCGTCGGTATTCGCGATTTCGCCGGCGACTGTGCCAGTGTCCACGTTGAGCACCGAAACTTTCGTGCTCCGGGAAATAAACAAACGGCGCGTAGGCGAATCAAATGCCAGATAGTCCCAGCCACCTTCGCCGCCCAGCGGGATTTTCTTCAGCAGGTGATAGCCGGATGGAGGCGCGCTGGCCGGAGCGGATGAGCCGCGCGCTGCGGATTTCGTCGCGCTGCTCGCGGCGAGTGTTACGAGGACCAGCGCCAGCGTCGCCGTGATTGAGAAGCAAAGCTTATTCGTTAACATGGCTAACTCCGAGTATTGATTCTCTTTTGTTGGCGACGTGGAAGGCAAGAAAAAAAGCTTTAACCAGAGTTCACACAGGAGAGGCGGCTAGTTTTTATGGTTGCGGCGATTTGTGCTGTGGCGGCGGTGGCGGCGCCGGAGTGACCTTCAAGTAAGGGCGCATCTTATCGAGTTTCCGCTGGCTGATTCCTTGGATCGCCAGCAGATCTTCGACGCGCCGGAATCGGCCGCTTTTATGCCGGAAATCCACAATGGCCTGCGCAGTTTTGGGCCCGATACCAGGAACTTGCTCAAGCTCTTTAACATTCGCGACGTTCGGGTCCAGCGGATGCGCCGGCGGCTGTTTTTGCTGTGCAGCGACCGCCAGCGCACAGTAAGCAAAAAGAATCGCCGCAATCGCGGTGTATTGCAGGGTTCTCGTTGCACGTGCGCATCTCAATCGCGGAACTTCCACAATTGGGGTGGCTCGGGAGGGTCCGGTTTGTTCAAAAACAAGCACTTTCGCCGCGCGCCCAGTACAATCCAAACATTCCGCCGCCATAAGAAATCATAAAAATCGCGACGAGGATTTTGTCGAGCACGTCCGAGTGCGGGAACTTTGGGAAAATCGCGGCGATAA
>Ga0209274_10000639_pt1 | contig 19737 bp, 12 predicted proteins | sample HubBroMetageREF1_FD_188343 | JGI IMG/M metagenome (GOLD analysis project Ga0209274, IMG submission 188343) | Reference soil microbial communities from the Hubbard Brook experimental Forest, New Hampshire, USA - Hubbard Brook CCASE Soil... | ecosystem: Environmental > Terrestrial > Soil >...
TTGGTAGCCACCTGTGGTAGCCACGCCCCTAAGTGATTGTGATTAAAGTAATGGCGGAGAGAGTGGGATTCGAACCCACGTTAGAGTTTCCCCTAAACACGCTTTCCAAGCGTGCGCCTTCAGCCACTCGGCCATCTCTCCGGCGTGAATCGGTGGAAGGAACGACTCTTAAAGAAGCTTCCCGCTCAGCCGCAAACGCTGGCAATTCTGCGGCTATTTGTTCTTTTCAATTCTATGGGTGAAGTCGCTGAAACCGCAACTCGAAAGGAAACTGGAAGTTGCAAGCAAGGCAGTCCAGCGAGGAGATATTAGGAGAGTTTTCCCAAAGCATCCACGCTCCCGGCCGGGGTGGAACCAGGCGAGGCCGACCCGCCAGATGTCGACGCACCAGCTCCCGAGACCCCCGCTGCTGCGGCGTTCGCGGCATGACCGTTCGTCGGAGAAACCGGCAACGGAGGAACCTTCGTATTATCGACCACGTGATGATTCAGGCAATAAAGCGCCAACTCCAGACGGTCGGCCACTCCGAGCTTGTCGTACACTTTGCGCAGATAGTTCTTCACCACTTGCTCCGTCGTGCCCACGCGCAGCGCAATTTCCTTGTTCTTCATACCCTGAGTCACGCAGGAAACAATCAGAGTCTCCTTGGGCGTGAGCTGCACCTTCGGACGCGAACCCGCAGGCCGGTTATTCTGGTTGCGGTACGCTTCCATCACCCAGTGCGTGCCCTGGCGATCAAGCCAGGTTTCCCCGCCGGCCACTTTGCGCAGACAATCCACCAATAACTCAGGCTCCACTTCCCGCGATACGATGCCGTGCGCGCCCCGCCGGAACAAGTCCAAGGTCAAATCCTCGTCGGCACCCGGTGTCACTACAACGATCCGCAACTGTGTATTCTGGCGCAGCAGATCGGCTACAGCTTCCACAGGATTCGGCGTCAGGGCAGCTTCGAAAATCAACACATCCGCGGTAAACTTCGCCGCCGCGGTTTGAGTTTGCGCCAGTGTCTCCGCCTGCCCAACCACGCGAATGTCATCTTCCAGCGCGAACACCTTGCGCAAACCGGCGCGGAAGATGGCCTGCGTATCGGCCACGATCACTCGGACAAACTGGCCGTCGCCGCCGTCTCCGCCTGCTCCGAAATTTTCTTCTGCGCTCACCGGAATCGTCGCCATAGTCTCTTGCGCCTACGCCCGTTCGAAATGGTATTCGTCAATCACAACGCCTACGCCGCGCCGGCCCCGATCTTCAAAGCTGCGCACGACCCGGCCACGGCAGTCGATCTGCACATTCCGCCGCGCGCCTACAACATCGGCTGGCAGCATGATCGTGAAGTCCACAATCGATCCGACTGGAACATCGGTGTCCATGGCAAACAGTACGCCGTTGGCCGAGATGTTCTCCGTCTCCGCTGAATACTTGCTGCCCTGGCTCTCCACCGATGCAGAGAGATGCAGCGGAAAGCGCGGCGCACTCTGCAAGTCTTCGTAGTGTCCCTTGCTCGCCTTCTCGGTCATCGTCATCGCTGCTGTGCCTTCGGCTGCCACGCTGAGAGAACCTTCCTTCCGGGCAGCGCCGTTTCCGCTTTCCGGACGTTCATCCAACTCAAGGGCAGCGTACACCCGCAAATGGTGCAAACAAAGTTACCGAAGTCATTGAACAAATGGGGCATAACTTCTTTTCTTTGAATGAATTAGGAGAGATTGCCAAGGGTAGATTTCAACCCGAAACAGACGGTCCGAACCGGCTATTTTCCGGTCAAATCCGGGTCAATTTCCGGCAATTGGCGGAGAGAAACCGGAAGCAAAAACGAGGAGTAAAGCCGCTGTTTGAAATTGCAGAATACTGACCACCGAGCGCTGAGCGCGGCTAAAACTTCGTCACTTCGGTGAAGTTGAAATCCTTGACCTTCATCGCCGGAACTACCATGTCGAATGATTCTTCTCCGCACGACCGCACCGGCACGCTCATAGCCTCCACATTCGACAGCATGTGGATCAGGCTCTCATTCAAGCGGAAATTTCGTACTCCACCCTGCACGCGCCCGTTCTCGACGTAGAACGTGCCGTCTCGCGTCACTCCCGTCAGCATCTTTTCGAAGGGCTCCACTTCGCGGATGTACCACAATCGCGTCACAAGCACTCCGCGCTCCGTGGACGCGATCATCTGCTCAATGGTCTGCGAATCGCCCACTGGGGCGAACACGATGTTCTGCGGCATTTCGCCCATTTCGTTCGGCAATGCGAACCCGTGGCCGGTCGCAGCGATCGGGCCAGCTTTATCTCTTTGTTCCGAACGCTTCATGCGCTCCGCCGTCGCGCGCGCGTAAACCACGCGCTTGACGATTCCATTTTCCACCAACGCGACCCGCTGCCGCTGCACACCTTCTCCGTCGAACGGAGCTCCCGTCTGCAAAGGATGCGTTACATCGTCCCAGATCGTGATGTTGTCGCCGAACAATTTCGTGCCGATGCGTCCCGTGAGAAACGAACGCTGGTCGAGAATCGCCATGCCGGAATAATCCCAAAACATAAACCCCACAATGTCGAGCACGGCCGCCGGTTCCAGAATCACCGTGTACTTCCCGGCCGGAATCTCCCGCGGACGCGCCGAATCCACCGCCTTCAGCGCCGCGATCTCAGCCAGCCGCAGTGGATCAAGCTTTGCCAAATCCGGGGAGTTCGCCTTCTGCCAGCCCGAAGAATCCGCGGCCAGCATGGTGATCGAGACCTCAGCCAATGTCTGCGTGTGCCAGTCGGTCAACCCGCGCGAGTTGAAGATCCCTTCCAAAGACTCCGTACTCGAGAAAACTCCAGCGGTCGTAAGTTTGTGCTTCTCGGCGACGCCGACAATCTTCTTAACGCCGTCGGCACGAATTTCGGGAGTGATCGCGGCGGTCGCGGCAAAATGCCGCGAAGGCACGGCCCGCGTGGGCACGGGCGACTCGCCCGTCCGGTCGGGAATGACGGAAGCCTCTCGTGAATCGGGCATCGGCAGGAGATCTGGATCAGGATGCTGCACCTTCGCCAGACTCTCAGCTGACCTAACAACCTGCCGCAAACTCTCGTCGTCAAACTTGTTGGTGAAGGCCCGCGCCGTTCGCCTCCCAAACGCAGCGCGTACAGAGACCACATAGTTCTCCTCGGCCACGTTCTGGTGAATCGTGTTGTTGGCGAAACGCGTCAACGCGAAATGTCCACCCGAGAAGAGCACCTCGACCTCATCGGCAGTCGAGAGCTTCTTGATGCGATCGAAGATTTCGCTAGCTTGCTCTTTGGTTAGCATTTCGCCTTACGTATTAGCAGCCCTCTGTGTTCTCCGCGTCCTCTGTGGAACTAGCTCTTGAAAGCCGCGCCCACTTTAACCCCGCGAAATCGTGACGGCGCTGCCCCGTGTCCCGTTCCCATCACCTGCTGCGGCTGGCCCTTCCCGCAATTCGGAGTTCCCCATAGCGTCCACTCGTCGCGTGAGCAAATCGCATCCAGCGAATTCCAAAACTCGGTTGTGATTCCCGAATACGACGGATTCTTCACCATGCGCGCGCGTTTCCCGTTCTTGATTTCCCATCCAATCTCACAGCCGAACTGAAAGTTGTAGCGCTTGTCGTCAATCGACCATGAGCGGTTAGTCTGCAGCAGAACGCCGTGATCGGTCGACGCAATCAACTGCTCCAAGCTCAGCGGCTTTTCCCCCGGCAGCAAGCTAATGTTGGTCATGCGGATCATTGGCAGCCGGTTCCATCCCTCGGCCCTCAGAGTTCCGCCGGAACGGTTCTCACCAATCGTGTGCGCGGTCTCGCGTGAACTCAAATAGCCCGTGAACAGTCCATTCGTGATGATCGGCGTGCACTGCGCCGCCACGCCTTCATCGTCATAGCCGAAAGTCCCCAGCCCCGGACCATGCTCCTGGCGCGCATCCGCAACCACATTCACCAGATCACTGCCGTAACGCAGCGTGCGCAGTTTGTCCAAGGTCAGAAACGAGGTCCCGGCAAAATTCGCTTCCATGCCCAACACGCGGTCGAGTTCAATCGGATGCCCCACCGACTCGTGAATCTGCAGCCCGAGCTGCGAGCTATCGAGAATAATGTCAAACTTCCCCTCAGGACACTGATCGGCCTTATGCAGCGCCACGGCTTCCTCCGCGATGCGCCCTGCGTTCTCGACGAGTTTCAATTCGTCGATCAACTCATATCCCTTGTTCTGCCACTGCCCGCCATATGAATTGGGATAGGACCGCTTCTGGATCTCGTTCCCGGCAAACGCATACGCCGCATATCCCGCGCCCGTTGAAAGTTTGGTCTGGTGAATGTCCGCGCCTTCCGACGATACGAACCACTGCTCTTCGCGGTTGAAATTCAGGTTCGTTTCGGCCAGCGTGATTCCGGCCACGAAACGCAACTCCGCATCAATATTCAGCAGCAGCTCAATATTTTTTTCGACAGGAATGGTGAAGGGATCAATCTTGTGCGGCGTAGTCCACTCCGCTACGGCAGGCTTCTCCGCGGCCAGACGAACATCTTCGCGCTTGACCCGCGCCGATGCGCGCGCAATCTCAACCGCACGAGCCGCCGTTGCCTCGACCGCGCCGCGCCCCAGTTCCGCGGAAGCCGCGAATCCCCAGGCTCCATCGGCAATCGCACGAACGCTCATGCCTACGGACTCCGCGTCAGACGCGCTGCCTACCTTCCCGTTCTTCGTCGTGAGCGAGCGGCTGCGCTGCGCGACCACGCGCACATCTGCATAGCTCGCCCCGCGCAGCGCGGCGATGTTCAAGGCCCAGTTGGAAATGTGCTTCATGGAAACTCCAAATCTACCACGGGAATGGAGCCTTGGACTCCCTCGTCCGGGAAGCAGCGCCGCGGGTGCGTGCGTTCAGCGAGGTGCCAAGGCGGCGGGCGGGGGCGTCCTCCCCTCCACTAATTCGGAACTCCTCTCAAGAACCTCGGGTCTCACGGCGTAACGGCCGCAGTCTCCAGCCCATTTCTGATCGCCAGCAATTCCTTCAACACGACGCGCAGTTTGGTCGACTCCAACGCGTTCGCGCCGTCCGACTTCGCTTCCTTCGGATTATCGTGGACTTCCATGAACACTCCATCCACGCCCGCCGCGACCGCCGCGCGCGACAGCAGCGGAATGAACTCTGGCTGTCCGCCACTCACCGCCGGGCCATCTCCATCGGACTGCGACGACGGCAGCTGCACCGAATGCGTCGCATCGAAAACGACCGGCGCAAACTTGCGCATGATGGCCAGAGAGCGCATATCCACGACAAGATTGTTGTATCCGAAACTCGCTCCACGCTCGGTGAGAAAAACTTGCTTATTGCCCGCGTCGCGGCATTTCTCGACCGCGTGTCGCATATCCCACGGCGAAACGAACTGCCCCTTCTTGATGTTCACTGGCCGCCCGCTCAACGCGGCAGCGACTACGAGATCGGTCTGCCGGCTGAGGAATGCCGGAATCTGCAAGACATCCGCTACTTCAGAGACCTTGCCCACATCCGCCGTCTCGTGCACATCGGTCAGCACCGGCACCTGCAGTTCGTTCTTAATTTTCTTCAGAATCAGCAGGCCTTCCTTTAATCCGGGCCCGCGAAAGCTGCGAATCGAAGTACGGTTCGCCTTGTCGTAACTGGCCTTGAAAATAAAAGGGAAATTCAGAGCCTTGGTCACACCTTTAATGATCTCCGCCATTCGCATGGTGTGCTCTTCACTCTCAATCACGCATGGCCCCGCGATCAGAAAAAGATCGCCTGATCCGATGTGAATGTCGCCGACTTGGAAGGAAGTATTCATCGACTAGTGGCCACGGATCTGCACGAAATAAACGAAAACAAGAGTCCGCTTGGATCCGTGAAAATCCGTAACGCTCTGCCTTAGACTCTGGTCCTCTCCGGCCGGTGGAACATCTCGACCGCCGCGGTTTCTTTCTCCGCCCGCCGCTTCACTCCGTATTCATACGACGAGCCCACGAATGAACTGAACAGCGGATGCGGTTCCAGCGGCTTCGACTTGAACTCAGGATGAAACTGGCACCCAATAAAATGCGGATGATCGGGCAGTTCCACCATCTCGACGTAAGTCCCATCCGGAGTTGACCCGGAAATGCGCAGTCCCGCCGCAACCATCGGTTCCTCATACTCGCGATTGAACTCGTAACGATGCCGATGCCGCTCGCTGATCTCCAGTTTTCCGTAAATCTTGTTGGCCAGCGTGCCCGGCTCGATCTTGCACGGCCACGCGCCCAGCCGCATCGTCCCGCCCAATTCTTCCACGCCTCGCAACTCGCGCAATTTGTATATCACGCGATGCGGCGTCGCCGGATCGAACTCGCTCGAGTTCGCTTCCGCCAGCCCCACCACGTTGCGGGCAAACTCAATGCACGCCGTCTGCATCCCCAGACAAATGCCGAAGTATGGAACCTTATTCTCGCGCGCATACCGGATCGCCAGCAGCATCCCTTCGATCCCGCGTTTGCCAAATCCTCCAGGCACGAGAATCCCGTCGTAACCTTCAAGTTGGGCCTCGTAACTCTTGTCGCCGTCCGCGCTTTCCAGGCCCTCGGCCTCAATCCAGTTGATCTGCAGCTTCAGGTTGTGCGCTAGCGCCCCGTGCACCAGCGCTTCCTTCAGCGACTTGTACGAGTCTTCATACTCCACGTACTTGCCCACGATTCCGATCGTGACCGTATCCTTCGGGTTGTAAACGCGGTGGACAATGTCTTCCCACCTCGACAGGTCGCGGTCCTTGGCCTCCATGTGCAGGAGCTTAAGCACCAGCGTATCGACACCTTCATTGGCGAACACCAGCGGCACTTCATAAACCGAAGCCACATCTTTCGCCGTGATTACAGCCTCATCCGCCACATTGCAGAACAGCGCAATCTTCGACTTGATGTCCTTCGCCAGAAACCGGTCGGTGCGGCACAGCAAAATATCCGGCTGAATTCCAATGCTGAGCAACTCTTTCACCGAGTGCTGGGTCGGCTTGGTCTTAAGTTCCTGCGCGGCTGCGATAAACGGCACCAGCGTGACATGCACAAATAATGTGTCTTCGCGTCCCAGTTCCTGCCGCATCTGCCGGATCGCTTCCATGAAGGGCAACGACTCGATGTCGCCCACCGTCCCGCCAATCTCCACGATCGCGACATCCACTTCCTGTGCCACCTTCTTCATCGCCGCTTTAATCTCGTTGGTGACGTGCGGAATCACCTGCACCGTCTTGCCCAGATAATCGCCACGCCGCTCTTTGGCGATGATTTGCTCGTAGAGCCGCCCGGTCGTCCAGTTATTGTCGCGAGAAAGTTTAGCGTGGGTGAAACGCTCGTAGTGACCCAGGTCAAGATCGGTCTCCGCGCCGTCGTCGGTCACGAAAACCTCGCCGTGCTGAAACGGCGACATGGTTCCCGGATCCACATTCAGATAGGGATCGAACTTCATCAGGTTGACCTTCATCCCCCGGCTCTCCAGCAGGCAGCCGATGGAAGCCGCGGCCAATCCCTTACCAAGTGAAGACACAACTCCGCCGGTCACAAAGATGTACTTCGCTGGCATCTCTTCCTCGCTTTAAATTGTGTTTGAAAATTGGTGCAGGTGGGGTGCACGATCAATTATGACAGAAGTGCCCTGTGGAAAGAAACGGAAGAATTGCGGGATGGCGAATTCGAATTATCGGGCGTGATACAGCCGCTGCCGTAGGCTTTCGAGGACGAGACCGGCCAGAGCATAGGTGGCAGCATTCGCCACGAGAACCCAATACAGGCTGATGGGATAAAAACTAAGAAGCGCAATCGGGCACGTCAGCCGGACGAGAGTCGCAATCGGGTCAGAATTCATCGCCGGAGGCGTAGTTGCCAAAGCGTAAATTGCCCAGCCGCCCGCTACAAGAAATCCCGCACAGGCCCAGATAGCAATTCGATATTTCATGACGCCGCTCCCGCTGTTTCTCTGCTTCCATATTCTCACACGGTCTCTGCAGCATCCAGGAAATTCAAAACCGCCAGCATCAGAATTTCCGTAGTTCAAAATTATTTTCAGCCCGATGTCATCGGTCGGTGAATCCGTAGGTGCTCAACTTCAAATTGTGCCACTACCCAGAATTCCGTCGCGTTGACTATCTGCGCGCTGTCGGCGAGAATGCTTAAGGCCGTCCGCAACGGATTGCTCGTAGTGTCCCCAAGACAGTGGGCCTGTGGCGCAGCTGGGAGCGCGCTTCCATGGCATGGAAGAGGTCGTCGGTTCGATCCCGACCAGGTCCACCAAATCTCCTTTAAAGCGTCGCTGGGCCTGCTCGCCGCGATAGAACGTCCTACCGGCTTGCAGTAAACATTCCTGGCGATCAACCTCGAAGAAAATTTCGGCACATGGCGGGACGGCACCCTGCCGACCGTTCGTGCGACCTTGCCGCAAACACGACCCAAGATCGTCCAGCGATGTCGCAAGAATTTGCATCATTGCGGCACAAGTTTTTCCTAATGCATCCGCTGGCGCGAGAGAATTTCCGGCGGCTGCTTTTCCGGTTTACACCTAACCGCAGTATGTTATAAGCTCGTCCGGCTTTCGCGCTGGTTCCCCCGATCAGCCGGGCACTGCATACCGCAGAAACCCAACCTGTAAGGACCTTTCAAGCCATGTCACTTCGCTCGCACAATTTTTCATTGCGCGTCATTCTTGCCCTCACCGCACTGACTTTTTTCGCTGCGTCTCTGGCCACCAGTCAAACTTCGATTACGACCTATCACGTCGACAACAACCGCACCGGCTGGAACTCCCACGAGACCGTGCTCACCCCGGCTAACGTCGGCAGTTCGTCGTTCGGGTTGTTGCAGAAAGTCACGCTCACCGGTCAGGTCGACGCTCAGCCGCTGTTCGTTCCCGGCGTGAACATCACCGCCGGAAAGCATCAGGGATTACATGATGTCGTCTACGTGGCAACGGAAGACAACGTCATCTACGCCATCGATGCAGAAGCCGGCACCGTGCTCCTCAGCCCAACGTTCGGAACACCCGGCGGCCTTCCCGCAGCCTGTGACAATCCCAGAATCAAGGTCGGCATCACCGCCACTCCGGTCATCGACCTGACCAGCAATACCCTCTATGTCATAGTCAACGAGAAGGGCGCGACTGGCCCAGCCTACTGGGTTCACGCCCTCGATCTTGGCAGCCTGACCGACAAAGTTAGCCCGCAGATGGTCGTTGCCTCGCACACCCTGATCGATGGAACCACTTTCAATTTCAATGCCGCCTACGAACGTCAGCGGCCCGGTCTGTTGCTCGCCAATGGCAACATCTACGCCGGTTTCGGCAGCTTCTGCGACTCGAATGTCAGTGTCACCCGCGGCATGCTCCTGGGCTGGTCGACCGGCTCATTAACCCCGCTCCTGGCCAACCAGACACTTGACACCCAGACCACTTCACCCCACGACTATTTCCTCTCGTCGATCTGGATGTCGGGCTACGGCCCCAGCACCGACGACTCCGGCAACATTCTGTTCGTCACGGGAAACTCCGACCCCTCCGGCACTACTTACGACGGCATCACGGACATTCAGGAGAGTGTGGTAAAGGTTTCTTCGAACCTCACCAGCGTGCTCGACGTGTTCACGCCGAGTAACCAGCCCAGTCTCGACGCCACCGACACCGACTTCGGTGCCGGCGGAGTGTTGGTCTTGCCCGATCAGCCCGGCTCCATCCCGCATCTGGCCGTGGCGGCAGGAAAAAAGGGAAGCCTGTTCTTGATGAATGAAGATAACCTCGGCGGATTCTCGCCGACCAGGGACAATGTGCTCGGCATCTACCCGATCGGCGGTTGCTGGTGCGGCCCCTCCTACTATGTCGATCCCTCCGACGGCGTCGGCCGGGTAGTAACCAGCGGTGGCTACAACGTAGAGGTATTCAAAGTCGAAACCGGCAAGAAGGCTATCCTGTCCAAGGTTTCCACCTCGCCCACCATCGCCGGCACAAACCATCTGGGCTTCTTCACCACCATCTCCTCCAACGGCACCGCTAATCCCATCATCTGGGCGGCATCGCACCCCACCAGCGGCGCCGGCTTTCCGCTTTACCTGTATGCCTTTAATCCTGAATCGGTATCTGGCGGTGTCATGCAACAACTCCTGGTGATCGAGGCCGGCAATAGCAACTCCAACCTGGTTCCGGTGGTCGCCGACGGCGAAGTCTTCGTCGCCAGCAAGGACGAACTGGAAATCTTCGGTCTCACGTCCGCAGCCAAGCAGGGACAAGCGTCTGTGAGTCACGAAGCCAAGCAAAAACCGTGATCCCGGAGTTCTCCGGGCATGTTTTGTATGAAGACTTCTCGAAGGCCGAATGCTTGCACATTGCTGTGGCATAAACCTGCATCCATGAATCGCCGGGAGTGACAGAGTGTTTTCGATTCCCGAGGGCTGTGGCGAAAAATCTTCGCAAACTGATTTTTCGGTTTACACGCTAACCGTCCCCGTTGTAAGCTCCGGTGGCTTTCGCGCTGTTTCCCCCGAACAGCCCGGCGCTGCATCCCAGCAGAAACCACAATAAGGACTTCAAGCCATGCCACTACGCTCGTGCAATTCTCACGCCCGCGCCGCAATTGCGATGTGCGTCCCGATAGTTTTCATCGCGTCTCTGGCCGCGGGCCAGACTTCGATCACTACCTATCACGTCGATAACAACCGCACCGGCTGGAATTCCCAAGAGACCGTGCTCACTCCGGCCAACGTCGGGACATCCTCGTTCGGGCTGCTGAAGACCGTCAAACTCGATAATCAGGTCGACGCTCAGCCTTTGTTCGTTCCCGCCGTGACCATCACCGCCGGACCAAGTCAGGGCGTGCATGACGTGGTCTACGTGGCCACGGAAAACAACACCGTCTACGCCATCGACGCCGAGGCCGGCACCGTGCTCCTCAACCCAAACTTCGGAACGCCGGTCAGCTGGCCGCTGGGTTGCAACAACAACGGCTCGAAAGTAGGTATCAACTCCACTCCGGTCATCGACCTGACCAGCAACACCTTGTATGTCGTGATTTACACGCAGGATTCCACCGGCCCCGCCTACCGGATTCACGCCCTTGATCTCGGCAGCCTGACCGACAAAGTCACTCCGCAGCTGGTGGTGGCGTCGCACACCTTAACGAACGGCACTACTTTCAATTTCAACGCCACCTACCAGCGCCAGCGCCCTGGCCTGCTGCTCACCAATGGCACGATCTACGCTGGCTTCGGCAGCTTCTGCGATTATTCCGCCAACGTTTCCCGCGGCTGGCTGCTGGGCTGGTCGACCGGTTCGCTGACCCCGCTCCCGGCCAACCAGGTTCTCGACACTCAAGCCACGTCGCCCGATGACTTCTTCCTTTCTTCGATCTGGATGTCCGGCTACGGCCCCGCCGTCGACGACTCCGGCAACATTCTGTTTGTCACTGGGAACTCCGATTACTCCGGCACCACTTATGACGGCGTGAGCAACATTCAGGAAAGCGCCATCAAGGTGTCGTCGAACCTGACGACCGTACTCTCCGTGTTCACTCCCAAGAACCAGGCCAGTCTCGATGAATCCGACGAAGACTTCGGTTCCGGCGGAATACTGGTCCTGCCCGACCAGCCCGGTTCCACGCCCCATCTCGCCGTCGCCGCCGGCAAAGCCGGAAGCCTTTTCTTGATGAACGAAGATAACCTCGGCGGATACTCCACCACGAAAAACAACGTCCTAGGAACGTATAACGTGGGAGGCTGCTGGTGCGGCCAGTCCTATTTTGTCGATCCCTCCGACGGAGTCGCCCGCGTGGTCACCAGCGGCGGGCAGAACGTGCGGGTTTACAAAGTACAGACCTCGCCCACGCCCGCGCTGACCAGGGTTGCAAGCTCTCCCGGCCTGGTTGGTAACGTGCAGGATCCCGGCTTTTTCACCAGCATCTCGTCCAATGGAACTGCCAGCCCCATCATCTGGGCGCTGTCGCGACCGACCAGTGCCTCGAAAAACCCGATTTACCTCTACGCGTTCAATCCTGAATCGCTCACCGGAACGACCATGAGCACACTCTTCCGCCATGAAGCCGGCAGTTGGCCCAATACCGGAGGCAACTCCAATCTGGTTCCCGTGGTTGCCGACGGTGAAGTCTTCGTCGCCAGCTACGCGCAACTGCAGATCTTCGGACTCAAGTCTGCCGGGACCAAATCAGGGATCAAGTCCGCCTCCAAGAAGTAGAACTTCCGCGGACACACGAAAGGCCGCGGAGTTTGGGGGGCCGCGGCCTTTGTGTTGGAAGCCGGCATCTGCGGGTATGCGGCGACCTTCCGATTCCGTGATTTTGTCTAAGCCCTGGGGGGAGGGCCCGCCAACGCAACTCCAAATCGCAGGGAATATATCATAATGTCCATTGGATTAATATAGATATTTTGCCGGGGCGCCCTAGCCAGATTCAAGGCCGGATTTCAATCGGCGTGCCGTCCCCTACCGCCAGCCAGATCTCGTCCATCTCCCGATTCGTGACTGCGATGCATCCATCCGTCCAATCCCGCGCGCGGTGCGATGCGCCCAACCACCCGTAACCGTTCGGCAATCCATGCACGAACACGTCCCCGCGCCGCGCCGCCGCCCGGTCCTGCGCGCTGGGATATGAAATGTGAATTGACTTGTAGAACCGGCTATGCGCGTTGCGCGAATCCAGAACATAGAGTCCTTCGGGAGTCTTGTGATCGCCCTGCCGGATCTTGGCTCCCACGGGATCCCCGCCCAGAGCAACCTTGTAGGTCTTAATCACCTTGCCCTGGATGAGCAGTTGCAACGTACGCTCTTTCTTGAGCACCAAAACCCGATCTGCATGCGGCGGATTGCCCGTGGTCTGCGCCATGCTCAATCCGCAAACCAAGAGAAACCCGCAGGCCGTGAGCATCCGGATTCGCATGCCGGGGATTATAGACGCCGCCATTCCACTAAGTGCTACGCTGGTAAAATGTCGTTCCCGAAATCCGTGCAGCCATCCCAACTCATGTGGCGACGGTCGCCTCGGCCGCCCCGCCTCGGCGCAACGACCATCGCCGCAATAGCGACCTGTGCCCTGATCCTCTCCGCCGCGCTCCCCGCCTCCGCCGCGACTTGGACCATCCAGGCCCGGCCCACTCGCTTAGTCAACGGAGCTCCAGTCCTGTTTCAGGTTAAGTCCCCCGCGAAACTCGATTCCCTCTCCGGCACATGGCTCGGCCATCAGCTCACCTTCAGCTACGACGCTCCCACCAAAACCTGGTTTACCCTAGCCGGTGTCAGCATCGAGACCGACCCCGGCACGTACTCGCTCGAACTGACTGCCGAACGCGCCGCCACCAAAACTCCTCTTAGCGTCACACACACGTTCGCAGTAGCCCGCGCCCAGTATCCTCAAATTAAGGTGGAGCTCACGGTCGAAAAGAAATTCACCGAGCCCACTCCCGAGCAGCAAACGCAAATCGCGGAAGGCGTGAAGGTCAAGCAGGACTATCTGAGCCGCGTGACCCCAGCCCGCGAGTGGGACGGAAACTTCACTGCCCCCGCCGACGCCTCCATCTCCGACGTCTTCGGTTCGCAACGAATCTTCAACGGCAAAGCGCAGAGCCCTCACCAGGGCCTTGATTTCCGCGTCCCCACCGGAACCCCGGTCGCCGCCATGAATTCAGGCACCGTGCTGCTAGCGCGCGTCCTCTACTACGAGGGCGGTTTCGTCGTCATCGACCACGGCCAGGGCTTTCTGACTCTGTATCTTCATCTTTCGGAGTTCAGGGTCAAGGAAGGTGACGCGGTGAAGCGCGGGCAGATCGTTGGTCTGAGCGGAGGCACCGGCCGGGCCACCGGTCCTCATCTCCACGTCGCCGTGCGCTGGCAGGGTACTTACCTCGACCCAGCCCGCCTGATTCAGTTGCCGTTGCCGTAAAGAGTCTTGTGTGGAACGACGGGCCGGACGCTCGAGCGCCTACGCCGAAAACTTCCGCCCCTTCAACCCGTCCTGAAGCGTCTCTTTCAGTCCCAGATTGCGGATCAACCGATGCAGATAATTCGGATGCACTCCCAGAATCCCCGCCGCCTCCACGTAATTTCCCCGCGCCTGCAACACCGCGTCGATGATCAACTGTTTCTTAAATTCCTTCATGCTGGCGTGATACTTCCCCTCGTGCATCTCCGCCGCTGATTCCTGCTCCAGCAGCGATTCCGGCAAGTCCTCCAGCAATACCATGTCCGATGATCCCATCACCAGCGCCCGCTCGACGGCGTTTTCCAGTTCACGCACGTTGCCCGGCCATTCGTAGTTCACCAGAGCCGCCATGGCTTCGCGCGATATCGGTTTCGGCTTGACATTGCTGCGCTTGGCGTACTTCTGCAAGAAATGCCGCGTCAACATCGCAATGTCTTCCCGCCGCTCCCGCAGCGGAGGCATGGTCAGCCTCACCACCGCCAGGCGATAATACAAATCCTGGCGAAACTCCCCCGTACGCACCGCCTCGTTCAGGTCGCGATTGGTGGCCGCAATCAATCGGATGTTGACCTTAATGGAATGCGTCCCACCCACACGCTCAAATTCGCGCTCCTGCAGGACCCGCAGCAACTTGACCTGCAACGCGGGTGCGAGTTCTCCGATCTCGTCCAGAAACACCACTCCGCCGTCGGCAACTTCCAGCCGCCCCTTCTTCTGGACTGTGGCGCCGGTGAACGCCCCGCGTTCATGCCCAAACAAATCGCTCTCCAAAAGAGTCTCGGGAATCGCCGCGCAGTTGATCGCCACAAACGGCTTATTTCCCCTGGGGCTATTACGATGCAACGCCCGCGCCGCCAGTTCCTTCCCGGTTCCGCTCTCGCCTTCGATCAGAACGGTGGATTCGGTGGGCGCGGCCCTGGCCAGAAACTGAAAAATCTCCTTCATGCGAGCGCCTTCGCCCACCAGGCTCTGTTCCTGCCGGACTTCGGTGGTAAGCCGCTGGTTTTCCTGCTCCAGCCATTGCAGCCGACGCGCATTATCCAGCGCCACCGCGGAAATTCCCGCAATCGCCGCCATCAATTGCAGGTGATCTTCCTGTAACCGGTTCGCGGCGCTGGTGCTGTCGAGATATATGCATCCAATCACCCGCTGAAACACGGCTAGAGGAACGCACAGCAGCGACCTCACCTCCGACGCGACGAGGCTTTCCACGTCGCGCAGCGCGCCACTGGCGGCCACGTCCACTCCCAGAAGCGCCACGTTGTCCTTCATCACCTGGCGCGCGATCGTCCGGCTCACCCGCACCAGTTGCGGCTGTCCCGCTTGCCGCGTCCGCGCATACAAACAGTTGAACTCCTGCTCCGCACCCTCCGCCAACAGAATCGCGCCCCGCCCGGCCGGCACCACTTCAAAAATCAAATCCAGCAACTGCGCCTGCAACTCCTCCAGATCGCGGATCGCATGCACCACGCGGCTGATCTTGAGCAGAGCATTCAAATTCCGCGCCACCTGCGACGACGCGGGCAACTCCCGCAGCAACCGGTCGGGCTGCAGGTAGACCACTTCTCTGGGATGAATCAGTTTCGTCTCAGCCGTAGGATGGTTGTCATCCAACTCAACCCGGCTGGCGAGAACGGCCTGGTCCTCATCTTCCAGCAGAAACACAAACACCGAATCGCCAGTCGTGATCTGGTCGCCATGCCGCAGCCACTGTTCCTTCACCGGCAGCCCGTTCACCACGGTTCCGTTGCGGCTGTCCAGATCTTTGATCTGAAAACGTCCGTCTTCATCCCGGCGTATCCGGCAGTGTTTTCGCGAAACCGACGCGTCGGGCACCGCCACGGCGTTGGTCGGATCGCGGCCGAGCGTGGCTTCTCCGTCGGCCAACGGAATGGTCGAGTCTTTTGAGGGTCCAGCTATCACCAAGAGTCTAGGGCGCAATCAGGGTCTCCCATTCCGTGCAGAATTCTTATCACAGGGCGGGCAGAAATGCATGCCCTGCCTAAACCATTCCGGATATCCGAACGATTAGCAACGCTATCCGATCGGATAGCGTTGAACACCCCCGTGACCCAGCCTCGCGCGGGCGGACAAATTCCAACAATGGCATTAATTGTTTGTAAATAAAGCTGTTATACAGCATTTGCCGAAAGGAAGAAGCATTGCCGTAGGATTGGAATCCGGCATGCACAGAGCAAGTCGCGGATGCTCGGCCAAAGCGACGGGGGAAGCGCTTTCGATCAGTTCTAGCCGAGATCGCTAGTCAGAAGCTCGGGGGACCCCCTCATCGAGCTTCTGACTTTTTCCCTTTCCGGATTTGCCCGCCAACCAGCGCAGCGAGGCGAGTGGCCACCACAACTCCGGAATGAGAGTGGCCTTAAGGCCGTGAACTTAAGCGCCCCACAGGACTAGCTTGCCGCCGCCTCGCTCACAGCTTCGTGATCTGACGCAGAAACCGCAATCCCATCCCGATAGCTAACCGTCCTACCAGAAATCGCCGGCACTCTTTCCCCCGGCACCAGAATGCCAATCAAATTCAGTGGATCTGCCGCCGACAACGTCATCGCCTCTCCGCTCAACGGCACCCCCCGCATCCCGCGCACCGATTCCACCGCGACCGGCAGAGCAAACTGCTCGCCCAGAAACCCATCCACAAACCGCCCGCCGCGAATCTCTCCCCGATCTTCGAGCCGCCGAAATCCCATCAGCAACTCGCGCCAGGGCGGCAAGTTCGACTCCCGCGCCAGCAAGTCGCGTATGACAATTCCATATCGCCGCAGCAGCATCCAGCACGCCGCCTCGACCGCGCGCGGGCGCTCGGCGGCGGCATCCGCATGCAGCAGCGCCCATCGCCCCGAACTGTGCCGGGGACGCGCGCTGCGCCCGCTGCCTTGCCCTGCCCGCCGCTTGGGATCAATCAGCGCCCGCAGGTTGTCGAACCCGTCGGCAGTGACAAGGCCAGCAGCTACCAACTCCCAAAGCGCGGTTTCGATTTCTGCCTTGAGCTTGCTCGTGCTGCGCACAATATCGGCAAAGAACGAAGCTCCGCGCTGCTGCAAAAATTCAAGCACCACCCGTGCCCCTGGGCTCAACCCATGCCTCTGCCCTAACTCGGGTTGCCCCATCTCTATCCCTCCGCTTTTTGGAGGGATAGGGTGGGAATTTGGACGTAAGGCCATCCAATCTGCCTCTTCTCGCACAAAAAAAGTAATCGGCGCAACGCTGGTCGGAATCACCCGCCGTTGCCGCGGTACAGCCCCACCGTCAGCCGGCCCGCTCCCCACCCCTCCCGAATCCACCGTCGCCGGATGCGGCGACAACCTTCCCCACCCAACCGCACCCGTCATGCAGAGGTGATCCAACCATGCGGGATCATAATCCGCGACCCTCCGCCCCAAGACCTGCCGCTCCCAGGCATTCGCCGGAACCTCAAACCCCTGCAACTGCTGCAACACTTCCAGCGTCCCGCGCTCGCCCACCACCTGCGTTCCCGGAGCCGCATGCTGCCACCGCATCAACCAGCGCAGGAACGCGGCCGCAGTGACCGGCTCAATCTGCTTGCGAAGCATTCCCACCGTGAGCCGATGAATCCGCGCCAGCAACCGCCGCTCACACCACTCCGTCTCCAGCGCTTCTTTCTTGGACACAGCTTGTGGAGGAAATGCTTGTGTGGGGACGGCCGCCCCCGGCTGTCCGGTCGAGCGCAGCTCGACAGGGTTTCGCTGGCCGGCACCGGTGAAGCTCCCCCGCAGCACAGTCCCGCTCGCCTCCATCCGCAACAGCGCCTTCTCAACATCAGAAGCCGCCAGCCTCAGCATCTCCCCGAGTTCTGAAGCCGTAGCCGGCCCCAGATGCGACATCCACCCGGTGACCAGGGTCAGCAAAGCATCATCACGAGAAACCGACGCACTCTCCACGTCGGCCAAAGTCTGCTCGAACGCCGCTGCAGGAAACAGTGCCGCAAAACTCCGCGCCCGTTCCGCCGCGACCCAGAAGCGCCGCCCATCAGCTGAAGCCACTCCCGCTCGCCCCTCGCTCACCAGCCGATCGAAGTAAACCGACCATTGACCCTGGGCAAGGTTTATGTGGGGACAGCCGCCCCCGGCTGTCCGGCTCAGCGCAGCTGAGCCGCTCTCCTCAAGAGCGAATCCACTGCCCGCAAAACCGGGTCGAGCTTCGCTCAACTGGACAGCCGGGGGCGGCTGTCCCCACATAACACCCGCGCCCTCCGGCAGTGCCACCAACGTATGCAGCACGTCATGCAGTTCATCCGCGTCCCGCACATCGGGCCAAGCCTCTGCCCGCACCTGCTCGATCGCGCCCGGATCGAGCCCTCCCACTTCTTCCAACACCGATTCCGGCAGCACCCGCCGCATATTGACCGCGCGCGCCCGCCGCTCCTCCAGCGGCGCATCATCCAGATACGCATACGGATTCGCATTCAGAATCTCATGCGAAAACTGCGACGGCACCGGTGTATCCACCGCGATCACGCGAATCTCACCCGAAGCCATCCCCCGCAGCAGCGACTTCAATCCCTCCACATCCATCGCCTCGGTGAGCACGTCTTTCATTACTTCGCCCACCAACGGATGATCCGGAATCTTCCGCTCACCTTCAATGTTTTCAAAACACGCCGCCGCGTCGGGAAACACCGACGCCAGCAGATCGTCCGACCGCATGCGCTGAATCTGCGGGGGAACTTTCTTGCCATTCTGAAATCGCAGCAGAGCCAGCGCCCGGTTTGCATCCCAGCGCCAGCGCGTGCCAAAGATCGGAGAATCCAGCGCCGCCTGCTCCAGAATCGGCTGCACCGTCTCGGCCTGCAGGAAATGAAAAACATCACCCAGAGGAAAACTATGCTGCTCGGCCAGCGCAATGTTCAACCCGTTGTCAGTCGCCGCCGCCTGCAACTCAAAATTAAATCCCACGCAGAACCGCTTACGCAGAGACAATCCCCAGGCCTTGTTGATCCTCCCGCCAAAGGGCGCGTGGATCACCAACTGCATCCCTCCACCCTCATCGAAAAACCGTTCTGCAATGATGGTCTTTTGAGTCGGCACCGCGCCAAGGACAGCCCGCCCCTGCAGAATGTATTCAATCGCCTGCTCCGCGCCCGAATCATCCAGCCCGCATTCTTCTTTTAGAAAACCAACCACCTTAGCCACGTCCGGCTGCGTCGCCGAAAATCCGACCGGAGAAGTCCGCGGCAGCATCTCGCTGATCTGCTCCCGCAACTCACCTACATGCGCCGACAACTCCTGCGTCCGCGCCGGAGCTTCGCCCCGCCAGAACGGCACACTCGGGGGCGCTCCGTGCGCATCCTGCACCAGCATCCGCCCCGCATTGGTCTCGATACGGCGGATCATCCACGACGTATTTCCCAGCAGCATGATGTCGCCGCGATTGCTCTCCACCGCAAAGTCTTCGTCCACGGTGCCGACGACCACGCCATCCGGCTCGGCGACCACGGTGTACAACGAGTTGTCGGGAATCGCTCCGCCGCTAGTGATAGCCGCAAGTCGCGCCCCGCGCCGCGCCCGCAATTTCCCATTCACCCGATCGCGATGCACATATGCCCCATAGCGCCCGCGCTTCGCCGCAATCCCCTCGGACAGCATCTCCAGAATCGAATCAAACGTCTCGCGCTTCAGATTGCGATATGGATAAGCGCGTCGCGCCAACGCGAACATCTCGTCTTCGTCCCACTCCTCGGCTGCACACGCCGCCACAATCTGCTGCGCCAGCACATCCAGCGGAAATTCCGGAATCATCAGCCGGTCCAGATCCCCCTGCCTGAT
>Ga0209274_10000640_pt1 | contig 19726 bp, 16 predicted proteins | sample HubBroMetageREF1_FD_188343 | JGI IMG/M metagenome (GOLD analysis project Ga0209274, IMG submission 188343) | Reference soil microbial communities from the Hubbard Brook experimental Forest, New Hampshire, USA - Hubbard Brook CCASE Soil... | ecosystem: Environmental > Terrestrial > Soil >...
GGAACGTCAGCGCTTCGAGAAACTCCGAAACCGCGTATGCGCCACCCATCTGAGGTTCGCCGTCGTCATCTCCAAACCGTATGGACCTCGGCGCGGAAGGCTTGGCTTTGAGGACTTGTTGCAGTTCGCGGCGCTGGGATTGATGCGTGCCTGCGAGGGCTTCGATCCCGCACGCGGGACCGCGTTTTCCACATATTCGGCAAACTGGGTCCGGCGGTATGTCGGTCGCGGCATCGCAAACTACGCGCGGACCATCCGCGCGCCAGTGCATGTGCAAGTTGCCCGAGCCCGATGCAGCCGCGCCGCAGCCAAGGTTGTCGCGGCCACGGGACGCACGGCCAACATGGACGAGCTTGCGAGGCTCACGGGGCTAAGCCCTCGGACCATCGCTCGTTCGTTGGGCCAAGTTGGCGAGGTCTTGAGTCTCGACGCTCCTGCATCCAGTGAGCACTCCGAAGCAGTAATCGATCACGTGCCGAGCGACGGGCCGACGCCTCTGGAAGCCTTGCTTGCCAAGGAACGAGCCGAGTACGCCCGCGCAAGCCTGGATGCCCTGCCCGGCCGGAAACGCGAGGTCATCGCGCTGCGCACCGCCGAAGCTGAGATGACCCTGGAAGAGATCGGCGCGACCCTGGCGGTGGGGCGGACAGGGCGCTTTGGCATTTCGCGTGAGCGAGTTCGGCAGATCGAGCAGGACGCCCTTGGAATGCTCCGCCGGCGGGCCGAGGCGACCGCAAGCGATGAGCGCGGTCTTCGGCGCTTCGTTCGAAGGCGCTGACTCCATGATGGGCGGCGCGCCGGTGGCACGGCTTGGCCCACGGTCGCATCCTGACTTCGCTTGGTTACCGTGGGCCTCCTTCTTGCGGAGAACGTGTCCGATGCATCGCACTCGACGTTCCATCAGGATGATTGCCGTTGCAGGCGCAGCCATCGTTTCCTGCAGTGCCGTAGCGCCATCGGGCACGGCTGGCTACTGATCGCGCGGCCGATACTACCCACCAATCCGCTGAACACGCCCCACGCGAAGCGTTGACCACGCCCCTCAATTCTTGGTTAGTCCCACCACGGAGAGCCGTTTCGCAGCGTTTCCTGAGTCCGAATGAGTGAGGGGCCATGGACCGTCCTAATAAACACGTGGTGGTCGGGCGCCAAGTCGGGCGGAAACTCGATCATCCCGCTAAGCACCTCGGCGAATGAGTTGCAGGTGTACAGCGTCGTCATGACGAGGTACGCGAGCGCCGGACGTAGCGACACCAAGTTCTCGTTGTACGCGTGTTCACCCTTCGAGATTCCGAGCGCAACGAAGTGCTTTGCGTTTTTCTCGAGCGCAAAACCGTGTTCCGTCGTGAACACGAACGGCGGTTCCTTGCCCCGATGCACGATGTCGTCACGCAGATCGCGGAGCGTCTGGAGGAACATCCCCGCCTGCGCGTACGTGGCGCTGAGCGGGAGCGGGACGTTCCGTTTCTCGCCAATGTCCTCGACGGAGAGCAGCTGACCGTCCGCGATCACCATGTCGGCGAACGACTTGCGAAGGGAGCCCTTGCGACTCTGTTCGGCAGCATCGACGAGGCGCACATGCTCCCAGACGGCTCGAATGAATGCCTGCAACTCGTCCAGCGTGCTCCTGCAAACGGTCACGACGTGCTCGACCTCCCCAGCGATGAACCGTCGAAGGCCGAAAACCCCTCCCGAAACCTCCTCGCGCTTCGTCCATAGGAAGTCGATCTTGGCGAGGGAGGCGGCAAGTTGGTGGACGTCGTTCTCGATCGCACCGACCCAGTGGCACACATCCGGCCAGCTCGCGCGCTTCCAAACGAACTCAACGAACGGGAAGTGGACGTCGTCCGGTCGAGCGGGAGATCTTGAGAAGTAGCTGCCCTCCGCGTAGTCGCTAACGTTCATGACCGCCAACCCGCCGTCCGCAGCCGGGACCCAGAGGTGCCAAGCACGGCCGTCCCAAAGTGGCGCGAGTCCGACGACTCGGGTGCCGACCACCTCGGCCCGGAGGTAGGGGATCTTTTCGAACTCTTTCGGATCGACGTGCATACGGTCTCACGGGAACCACCGCATCAGCCGTGGCTCGCGGCGCAAGATTGCAGCCGATCGCGACTGGCGTGGCGTCCACATTGTATAGCCCGTCGGCGCAATCATTGGGAACGATCCCCGCACAACCGCCTTCGATCCGGTGGCCGGATGCGATCCTCCAGATCGGTCTCGCTCGTCGCTCAAGAAGGCTTGCGGTGGTCGCCGGATTTGCGGCCCGAGCCGCGCCCCATGTGCGGGGCCGCCTCGGCGCGGCCTCTATTCGCACAGACGCAAGTCCCGGCCAGGTACGCGCCATTCGTCGGGCAGAGCGTCCCACACTCTCCGCAGTCTTGGCCTCGGGCCATCGCGAGCGTCACCCCATTCCCCGAGCCGCGAACGGGCAAATCTAGCGCGGCCTCGAGCAGAGGTTGCGGCCGGGCGGTGACAACACGCCACACTCGCGCAACCGCGCCTCACCACGGACGAGAGACGTCTGCTGACTTTCGTGCCCGTCCAGGTTGGTGCGACTATTGCTGGAGGTTGTTGCAGAGATGGTGACTCGTCTCGCCGTGTCCAGCGCAGAGTCTGTTCTGGCGCTTATAGCGGCCAAGTCCGGCAAATCGTACCGCGATCAGGGCTCGCGACCTCGTGGGCCACCCAATACCGGGACGCGCCGAAGACCCACTGCCCTCGTCGTGGACGACGACGAAAACGCTCGCGAGCTCTACGCGTGGTGCATGCGAGCCGCCGGTTGGCTCGTCGAAGCGATCCCGAACCGCGAGGGTGCCGTCTTCGTTGCCGCCGTGTTGGCGCCGGACGTGATCGTCATAGACCTTCGGCCTCCTGTCATTGCTGGACTCGAAGCGGTCCGCAGTCTGAAGGGGGACGAGGAGACGAGGGACGTCCCCGTAGTGGCCATCTCCGGGAGCGTCGGCGAGATCGAAGCGAGAGCGGCCGGCTGCGATGAGTTTGTCGCCAAACCATTCGAGCCGGAGGCGCTCCGCGAACTGTTGGAAGCCATGGTTGTGGGCCGAAGTGGTTCGCTCGCCGACCTTCGGTCCAAGTAGTCACGGTCATCCGGTCTTCGGCGACCGCCCTGGCTGGCTCCTGCGCATCCCCCGGGTCGCTGAGTCTCCTCGGCCGACATGGTTCAGCGGCGGGCACCGAGCGCCGGCGAACGGCGGGGCGGGAAGGCGGGCGCAAGGCCGACGGCTCGGGGTCAAGGAGGGCCGAAGTACTTGAGAGGTACGGGGAGAGTTTGGCGTATGCACACGAGGAGCGCGTTCCACCTGGGCCGCCTCCACCTTCGTCCAACGCCAGCGACGATGAGAGAGTGAACGACCTTTTGACGCGCTTGCTCGCCTTTGCGGAGGCCAGCGATCGACGGGGGTGGCCTCCGCCGAGACCGTGACCGCCATTGAGAGATGGAAGCGGGAGCCGGTCCCTTTCTCGCGGAAGCACCGCATCCGCGAGCGCAGCAAGTCTCCGGGGGGCGCTAGCCCGGGTATTTCCCCACGACGTAGTCCGTCAATTGCTCGACGGCGTGCTCACGCTCGCGCATGGTCCACCATACGAGGTCGCCCATCGAAACGACTCCGTTGACCCGACTGCCGCGGAGCACCGGCAGATGCGACACGCACTCGACGGTCATCACCTCCATGGCCTCCCTTGGTGACACGTCCCCACACGTGCACACGACACGGGTAGTCATGACGTCTCCGACGTGCACGTGGGCGGGGTCACGCTTCTCCAGGATCACGCGCTTCATCAAGTCGCGCTCCGAGAACATCCCCGCGATGCTTTCGTCGCTCATGACAAGCAGCGCGCCGATGTGCGCATTGCACATCTTGGCTACCGCCTCCAGCACGTCGATGTCGGGTCGGACACTGTAGACCGTGTGCCCTTCTCTTGCAGGATGTTTTCCAATGTGTCCATGGCGCTTCCTCCTGTCTCGTGAACGAACAGCAAGCCCTGATCCACCCCGCTTGCCAGCAGATCCTCAACGTGCAGCAAGGCAATTACGCCACATCGCTAGGCATCCAACGACTGGTACTCGAGCCCTCGGCAGTGGCGCGTCCCGTGCAGTTGACGAAGGTTACTTCAACCCCGTCATCGCAACGAGGCCTCCACGATGCCCACAGAGTTCTTTCCACGACCCGCCTTGAGCGTTCTCGTCGCGGACGACGACGAAGACGCGCGCATCCTCATCGCCGAAACCCTGCGGCGCGACGGGCACCACGTCGGCGAAGCTCGCGATGGGGTCGACCTGCTTGAGCGCTTGAGGGAGACTCTCAATGACCCGAGCCGCCGCGCGATCGTCGTCGTGACGGATGTCCTCATGCCGAACCTCTCCGGTCTTGGCGTGCTCGCGGCGCTCAGGCGTTCCCGGTGGCAAGTTCCGGTAATTCTTATGACGGCGCTCGAGGACGAGTCCGTGCTCACGGTAGCAAAGAGGTTTGGTGCGGTGACGGTCTTCAGGAAGCCGATAGACGTCGACGATCTTCGCACGGCTGTGTTGAATGCCCAGCTCGCGTTCGAGGCAGGTTCCGGGAGCGGGAGTCCATCGGGGTCGCCCAGCTGACGGCTCTCGACTGAGGCGAATTTGCACAATCTCGCAAACTCGCCCCGCTGGGCCATCGACAACCCCCGCAACCGTCAGCTCGTCTCCGTGTATGCCCCCGCCCATTCGATAGCCCGGTCCAGCGACGACGCGCGATCGGCCGGTGCCAGTCATCCGTGGGATGGCTCACTCCTGGTCTCCATTAGGCGCCTGACCAGGGCGACGACGTCCTCGAGAATGACGGGCTTTACGAGCATTCGGTCCGCTCCAAGCGCCCGAAATTGTCTCCACTCGTGGGAGCCACCGCATGCCGTCAGCACGATGATGGGTAACGGCGACGACCCGCTGCGCATGCGAAAGAGCCGTGTCAGCTGCAAACCGTCCAGCCCCGGCATGTGAAAATCAAGGATGGCGATCGACGGCCGTCTGCGGTCGAATGCTTCAAGCGCAGCGTGTCCGTTGGCGACGCACTCGACATCGGCACCTCGGAAGGCTGCTCGCAGCGTGGCATCTAGCGCATCCCGAAAATCGTCGCTGTCCTCCGCCACGAGAATCCGGGTCGGCTCCGCGCCCTGGCCGCAAGCGCTAATGACGTCCCGTCGAAAGGCCTCTGCGCTCGCGGTGCGCTCGAGAGGGTTCTTGGTCATGGCGCGCTGCACGGCTCGGTCCAGCTCGTCGGGCAAGTCGCTCCGAAGGTCCCGCAGGGAGGGCACTGGATCGTGGACATGTCGCAGAATGAGCTCGCGGCCACTGTCGCATCGAAATGGTTGTCGACCCGCAAACATTTCGTAAGCCACGCATCCCAGAGAGTAGACGTCGGCTCGAGCGAGGAGCTCCGGCGTCGCGGTCATGCCCAGACCGACCTCTGGAGCCATGTATGCAGGCGTGCCCACGGCCTCGAGGGGATCGCACGCTTCGCCGCTCGAGAGAAAGGCCAACCCCAGATCGGCAACGCGCGGACGTAGGTCCGACTGGACGATGATGTTGCTCGGCTTTAGGTCACGGTGCACTGTATCTGCAGCATGTATCGCCGAAACAGCGTCGCATATGCCATCGAGGAGTTGCACGCAAAGCTCCACTGACGCGCGGCTGCCTTGTCGCTTCAGCCACGAGTCGAGGGTGACGCCATCCACGAATTCCATGACGAAGTATGGGCAACCGAAGTGCTCACCGAACGCGTGGATCTGAACCACATTCGGGTGGCTCACCCGTGCCATAGCCCTGGCCTCGACGACGAATCGGGCCCGGAATGCCTCGCCGGCCGGTTGATCACGCACGAACTTGATGGCCACGCTGCGATCGAGAGCTTCATCGTGGGCGAGGACGACCGTTCCCATCCCGCCGACGCCGAGAAGATGCCTCACGCGATAGTTCGCTCCAACGAGCGTTCCGGGCTGAAGGCCGCCTCCCAAGCCAGGGAGACTCGTGGCCGAACGTAGCGTCGCCCCGCAGGTCACGCGATTGACGGAGGGCTCCTGAACGAGTGACAACATTCGCGTCCTCGCCGCGACTAAGACATTCGAACGTCGCGTCGAAATTGAGCGACGGAACTATATGTTGGCGGTCGCCCAGCGGAGCCCGGCCGTGCGCTGTCATGAGTCATCTTTGTTCTCCTGTGGCCCGATGGTCGTGGCCGACTGGCCTAGCGGGATCGATTTTCGAACGACGATTCACGGGTCCCTGTGGACGCGGTCCGGACTTCTACTTTGGGGTCGACCGGATCAACGCCCGGCTCCGCCGAGGGCACGTCCGCCGCGCCGCTTGGCGCCGCGATTACCAAATGCGGCGCATCGTCGTGATGGGCGGCGTCGTTGCGATGGACGTATGCGTGAAGGCCTAAGAATCCACCCGCGCCTAGACCCAGCAACACGAACAGGGAAGAGAAGACGATCGCCCCTGACGCCGGGACTCCGGGCAGGCGGTAATTGCGATCAACGAGGAGCTCCGATGGATCTCGCTCCGAGGCGGGCGAGCGGGCTGAGCCGAGCATGGTCATGACTCTCGTATCCGCAAGAGTCGGACCAGCGTGAAAGACCGCGCGGAGCAACTGTGCCGCATTGGCATGCGGACTGCTTTTGCCTATCCCTATGCGTAGCAACATCGTTGAAAGCGAAAGTTCGTTTTTCCGCCGTCACCGCATCCGGGGCACGCTTACGCGTGTCGAAGTTGTCGGCCGCATCGCCAGAGTCGTCGACTATCTCTTCGGCATCCTCTACGCGTTGCTCGCAGTGCGCTTCGTGCTCGAAGTTCTACGCGCCCGGAGAGACGTGGGGTTCGTGGAATTCATTCGCAGCTTGACGAACTTCTTCTACGCACCCTTCAACGGGATCGTGCCCACCGATACGGTGGATGGCGTGCGGGTCGTGTGGCCGTTGGTCATCGCGGTCGTTGCGTACGGCCTCTTGCATGCGCTCGTCCGCGGTCTTCTGCGTTTACTTGCGCGCGGCTAGGCCCGCTCACTCGTCGTCGCATACTCCGGCGCGCCTTCGTCCCCTCGACGCTCCTCGGAAATCTGGACAGCGATAGCCGCCGCCTGCACGGCAGGAACACCTTGCGTCCGACGCTCGTACTCGGCCTCCGCACGGTCGTCCCGCTCGCGCAGCTTCGTGTCGTCGAGTTGCTCTCCGGGAAGCTCGATCCGGAGCTCTTCCACGAGCATTCTCACGGCTGCGGCGACTGGAAGGGCGAGGAGCGCGCCAACGATACCGAGGAGGGCTCCGCCCGCGAGCAAGGCAAGAAGCACCATGGATGAAGGAAGACGGAGGGCGCGGCCGTAAACGCGAGGAACGAGGAAACGGCTCTCGAGCTCCTCGTACGCGAGCATGGCGACGAGAACGATGACCGCGATACCAGGTCCTCGAGAAAGTGCGGCAAGCGTGGCAGGGCCGACGGATAAGAATGTTCCAATGTAGGGAAGGACGTCCGCCATGCCGGCGAAGACCGCGAGCGCAATCGCGTTCGGAATGCGACACGCCGTCAACAGCGCGAAAACAAAGACTGCCATGAGGCCGGACGTGATGATCTGACCGCGGATGTAGCCGCCCACGATCGTTTCGAGATTCAAGAGAACGCGTGAAAGGCGTATGTGATGTGAACGGGGAACGACCGCGAATAGACCCCCGCGCAGTCTGTCCCGATCGATCATCGTGTAAAGTGCCAGAAACACCCCGCTCACGACGTAAGCGACGATTTCGAAGGCTCGGCCAGAATACGCCATTGCGGCGCCCGTGGCGTCCTTCGAAAGCGGCTGGTAATGGGCAGTGCGGAGAGACTCCGCGAGCGGGGCGCCCAAGGGCGACCGTGACAGCAGGCTCGCAACGCGTTCGCGAATCATCGGTTCTTGCTTCGCAAGGCGAGTCGTTTGTTCGACGAGCGAAGGGATGGTGAGCCCCATCAGCAGGACCATGCACGAAACCAGAGACACGAAGACCAACGCGATGGCCCAGCCCCTCGTCATGCGGTGGCTCTCGAGCCATTCCACGGCTGGGCCCAGCGTCCCCACGATGAAGAGCGCGAGGACCGCCACCAACACTACGACGAGCAGATGATAGAGGACCCACAGGCCGACACCGATCGCCACGGCGGCGAGCATGGTCTTCAGCGAGATCGCGATCGGAAACCCTCGGCCCATATCACTGTGCGCGCTCACTTGTTTGGCTCCGGTCGTCATCACTCGCGCTCATCTGTCCGCACGGACAGTGAGTGTGCGGTCCGGCCGCTCATCGGTTCTCGTCGCCGTGCCAGATTGCGAAACTCGAGCCGCAGCGCATCAAGCTGGGCATCATCGAGATCGTCGACGGCGAGCATCTCGTTTCGCGCGGCATCGACTGCGCGAATGAGCTCATCGAGCTTGAGGCTCACGGATTCGGTCTCGCGATTTTGCGTGTTTTGTACGAGAAAGATCATCAAGAAGGTGATGATCGTCGTCCCCGTGTTCACCACGAGCTGCCAAGTATCCGAGAAGTGAAACACGGGGCCGAGCGAGCCCCATATGAGGATGACCGCGAGCGCAATGAAAAACGCAGTGGAGCTACCGACCGCGCGCGACGTCGAATGAGCGACGCTCCGAAACACGTTCAAGTTTTGCGACATATTGCCTCATGAGACGAGTATGGAGGAGCGCGGTCCAGACAATCATCGTGGCGAGCTCCTCAGACTGGAAAGAGCAAGCGTTGTGCCGCTGGCGAGAAGAAAGCGCGGCAGGTCGCAGCGGTACGGTTCGTGCTCTACCTCTCGCCTCGGATGCGCGCCCGGCGCATTCGAAATTCAATCAGCCGGGATGAGGATGACATCATGCTTTTTACAATCGCCGTTGTGCTGCTCGTGCTGTGGGTCATGGGCTTTGTCGCGTTTCATGTCACGACCGGGTTCGTCCACCTGCTTCTCCTCGCGGCAGTGGTCGCAGTCGTCGTTCAACTCGTTGCCGGGCGCCGTGCCGTCTAAGGCGTCACGTCTCACCGGCGACGGACCAGAAGGCGGTCATGAAGATCTTTTCATGTTCGACATGCGGCCAATTGGTGTTCTTCGAAAATGTCCGGTGCACGCGCTGCGGCTGCCCTCGGTTATCTTCCCAATCACGGGGCGATTGGCGCGCTCACCGAAGTCGATGGTTTTCTTACGTCGAATCTGGCGAGCGCAAAGGGTGAGAAGTACCGCCTGTGTCAGAACTCGATCGACCACGGTGTATGCAACTGGGCCGTGCCCATCGCCGACGACAACCCGTATTGTCGGGGCTGCCGGCTAAATGACGTCATCCCCAACCTCTCGCACCCTGGAGCGCTCCTCGCGTGGGCTCGAATGGAGCACGCGAAGAAGCGTCTTCTCCACACACTCTTCCAGCTCGGCTTGCCCGTCCAGTCACGACGCGAGAAGAAAGGAGGACTCGTATTTTCATTCAAGGAGAGCGACGTGCCGGCGTCGCCCGTTCTCACGGGTCACGACGACGGGCGCATCACGCTGAACATCGCAGAAGCGGATAATCCGGGGCGAGAAAAGCTCCGCGAGCAGCTCGGCGAGACGTACCGCACCTTGCTAGGTCACTTTCGTCATGAGATCGGCCACTACTACTGGGACGTTCTCGTGCGGGACACGGACGAGCTGAAGACGTTCCGTGGGCTCTTCGGGGACCCCGACGAGAGCTACGAGGCCGAGCTAAAGCGGCACTACGAGGTAGGCCCCCCGCCCGATTGGCAAGCGTCGTACGTCAGCGCCTACGCGACCATGCACCCGTGGGAGGACTGGGCGGAAACGTGGGCGCACTATCTTCACATTGTCGACACGCTCGGCACGGCGCGCAGTTACGGGCTAGCGATCCGCCCCGAGCAAGGGGATGACTCGAAAGTGCCGCCTGGGCTTGGGATGACGGCGAAGCGTCTCGACTTCGACGACTTCGACGACCTGATCGGCGGTTGGCTCCCGCTGACGTTCGCGCTCAATAGTCTCAATCGGGCGATGGGGCTTCCCGACCTCTATCCGTTTATTCTTTCGGAGCCGGCCATCAAAAAGCTGCGCTTCGTGCACGAGGTCATCGAGCGAGCGGTTACATAGAGAAGGCTCGACCGCGCCGAGCTTGGGTCGGCCCCCCCCGAGCCGTGCAGAAACGCCACATGTGGGGCATTGCTGCGTGCCGGCCCGTACGCGGCGCAGCGCAACCTCTTGAAATCACCAGGAATGCGACACTAGCGGCAAAATTCCCCACCCGGCACGACTCCTGCTGCAACAGGTTGCCTCGCAGAAGCGCGACGGGAACCACCATGTCTAACAGTCTTGACTCCCCCGAGGGTTCGACGTCCGACGCCTTGGAAGCAGCGACCGCCCTTGCACTGCTCAATAACGATGGGGCGACGAACGGACATCATCAGGAGGCCTTCGCACGCGACCTTCTGGTCGCTATGCGGCGCTTCAAGGATGGTGATTTCGGGGCTCGCATGGACGCCGACTTCACGGGCATCGAAGGGAAGATAGCCGACGTTTTCAACGAGATCCTGGGCGTGAGCGCGCGTCGTGCCGCGGAGATCGCGCGCGTGTCTCGCGTCGTCGGTAAGGAGGGGAAGCTCAAGCAGCGAATGAGCGTGCCCGGGGCGGTCGGTGGCTGGGCCGACGAAGTCGTGTACCTCAACACGCTCATCGACGACCTGGTCTGGCCGACCACTGAAGTTACCCGTGCGATCGGCGCTGTTGCGAAGGGCGACCTCACCCAAGCGATGGCGCTAGAGGTCGACGGGCGTCCACTCGAAGGCGAGTTTCTCCGCTCGTCTCAGCTGGTCAACAAGATGATCGATCAACTGTCGGTCTTCACCTCCGAAGTGACTCGCGTGGCCCGCGAGGTAGGCACCGAGGGGAAGCTCGGCGGCCAAGCGCAGGTCAAGGGGGTCTCGGGCGTCTGGAAAGACCTGACGGAGTCGGTCAACCAGATGGCGGGCAACCTCACGGCGCAGGTGCGAAACATCGCAGAGGTCACGATCGCGGTCGCGAGCGGTGACTTGTCCAAAAAGATCACCGTCGATGTCCGTGGCGAGATCCTGCAACTGAAGGAAGCCATCAACACGATGGTCGAGCAGCTTCGCTCATTCGCGTCCGAAGTGACGCGCGTCGCGCGTGAGGTCGGCACCGAAGGCAAGCTCGGTGGTCAGGCCGTCGTTCCGGGTGTTGCGGGGACGTGGAAGGACCTGACGGACAACGTCAACTCGATGGCGTCGAATCTCACCGGCCAGGTGCGCAACATCGCAGAAGTGACTACGGCAGTCGCTCGCGGCGACTTGTCGCGGAAGATCACGGTCGACGTCAAAGGGGAGATCCTCCAGCTCAAGGACACCATCAATACGATGGTCGACCAGCTCAATGGATTCGCGTCCGAGGTGAGCCGCGTCGCTCGCGAAGTCGGTACGGAGGGGAAGCTCGGTGGGCAGGCGCAGGTACCGGGTGTGGCGGGCACATGGAAGGACCTGACCGACAACGTCAACTCGATGGCGTCGAACCTCACGGGGCAGGTTCGGAACATCGCAGAGGTAACCACGGCGGTTGCGAGGGGAGACCTCTCCAGAAAGATCACGGTCGACGTCAAAGGGGAGATCCTCCAGCTCAAGGACACCATCAACACGATGGTGGATCAGCTCAACGGATTCGCGTCCGAAGTAAGCCGCGTTGCGCGCGAGGTCGGCACCGAGGGGAAGCTTGGCGGCCAGGCCGTGGTCCCCGGAGTCGCGGGGACGTGGAAGGACTTGACCGACAACGTGAACTCGATGGCCTCGAATCTCACAGGCCAAGTTCGCAACATCGCAGAGGTCACGACGGCCGTAGCAAAGGGCGATCTCTCGCGCAAGATCACGGTCGACGTCAAGGGAGAGATTCTCGAGCTCAAGAACACCATCAACACTATGGTCGATCAGCTCAATGGTTTCGCTTCAGAAGTGTCTCGCGTTGCGCGCGAGGTTGGCACGGAAGGTAAGCTTGGCGGCCAAGCGCAGGTGCCTGGGGTCGCAGGCACCTGGAAGGATCTAACCGACAACGTCAACGCGATGGCCTCGAACCTCACGGGCCAGGTCCGCAACATCGCCGACGTCGCGACGGCGATCGCGAACGGCGATCTCTCGCGCAAGATCACCGTTGACGTGAAGGGCGAGATCCTCGAGCTGAAAAACACCATCAATCGCATGGTCGATCAGTTAAACGCCTTTGCGTCCGAGGTAACGCGCGTTGCGAAGGAGGTCGGCACCGAAGGCAAGCTCGGGGGTCAGGCGGAGGTAGAGGGCGTCGCGGGCGTCTGGAAGAACCTGACGGAGAACGTCAACTCGATGGCGTCGAATCTGACGGATCAGGTTCGAAATATCGCCGAGGTCGCAACGGCCGTCGCTCGCGGCGACTTGTCCCGCAAGATCACGGTCGACGTGAAAGGGGAGATCCTCGCTCTCAAGAACACCATCAACACGATGGTGGATCAGCTGAACGCGTTCGCGTCGGAGGTTTCACGGGTCGCGCGCGAAGTGGGAACCGAAGGGAAGCTTGGTGGCCAGGCGCAGGTCGGTGGAGTCGCGGGTACGTGGAAGGACCTAACCGACAACGTGAACTCGATGGCGTCGAACCTGACCGACCAGGTGCGCAATATCGCCGAAGTCACCACCGCCGTAGCCGGTGGCGATCTCTCTCGCAAGATTACCGTCGACGTCAAGGGTGAGATTCTAGAGCTGAAAAACACCATCAACACGATGGTGGATCAGTTGAATGGCTTCGCCTCGGAAGTGTCTCGCGTCGCGCGCGAAGTAGGCACCGAGGGCAAGCTGGGAGGTCAGGCGCAGGTGCCCGGGGTGGCCGGCACCTGGAAGGACCTGACCGACAACGTGAACTCGATGGCGTCGAACCTGACCAACCAGGTGCGCAACATCGCCGACGTAACTATCGCGGTCGCAAAGGGCGACCTCTCCAGGAAGATCACCGTCGATGTCCGCGGCGAGATCCTTCAACTGAAGGACACCATCAATACGATGGTCGACCAGCTGCGTTCGTTCGCCTCGGAGGTCACTCGCGTAGCGCGCGAAGTCGGTACCGAGGGGCGTCTCGGCGTTCAGGCCGTCGTTCCGGGGGTCGCAGGCACGTGGAAGGATCTCACTGACTCCGTGAACGCGATGGGGACGAACCTTACTGCCCAGGTTCGAAACATCGCGGAGGTGACGACCGCTGTCGCAAAGGGTGACCTGTCGAGGAAGATCACGGTCGACGTGCGGGGCGAGATCCTGCAGCTGAAGGACACCATCAACACGATGGTGGATCAGCTCCGTTCCTTCGCGTCCGAGGTTACGCGCGTTGCGCGCGAGGTCGGCACAGAAGGCAAGCTCGGAGGCCAGGCCGACGTTCCCGGCGTCGCAGGCACATGGAAGGACCTCACCGATTCAGTGAATTTCATGGCCGCGAACCTGACGAATCAGGTGCGCGGCATCGTCAGAGTAGTAACCGCCGTGGCCAACGGCAACCTTCGCCAGAAGCTGACGGTCGAGGCGAAGGGGGAGGTGGCAGCCCTCGCGGAGACCATCAACAACATGACGGACACGCTCGCGACTTTTGCGGAGCAAGTCACGAACGTCGCCCGCGAGGTTGGCGTCGAGGGACGCCTCGGCGGCCAGGCGAATGTCCCCGGGGCTGCCGGCACGTGGAAAGACCTCACAGGTAACGTGAACCTTTTGGCGGCCAACCTGACGAATCAGGTGCGAGCCATCGCCGACGTTGCGACTGCCGTGACGAAGGGCGACCTGACGCGGTCCATCCAGGTCGAAGCGCGTGGGGAGGTCGCCGAGCTCAAAGACAACATCAATACGATGATCGATAACCTTCGTGGCACGACCGACCGCAATCAGGAGCAGGATTGGCTCAAGACGAACCTCGCCAAGTTCACGCGCATGCTTCAAGGGCAACGAGACCTCGTCACGGTCGGGCGGATGCTTCTCTCCGAGCTTGCGCCTCTTGTGGATGCGCAGCACGGGACGATCTACCAGATGGAGCGAAGCGACCCGAGCGAGGCCTTCGACCCGCTGGACGCAAAGGCGGTTCGCCTTCTAGCCGGTTACGCGCAGCGGGAAGATCAACCCGTGCGGATTGCGCTCGGCGTCGGTCTCGTCGGACAGGCCGCAGCGGAGAAGCAGCGGATTCTGCTCAACGATGTCCCGCCTGATTACACGACGATCCAATCGAGCCTCGGCTCCGCGGCACCGACGAGTGTCATCGTTCTTCCCGTGCTGTTCGAAGGCGAGACGATGGCCGTCATCGAGCTGGCTGCTCTGCGGCCGTTCACGAGCACTCACCTTCAATTTCTCGACCAGCTCACGCAATCGATCGGGGTCGTTCTCAACACCATCGAAGCGACGATGCGCACGGAGAATCTCCTGCAGCAGTCGCAGCAGCTGACGACCGAGCTGCAGACGCGACAGATCGAATTGCAGCAGACGAATCAGGAGCTCGCCTCGAAGGCAAAGCAGCTTGCCGAGCAGAACGAGGAGGTGGAGCGCAAGAACAAGGAAGTCGAACAGGCGCGCCGCGCTCTCGAAGAAAAGGCAGCTGAGCTGGCTCTCACGTCCAAATACAAGTCGGAGTTTCTGGCGAACATGTCGCACGAGCTCCGCACGCCGCTGAACTCGATCCTGATTTTGGGACAGCAGTTGGCCGAGAACGTGGCCGGCAACCTGAGCGCGAAGCAGATCGATTTCGCCAAGAACATTCATTCGGCCGGCACCGATCTCTTGACGCTAATTAACGACATTCTCGATCTTTCCAAGATCGAGTCCGGGACGGTGACGGTAGAGCCGGAGGAGATAACCTTCTTCAACCTGCGCGACACAGTCCACCGGACGTTCCATCATGTGGCGGAGACCAAGGGACTTGGCTTCAACCTGGACATCAACCTGGCGCTCCCCCGCTCCTTCGTGAGCGACCCCAAACGCCTGCAGCAGATCCTGAAAAACCTGTTGTCGAACGCATTCAAGTTCACCGCACAGGGCTCCGTAGCTATGTCGATTCGGCAGGTGACGAGCGGCTGGAATCCGGATCACCCCGTGCTCGGCAACGCTTCTTCGGTGATCGCGTTCATCGTTACCGACACGGGCATCGGGATCGCTCCAGAGAAGCAAAAGCTCATCTTCGAGGCCTTCCAGCAGGCGGACGCCGGCACGAGCCGGAAGTACGGAGGCACTGGCCTCGGGCTGGCTATCAGCCGGGAGCTGGCAAGCTTGCTCGGGGGCGAGATCCGCCTGCGCAGCCAGCCCGGAACTGGCAGCACGTTTACCTTGTACTTGCCATTGGCGTACACTGGGCCGACGCAGCGGCAACTCGCGGCGTCCGGCTCGGAGGCTCATGCCCCTCGCGCGATGCCGGTCTTGTCGATCGCCAAGGCCGAGGAGATCGTCGCGGACGATCGCGGGGAAATTCACGAGGGCGACACTGTCCTGCTCATCATCGAGGACGACCCGCACTATGCGCGCATTCTCCTCGGGATAGCGCGTGCCAAGGGCTTCAAGGCCGTCGTTGCCAATCGCGGGCAGCAGGCGCTTTCTCTCGCGCGCGAATATCTGCCGACCGCGATCTGTCTCGATGTCTTCTTGCCCGACATGCTCGGTTGGACGGTTCTGAACAACCTGAAGCTCGATCCACAGACCCGGCATATTCCGGTCCAGATGCTGTCCGTGGAAGAAGAGCGGCAGCACGGCTTGGCGCACGGGGCCTTCGCGTATCTGGTCAAGCCCGCGACCACCGGCGAGCTCGAGAGCGCCTTCGACAAGCTGAAAACGTACATCGAACCGCATACGAAACGCCTTCTCGTCATCGAAGACAACGGCGGCGAGCGCGACAGCATCGTGGAGCTCCTGAGCCACGACGACATCGAGATCGTTGCCGTCGGGACGGGCCGTGAGGCGCTTGGGGCACTCCGGGAGCGCCGCTACGATTGCTGCGTCGTGGATCTCCGCCTGCCCGACATGAGTGGCTTCGAGCTACTCGACAAACTGCGAGCCGAACCCGAGCTCGAAGAGATTCCAATCGTTGTCTTTACGGGAAAGGAGCTTTCGCAGGCCGAAGAGGCACAGCTCAGGGCGGTTGCGAAGAGCGTCGTCCTAAAGGATGTCCAATCGCCCGAGCGATTGCTCGACGAGACGGCTTTGTTTCTTCATCGCGTTGTCTCGGACCTGCCTGAAGGCAAGAGGAACATGATTGAGCGCCTCCACGGGTCCGCCGAAGTGCTACGCGGACGACGGGTGCTCGTCGTCGACGACGACGCGCGCAATATCTTCGCGTTGACGACGATCCTCGAGAATCAGGGGATGGATGTGGTGAGCGCCACGAACGGCCGGCAAGCGATCGAGATCATTCAAGCCACACCGGATCTCAGCGTCGTCTTGATGGACATCATGATGCCCGCGATGGATGGCTACGAGACCATGCACGAGATACGCAACGACTCGCGGTTCCGCACCCTGCCCATACTCGCCCTCACGGCGAAGGCGATGAAAGGGGACCGGGAGAAGTGCCTGCAGGCGGGCGCATCGGACTACATCGCCAAGCCGGTCAACACCGATCAACTTCTCTCACTGCTCCGCGTATGGTTGTACCGGTAGGGCGCGTGATGCCGGACACGATCAAGATCCTGCTTGTCGACGACGAACCCCGAAACCTCGATGCGCTCGAGGCGATTCTCGACGATCCAGCATACGAGTTGCTTCGTGCGACCGACGCCGATAGGGCGCTCCGATTGCTACTCGAGAACGACGTCGCAGCCATCGTGCTCGACATCAAAATGCCTGGCGTCAGCGGTTTCGAGCTGGCCGAGCTGATCAAGGGGACGAAGAAGTTTCGCCAAATCCCGATTGTGTTTTTGACGGCGTATCTCGTCGATGACAAGGACGTGCTCACGGGCTACGGCGCCGGCGCGGTCGATTATCTGACGAAGCCGGTGAATCCGCTGATCCTGCGGCACAAGGTGGCCGTCTTCGCCGATCTCTTCCGGAAGACCCGCGCTCTCGCGGAGCTCAACGAGCACCTCGAGACGCGCGTGGTAGAGCGCACGGCCGAGTTGGAGCAATCCGAGAGTGCGCTTCGAGCAGCGAACAAGCAAAAGGACCTGTTTCTCGCCACACTCGCCCATGAGCTTCGCAACCCACTCGCCCCCCTGCGTACGGGCCTGGACGTGCTACTGCACCAGTCGGACCAGCCGCCGATCGTGACGCGCACGGTCGCAGCGATGAATCGCCAGCTTGAGCTCATGGTTCGTCTTGTCGACGACCTCCTGGACGTTTCACGTATAAGTCGGGGGACACTCGAGATGCGCAGGGACCATGTCGAGCTTCCCTCGGTCATCGAGCGTGCGATCGAAACGGCCCTCCCTTTCTTCGATCGTCGGGAGCAATCGATCAAAGTCGAAGCACCCCAATCGCTGCCGGTGATCGTCGATGCGACGCGAATCGCGCAAATCGTCGGAAACTTGCTCAACAACGCCTCCAAGCACTCGCCGACCGGCGCCCAAATTCGAATCGAGCTCACGCGCGAAATGGACAGAGCCATCGTTCGTGTCATTGACGAGGGCACTGGCATACCCCCGCATCAACTCGACCGCGTGTTCGACATGTTCACGAAGATTGAGCGGTCGTCGTCAGGCACGAACGATGGGCTTGGGATCGGGCTTGCGTTGTCGCGACAGCTTGCGGAGCTTCACGGTGCTTCGCTCGGAGCGGCGAGCGAGGGGGAGGGAAAGGGAGCGACCTTTACCCTCTCGCTGCCGATCGGTCGCAGCGAAGGCTGCGCCGAGGCACGCTTCGAAGAGTCGCCGAGGCCCGCTCCGCGCGGCAGACTGAGTATCGTCGTGGTGGAGGACAACGAGGACTCGGCGGACATGATGTCCGTTTGGCTCGAGCATCTCGGCCACGAAGTACGTGTTGCCCGCACCGGCCCGGCCGGAATCGCGCTCGTTCTCGAGGCACGCCCCCAAGTCGTATTGTGCGACATCGGCCTGCCGGGGATGGATGGCGCGGACGTGTGCCGTCGCATCGTGCATGAGATGTCGACGCCTCCCTTGATGGTTGCGCTCACTGGGTGGGGGATGGAGGGTGATCGGCGGCGCACGGCCGAAGCGGGGTTCGATCATCACCTCGTGAAACCCGTTGCACTGGACCAGCTTCGTATGGTCTTGGAGTCCGTCGGCCCGAGCCCCCGAACCTGAGCGGGCGGCTGGGCGGCGGCGTGGCGCGCTTCAGAGCACGCGTCGGCGGCCGACCAGCAGCGATACCAACGCAAATACGAGGAAGACGACGAAGAGAATCTTCGAAACGCCGACCGCGCTTGCCGCGATTCCCCCAAATCCAAATGCTGCTGCAACCAAGGCGATGACGAAAAATACTGCAGCCCAATAAAGCATGAGTAGCCTCCTTGTGTACGTACTCCGTTCCTAAGCAATGCGCGGGCCGCCGCTTCCGCAGGGAACCGCCAGCGAGTACGGGCGAAGGACTCTGTGTCGCAATTGTTCGAGCGTGGCATTCCCGCTGCGCACGATGCTACGAGGCTTGTTGGAGCGCCGAGTTTTGGCCTTGGCGCGCTCGTTGCAGCTGCGCTTGTCATGAACCTACATCGACAGTTGCGTCCATGCGTCATGACCACAGTATTGGCGGCTGCAGCCACGGTGGCGGCCAACGCACAAAGCCAAGAGCGCGTGGTGGTCGTGCAAGAGGAGCCGAGCGCGTACCCCGTCGAGATCGAGCCTCACTTTACGTTCGGGCCCGACAACGTCTACGGAGACTCGGGCGTGGGAGCGGGTCTCAGGGTGTCAATCCCGGTCGTGTCGAGCCTGCTCGTCAATGTGCCGGACAATCTGGCGATAAGCTTCGGTGGAGATATCATTCACTACGACCGTTGCTATTTCGGCGCCGAGTGTGGCGCCAACTATCTCATGTTGCCGGTTGCGGCGCAGTGGAACGTCTTCGTGGCGCGGCGTGTGAGCCTGTTCGGTGAGGCCGGCGTCTTCGTCTACAAGGGGTTTTTCGACGAGTGCGGTCCAGCCGACGGGCCTAACTGCGTAGCCCCCTCCGACTTCGGCGTTCTACCTACGCTCGCGGTGGGTGCGCGCATTCACATGGGCGACAACGCGTCGTTCACCGCGCGGATCGGATACCCGACCATCACTCTCGGCGTTTCCTTTCTGTAGCCTCGGTCGCTCTCGTTCGCCCCGCCTTGGCAACGAGAGAGCGGAACACGGCCTCGTGTGGGGGGCCATCAAGGTGAGCAAAGACTCACGATCAACAATAGGAGAAGTGTCATGAACTGGGAGCACATCAAAGCAGATTGGGACGACGTCAAGGGCAAGGTCAAGTCGAAGTGGGGCAAGCTCACAGACAACGACGTCACGCTCATCGACGGCAAGTGGGATCAGCTGGTTGGGAAGCTGAGGCATCACTACGGCTACGACAAGGATCGCGCGGAGCGAGAAGTCGACGACTTCTTGAAGAAGGCGTGACGAAAACTGGGAGCGTTGGGAGGACAGCCATGGCTAACTCAGGTTCCGCGAGCAAAGTGAGGTCCGAGCAGAAGAACGAGGGGGAGGGGAGTCGCTCGGCGGCTCGGCGCTACGATGCCGAGGCCGAGCGTGCGGCGAAGGATAAGGCGCGAACACGGAAG
>Ga0209274_10000641_pt1 | contig 19714 bp, 15 predicted proteins | sample HubBroMetageREF1_FD_188343 | JGI IMG/M metagenome (GOLD analysis project Ga0209274, IMG submission 188343) | Reference soil microbial communities from the Hubbard Brook experimental Forest, New Hampshire, USA - Hubbard Brook CCASE Soil... | ecosystem: Environmental > Terrestrial > Soil >...
CGCCAATCATCATGCAATAGCCGCGATCGATTCCCCAGACGCCGCCGCTGGTTCCGACGTCGATGTAGTGAATGCCTTTGGGCTTGAGTTCACCAGCGCGGCGCACGTCATCTTTGAAATAGGAGTTGCCGCCGTCGATGATGGCGTCGCCGGGCTGCAGGTGCTGCGCCAGTTTCTGCACCGTTGCTTCGGTCGGACCACCTGCCGGAACCATGATCCAGATGGCGCGCGGCGGCGTGAGCTTGGCGACAAGATCCTCCAACGAGGATGAACCGCCCGCGCCCTCGCCTGCCAGTTGCTTTACGGTGTCGGCGCTGAGATCGGAAACTACAAGCTGATGTCCGCCGCGCATCAGACGCCGCGTCATGTTCGCGCCCATGCGGCCCAGGCCTACCATTCCTAGTTGCATTGTCGTGCTCTCCAGTCGCTGGTTCTTCCCACTACGAAGGCGACACCTTTCGCGACAACGATCGGGACGCCGGCGCTACAAGTTACAAGGCTTTCGCGCTACGTGGTTTTCGTTTGCGTTCTCGCGGCGACCGCGGCCAGCAGTTTGTCGAATGCGTCGGCGAACAATTTGACGCCGTCGTCGGTTAGCTTGTCGGTGACTTGTTTCATCGAAATGCCGGTGCGCGCCAGATCGTCCATCACTTTCTTAGCGCCGGCAACATCTTCGGTGAGCGCGTTGCGCAGCCGCCCGTGATCGCGGAAGGCGTCGATCGTAGCGGGCGGCATCGTGTTGACGGTATCGGGCCCGATTAATTCCTCGACGTAAATCACGTCGCGATAAGCTGGATTCTTGGTGCTCGTGCTTGCCCACAGGACGCGCTGGGTCTGCGCTCCCTTGGCCGCGAGTGCCTGCCAGCGCGGTCCGCTGAAGATGCGCTGGTAAGCCTGATAGGTCAGCTTGCCGTTGGCGATCGCGACTTTGCCGAGTACGCTTTTCAATAATGCTTGCTGGGTCGCGTCGGTAGTCGCTTTCAGTTTGTCGCCGAGCAGGGAATCGATCAGGGAGTCGATGCGGCTGATGAAGAAGCTGGCGACGCTCGCCATTTTTTTTAAGTTGCCGCCGCGCGCTGCCAGGTCTTCGAGTCCGGCGATATATGCGTCGGCGACTTTCTCGTATACTTCCTGCGCGAACAACAGCGTCACATTAATGTTGATGCCTTCACCGATAAGAGTCCGGATCGCCGGCAGTCCCTCGGCCGTGCCCGGAACCTTGATCATGACGTTCTCACGCTCCACTGCCTTCCACAGGCGGCGGGCTTCGTCGATCGTCTCCTGCGTTTTGCGCGCGAGATAGGGTGAGACTTCGAGGCTGACGTAGCCATCGCGGAACTTCGAGTCGTCATACACCGGGCGCAGAGCGTCGGCGGCGTCTTGAATGTCGCGAATGGCAATCTGCTCGTAGCGGCCGGTGGTGTCGAGGTCCTTCCGCGAAGCCAGCGTTTTCAGGAAGTCGTCGTACAGGGAACTGTCGGCGATGGCTTTCTCGAAGATCGCCGGGTTCGAGGTCATGCCGCGCAGTCCGTCGTTGGTGATCATCTGCTTCAGCTTTCCTGTGGTAAACAGGTCGCGGCGGATGTAATCGAGCCACATCGACTGGCCGTAGTTGAGCAATTCTTTCAGCGGATTCTTGGTGGCTTTTGAGGCTTCGACTACTCCAGTTGGCTGCATAAAATCCTCCTGCGATTCCTTTTACGATTAGCTTCCGGACATCGCCGCGCGAGCTTCGGCCACGACTTTGTCCACGGTGAACTCGAAATACTTCAACAGATCTTTCAAGGGCGCCGAGGCGCCGAAACGGTGCATACCGATGTTGCGCCCCTTAAGGCCGGTATAACGACCCCAACCAAAGGTCGACGCCATTTCCACCGAAACCCGCGCGGTCACGGCGGACGGCAGCACGCTCTCTTTGTAGGCGGCGTCCTGCTTCTCGAAGATTTCAAACGAGGGCATGCTGACCACGCGCGCCTTTACGCCTTCGGTCTTCAGTTTCTCGTACGCATCCACGCACAACGACAGTTCGCTGCCGGTGCCGAGCAGGATCACGTCGGGCTTTCCGCCGGGAGCATCGGCGAGGACGTAGGCTCCTTTGGCCACGCCGGAAGCCGGGGCGTACTTCGTGCGATCGAGAGTCGGAAGATTCTGTCGGGTCAACACGAGCGCAACGGGCGAGTGCTGCAGTTGCGCAATGATCTTCCACGCTTCCACGACCTCGTTCGCGTCGCCGGGACGCAGCACAATCAGATTCGGCATGGCCCGCAACGACGCCAGTTGCTCGATGGGCTGGTGTGTCGGCCCGTCTTCTCCAACGCCGATGGAATCGTGCGTGTAGACGAAAATCGAGGGAATCTCCATCAGTGCCGAGAGGCGGATGCTGGCGCGCATGTAGTCGCTGAAATTAAAGAAGGTCGCGCCGAAGGCTCGAATGCCCGACACGATCATCCCGTTCACGCTCGCGCCCATCACGTGCTCGCGCACGCCGAAGTGCAAGTTGCGACCGGCATAGGTGCCAGCCTCGAATTCTCCGGCGCCGTCGAACTTCAGAGTCGTCTTGTTTGAGGTTGCCAGGTCGGCCGATCCGCCGATTACCCACGGAATGTTCTGGGCCACGACATTGAGCACCTTGCCTGAACTTTCGCGGGTCGCGATACCTTTGGCGTCGGCGGGAAATGTGGGGAAGTTTTTGTCCCAGCCCGCTGGGAGTTCGCGGTGCTGCATGCAGCGCAGCCGCTCCGCCAGATCAGGAAACTTCTGCGAATATTCCGCGAAACGCTGTGACCACTGCGCGTGCAAATCGCGGCCGCGCTTTCCGATTCCTTCGCGGAAACGTTCGCGCACGCCGTCGGGCACCAGGAACTTGGCGTCTTCCGGCCAGCCATAGAATTTTTTGGTCAGCTTGACTTCTTCTTCGCCTAGAGGCTCGCCGTGAGCGGCGTTGCTATCTTGTTTGTGCGGGGAACCGTAGCCGATATGGCTATCGACAATGATCAGAGTCGGCCGGTCGGTGGTTTTTTTGAAGGTTTCGAACGCGCGCGCCAGCATTTCCAGGTCGTTGGCATCGGTCACGCGGGTCACATTCCAGCCGTAGCCAATGAAGCGCGTTGTAACATCGTCGGAGTATGACCAGCTTGCGGGACCGTCGAGTGTGATGTGATTGTGGTCGTACATCCAGCAGAGATTGGAGAGTCGCAAATGTCCGGCGAGCGACGCGGCTTCGCCGCCAATGCCTTCCATCAAGTCGCCGTCCGAACACATGCTGTAGACGTTGAAATCGAAGATTTCGAAGCCGGGACGGTTGAAGTTCGCCGCGAGCCACTTGCTGGCGATGGCCATGCCCAAGCTGTTGCCCACGCCCTGGCCGAGCGGGCCGGTTGTGGTTTCCACTCCCGTAGTGAGATGCGATTCAGGATGGCCCGGGGTTCGGCTGCCCAACTGGCGGAAACGCTTGATCTCCTCCATCGGCACCGAGAGTTCGTTCAAAACCTTACCGTGCTCGTCGACCCGCCGCACTTCGGCGAGGTGCAGCATGGCGTAGAGGAGCATTGACGCATGGCCGTTGGAAAGTACAAAGCGGTCGCGATTCAGCCAGGTGGGATCGGCGGGATCGTAGCGGAGGAAATCCTGCCATAGACAATAGGTGACCGGCGCCAGTCCCATGGGCGCGCCCGGATGGCCCGAGTTCGCCTGCTGCACCGCGTCAATGGCCAGAGTGCGAATCGTGTTGATGCACAGCGTTTCCAGTTGCTGTCCCGTGACTACAATCTGTTCACTGGCTACCATGCGACTTCTGCTCCTTCAGCCGGCGGATCCCACCGGCGGGCATTTCGCGCAAAACCGCCCCAACCGAATTAGAGCTTTCCATTACAGAAAGGGTTCAGTACGCAGAAAGTGTATCAATTTCCGCGCACACGTGGATTGAGCTGTGGTGAAAAACCGCCAGAAGATGGGGAAAATTTCCTATTTCAAGAGGTTGAAATAGCCGTTCTCGGTTTGGGATCCACGGGTGGTCTCTTGCACGAACTTGAGGAACTGGCGAAGATTGTCGCGCTCGGGCTGGGCCATGCCTTCGAAATGGACCCGTACTCCGCTGGCGGGGCCGCCGCGGGTGACCACTCCGGTCAGCACAAAGCCTTTCACCCAGATCTTCCCGTTTGGTACCCAGAGGCCGATCTCCACTTTCGATCCCGGCTTAACCGGGTTTGCGGTTTCCACCAGACATCCACCGACGCTGGTGTTGGAGAGATTGCCCCAGATGGGCGCAGGAGTGTCGTCGACGCGCAGCTCGACGGCTACAAAGCACTTGATTCGCGGATGGCGCCGGCGGTCGCTTCCCCAATTGGGGCTAAACAAGTCAGGTTCAAATGGGGGCGTCGCCGAGGCCGGGGTGGGAACAGCCTTGGGCGTCGGAGCGGTCGCGGACGAAGGTTTTCCAGGCGTGGACGCGCCTGCTTTAATCTCTCGCATAGCCGCGATCAGCGCCTCTTCGCGCTTCTCAACCGGGGCTTCGCGGTAGGCTTGGAGCAGCTTTCCGACGTGCCGGACCAGGTCCGGATCGGATAATATTCGGGTCCAGTCAGTTCCTGTGGCCGCACTCATGCAAATACACTTCCCGTTCTCAAATCTGCGTGCTCACCTAGATTGAACGGAGGGTCACCAGTATTCAAGATGACCTTGGTCACGTCTGTAAATTTCCTGGGGTGAGTTTGGGGTTGATCGCGCAGCAGAATTCAGACCTTTACTGGCCTTCGAAGGCTACTTGGACAACTTCAGTGGTCTCGCTTGCGGCAGTCTCGAACTTCCATTTGCCGATGGCGTCGAGGGCTGCCTCGACCAGTACCGGATTTCCGCCCAGCACGCGCGTCGACCTGACGCTGCCACTGGGTCGCACCATGGCTTCCGCTCGGACTACGCCGCGGATGTGCATTCTCTTGGCCAGCTCGGGATAGTCCGGCACGACCCGTGTGATGATCTTTCGTTCGGTGTGGGCCGGAGCGGGGGTGCTCTGGGCGCTCACCAGGCCGGTCGTCAATGCCACGAGCGCAACTGCGACGAGTCGGACGATGCTCCGCATACGGTCGATTCCTCTACTCCGTTAGCTTAACCGTGCGTCCGTTTTAGGGCAAAACACCGAGGTTACTGGCCTTTGGGGCCACGCCCCGCACGTGGGAAGGCTTTCAGTGTTGACGATCGTGTTGTGAGGGCCCACGAAGAGCGCGCACGCGGTTCCCCCAGGGATAGAATCGTTTGCATCTCAAACGCCTGCAAACGAATCAAACCCGGCGAGTTATGCTATGAGGTGAGGAAGGGTGTTTCGGCTCAGCTTCGCATTGCCGAACGCTCCCACGATCACGAATGCATTGCCTACGATCACGAATGCGTTGCCCATTGAGATTGATATTGATAGTGTCCCGAACGGCATTTTTCAGCCTCATACTTTCTGCTCTCGCTGCGCCCAGCCTGTTGGCTCAGGTTGTTGATACGCCCTCGTCGACGCCGAACGTTACCCTTCCCGGCCCGCCGAACCCGTTTCTGGGGAGCGCGCCGGAAGGTCAAGCCACTACAGAAGTCCTGCAAATCGATTTCGAGGGCGCAATCGATCGTGGCTTGCGAAACAATCTTGGCCTGTTGCTGGCCGGGGACCAGGCTCAGACGGCCCGCGGAGAACTCTGGAAGGAACTCAGCGACCTCTTGCCCAACCTTAGCGGCCGCGTGCAGGAGAATGCGGAAACTGAGAGCCTGGCAGCGCTGGGCTTTAACAAATTGCTTCCCCTGTTTTCCCCGAAAGGCAGCACCACCAGCAGTTCCCCGCGGGTGCTTCCCGCCTTCAACTACTTTGACGCGCGCGTCTCGCTTAGCCAGTCGTTGTTTAATTTCAAGGACCTCGAGAAGGCACGGGCGGCTTCCGAAAGCGTAAAGGCCGCGCAATTCAGTTACAAAGACGCGCGCGAAATGGTGGTGCTGGCCGTCGGCAACTCCTATCTGGAATCCATCGCCGCGGCCGCTCGCGTGGAAACTGCCGAAGCCCAGGTCAGGAACGCGCAGGCTCTTTATGACAAAGCTGCTGACCAGCTGAAAGCTGGACTGAGCCCGGCCATCGATGCGCTGCGCTCGCAGGTGGAACTGCAAACTCGCCAGCAACAGCTCATCGTTGCCCGCAACGATCTCGCCAAGCAGAAATTGAATGTCGCGCGGATCATCGGGCTGCCGCCCGGCCAGCAGTTTGTACTTACAGAGAAAGCCCCGTACCAGGCTTTGGCCGCCCTTCCCCTCGACATCTATCTGCAACGCGCCTACGCTGGTCGCGCCGACTATCAGGCGGCGCTGGCCCAGGTTCGGGCGGCGGAACTGTCGCGGAAATCAGCGACGGCAGGACACTATCCTACGGTGGACCTGGCTGCAAATCTCGGCGACATCGGCGTCACACCCAGCCAGTCGAACGGCACCTGGCAGGTGAATGGGGGCATCAACATTCCCATCTTCGCGGGCAATCGAACCCATAGCGACGTGCTCGAAGCCGATGCTCAGCTGAAGCAAGTGCGTTCGCAACTGGGAGATCTTCGCGGCCGCATCGACTATGAAGTCCGCACCGCGTTGCTCGATCTGAACGCCGCCGCCGAGCAGGTCGAAGTAGCACGCAGTTCCGTCGACCTGGCGGAACAGGCCCTTACGCAGTCGCAAGATCGATTTACTGCCGGAGTGGCGGACAACCTCGAAGTAGTCCAGGCGCAGGAGGCCGCGGCCAGCGCTCACGAGAGTTATATTCAAAGTCTTTACGCTCATAATCTCGCGAAGGTCGAACTGGCGTTCGCCGTCGGTGATGCGGAAGAGGGCGTGAAACGATTCTTGAAAGGCAATCAATAAAACGTTATGGAGCAAACCACACAGAGTCCGCCTGCCGACGCAGAGAAGACTGGAGTCGCGCAGGCGTCCGCCAGCACCAAGCCGCTGCCCTCGACCGAGCAGGACTTCCGTACCCAGCCTTCGCGCACGCAGAGCTCCGGTTTCCGGATTGGCGTGGGGATTGCGGCGATTGTGCTTGTAGTAGCGGGCTTCTTCGTCTTCCGTTATTTCACCAGCTACGAATCGACTGACGACGCGCAGGTTGACGGCCATGTCAATTCCATCAGCGCGCGAATCTCTGGTCACGTCACCAAACTCAACGTCCAGGACAATCAATACGTAACGGCGGGAACCGTGCTGGTGGAGATCGATCCGGCGGACTACCAGGTGGCCTATGATCGCGCGAAAGCGGACTTTGAAGATGCTCAAGCGGCGGCCATTGCCGCGGGAGTGAATGTTCCGATTACCTCCGTCAACACCACCAGCCAGGTTTCCTCGACCGAAGCCGACGTGAACAGTGCGCGCGCGGGCATTCAGGTGGCCAGACAGCAATTCGAAGCGGCCAAGGCCCAACTGCAAGAGGCGGAAGCCAACAACGTAAAGGCGCAGAACGATCTCGTCCGCTACAAGCAGCTGGTTGATAAGCAGGAGATTTCTCAGCAGCAGTATGACCAGGCTATCGCTGCCGCCAAGGCCAGTGCGGCGGGCGTGGAAGCCGCGCGCGCGACGGCCGACGCGGCTCAGCAACAGGTGACGCAAGCTCAGGGCAAACTCGTGCAAGCCCAGGCCAACCAGAGCTACGCTGACACGGCTCCCAAGCAGATGGAGGTCACTCGAGCCAGGGCCACATCCGCGCTGGCCCAGGCCCAGCGTAAGAAAGCTGATCTCGACCAGGCCGCCCTCAACCTGCAATACACAAAAATCATCGCCCCGGTAAACGGCATTGTCAGCAATCGAACCGTGGAAGTCGGACAAAACGTCGTCCCCGGCCAGGAATTGTTGAAGGACATCAACCTCGACGACATTTGGATTACGGCGGACTACAAAGAAACGCAACTGCGGGAAATGAAGGTCGGACAGCGCGTGACCGTCGAAGTTGACGCCAACGGCCGGTCTTACAACGCCAAGGTTGACAGCTTCGCCGCCGGCAGCGGCGCCCTGTTCAGCCTGTTGCCTCCGGAAAACGCTACTGGAAACTACGTGAAAGTCGTGCAGCGCTTTCCGGTCAAGATCGTGCTCGACCCCGGTTCAAACAACGACCATCAATTGCGTCCAGGAATGTCGGTTACACCGAAGGTCTGGATTCGCTAAATGAGTTCGGCCACTGCAACCATGAATCAGGCCGACGCCGCTTGGCGTCCCGCAGTGAATCCGTGGATCATCGCGATCGCGGTCACGCTGGCGACCTTCATGGAGGTGCTCGATACTTCCATCGCCAACGTTGCTCTGCCGCACATTGCCGGAAGTCTCTCGGCTGGCCAGGATGAAAGCACCTGGGTGCTCACTTCATATCTCGTTTCTAACGCGATCGTGCTGCCTCTGAGCGGTTGGCTCTCATCGATTGTTGGGCGCAAGAATTTCTACATGGGCTGCGTGGCCCTGTTTACCATCAGTTCGTTTCTGTGCGGACTTGCGCCGAACCTGGCGACGCTGATCGTCTGCCGCATCCTGCAGGGCGCGGGCGGCGGCGGGCTTCAGCCCAGCGAACAGGCCATCCTGGCCGACACCTTTCCACCCGCCAAGCGCGGCATGGCGTTCGCCGTCTACGGCATTGCCGTGGTCACGGCGCCCGCGATCGGTCCGACTCTGGGCGGATGGATTACTGACAATTTCAGCTGGCGCTGGATTTTCTTTATCAACATTCCAGTCGGGATTCTATCGATCCTGCTAACTTCGCGGCTGATTCAGGATCCCCCATATTTCAAGCGCCGCAAGCTCAGCGAAACCAAGATTGATTATGTCGGCCTGGGCTTCGTCGCGCTCGGACTCGGGGCACTGCAAATCGTGCTCGACAAAGGCCAGCGCGACGACTGGTTCGAGTCGCACTTCATCGTGATTCTTACGTCCATTGCCGTGGCTGCCTTGATCTTCGTCGTCATCTGGGAATGGAGGCATAAGGACCCCATCATCGATCTGCATTTGTTCCGCGACCGCACTTTCGCGGTCTCGAACCTGCTGATGTTCATGCTGGGATTTGCGCTGCTGGGCAGTACTCTGCTATTGCCGCTGTTCATGCAGACTTTGCTGGGGTACAGCGCCGAGCAAGCGGGATTCGCGCTGATGCCCGGGGGATTTACGATCATGCTTCTGCTGCCGCTGGTCGGATTCCTGTTATCGCGCTATACGCCGCGCTGGCTGTTGCTGTTTGGCCTGCTCGTGCTCTCCGCTTCGTTGTTTCATATGACCAACTTTGATCTGGAAATCGACTTTCGCACTGCCGTGATGGCACGCATGCTCCAGGCGGTGGGCATGGCGTTCCTGTTCGTTCCCATCAACACGGCGGCGTACGCGTTCCTGCCGCGCGACAAAAACAATGCCGCTTCCGGCCTGATGAATCTGGCGCGCAACATGGGAGGAAGCGTGGGAATTTCCCTGGTCACCACCATGCTCGACCGGCGCGGCCAGGTGCATCTGACCTACTTGTCGAGCCATTTGAGTGCGACCAGCCCCGCGCTGCAGGCTCGATTGAAGGCGCTTGGCCTGATGGCGCAGGCTCACGGCGCCGGGCCGCCGGGGACTTCAGCTATGCCTTACGCGATCATTCAGGGCACAATCGCCCGGCAGGCGGCCATGCTGTCTTATATCGACTGTTTCTGGTTTCTGGGAATCGCTATTCTGGCTATGGTCCCGATGGTCTTTCTGATGAAAAAAACCAGGCCGGGCGGCGGAATCGCAGTACACTAGGCATCGCCTTTCCTGGGCTGATTCAGTCTGGGGGGGCTATTCAGCATGTTTCGTCTGGTCACCATCGAACGGGAGTATGGGTGTGGCGCTGGCGCGATTGCCGCGCAACTGGCCGACCACCTGGGCTGGAGGCTCTGGGACCGGTTGCTCACTGAAGAGATTGCGCGCCTGGCCAAGGTCGATCAATCAGCTGTCAGACGCTGCGACGAACGCATGGACAGCCGCTTGCACAGGCTGGCGAGGTCCTTCTGGCGCGGTAGTTACGAGCGCAATTCCGCAGCCCTGGGAAGCCAGATGTTCGACGCCGACTGCATGGTGGCGATGATGCAGGAAACCATGAACAAGATTGGACACGAAGGGAACGCGGTCGTGGTGGGCCGCGGCGCGCCCTATCTGCTGCGCGAGAATTCCGACGCGTTCCATGTTTTTCTCTACGCTCCGCGCGCTGAGAAAATCCGCCGCACCATGCTGGAAGGACACACCGAGCAGGAAGCCGCGGAACAGGTCGATTCCGTCGATCGCGAGCGTATGGCCTACGTGAAACACTATTTCAACGCCGATTGGCCCACGCGTTCTCTCTATCACCTCATGCTGAACACGGCCGTGGGAAACGAGCCGGTGATCCAGACGATCATCGACACCATGCTTCTGGTGGAAGGCCGCCCGAAGGCCACGGACTACGAGCGTGTCAGCGTGCCCGCTACTCGATAGCCACTTATCTTCATCTTCAATCTTCTGCGATCTACGCGCCGCCACCAGGTCTACTTTGCCCAGCCTGAGGCCGGATCGGTCTTTGTGGGGCAGGACAGCAATTCTCCTCGCACACATCTTGCCGCGGCTCGAGTGAGCCCAGAGCCCGCCGTTCCGCTCCCGGATTCACACGCTCGAGAATCAGTTCGCGGATCATGGCGATGAACTTGGGATGAACGCCGACTGTCTTCGCCCGCACCATCGGCAGGTGCAGGGAATCGCAAAGCTGCCGCGCTTCGATGTCGAGGTCGTAGAGCACTTCCATGTGATCGGAAATAAAGCTGATGGGGGCTAACACAACCGCGCTCGCCAGATTGCGCGCCTTCACCTCGCGCAGGTAATCGAGAATGTCGGGCTCCAGCCACGGCTGTCCCGGCGCGCCGCTGCGGCTTTGATACACGAGCGTGTCGTTGGTGACGCCCAGCCTTGCTGAGACCAGCTTCCTGACCTGTTGCAGTTGGAGCACATAGTCGGACGTGTTGGCCATCGAAAGCGGGATGCTGTGGGCGAGGTAGACGAGCTGAAGGTTCTCTTGCGTGCTCGCCGGAACTTCTCGCAGGGCGTCGCGCAGGCGGTCTTCGGTTGCATCAACAAATCCCGGATGGTTGAAGAACTGGCGCAGCTTGTCGATCTCGGGCGCGCCCGGGCCGACTTCGCTTTGTGCGCGAGCAATGTCTTCGCGGTACTGGCGGCAGCCAGAATACGAACTGTAGGCTGAGGTTACGAAGGCCAGAGCGCGGCGAATGCCGTCCTGCTTCATCTGCTCTAAGGTTTCGGTGAGCAGGGGATGCCAGTTGCGGTTTCCCCAGTAGACGGGCAGGTTCGGTCCATGCTGCGCGAGTTCGGTCTTCAGCGCGGCGATCAATTCGCGGGTTTGCCGGTTAATGGGGCTCTTGCCGCCGAAGTGGTAGTAATGCTCGGCGACGGTCAACAGGCGTTCGCGCGGAACATTTTTTCCGCGCAGAACATTTTCCAGAAAGGGGATCACATCGTCCCGGGACTCGGGACCGCCGAAGGAGACCACCAGAATCGCGTCGTAGTTCATGCTTTTGGTTTAAGAAGGGCCTGTGGATATCTCACGAGAGAAATTTGCCGAGGGTCTTGGAGAAGAATTTCGAGCAAGGTCCGTTGCGGAGAAACTACTACCAGAGGGGGTACCCCCCCTCCCCCCCCCTTCCTCTGAAAGGCTTGAGGGGCGCGGCGTTTGCAAGATGGTGTCTGCAAAATCTTGAGGATCAAGGGGTTAGGAGTCAAAATCTTGATAGCAATTGACTTAGGCTCTTTTCGAGAGCCTATATCTGGTGCCTCCGCCTCGATCATGATCCGCTTATTGCCTGCGCAAGGTCAAGGTCAGATGTCACAGAAGTGAGCTAGAGAGTCGGGCGACCCGCGTCAATGAGTGTAAAGGGGGTGTCGAGATTAAGGATTAAGGCGTCTTCGCGCGCTCCTGAAGCGCCCTATTTTCCATTGACGGGCTCCGGCACTCGAAGACGTTTGCGGAGCTGGACGCAGGCGGCGGGCTTTTTCTTGCCAGACTCGACCGCGCCCCAGCATTGCGCTAATGCGGGATTGGGAGCCATGAGGCTGTTTTTTCCGGCATCGTTGATGCCGTTCGTAAACTTTGCCCGGAGATCCGCGATGCTTTGATCCCGGCCGGCTAACGCGGCCCGCTCCAAGCGGGCAAAGCCTTCCGCCAGCGGGAAGGGGGGACGCGAGGCCGGGGACTTGTCGGCCAATCCGTCCAAAATCAGAATACCGGTGACGCCATCCTTTTCGCCAGCCGAGAGAGATGACTGCTCTACGAATTGAATCGCGGCTGCGTAGTCGCCCTTGGCCAGCAGCGCATTGAAGGCCGACGTGTCTTCCGGTGTGGGAGTAGATTGCGGCGCGGGTTTTTGCCCGGGCGCCGCTGCCGCGTGAGGTTGGAACAGCAGCAATCCGGCGGCGAGGCACAAGCATGCTGCTCGCTGCAACGCGTTAATAGGGAATGGGCAGCAGCCCGAGATAGTTTGATAAGACATAGGGCTTGGCGATCGATCCGCCATTGACTAAGACGTAGTAATCCCGCGCAATGTCGCCCATTTGCTCGAGGCCGTAGTCGGCCAGTTTGGTTTTGTTCGGATCGAGCGTGTAATTGTAGTTGCGGTCGAAAATACCCCGCGCCTTAACATCCCACTGGAGGCCGTAGTGCTGGTAGAGGTGTGCCCCTTCGTGAATAAACCATGCCCGCTTGGAAAGATCGGCGTGGGAAAAATCGGCGACATAGTCGTTCTTGTTCCAGTATTCCTCCCCGTTCGGAGTCATGGTGGTGCGGGCGGGCTGGAAGGGCCACCATTTGTAATCGTGGATGAGGACCGAATCATAAGTGATTTGGGATCCGAACACGGACTTGAGCATCGTGATCTCGCCCAGCGTGAGTTTTCGTGAAATGCCCATTTCAGTAAATCCTCTTTAGTGATCGCGTCTGAAATTTGCGCGGTAGGCCTTCCGTGGCACAGGATTGTATACCAACTCTGCCCGGTTTATAAGCCGGATTCTTGAATCTTCTTCGGTCCCGAATGACTCTGCGATCTCGACGGTACTTTTCGCTCAGCGTCGCGGCCAGCCCTTCCGTTTCTCTCGCTTCCCAGAAGCCCATTTCTGGGACAGCTTCTGGAGTCAGGTGACAGGGTTCAAAGAGTGAAATCCGGATTTTCACCAATAACTCGGGACAGGGATGTCGAATTGGCTTTCTACTCTTGATGCAGTTTTTTCGACCGTGTCAAACAGTACAGAGTTGATTCCTAAGCGAGTGGCCGCCTCGACGTTTTCAGCGCGATCATCCAGGTACAAGATGTCTTGCGGATCCACTTTGAGTAGTTCGAGACAATTTCTATAGAGCGCCAGCTCCGGCTTTATGGACCGGTAGTCGCAGGAATAAATCAGGTGTTCAAATATTGAGAGGCTCGGAAAGGACTTGGTCACATGGCGACTGAGTTCGAGCGGCATGTTGGAGAGAAGGGTTAAGGGGAAGCCTTCATGGTGCAGCAGTTCTGCCCATTGCACAGCGCCTTGATTTGGTCGGGTGATGCTTTCGCTATCGAGCTTGATTAGCGTTGTTATCTGATCTCTGCTCAAACTCAGTTCCTGCTGGCCAACAACCGCTGTCCAGTAGGCAGGTCCATCGAGATCGCCGCGGTCGTAGGGCGGCCGTTGCTTCCAGTAGAGTTCCGAGAATCGCTCATGGGGAATGCCGCACACGAGCGCCATACCTTTCATATCCTCCAGGGTTTGCTCGATCGAAAGAACGTTTCCGTAATCGAAGACGACTGCCCGAACCGGACGCATTTGCGAAAGACCTTGTAGGGCGCTAGGTTTGGCAGTATCATGCATAAGTCGGATCATACACGTACATACGTGCACAACCAATTGTATTCGTGCAATGGGTAGAATGAAACCAGAAGCGGAGGCAGGCCAAGTCGCTCTACGGGAAGAGCGCCACCAGTACATCCTGGAGCTGCTTGGCAGCGAGGGCCGAGTCCTCGCCGCAGACCTTAGCAGTCGATACAGGGTCTCTGAAGACACGATTCGTCGAGACCTGCGCGAATTGGCGAGTTCGGGAAAGATCCAACGGGTACACGGCGGCGCCCTGCCTCGCCGTGCCGAGGCCGTTCCTTTCGAGTCTCGCCAACAAATCGACATGGAGAGCAAGATCGGAATTGCTCGAGCGGCGGCTGACATGATCTGCGACGGTCAGCTGGTGCTGATTGATGGAGGCACCACGAATCTAAGAATTGCTTCCTACCTTTCGAGAGAGCGTTCAGCGACGATTGTTACGAACAGCCCACCGCTTGCGTTGGCGTTGGCGGATCATCCGAAGTTGAGCGTGCTGATGCTCGGAGGAAATTTTCTTAAAGAGGCGCGGGTCACGACAGGCATCGAGACGATTCGTCAAATCGAATCCATTCGCGCTGATCTATGTTTTCTCGGAATGTGCAGTTTGCACCCGGAGGTCGGAATCACCGTCGGCGACCGGGAAGAAGGGTACGTGAAGCAGGCGATGATAGGGGCTTCAGGGGAAGTGGCTGGCCTGATTTCACTTGGGAAAATGGGGACATTTCTGCCTTACGTGGTCGGTCCTGCGTCCCGACTGACACGTTTGATCACGGATGCATCAGACGAGGGTGTCCTGAATCCCTACCGCTCCCAAGGCATAGAAGTCACTTGTACGTAAACCGAAGCGGTTGGGCGCTCGGTCGTTCCGCTTGTTCCGAGAAATGGTATCTTCGGAGAATAAACCCGGGACAACACGCCTACTCACAAGAAGTCTGCTGGTTCGTCGAAGTCCTTCACGCTTTCGATGCATTCCGTATTCGCTCGATGAAAGCTTTCATGCCTAAATACCGCTACGCAAAGGAACACGCAATTGCTCGAGGTCTTCATAAGGGCGTCCGAATGACGGTCAGGTGTTTGCTGTTGGGACTGCTGGTCGCGGTCTCGCTTAAGGCCCAAGAGAATGCTCCATCGCCGCCGACCTGGACTGGTGTCGTACGCACGGCTGCCGGTGAGCCTGTGGCTGGAGCGAAGGTAACGGTATACACACCGGCCGCTACAGAGAACTTAACAGCAGTTACGGCAACCGACGGAAAGTTCGCGATTGCGGACATTCGACTCGGGCCCCATAACGTGAGTGTGCAGCTGCCCGGGCGAGGTCCGACGGCGCCGGCGGCAGTGGATATTACTGGCGCAACAGTTGTGCTGACGGTATCCGAGCAAAACGTGCTGTCGATCGCCAACCCGCAAACTCCCGCAGCAGGAGCCTCGAATGGGAACCCGAGCACAACTTCGAATCCGACTAGCGGAACCGGCGCGGAGAAACTCACCAGCCAAAAAGTAAATGAGTTGCCGTTGAATGGACGCGACTTCAGCGCGTTGTTGTTGTTAGCAGCGGGCACGATGACCGACGTGAACGGCCAGACGAATTTCACTCAGCAGTTTGCCATCAACGGACAGCGCGGGGTTGAGGCCGTGTTTGCGATGGACGGTGCGGATGTCAGCGATCCGGAGATGGGTGGGAGTACGTTCACGAATTTCGACGTGGACGCGATTCAGGAATTGCAATCGAGCTCAGGCTGGATGCCGGCGGACATCGGGCGCGGCGCGGCTGGCTTTACCAATATCGTGACACGATCGGGGAAAAGCGGTTTTCATGGGTCATTCTTCGAGTTCTTGAGGAACTCTGCGCTCGATGCGCGGAATTACTTCGATCACCCGTCGATTGCCGACCCAGGGCGGATCCCTCCGTTCCGCCGAAACGAGTTCGGATTTACCAACGGCGGGCCGATCGTGTTGCCACATGTGTATGACGGACGCGATCGCACGTTTTATTTCGTGCAGTATCAGGGATTCCGCCAGGTGCTGGGAACCACCCAGGTTTTGGCTGTGCCAACGGCGGCCGAGCGCGCGGGTCAGGACATGGTGACATACCCGGACGGCAGCACGGACACGCTGCGGGTACCGGTGAATCCGGCAATTGCGGCAGTGCTGGCCCGCTATCCGCTCCCGAACATCGCGACCGGCGCGTACGGTGCGCGAACCTATGCTGCGCCTTCCAACGTGAACACGGATGCGGATCAGTTTTCTATTCGCATCGATCAGAAAGTTGGCGCAAAAGGGCAATTGTTTGGTCGATTCAATTACGACAATCTGGAGGGACCGACAACAAATCCGGATCAGACGCTGCTCGATCCGAGCTTTGGCGTGCAGTACGTGGATCGGCAGCGGAATGGGGTCATCACCTACACGCGCACTGTGTCGCCGCGCTTTCTCTGGTCGTCATCGTTGAGCGTCACGCGGACGACTCCGTCGTTCGTGACACCGAACCACACCGATCCGGCTTTGAAGTTCATCGATGGGCTGTATGAGGCGTACAACAGCGCGGCGGGAACGGTGATGTCAGCGTTCGGGAATTTGTTCCAGGGACAATTGAATTTTTCGTGGACGACAGCGCGACACGTTGTGAAGTGGGGCGTGGAAGCGCGACTGAATCGCGACACGACATACTTCGGAATCAGTCCCAATGGCGAATATGATTTTGGCGGTGGGACGGTTTATTCGCCAGTGTTTATTCCTTCCGCGAGCGGACAGCATGATGTGCAGCCGGGTCAACCTCTGCCAGACACGCTGAGTAGCCTGCTGATCGGATATCCGTATGGTTACACGATCGCAGTGGCGCCACCTTATTCGTCGAACGGCGCGCACATTGGGCCCGCGGCCATCAACCGGAATGGCGTGAACGCATACGTCGAAGACACATGGAAAATCAATCCGCAATGGACTGTCGAGTATGGGTTGCGATATGAGCTCTACACGCCGATTGCGGAGCGGGCAGACCGGACGTCGAGTTTTCTGAATTCGTTCCCAGCTGCGGGCGTCGGGCAGGAATACTTGATTAATCCGAAGCCTACTTATCGGACGGATTGGAACGGCTGGGGGCCGCGGGTTCAGGTGGACTGGAATGCGCCGCAGGCGGTGCATGTGCACATGGGCGGGGCGATCACCGTGATCCCGCCAAATATCTGGCAGGACAATCTTCTTACCGGGTCAACGCCCTACGTGGTTTATCCACGTGTCAATGCGGCGCAAAACGGAGAGATTGCCTACGGATTCCAAATTACGCCGAACGAATTGCCGCCCGTCTATAACACGGCTGGCGTGAATGTGTTGGCTAGCGGCAATTCGAAAGACGTCCCGGCGAACACGGTGATGGACGTAAATCGATACCAGCAGGATTTGGCAGCGCTGTCGCCGAGTGGCCAGCTCTCGCTGTTGAGTCTGGCCGGGATCGACCGGCGCTTCGGCAATGCCTACCTGCAGACTTGGACGCTGGGGCTGGAACGGGCTTTCGGCGGCCTCACGGCCGATGTCGCGTATGTTGGAACATCGGCGTTTCGACTTCCGAGAATGTCATATCCAAACGCGTATCCCGGAGCGGATTCGGAATTCGCGCGCTTTACAAAGTTCGACGGTAGCGGCGCGGTGACGGGCGGTTTCGGATACGAGTCTGTGATGACAGCGACGTCACACTCGTCGTACAACGCGTTGCAGACCTCATTGTCGGGCAATGTTGGGCGCGGCGGTCCGTCGTTGCAGGCCGGCTATACCTGGGGCAAATCGCTGGATGATGTCAGCGGCGTTATCGGAGGAGCAGGATCCACCGGCGCTGTGACGGTGTTTAGTCCGCAAGACCCGTTCGATACACCAGCGGAAAGAGGGCCGTCAAGCTTTGACGTCACGAATGCCTTCACGTTGAGCGCGGCCCAGGATTTGCATTTCGAACACTTTGGAGTTCAGTCGGATCGAACGCACCTGTTGACGAAGGGCTGGGAGTTGCTGAGCATCTCGACGATCACCGGTGGTTCGCCATTTACGGTTTATTCGGGGATCCAGCAGACGGGCGCGGGAACGATTGGCGCGGACCGCCCAGACCAGATTGGAATACCGGACCTCTCGAGCGCCGGCAGTTCCACGCGACCGCGCGACGATTATTTTGGGCGGGGCGCGAACAACGCAAGTTTCTTTTCCATTCCTATCGGGATCGCGGGCGGGACCGGACCAAACTCCGGGCTCCTTGGAACGCTCGGCCGCAATACATTTCGCGGCCCGGCATATTACGATTTCGATTTTGCGCTCATCAAGACGACTCCGATTGGCTATCGGGAAAGCGGGTTGGAGCTAACCGACCTGCAATTCCGCGCGGAGTTTTTTAATTTGTTTAACATCGTCAACATGGGCCTACCTGCGAACACCATCGAGGGCACGGGGTTTGGCATGATCAGCAAGACTGCGGGAACCTCGCGGCAAATTCAGTTTTCGCTCAAGCTCATCTATTGAGGCGCGTCTTCGAGCGATAGCACTCATTGACCTCAGGCGGTACGCGCTCTAAGACAAAAAGGCACGCTGAAGCGGCGTTAGGAGAAAGAGAAACCAGCCGGACTTACGATGCATCATTGGTGGCGTTTTTGGCAGGATCTTCGCCGGAAAGGGATGTATCCATCTTGTCGAGGAACTGCTGCAACCGTTCCTGAACCTCAGGGTCCAGCGTGGTAAACTCGATGCCCATTCCGACCCCGGGATCACTCGACCTGACCACCGCAGTGGTCTGCACCTTCTCGTCGTCGATCCAGAACGTGATGGTACCTTGCGTGCCGAGTGGCAGCGGGAGCATGGTCTCAACGTAACAGCCGCGACCGCCAATGTCTGTGGCGTTGGTATTCATGTGGGCTCGGGCGTCCGCCAATCCGATCTGGATGGGAAAGTGGATTTTGTGCCGGACAAATCGCCTGGTAATTTTCCCTGGTGCAAACGTGAGCTCTTCCGGGTTGGCTATTTGCTGCCAGGGCATCTCCTGGCCTTCCACAATCTGCACACCGGCTTCAATCTTTCGTAGACTTCCGCCGTCAGTTACCCACACCACTTTGAAGCGGGCCTTTTTTTCGCCGTGCTTGATACCGATGATGTCGCCGGTCTTCAGGGGATGAGTGATGCCCACTAATTGCGCGCCTTGGCCGCTGATGTTGTTGGCAACAGCGTTCTCTGAGAAGGGGCGAGCGTCCGCGTCCATACCCCACACCCGAACGTGTAGCGGGCTTTCAGCCTGGATTTCGGGTCTACCTTCCATTGAGTTGCTTGACCTCGGAAGCTGTCATCATGGTAACTCTTGCCTTAAAGATCCTGCGGTTACCAACGTCGGTGATTGGGAGTCTTCCAGGTTCATGTACCTTCGGAGGCGTAGGGTTGCGCAGCTTTGCCAATCGCAGCGAAAAGCTTCACCGCTTTGGAAGTCGTTTCAACGGCACTACGCCTTGCGTCCGACAGGGGGTCGTGTACGAACGTAATGCGTAAACCGAAGCCGCAGATTTTAGGATGGAGGTGTTCAAATCGGGGGCATTATGTCGAAATGCGTTGCGCGCCGGTGCGTCTTCACGCTAGTCGTTCTTCCTGTCCTGCTTTCTTTCCCTCTTTCTTATGGCGCTCTTGCCCAGACGGCGACGAAGCCGCTGCGGGCTAGCGAAGTTATGGCGCTCGAGGGGGGTGGTGCGTTGCAGGCCAACATTGCGCATGACATCGCGGTGCGGGGGATCGACTTTCATCCGGACAGCGACTTTCTGGCATTGATGACCAAGGCTGGGGCCGATGCCAGCGTGCTTGCGGCATTGAAGACGGCGAAGGTGGC
>Ga0209274_10000642_pt1 | contig 19704 bp, 12 predicted proteins | sample HubBroMetageREF1_FD_188343 | JGI IMG/M metagenome (GOLD analysis project Ga0209274, IMG submission 188343) | Reference soil microbial communities from the Hubbard Brook experimental Forest, New Hampshire, USA - Hubbard Brook CCASE Soil... | ecosystem: Environmental > Terrestrial > Soil >...
GGCGCGGTTGTAGCCGATCTTCAGCCGCCGCTGCACGTATGAGATGGAGGGCTTGCGCTCCGTGGTGACGATGCGTACCGCCTCGTCGTAGAGCGGATCCTGCTCGGCGTCCTGCGAACTGCCGCCGCCCTCGCCGGCCTCGTCCTCCTCCCCCGACAGTCCCGGGATCGGTCCGCGCGGCCCCGACAGCACCTCCTCGATGTAGTTCGGCGGATGCGGCGTCTTGAGCGCTTCGACCACGCGGTGCACTTCCTGGTCGGACACGAAGGCGCCGTGCACACGCGTTGGCAGCGAAGTCCCCGGCGGCAGGTACAGCATGTCGCCGTGGCCGAGCAGCGTTTCGGCTCCCATCTGGTCGAGGATGGTGCGCGAGTCGACCCGCGCCGAGACCTGGAAGGCGATGCGGCAGGGGATATTGGCCTTGATGAGTCCGGTGATGACGTCGACCGAGGGGCGCTGGGTTGCGAGCACCAGGTGAATCCCCGAAGCACGCGCCTTCTGTGCGAGGCGCGTGATCAGCTCCTCGACTTTCTTGCCGACGATCATCATGAGGTCGGCGAACTCGTCGATCACCACTACTACGTAGGGGAGCGGCGTCAGATCCGGGATCTGCCGCTGGTCGATGCTCGGATCGTTGGCGGCCCTCTGCGTCATCACCGGGTCGCGGATCGGCTTGCCGGCGTCGATTGCGTCCTTCACCCGGCGATTGAAGCCGGCAATGTTGCGCACGCCGAGCGCCGCCATCAGCTGATGGCGGCGGTCCATTTCGACGATGCACCAGCGCAGTGCGTTGGCCGCCTGCTTCATGTCGGTGACCACCGGCGCCAGCAGGTGCGGAATGCCCTCGTACACCGACAGCTCGAGCATCTTCGGGTCGATCATGATGAGTCGCACGTGCTCGGCGGTCGACTTATAGAGCAGCGACAGCACCATGGCGTTGAGCGCCACCGACTTGCCCGAGCCGGTGGTGCCGGCGATCAGCAGGTGCGGCATGCGGGTCAGGTCCGCAACCACCGGCTGCCCGCCGATGTCCTTGCCGAGAGCCAGCGCGAGCGGCGAGTGCAGCTCGTCGTAAGCCTTGGAGCGGATGATCTCCCCGAAGGTCACCACCTCGCGTTTCTCGTTGGCGATCTCGAGCCCCATCACGCTCTTGCCGGGAATCACCTCCACGACGCGCACCGACAGCACCGACAGCGCGCGCGCCAGGTCCTTCGACAGCGCAGTGATCTGGCTCGCCTTCACCCCAGGGGCAGGCCGCAGCTCGAAGCGCGTCACCACCGGCCCCGGCTGCACCGCCACCACCTCGGCCTCGATCGCGAAGTCCTTGAGCTTCATCTCCACGAGCCGCGACAGCGCCTCGAGCGCTTCCGCGGAGTACAGCGGCTCGCGCGGCGGCGGGTCGTCGAGCAGTTTCAGTGGCGGCAACTCGGTCGCCTTGGGCGGATCGAACAGCGGCACCTGCCGCTCGCGCTCGACGCGTGCGCTCTTCTCGACCGCGGGCAGCGCCGGCTCGATGCGCGGTGGCGCGCGCAGCGCCGACTTCTTCTGCAGCGTTTCGACCGCCTCGCGGCGCTGCTCGCGCCGCTCGCGTCCCTCGGCGGCATCCTTGGCGGAGAGCGAGCGCGTGCGCAGCCAGCCGATCCCCGCCCAGGCGAGCGCCCCGAGCCGGTCCATGACGGTGAGCCACGATATGCCGAAGGCCAGCGACAGGGCCGCCATCCAGGCGGCAACCAGCACCAGCGTGGCGCCGAGGAAGCTCAGGTCCGCCTGCAGGCCGCCACCGACCTCGATACCGATCACCCCACCGGCGTCGCGCAGCATCCCCGGCTGCCAGTGCAGGCGCACAAGCCCGCAGCTCGCGGCCATGAGCAGCACAAAGCCCCCGACCCGCACCAGGCTATTGACCCGCGACCCGCTCTCGGTACGCGCCCGGCGCTGCAGCCCCCAGGCGGCTCCGGCCAGCACCACCGGCAGCAGGAACGCGGGCCAGCCGAACAGGAAATACAACACGTCCGCGATGAGGGCGCCCACCACGCCGATACGGTTGTGCACCACCGTCGACGGCCCGCTGCGGGTGTACCCCGGATCCTCCGGGCTATAGCTCACCAGCGCAATCAGCAGCACCAGCGCGGCGAGCGCCAGCGCAATGACCGCGCTCTCGCGCAGTGCGCGGGCCACGGTCGACGTGAAGCGGGTGCCGTTGCGCACCCGTGCAGACATCTCAGCCAACCTTCGCTGCTCCGTCTTAAGATAGATCGTCAGCATTATAGGGCTTGGTACCATGGGCCGATGCCACAGATGTCCGTGACGGCCGCCCGCCACAGCCGGCTCATTATTCTGGGGTCGGGACCGGCGGGCTATAGCGCGGCGGTGTACGCGGCGCGCGCCAACCGCGCGCCGCTGCTCATCACCGGACTCGAAGCGGGCGGGCAGCTCATGACCACGACCGACGTCGATAACTGGCCGGGCGACGTCGAGGGCCTGCAGGGGCCGGCGCTCATGGAGCGCATGCAGCGCCACGCCGAGCGTTTCGCCACCGAGATCGTGCACGACCACGTGCGCTCGGTGGACCTGTCGGCGCGGCCGCTGCAGCTCACGGGCGAGTCCGGCCGCTATACCTGCGATGCTCTCATCATCGCGACCGGCGCGAGCGCCCGCTACCTCGGCCTGGCTACCGAGGAGAAATTCCGCGGCCGCGGCGTCTCCGCCTGCGCCACCTGCGACGGCTTCTTCTTCCGCGGACAACGCGTCGCGGTCGCCGGCGGCGGCAACACTGCGGTCGAGGAGGCGCTGTACCTGTCGCATATCGCCGCGCACGTCACACTGGTGCACCGGCGCGACCGCCTGCGCGCCGAGAAGATCCTGCAGCAGCGGCTGTTTCACGAGGTCGAGGCCGGCAAGATGTCGGTGATCTGGAACCACACGGTCGCCGAAGTGCTCGGCAACGAGCACGGGGTCACCGGCGTGCGGCTGCACGCCACCGACGCCGAGGCGCAGCGCGAGCTGGCCGTCACCGGTCTGTTCGTTGCCATCGGCCACACGCCCAACACGGCGCTGTTCGAGGGCCAGCTCGACATGCGCGGCGGCTACATCGCGGTGCGCAGCGGGCTCGACGGCGACGCCACCGCGACCAGCGTGGCGGGCGTGTTCGCCGCCGGCGACGTCGCCGACCATGTCTACCGGCAGGCGGTCACCTCCGCCGGTTCCGGCTGCATGGCGGCGCTCGATGCCGACCGCTACCTCGAAACCCTGGACGCGCGGCACGGTAGAGCGCGCACGGCGTGACCTGCGGAGCCGAAGATGGCGAGGGATGAGCTTGAATTCTGCCGCAGCATCGATGCTGTCGATCGGCGCCAATGGAATGCCCTGGACGGTGGCGGCAACCCGTTCGTCCGCCATGAGTTCCTCGCCGCGCTCGAGCACACGCACTGCGTCGGAGGCGACAGCGGCTGGGAGCCGCGCTACCTGGCGCTGCGCGATGCACACGGGCTTGCCGCGGTCGCCACCGCCTTCGTCAAGACGCATTCCTACGGCGAATTCGTCTTCGACTTCGCCTGGGCACAGGCCTACGAGCGCCTCGGCCGTCACTACTATCCGAAGCTGACGCTCGCAACTCCGTTCACGCCCGCGACCGCACCGCGGCTGCTGCTGCGCCCCGGGCTGGACCAGCGCGCGGCCAGCGCGCGGCTGCTCGAGGAGCTCGAAGCCTACACCGTAAGTCACGGCTTCTCGGGAGTGCACGCGCTGTTTCTCGACGAGCCGGCGCGCGCGGCGTGCGCGGAGCGCGGCTGGCTCCTGCGGCGCGACTGCCAGTTTCACTGGAGCAACCGCGGCTACGCGAGCTTCGAGGACTACCTGCAGTCCTTCACCGCGGACAAGCGCAAGAAGGCGCGGCGCGAGCGCCGCCGGGTCGAAGAGGCCGGCGTGCGCTTCGAGACGCGCTTCGGCGACGAGCTCACCGAGGGGATGCTCGAGCGCATCTATCTCCTGCACCGCGACACTTTCCTGCGGCACGGCCACGAACCGTACCTGACGCGCTCGTTCTTCAGCGAAGTCGCCCAGCGGCTGCCGCGATCGCTGATGGTGAAACTGGCGCTGCGCGGGCGCGCGCTGGTCGCGGTGGCGATCTTCTTCGTCGGCGAGTCGACGCTCTTCGGCCGCTACTGGGGCGCGGCGGCCGACTATCACAGCCTGCACTTCGAGACCTGCTATCACCAGGGGATCGAGTTCTGCATCGAGCGGGGACTGAAGCGCTTCGAGCCCGGCACCCAGGGCGAGCACAAGGTGGCGCGCGGTTTCGAGCCGACTCTCACCTGGTCCGCGCACTACATCGCCGACCGGCAGTTCCGCACGGCGATCGCCGACTACCTGACGCGCGAGGCGGCGGCGGTCGACAGCTACGCGCACGAGGTCCAGGCGCACGTCCCATTCCGCGGCCGGCGCAGTGCGGAGGAGCTTGTCTGAGCGAGGAGCCTCTCTGAAGACCATCACCTGGCTGTCGGGCCACGATGCGCCGGATTGGTTTCCGCCGCCGGAGCAGGCGCTCGAGGACCCGCCGGGGCTGCTCGCCGCCGGTGGTGACCTGTCGTGCCCACGGCTCATCGCCGCCTACCGCCGCGGCATCTTTCCCTGGTACTCCCCGGGTCAGCCGGTGCTGTGGTGGTCGCCCGATCCGCGCGCGGTGCTGTTCCCGGAGGAGTTCCGTCGCAGCCGCAGCCTCGCCAAGACGCTGCGCAACGGCGGCTTCACTACCGCCATCGACCGTGACTTCGCCGCGGTGATCGACGGCTGCGCTGCGCCCCGCGCGGCGAGCCCCGGCACCTGGATTACCTCCGAGATGCGCACCGCCTATCTCGAGCTGCACCGCCTCGGCCACGCCCACAGCATCGAGGCGTGGCGCCATGGGGCACTCGCCGGCGGGCTTTACGGGGTGCGCCTCGGTGGGGTGTTCTTCGGCGAGTCCATGTTCAGCGCCGAGCGCGACGCCTCCAAGGTGGCGCTCGCCCACCTGGTGGCGGTGTGCGAGCGCAACAGCATCGCGGTGATCGATTGCCAGCTGTACTCGCGCCACCTGGGGAGCCTCGGCGCGCGCACCATCCCGCGCAGCCGCTTCCAGGCGCTGCTCGCCGAGCAGGTCGGTCAGCCCGCGGCGGCGCTCGGCTGAGGCCGCGCCAGGCGCCGCGCCAAATTGCCTGCGGCGGGCCTTTGTGCTCCAATTCGCGCCCGCCCAGTGCGCTCAAAGGACGTATGTCCAAAGAAGACGCGATCCAGATGGAGGGCGAGGTCGTCGAGACCCTGCCCAACACCACCTTCCGTGTGAAGCTGAAGAACGGCCACATCGTGACCGCGCATATCTCCGGCAAGATGCGCAAAAACTACATTCGCATCCTCACCGGCGATGCCGTCACGGTCGAGATGACTCCCTACGATCTCACCAAGGGCCGCATCATCTACCGCGGCCGTTGACCACACCCTAGACGGTCACCTCGGGCGTCTTGGCCGGCTCGTACACCAGCGCGAGCTCGTTGCCGTCCGCAGTCACCGTGACGCGCACATAGCCGCCGCTCGCCAGGCGCCCGAACAGCAGCTCCTCCGCCAGCGGCCGCTTGATGTGCTCCTGGATGGTGCGCGCCATCGGCCGGGCACCCATCTTCGGATCGTAGCCTTTGGTGGCGATCCAGCGCCGTGCAGCGTCATCGAGGGTGATCGAGACGCCCTTCTGCTCGAGCTGCGCTTCGACCTCGAGGATCAGCTTGTCGACCACACGCTCGATGGTCGCCGGATCGAGCGCCGCGAACTGGATGACCGCATCGAGGCGATTGCGGAACTCCGGCGAGAAGATCCGCCGGATCGCCTCCATGCCGTCGCTGGTGTTGTCCGCCTGCGTGAAGCCGATCGTGGGCCGCGCCATCTCGTGCGCGCCGGCGTTGGTCGTCATGACGATGATCACGTGGCGGAAGTCGGCCTTGCGGCCGTTGTTGTCGGTGAGCGTGCCGTGGTCCATCACCTGCAGCAGCAGGTTGAACACGTCGGTGTGCGCCTTCTCGATCTCATCGAGCAGCAGCACGCAGTGCGGGTGCTTGGCGATCGCCTCGGTGAGCAGGCCTCCCTGGTCGAAGCCCACGTAGCCCGGCGGCGCGCCGATCAGCCGCGAGACCGTGTGCCGCTCCATGTACTCGGACATGTCGAAGCGCAGGAACTCGACCCCGAGCGCGATGGCCAGCTGCCGTGTGACCTCGGTCTTGCCGACGCCCGTGGGGCCCGCGAACAGGAAGCTGCCGACCGGCTTACGGACCTCCGCGAGTCCCGAGCGCGCCATCTTGATCGCCGCCGACAGCGCCTCGATCGCCCGGTCCTGACCGAAGATCACCAGTTTCAGGTTGCGCTCGAGATTCTTCAGCACCTCGCGGTCGGACATCGAGACGCTCTTGGCCGGAATGCGCGCCATGCGCGCCACGACGTCCTCCATGTGCCGCACCTCGACCACCGACTCGCGCTCGGCGACCGGCTTCAGGCGCAGGCGGGCGCCGGCCTCGTCGACCACGTCGATGGCCTTGTCGGGCAGGTGGCGCTCGTTGATGTGGCGCGCGGCCAGCTCGGCTGCGGCGCGCAGTGCGTCGTCGGCGTAGCTGATGCCGTGGTGCTCTTCGAAGCGCGCCTTCAGCCCGAAGAGGATCTCGATCGTCTCGGCCACCGACGGCTCGACCACGTCGATCTTCTGGAAGCGCCGCGCGAGTGCGTGGTCCTTCTCGAAGATGCCGCGATACTCCTGATAGGTCGTGGAGCCGATGCAGCGGATCTCGCCGGCGGTGAGCACCGGCTTGATGAGATTGGAGGCGTCCATCACCCCACCCGAGGCGGCGCCCGCGCCGATCACGGTGTGGATCTCGTCGATGAAGAGGATCGCTCCGGGGAGCTTCTTCAGCTCGGTGATCACGCCTTTCAGGCGCTTCTCGAAGTCGCCGCGGTACTTGGTGCCGGCGATCAGCGCGCCCATGTCGAGCGCGAACAGCGTGCAGTCGGCGAGCACCTCGGGCACCGCCCCCTCGATGATCAGCCGTGCCAGCCCTTCGGCGATCGCAGTCTTGCCGACCCCGGCCTCGCCGACGTAAAGGGGATTGTTCTTGCGACGGCGGCACAGGATCTCGATGGTGCGCTCGACTTCGAGCTTGCGGCCGATGAGCGGATCGATGCGCCCGTCCTGCGCCATCTTGTTGAGGTTGGTAGCGTACTTCTCGAGCGCGCTGCCGCCCTCGCTGTCGCGCTCGCCGTCGCCCTGCGCGTCTTCCTTGTCGGTCTTCTCCTCGGCGATCTTCGACAGGCCGTGCGAGATGTAGTTGACGACGTCGAGACGCGTGACGTGCTGGCGGTTGAGCAGAAACACGGCGTGACTCTGCTTCTCGCTGAAGATCGCGACCAGCACGTTGCCGACGCCGACTTCCTTCTTGCCGCTCGACTGCACGTGGAACACCGCCCGCTGCAGCACCCGCTGGAAGCCGAGCGTCGGCTGCACCTCACGCTCCTCGCCTTCCTCGAGCCGCGGGGTCGACTGATCGATGTGCTCCTTGAGCTCCTGGCGCAGCCGCGCGAAATCCGCGCCGCAGGCGCGCAGCACCTCACGGACCTTGGGGGTGTCGAGTATCGCGAGCAGCAGGTGCTCGACCGTCAGATACTCGTGACGCGCCTCGCGCGCCTGATGAAAGGCGTCGTTGAGGCAGTATTCGAGCTCGTTGGACAACACGTTCAGGCCTCTTCCAGTGTGCACATGAGCGGATGCTGGTGATCGCGCGCGTAGGTCGTCACCTGCGCCACCTTAGTTTCCGCGATCTCATATGTGAAGACCCCGCACACGCCCTTCCCGCGCGTGTGCACCTCGAGCATGATGCGCGTGGCCGTCGGGCGATTCAGCCCGAAGAACTTTTCCAGCACATCGACGACAAACTCCATCGGGGTGTAGTCGTCATTGAGAAGCACCACGCGATACAGCGGCGGCTGCTTGACCTGCGGTGCCGCTTCTTCTACGGCGACGCCGGAATCAGGGCGCGTGGGGAGCGGTGTGGGCATTAGGTTCTTTATAGGGGTCGCGAAACGGCAACACAAGCCTGCCACAATGTGGACTAGTTACTCCTGCAGAAACAATTGCTTGAGAGCGCCGGCTGCGCACCCGTATGATGGCGCCGGCGTGACGGCTGACACGCGCCGGCGCGCTGGATCTACTGTCGGCAAAGAGCCCTTGGGAAACACCTTTACGCGCATGCACTCAAGTCGATGAACGCCGCATCCTGGCTCGAAGGTCTCCCGGCTACTGACCGGTGGCGCGCCCTCTTGCTGCGCGACGGGCCGCGGATCGCGACCTGGATCCTGGCGGTGGCACTTGCCGTGCAGGCGGCGCTCATCGTGACCGACCTGGGTGGTGCCGGACGTGCGCCGAGGAGCCAGACGGTCCTCTCCCGGCGTACGCACGTGACCGACATCGCGGCGATCACGAACGCGCACCTGTTCGGTGCCGCCCCGCCCCCCAAGCAGGACGATGCCAACGCGCCGCAGACGAGCATGCCGCTGGTGCTCACCGGAATCATCGCGGCCAATGATCCGAAAAACGGCCTGGCGATCCTCGGACCTAGCGCACAGACCGCCAAAGTGTATGCGGTGGGCGACAACGTGCCGGGGGGCGCGAAGGTGCACTCGGTGTACGTTGAGCGGGTGGTGATCGAGCGCAACGGGCAGCTCGAATCCCTGGTGCTGCCGCACCAGGCGGGCAGCTCCGCGCCGGCCCCCTCGACCGAGGCGGTCAATGGCCCGAATGCCGCCCTGGTCGAGCGCATGCGTAAAACTTTCACCGAGCAGCCGGGTCTTATCGCCGACCTGCTGCGTCCGCAGGCCGTGCGGGATGGTGACAAGGTGCGGGGGTTTCGCGTCTATCCGGGCCGCAACCGCGCGGCGTTCGCGAGCCTCGGCCTGCAGCCGGGAGACGAAGTGATAGCCATCAACGGCACCCCGCTCGATGATCTCGAGCGCGGGCAGGAGATCCTCAGGACGCTCGGTAGTTCCAGTGAGGCGCGCGTCACAGTTATCCGCAACAACCAGCAGCAGGATCTCAACCTGAATATTGCTCAGGTGGCTCAGGAGGCTGAATCCGTGTCGGGTCCTCAGACCCAGACTCCGGGTGATGGTGGCGCGCAGGGTCCGCAGGGCGGCATGGGGTTGCCGGGCGCGGCGATGCGCGGTGGGCCGCCGCCGGAGAGCGCCCCGCCGCCGGTACCGGAGTATCAGCCGATCCCACAGCCGCAGCCGGATGCAACGGCCCGGGACACCGAGTAGCTCTCGCGCGCGCTCCTAATCGGGGGGTAATTCTCGTGACTGGATTTCGATCATCGGCTCTCGGCCTGCTCGCGGTGCTGCTCGCGGGGTCGCTCGCCATCGCCGACCAGTCCCAGCGCATTACTCCCAATTTCAAGGACGCCGATATCACGCAGATCGCCGAGGCGGTGGCCGCCGCAACCGGGAAGAACTTCATCATCGACCCGCGGGTGCGCGCCCAGGTGACCATGCTGTCCTCGACGCCGATGAGCCCCGAGGCGTTCTACCAGGCATTCCTCTCGATCCTCGACGTCTACGGCTTCATCGCGGTGCCCGCGGGCGCGGTGGTCAAGATCCTCCCCGATGCGAGCGCCCGGCAGGTGCCCTCGATCGATCTGCCCGAGCATGTGAGCGGCACCTCCGACGAGATCGTGACGCAGGTGCTCGAGGTGAAGAACGTCCAGGCGAGTCAGCTGGTGCCGATCCTGCGGCCGCTGGTGCCGCAGTACGGGCATCTGCAGGCCTATCCCAACGGCAACATCCTCATCATCACCGACCACGCGAGCAACGTGAGCCGCCTGATCCGCATCATCCAGCGGATCGATCAGATCGGGAACCAGGATCCGGAGATCATCCCGCTGCAGAACGCGTCCGCCTCCGAGATCGTGCGCGTGATCAACTCGCTCTTCCAGGGCGTCGAGGCGAGCAGCATCAAGGTGGTGGCGGACGAGCGCTCCAACAGCGTGCTGATCGGCGGCGATCAGTCGCAGCGGCTGCGGCTGCGCGCGCTGATCGCGCACCTGGACACCCCGCTCGAGAGCGGCGGCAACACGCGCGTGCGTTATCTGCATTACGCGGATGCCGAGAAGATCGCCCCGAAGCTCAAGGAGCAGATCACCGGCATCGCGCAGGCGAACGCCACCGGCGGCGCGGGCGGCGCGGGCGGCGCCTCGCCGCAGGCGGCTGCCGAAAGAAGCGCCATGGTGTGGGCCGACCCCACCACCAATGCGCTGGTGATCACCGCGCCCCCGAAGATCATGCGCCAGGTGATGGACATCGTCGACAAGCTCGACATCCGCCGGCCGCAGGTGCTGATAGAAGCCATCATCGCCGAGGTGGACGTCGACAAGACATCCGACCTCGGCGTGAACTGGGCGCTCTACGGTCAGGGCACCAACGTGCCGGTCGCCGGATTCGTCAGCCCGGTCGGCGGCACCAGCATCGTCGATCTCGCGACCGCGGCGCTCAATCCCTCGAGCGTCTCCGACACCCTGCTCGAGGGCGCGACGGTCGGCGTCGGCCGCGTCGCCGGCACCGGGGTCAACTTCGCCGCCATGCTGCGCGCGATCCGGACCGACACCGACACCAACGTCATCGCGACGCCTTCGATGGTGACCATGGACAACCAGGAGGCTACGCTCACGGTGGCGCAGGAGGTACCGTTCGTCACCGGCCAGTACACCAGCGGCACCGCCGTCACCGGCGGCCAGGTGAACCCCTTCCAGACCATCCAGCGCGAGGAGGTCGGCACGATCTTCAAGGTGACCCCGACGATCTCCTCGGAGGGCACGGCTTTGATGCTCAAGATCTCGATCGAGAGCTCGAGTGTCGGCGCCACGGCCCCTGGCACGGTCGACCCGACCACCAACAAGCGCAGCATCGTGACCAACGTGCTGATCGATGACGGCGGCGTCGTGGCGCTCGGCGGACTCATCGAGGACGACAGCACCAAGAGCGACGATCGCGTGCCGGGACTCGGCAACATCCCGATCATCGGCTATCTGTTCAAGAACCGCGCCGCGATGTCCACCAAGAACAATCTGATCATCTTCATCAGGCCGAAGATCCTGACCAATCCGAACCAGGCTGCCTTCCAGACGGACCTGAAGTACAACTACATGATCGAGCAGCAGAAGAGCCTGAAGACTCGCGATGCCATACCGCTGCTGCCGGGCGTGACGCGCGGCGCCATGCCGCCCCTCGACAGCAAAGCGCCGGCACTGCCGGGCGTTGCCCCCAATACGCCTCAGGGCGCCTCGGGTCCGCCGCCGCAGCCGACCGGGATTCAGCCGAACCTGCCCGCCCCACCGCAGACCACGCCGCCGGCCGCGCCGGCGGGGACGCCACCTGCCACGCCGCCGTCGGGCTCGGCCGCGCCGCAGGGCGCGCCTGCCCCGGACAGCACGGCGAGCCCGGCGCCAGGCCCGGACGCGAACGCGCCGCCTCCCAAGCCATGAACGACGTCGCCGCCCCTTACGCCTCTCCCACGCACGTCGCGGACGACGCTCCCGGACGGCGCCTGACTTTCGCCTTCGCCAAGCGGCACGGTGTTCTGGTGAATCGGGTGGTGAATGGCGTCGCGGAATGCGTCTGCCGCGACAACGCCTCGCCGATGGCGCTCGCGGAAGTGCGGCGCTACATGCGCCGCAGCCTCCGGCTCGAGCGCGTTCCGGAGGCTGAGTTCGACCTGCTGCTGCGCCGCGCTTACGAGGCGGGCTCGGACGCCATGCAGGCGGTCGAGGGGCTGGATGAGACCACGGACCTTGCGCACCTCGCCCAGGAGCTGCCCGAGCAGGCCGACCTGTTGGACAGCGATGACGATGCGCCCATCATCCGCCTGATCAACGCGGTGCTCACCCAGGCGGTCAAGGAGAATGCCTCCGATATCCACGTCGAGCCGTTCGAGAACCGCCTGGTGGTCCGCTTCCGCATCGACGGGGTGCTGCGCGAGGTGCTGCAGTCCAAGCGCGCCGTTGCCCCACTGGTGGTGTCGCGCATCAAGGTGATGTCCCGGCTCGACATCGCCGAGAAGCGCCTGCCGCAGGACGGGCGGATCAGCCTGAGAATCGCCGGCCGCGCCGTCGACGTGCGCGTCTCGACCATCCCGTCCGGCCACGGCGAGCGTGTGGTGCTGCGTATCCTCGACAAGCAGGCCGGCCGGCTCGAGCTCAATTCCCTCGGCATGGACCCGCGCACCCAGGCCGCGATGGACGAGCTGATCCACAAGCCGCACGGGATTCTGCTGGTCACCGGACCCACCGGCTCCGGCAAGACCACCACGCTGTACGCAGCCCTCGAGCGCCTCAACGACAACACCCAGAACATCATGACGGTGGAGGACCCGATCGAGATTCACATCGACGGCATCGGCCAGACGCAGGTGAACACCAAGGTCGAGATGACTTTCGCGCGCGGCCTGCGCGCCATCCTGCGTCAGGACCCGGATGTGGTGCTGATCGGCGAGATCCGTGACCTCGAGACCGCGCAGATCGCCGTGCAGGCGAGCCTCACCGGTCACCTGGTGCTCTCGACACTGCACACCAACACCGCGGCCGGCGCCTTCACGCGCCTGCGCGACATGGGGATCGAGCCGTTCCTGCTCTCCTCGAGCCTGATCGGCGTTCTCGCCCAGCGCCTGGTGCGGGTCTTGAGCCCCGAGAGCAAGCAATCCTTCAAGGCCGGCGAGTACGAGCGGCGGCTGCTCAATTTAGCTCCCGACGAGCCCTCGCCGACGCTCTACCGGCCGGGGAGCGATGGCACCGGCGGCTACCGCGGGCGCACCGGGATCTACGAGCTCATCGTCGTCGACGACGCCATGCGCACCATGATCCACGACGGCGTCTCCGAGCAGCAGATCGAGCGGCACGCGCGCCTCAGCACCCCCTCGATCCGCGACGACGGCCTCGCCCGCGTGCTGCGCGGCGAGACCACTCTCGAAGAGATCCTGCGCGTCACCACCGAGGACTGACGGCAGTGCGTCTGCCGCGGCCAGCTTAAATGGGTGCCTTCGAGTACACCGCCCTCGACCCGGGCGGCAGGGAACGCCGGGGCATTCTCGAGGGCGACACGCCGCGGCACATCCGCCAGCTGCTGCGCGAGCAGCAGCTGCTGCCGGTAACCGTCGCCGAGGTCGCGCAGAAGGAGGCGAAACGCCAGCGCTCCTTCAGCCTGATGCGGCGGGTATCGCCCGCCGATCTGTCGCTGTTCACCCGCCAGCTGGCGACGCTGGCGCGTGCCGGGCTGCCGCTCGAGGAGGCGCTGCTCGCGGTCTCGCAGCAGACCGAGAAGCCGCGGGTGCAGAGCATCGTGCTCGGGGTACGCTCGCGCGTGATGGAGGGTCACACGCTCGCGGACGGACTGGGTGAGTTCCCGCGGGTGTTCCCCGAGATCTACCGCGCCACGGTCGCCGCCGGCGAGCAGTCCGGCCACCTCGACCACGTGCTCGAGAGGCTCGCGGACTACACCGAGAGCCGCGAGGAGATCCGCCAGAAGGTCCTGGCCGCGATGCTCTACCCCATCGTGCTCACGGTCATGTGCTTCACCATCGTCTCGGGGCTCATGGTGTTCGTGGTGCCTAAGGTCGTGGCGGTGTTCGAAAGCACCAAGGCGAAGCTGCCGCTGATCACCCAGGTGCTGATCGCCATCAGCGGCTTCTGCCGCGCCTACGGGCTGTACGTCGTCATCGGCGCCGTCGTGGCGGTCGTGCTGTTCCGGCGCTGGCTGCGCAACCCGGCGGCGCGCCGCAGGTTCCATCGCGTGCAGCTCAGCCTGCCGCTGCTTGGGCGGCTGGTGCGCGGCTTCAATACCGCGCGCTTCACGCGCACCTTCAGCATCCTGACGGCGAGCACCGTCCCGGTGCTGGAAGCAATGCGCATCTCGGGCGAGGTGGTGACCAACCTGCCGATGCGCGACGCGGTGAGCGATGCGGCGGCGCGCGTACGCGAAGGCGCGGCGATCGGGCGCTCGCTCGCCGTCAGCAAGATGTTCCCCCCCATGACCATCCACCTGATCTCGAGCGGCGAGTCGAGCGGCGAGCTCGAGAACATGCTCGAGCGGGCGGCCATCAGCCAGGAGCGCGAGCTCGACGGGCTGATGACCGCCATGGTGGGCCTGCTCGGGCCATTGCTCATCATTCTGATGGGCCTGTTCGTCATGGGCATCGTTTTTGCAATGCTGTTACCGATCTTTGAGATGAACAACCTGATCCACTGAAGGCGCGGAATCGGCCCTGCATCACAAACTGCGCGGGCCACATTGCAGTCGCGCCGGCTTGTGATTTAAGTTCGCGCCGTCCGATTCCTGCAGGACCAGCGTCTCGCATGAGTGAGAAGCCCGAATCAGACGAATTCGAGGACGAAGAAGCCGAGGAGCCAGTCTCAGGCGACGGTGACGTCGACCTGGACCAGGTCATCAAGGACCTCGACCTCGCCAAGCGCCGCGGCCAGAAGGCCGGCGACCCGGCGTGGCGGCGCCTCGAGCGGCTGCTCGAGGACAAGCACACCGCCGAGCTGACCAGCGATTTCGAGGACTACGAAATCGGCGATGACGGCGGCGACCCGGCGCGCGCGGCGCGGCGCAAGCCCCGCGCCAGCTGACGCTGCGAGCCGGGCCTCAGGCGAACTTCTGTACCGCGCCGGCCACGCCGTGAGCCGCCGCCTCTCCCTGGCGTGCCTCGTGCGCCGGCCGCGATGCGGTCGCGCCGAGCAGGCGCACGAGCGCATCCCCCGGCACGGCCTCGCTCATCACGAAGCCCTGGATCAGGTCGCAGCCCGCGGTGCGCAGGAACTCGAGCTGGGCCTGCGTTTCGACGCCCTCGGCCACGAGCTTCAGATCGAGGTTGTGGCCAAGTCCGATGATGGCGCGCACGATCGCGGCGTCGTCCTCATCGACCGTGATGTCGTTGATGAACGCGCGATCCACCTTGAGGGTGTCGAGCGGGAAACGCTTCAGGTAGCTGAGCGAGCAATACCCGGTACCGAAGTCGTCGACCGCGAGCGCGAAGCCGAACTCCTTGAGCGCGAGGAGCGACCGCTGCCCGCCCTCGACGTCCTGCATCAGGACCCCCTCGGTGAGCTCGAGCTCGAATAGCGAGGCCGGCAGATGCGCCTCCTCGACCACCCGCGACAGCCGCAGCAGCACCTCCTGGCGCGTGAAGTCGCGCCCGGAGACGTTGATGGCGATCGACGGTACGGCGATGCCCGCGCTGCGCCAGCGCTGCAGGTCGCGGCACACCTGCTGCAGCGTCCAGCGGCCGATGTCGCCGATCAGACCGGTCTCCTCGGCCACCGCGACGAAGTCGGCCGTGGCGATCCGGCCGCGCTGCGGATGGAACCAGCGTAGCAGCGCCTCGGCGCCGGCCACCCGCAGCGTGCGCGCGTCGTACTGCGGCTGGTAGTACACCTCGAGCTGCTGGTTTTCGAACGCGCGCCGCAGCTCCATCTCGAGCGACAATCGCTTCACGGCGCGCGCGTGGACGGCGCTGCTGTACATGCGGAACTGATTGCGGCCGCTCGCCTTGGCTTCGTACATCGCACCGTCGGCGTTCTTGAGCAGCGTCTGCGCATCCGCGCCGTGCTCGGGGTAGAGCGCGATGCCGATGCTGGAAGTCACCACGAACTCATAGCCGCCGTGCAGGAACGGCGCGGCGAGCGAGCTCTGGATGCTCTGTGCCGCCTGCTCGGCAGCGAGGGCGCCGGCCGCGGCGAGCACCACGATGAACTCATCGCCCCCGACCCGCGCCAGCTGCGCCCGGCCGCCGGACTCCGCGAGCGCTGCGCTCAGGCGCCCGGCGACCAGCTTGAGGAGCGCATCCCCGGTCTCGTGACCGAGCGTGTCGTTGATGCGCTTGAACTGATCGAGGTCCACGAACAGCAGCGCCAGCCCCTGCCCCTGGCCGGGGAACGCGCCGAGCGACTCCGAGAGGTGGTCGCCGATCCACTCGCGGTTCGGCAGCCCGGTGAGCGCGTCGAAATACGCCAGCCTGTGAATGTGAGCCTCGGTCTGCTTGCGCTGACTGATGTCGCGCACGATCGCGAGCACCTGTCCGGTGGCGTTCGGCAGGTAGCGGCACTCGAAGTGCGGGCTCGCCGCCGGCTGCCCCGGGAGCGAGAACTCGAACGACGCCGGCGCGCCGTGCAGCGTGGCGGCGAGCGACTCCATGGCGCGCGGCAGCGCCTCACGCGGCAGCAGCTCACTCAGGTGCAGCACGGCCGCCGCCCGCCCCTGGGGCTCGGTGAGCGCCGGCAGCGGGCTGAAACAGTGGCTGATCGCGCCGCTGGCGTTGACGAGGAAGATGCCGTCGGGTATCGCCCGCAGCAGCGCCGAGTTCTTCTGCTCCGACAGGCGCAGCGCTTCGATGGTGCGCGCGCCGCGCAGCACGTAGCGGATGCGGTGGGTGAGCAGCGCCCAGTTGATGGGCTTCACCACGAAGTCGGTGGCGCCGGCGTCGTAGGCGAGATTGATGGACGCGGCGTCGTCGAATCCGGTCACCATGACGATCGGCACGTCGCGCCCGCCGGGGAGCGCGCGAATATTGGCGCACGCCTGGTAACCGTTGCCCTCGGGCATCTCGACATCGAGCAGGATGAGGTCCGGCATGCGCTCGAGGCAGGCGGCGACCGCGGCATCGCCACCCGCGACCGTTGCGACCGCTAAGCCGGCGTTCTCGAGCATCGCGGCCGCGATCTCGCGCAGCATGCGGTCGTCGTCCGCGACCAGCACCCTCAGGGTATTGTCGGCGTGTGCGCTCATGCGGATCTGCGTATCTCGCACTCGAGTTGCTCCTGTGCCTGCAGGTACATCAGCCGCGCCTGCGCGATGAGCTCGGACGCGCGCGTCAGGTCGCCGCTGCGCGCCTGGTTCTCGAGCTCGCGGCACAGCCGCATCAGACCCTGTGCGCCGACGTGACCATTGCACGAGCGCCAGGCGTGCGCGGCGCGCGCCACATCCGGCGCGCTGCCTGCGGCGTGCGCCCGCTCGAGCGCTTCGAGCAGCCGCCCGGAGTCGCTCCGGTAGCTCTCCGCCACGCGGTTGAGCATGGTCTCTCCGGCGCGCTGCGGCAGCGCGCGCAGCGCCGCAAGCGTCGCGCGATCAAGAAGCAGCTCCGCGGGAGTCTCCTCGGCAGCGGCGGCTGCGGCCGGCGCGGCCGAGGCAGGCGCCCAAGGCGCCGCGGCGGCAGGCGGGAGCGCAGCGGCATCGCCGGAGGCGGCCCGCAGCCAGCGCCCGAGCACGCCCTGCAGCGCGGCGCGCGTGAAGGGCTTCGCCAGATGATCATCCATACCGGCCGCAATGCAGGCGCTGCGGCCCTCGGCCGTAGCATTGGCGGTGAGCGCGATCACCGGCAGATGGGTCCCGGGCCGCTCGCTGCGGCGCAGCTCCGCGGTAGTCGTGAGCCCGTCCATCACTGGCATCTCGCAATCCATGAGCACCACATCGAAGCCGCCCTGCCGGAGCTTCTCGAGCGCCTCGCGCCCGTTGGCGGCGGTCTCGACCGTCACGCCGAGAGACGCCAGCATGCCCTCGGCGACCTCGCGGTTGAGCGGCTGGTCTTCGACCACCAGGACGTGTCCCACGAGCGAGGCCACGGCCGGCAACGCCGCGCCCCCGGCCGCCGCCGGCGCCGTGGCGGCCGGTCGCCCGGTGAGCGCCGCGTGCAGCTGCGCGAGGCGCAGCGGCTTGGTCACCTCGGCGTCAAACCACCCGTTGCGGCCGGTATCGACGGCCACCGGCGTGAGACTCGCAAAGCTCACCAGCCGCACCACTCGCGGCCGTGCCGTGCGGCTGCCGCGCAGCTGCGCCAGCACATCGCGCGCCGGGCCGTCGGGCAGCGGGTCGTCGACGATCACTGCTTCGTAGGCTGCACCGCGCAGCTCCTCGAGCGCTGCGGCGAGCGAGGCAGCCTCGGTCGGCCGCGCGCCCCAGGCGCGCAATGCATTCACCATGAGCACGCGGGCCGCCGCGTTGTCGTCGGCCACCAGGACCCGCAGCCCATCGAGGCGCGCGAGCGGCTCGATGCGCGGCGGCGCAGCGCTTACCGGCAGCTCGAGCTCGAACGCGAACGTCGAGCCGGCTCCCGGCGTGCTTGCGAGCGTCAGCCGGCCGCCCATGAGCCCGACGATCTGTCGCGAGATGGCGAGCCCGAGTCCCGTGCCGCCGAAGCGGCGCGTCGTGGAGGCGTCCTCCTGGGCGAACTCGTCGAAGACCCGCGCCTGGTTCTCGGGCGCAATGCCGATGCCGGTGTCGGCTACCTCCAGCCGCACGCGCAGCGTGCCTGCCTCGGGCGCGCCGAGCGGCACGACGCGGAAAGTGACTTCGCCCCTCTCGGTGAACTTGACGGCGTTGCCGCCCAGGTTGATCAACACCTGTCTGAGCCGCGCCGCATCCACCAGCACCCCCGGCAGCGGCAGCGGCGGCGCGTCGAACAGCAGCTCGAGCCCCTTGCCCGCGGCACGCGCCGCCAGCACCTCGAGTGTCTCCTCGACGACCGCGATGAGATCTGACTCCACCGGATCGAGCTTCAGCTTGTGCACCTCGAGCTTCGAGAGGTCGAGGATGTCGCCGACGATCGCCAGCAGCGAATCCGCGGAGCGGTGAATGCCCTCGGCAAAGCGCCGCTGCGCCTGATCGAGCCGGGTGTCGAGCAGCAGGCTGGTCAGTCCCAGCACGCCGTTCATGGGTGTGCGCAGCTCGTGGCTCATGCGCGCGACGAATTCGCTCTTGGCACGCGCCAGCACCTGCAACTGTGCGTTGCGCTCCTGAAGCTCATGGGTGCGCTGCTGCACCGTCTCCTCGAGGTGGCGGCTGTAGCGCAGCGCGCGCGCCCGCCGCTCGTGCAAGCGGTACCACAGGTAGCCGAGCAGCAGCAGCGCGACGGCGACGTACAGGGCGCGCGCCGCCGGTGCATTCCACGGGCCGGGCGCCACGTGCAGCGGCACCCGCAGCTCGTCGGTGCTCCACACGCCGTCGGCATTCGCGCCGCGTACTCGCAGCACGTAATCGCCCGCGTCGAGGTTGGTGTAGGTCGCGCGATGCAGCGCCCCGGCATCGAGCCAGGCGCTGTCGAAGCCGTCGAGGCGATACTGATAGCTGTTGTTGGCCGGGGAGCTGAAATCGAGCGCCGCGAACTCGAAAGTAACGAACTTGTCCGCGTAGGCGAGCGACAGCGGCCGGCCAACGCCCGGCAGCGCCTGCGCCGGCAGCGGCCGGTTGAGCCGCTCCACTCCGGTCAGCACCACCCGCGGCGGCGGCGCGCTGAAGTTGATGGCGGCGGGCGCGAAGGCGTTGAAGCCGTCATTGCCACCGAAGAACAGGTTGCCGTCGCGGTCCTGATAGTGGGCGTTGCCGTTGAAGTCCTCGCCCTGCAGCCCGAGCCATTGGTGAAACACCTTGACCGCGTGGCTACGCGGATCGAACCTCACCAGGCCGTTGGCGGTGCTGATCCATAGGCTCCCGGCGGCGTCGGACTCGATGCCGTACACCGCGCGGCTCGGCAACAGCGCCGCGAAGTTCTCGAAGCGCGCCGCCTGCGGCGCAGCGGAGCTGCCCACGACGTGATCGAGGCCGCCGCTGGCGGTGCCGACCCACACGTCGCCGCGCTCATCGACGTGCAGGGCGAACACCGCGTCG
>Ga0209274_10000645_pt1 | contig 19652 bp, 18 predicted proteins | sample HubBroMetageREF1_FD_188343 | JGI IMG/M metagenome (GOLD analysis project Ga0209274, IMG submission 188343) | Reference soil microbial communities from the Hubbard Brook experimental Forest, New Hampshire, USA - Hubbard Brook CCASE Soil... | ecosystem: Environmental > Terrestrial > Soil >...
TACGGAACTAAGGAACTAGGAAGGGTGCGGGTGTAGCTCGATGAACGACGGTCTGCGGATGCGCCTCGGGGCAGTCATTCTAGCGTTCCTCACGCTGGCTGCGATCGTATTCGCCGTCCTCAACTATCAGCAGAGCCGACGTGTGGCTACCGTGCACGATGGCATTATCTGGGCCGATAATCTCCCAGGCGCAATGGTTGGGCAGATCGAGCCGAACTCTCCAGCTGCCAAGGCCGGAGTTAAGCCGGCTGACCTGGTCGAATCAGTTCGGGGAGTGCCGGTCAAAAGCCCGACGGACGTTACGCGGATACTCTGGCACGCGGGAACGTGGACGCAAATCGTTTACGGGATTCGCCGCCAAGGCAAGCAAGTTCAGGTTCCGCTGCTAACGGAGCCTTACGAAGACCTCTACTCGATTGCCGATTACTTACGGTTCACCGCACTCTTGTATCTTTTCATCGGACTCTTCATCTTCATGCGTCGCTGGAGCGCACCGCGCGCCATCCACTTTTATGTTTTTTGCCTCGTCTCATTCGTCTTCTATAGCTTCCATTACACCGGGAAGCTGAATTCCTTCGACCAGACTGTTTACTGGGGTAACGCCGTCGCATGGCTGCTGCAGCCTGCTTTGTTGGTCCATTTTGCGCTGGTTTTTCCCGAGCGTCGCCGCGCCCTTTGGCCCAGGCTCCTTGCGCTCTATAGCGTTCCCGCCGCGCTGCTGGCTCTTCATATCTTTGTCTCAAAGGGCTACTTGGGTTTCGTGCCCTCTCTCGGCAGCGAGCATTTCCTCGATCAAATCGAATTCCTCTACCTCGGTCTCTACTTTCTTCTGGCCGCGGCCATTCTGTTCGCCAGCTATTCGCGCGCGCCTGGTGGATTGCTCCGGCAACAGTTGAAATGGGTTGCGGCCGGGACTTTCGCGGGAATTCTGCCGTTCGTTTTGTTCTACGTCCTTCCCTATGTCTCGGGGATGCAAATGCAGTCCTGGATGAAGGCATCCACCTGCTCCCTGGCGCTGATTCCGTTGTGTTACGGCTACGCCGTCATCCGTTACCGCCTGATGGACGTGGATATTATTTTCAAACGTGGACTCGCTCATACTTTCGCGATGGCCACCATCGCCGCGGTCTATTTCGCCGTGGTCGCTCTGATCGGCGAACTCTTCCACACAGCATGGCCCACGGGGCCTGCCGGTGCCGTGATCGCTATCGTTGTGGCTGCGTTCCTGTTTCAGCCCCTTCGCGATTGGGTTCAGGCCCATCTGGATCGCGTGTTCTATCGCGACCGCCTCAACTATCGCCGCACCCTGATTGAATTCGGCCGCGCGCTCACCAACGAAGTCCGCCTCGAGCCGCTTCTAAGCTCCGCTCTTGACCGCATTTCGCAGACCCTGCTGGTCGATCGCCTGGCGGTGTTTCTCGAGGATCCCGAAGGCTCCGGCCGGTTCCGTCTCTCGCGTTCGACGGGTCTGGATTGCGGAGACAACCTCGATTTGAGCTTCCTAGATCCTCGGCGTCCGGCGCTCACGCGCGGTTGCCTCTTCATCGAGTCCGCGCGCTCCGCCGCGCAGGAAACGGACTCCGTGCGCCGCACGCTCGAACAGCTCGATCTGAACTATTTCATCGCCTGCCGCTTTCGCGATCGAACGGTCGCGGTTCTCGGCCTCGGCAAGACGGTCGACGGCGACTATCTCTCGAGCGAAGACGTCGAACTTCTCTCGACGATTGCGGGTTATGTCGCCATTGCGATCGAGAATGCCCGCCTCTATCAGTCCCTTGAGCAAAAGGCCGTCCAGATCGAGCGCCTGAAGGACTTCAGCGAGAACATTGTCGAATCGCTGAAAATCGGCGTCGTCACCGTGGATCTCGAGGACCGCGTTGAGTCCTGGAATCCTCAGCTCGAGGATCTTCTTGAAATCCCGCGCCGCGATGCCGTTGGCCGCACCCTTAGTGAGGTTCTTCCCTCGGACCTCGTCGCCGAAATTGCCTCGCACGCATCTGACGGCAACGTTTCCGGGATTTACAAATATCGTTTGAACGCGCGAGCGGGACGCGCTTTCGTCGTCAATGTTTCGATTGCACCCCTCGTCGGCAAGAACGGCGCGCGCCTCGGCCGCCTCATCTTGGTTGATGACATCACGCAGCGCATGCGCCTCGAAGAACAAATGGTGCAGACCGAAAAACTGACTTCTCTGGGCCTCCTCGCCGCGGGCGTGGCCCACGAAGTGAATACTCCGCTGGCTGTCATTTCGAATTACATTCAGATGCTCGCGAAGCAAATCCCGGCTGACGACCCGCGCCAGAAAACCATCGAGCGCATCGTGAAACAGACCTTCCGCGCCAGTGAGATCGTCAACAATCTGCTGAATTTCTCGCGCACGGGAACGCCCGAATTGAGCGACGTCGACCTGAACTCCGTTCTCGAGGAAACTCTCACGCTCGTTCAGCATCCTTTCCGCACCGCGAAAGTGAACGTCATCAAGAACTACACGGACAGCCTGCCCCTGGTTCTCGGCTCCACCACGCGTTTGCAACAGGTGTTCCTCAACCTGTTCATGAACGCGCGCGACGCGATGCCGACTGGCGGCATGCTCGAAGTCCGCACCGCCGCGCACAACGGCTCCGTGGAAGTGGAAGTCACCGACACGGGAATGGGAATCGCTGGCGAGCATCTCAAGCGCATCTTCGACCCGTTCTTTACCACCAAGACTTCCGGCCGGGGCACCGGGCTGGGTCTTTCGGTGAGCTACGGGATTATCAAAGAGCATGCCGGCAAAGTGGATGTGCGCTCGACCCCCGGCAAGGGCACTTCCTTCCGGCTCGAATTTCCCGTAGCCAGGAAAGCAGTTCATGCCTAGAGGATCGATCTTAGTTGTAGACGACGAAGCAGAAATCCGCGAAGGTCTCGAAGCGCTCCTCACTTCCGAGGATTTCCAAGTGACCCTGGCCGAAACGGGCGAATCCGGCCTGCAGAAGCTGGAAGAGCGTCCGTTCGACTTGATGCTTCTCGACGTGAGCCTGCCCGACCGCAACGGTATCGAGCTTCTCCGCGAGATTCACCGCCGCGATCCGCTTGTCTCCGTCATCTTGATCACGGCCTACGGATCGATCGATATGGCCCGGGCCGCCTTCAAAAGCGGCGCTTTGGACTACATCACCAAGCCCTGGTCCAACGATGAGTTGATTGCTCAAGTCTCGCTCGCGATCGAGGGCCGCCGCCTGCGAGAAGAAAACGTGCAGCTCAAGCGCGCCCTCAAGCAGCGCTACAACTTCCCGAGCATCATCGGCAAGAGCGAGAAAATGCTCGCCCTCTTCGATCTCGTAGCCCAGGTCGCCCCCTCACGCTCCACGGTGCTGATTAACGGCGAGAGCGGCACCGGCAAGGAACTGATCGCCAAGGCAATCCACTCCGCATCCCCGCGCGCGGAGAAAGCCTTTATTCCCATCAATACGGGCTCCATCCCCGTCGATTTGCTCGAGTCGCAGCTCTTCGGCCATGTGAAGGGCGCCTTCACCAGCGCGGTCGCGTCAAAGAAAGGCCTTTTCGAAGTGGCTGACCAGGGGACGATCTTCTTCGACGAAATCTCCACGATCAGTGCGGAAACGCAGGCCAAGCTGCTCCGGGTCATTCAAGAGCGCGAGTTCATGCGCCTCGGCGGCACCGATACAATCAAGGTTGACGTTCGCATCCTTGCCGCCTCCAACGAAGATTTGATGAAGCTGGTTCGCGACGGCCGTTTCCGAGAGGACCTGTACCACCGTCTCAACGTAATTTCGCTGCAGTTGCCGCCCCTCCGCGAGCGCAAGGAAGATATCCCTCTGCTGGTCGACCGTTTTCTCGACCAATTCTGCCGCGAAAACAACAAGCCGCCGAGAGGCTTCACGCACGCCGCCATGAAACTGCTGATGGACTACGATTGGCCCGGCAATGTGCGCGAGCTCGAGAACGTCGTCGAGCGCTCCGTTGTGCTTTCCACCCAGGAGTCGGTGGACGTGGATTTGCTTCCGGAAAGTGTTCGCACGCGCGAAATCGTCAAGGGTGTCCGTCTGCAGCTCGCGGAATTCTTGCCGCCGCTTCCGGGCGAAGTCGGCTCGCGCGCGTCCGCTCCTGCGCCCTCGCTCTTCGAGATTCTGGAGGAAGTCGAACGCCGCATCATCGTCGACATGCTTGAGCGCACGAATTGGAATCAGACGGAAGCCGCCGAGCGTTTTCAGATTCCGCTCTCGACCCTCAACCAGAAAATCAAGCGCCTCGGGATCGAAACCCGTCGCCGCGCAAACGGCGCGGTTCGCGGTGCTGCCGTCGGCTACACCGAGGATCCCGCCGAATTCACCGCGGGCAAGTAGTGGATTTCCTTCGCTGAGACGCAGCATTCCAGGCTCCTGAACCTCAGGAAACCAGTGGTCGGCCGGCAATGTTCTCCAGGATTTTATAGGGAGCGAACTGCGGTGCAACGAGGGCCGTCGGCGGGACTAAAAATGTCTGCTCGATCGCGAAACGGCCCGATAGAACGGCATGGGCCACACAGTCCGTGAACACGATCCACGTCGCGAGCGGCGGAAACTCCATTCGAACCTTCGGGCAATCCTTCTGAAATTCTCGATTCTCTTTCAGGTAGTCGTGGAACCGCAGCATGAACATGTCGTACGGCGTCCTGCCGAATCCCCCGAAACCGAGCTTCGCGCCCCAGTTCTGCACCGTGCGGCTCACGAAATCGTCGTCTTCCGCAATCTGCCGCAGCCCTGCGTGCTCCGCATGCGCTCGCGCGAGCGACTCGAAATTCTCGGTCGTGTTCCACACCCGAGGCTTCTCGCGATTCAGGTTTGTGAACACGCGCAAGATGCGTCCGCCTCGCGTCGGCCGGCTCGGAAACGCGTCCACGTGCAGCAGATCGTTCCGCTTGTGCAGCGGCAGCCCGCGCCTTTCTTCCTCGATCGGGCGAAAGCTCGCAAAGTCCAGCGCCCATCGCCCGGCGTAGGGTGAAAGAAACGCACTCAGGAATTTAACCACTTGGGCGCTGTAGTTCCGGAAAATCGAATGCACCCGCTCGACGGTTCCGCTGTCGCCGGAAATCCCGCGCAGCACGTCTTCGCTCGGCCGGTACGAGACGTTCTTGTGCAGCCTCAGATCGGTCCACTCTTGCGCTAGCAGGAATTCCTGGTCTGCCGCTGGAAATGCGAACGGCGACTCACGAAAAAACAGGATTTGTCCCTGCTCCAGGAGTTCACAATAAGCACGGGCCCGCGCCTCGCGCTGTTCGCCGCGCACCCAGCCGGTTCCTTGCTTGTAGTCCTCCACTAAAATCCACGGCAGATTGGTCATGACTTCCTTGCCTGTGCTCCCGGCCAAACGCGGGCTCTCGTTTGCGAGCGAACTCTTCGTCTTCGGAAAAGCATACCGTAGTAAACGAGGCCTGACAATTTTGCCTCGCGGTGTGTTTCCGCCCCGTTGTTCTCGTCGTTGTATGAATTATTCGCTTTTCTTTGGCAAGCTCGGCATGTAGTCCCGCGGAAGCAGCGTGGTCGAGAGGTCCACTCCGGATAGGTCGGCGCCGTCCAGCTTTGTCTCACGAAGTATGGTCGTTTGCAGGACGGCGCCTCGAAAGTCCGCGCCGCTCACCTGCGCATCCCGCAAGTTTGCCGCGCCCAGGTCCGCTCCCCGAAAGATCGTGGAGCGCAGGTCCGCGCGGAAAAGCTCGGCGCCGCCAACCAACGCCTCCGTCAGGTCGGCGCCGCTCAAATTCGCCTCGGTCAAGTCCGATTTCCGCAGGTCAGCCTTCCGCATGTGCGCGTTGCCTAAGTCCGCGGATGAAAGCCTCGCCTCGCGCAGGTTCGCGCCGTCTAGATTCGCGCCGCGAAAATCGGCGTAGGCCAGATTGGCGCGTCGAAAATCCACATGAGAAAGCTCGGCGCCGGAAAAGTCCGCGCGCGTCCCGGTTTCGTCTCCGCGCACGAAACGCTGGTGCGCCTCCAGAATCTCCGACACTCGTTTGCCGTTGTGCCGGACATGGCTCGGAGCGCGCAGTCCCGAACCCTTGAAAACCTCAAGAATCCCCATTTGTGCCGACCACCTCACCCGAAAGACAGACGCATGAATTTTACTAGATTCCGGCCATGTTGCGGCGCTAAAGGCGCACCGTCCTCCGTCGACTAGGTTGAATCCCGCGCACTCCGCGACTCTTGCTGGCTGTGGTAAGGTAGCCTCATGGAGCTGCTCGAAACCCTCCAGAGCCGGGCCCGCACCTATCCGCAGCGAATTGTCTTGGCAGAGGGCGAGGAAGATCGCGTCATATCAGCGGCCGCGCGCGCGGTCAGGGAAGCCGTCGCCAAGCCCACTCTGCTTGGCCGAGCCCCCGTCATTCGCGCTGCGGCTGACCGCCTTGGCGCGAAGCTCGATGCCATCGAGCTCCTCGATCCCGCGTCGAGTCCGCGTCTCGCCGCCTACGCGCAAATTCTATTCGACCGCCGCCGTGCCAGGGGCACCACGCTCGAAGAAGCGCAGGATCTTGCCCGCAAACCCCTCTATTTCGCGGCCCTCCGCGTCGCCGCTGGGGAGGCCGATGGAGCTGTCGGTGGAGCGGTCAATTCGACGGCCGACACGGTGCGCGCAGCCCTGCATTCGGTCGATCTCGCGCCCGGCACCCGAATCCTCTCGAGTTTCTTCCTGATGGTGGTGCCATCGCGCAACGGAGTCAGCTTCGGTCACAATAACGCGCTCCTCTTCGCCGATTGTGGCGTCGTCCGGGAACCCTCGGCACAGGACCTCGCCGACATCGCCATCGAAACAGCCGGAAATGCGCGCGAGTTTCTTGAGACTGAGCCGCGTGTCGCTATGCTTTCGTTCTCGACCAAGGGTTCCGCCGCTCACGCGAGCATCGATAAAATTCGCGAAGCGCTGCGAATCGCAAAGGCGCGGCGTCCTGAACTGGCCATCGATGGAGAGCTCCAGGCGGACGCCGCTCTCGTCGCATCAGTCGGCGCGACCAAGGCGCCCGGCTCTCCCGTCGCTGGACGCGCGAACGTCCTGATCTTTCCAGACCTCGACTCCGGGAACATCGCCTACAAGCTCGTCGAAAGGCTCGGCGGCGCGACGGCGCTCGGGCCCATCCTGCAGGGGCTGGCGCGACCCGTCAACGATCTGTCGCGCGGCTGCTCATCAGACGACATCACACGCGTGATCGCCATAACCGCAATCCAGGCCATCGCGCGGCAACAGGCCCACGCCACGCTCGGGAACTGAATATGTCCGCATCGGCACGACGTCCAATTCTGTTCCTTTCGCGCTGCCTCGCGCGCATCGAGCGACTCTGGACGCTCCCACTCTTCGCGTTAGTCGCCCTGGGTTTCCTTTTCCTGGCTTCGGTCGCTTCCTCTCAGCAGAACGAGGAGGTTCCGCGCGAAGAGATCGTCGCGAACCTTGCGGCAGGGCGCGTCGTCATCGCCGTGGTGAAGGATGCGATTCTCGTTGGTACCATCGAGAACCCGATCGAAGCGCAGAGTCGCGTACCCAGCCCCGTTCAGTTGAGCTCTGAGCGGTTGGCAGTGCCACTCGGCGCGGTTGACTGGTTCTCCCCCTCATCGCAGGAAAGTCTGGCGCGAATCGATACCGAACTCCCTCACCTGCACGCCGGCGTAGTCGCCAAGGGACCACACCTGAATCAGGCACAGGCAGAAGGCGGTGGCGAAGCCTCCGACATTGAATCGATTGGCCAGGGAGTGATGGAACGCCTCAACCAGGTCGCGAGCGGACTTCACAGCAGAATTCAACAGCCTCCGGATGAGCCTCTCACCCAACTGATTGTTGTCGACTATCTTACCGGCTACGGCCCGGAAGTCTGGCAGGTCAGCTATGGGATGGAACAAGAACAGCAGCGGGGCGATTTTTGGGACACGCGAGTCTTGCGTCCGAAGTACCTCCAATTCTGGCCGCCCGAAAAGGGCCAGCCGCACACACTCGTTGAATTCGCTTATCCACCGGAGAACCCTCCCACCTCCTTGATCGACTTGTTGCGCCAGAACGATCCCCGCCTGGCAGGGCTTCTCCATTCCGATCCAAAGATGGGAACAGTGGCAGCTCAGTTCCTTCAGGGGGATAGTAAGAAGATTCGTTCTGAGGACGCGACCCAGTTTTTGCGTGCGTCGCTTGCGGCTATCGCTTCCCCAAACGAGCGCGAAACCTTCGCCGTGATTGGTGAGGAAACCGGCTTCGCCTGGATTCTCGCGCCGCCCGTCGAGCCGAAAACGCCGGCTCTGGCGAAGCAACCACCGCGTCCCGCCGACGCGCCCTCACTGATCAAGCATCCCGACTAGGCTGCGGGAACCCGAGCTTCCTACTGCTTCTCGGTGCGCAACTTCTTCAGCCGTACGTTCTTCTCCGCCACCGACCGAACCATCTCTTCCTTGTGTTCCACCAGCTTGCGCGCGATCTGCGGGTCCGAGATTCCCAATATCTCAGCGGCGAAAATGGCGGCGTTCACCGCCCCAGCCTTGTCGATCGCCATTGTCCCCACGGGTATGCCGCCCGGCATCTGCACGGTCGCGAGCAGCGCGTCCAGACCGTTCAACGTGCTGGTTGCCATCGGAACGCCGATGACGGGCAGAGTCGTGTTCGCAGCCATCACGCCCGCCAGATGCGCCGCCGCCCCAGCCGCCGCGATCAACACCTTGAGCCCCCGCGAAACCGCCGACGTTGCGTACTCGTGCGCCCGCGCCGGCGTCCGATGCGCGGACAGCACCTCCATCTCATAAGCGATCCCGAACTTGTCCAGAGTCTTGCCCGCCTCGCTCATCACGGCATAATCCGTGTCCGATCCCATCACGATTCCCACCACGGCAACGCTCAACGGATCCCCCTTTTCGCGTGCATTCGACAACACGCTTCAAATCTACGTCACGAAGTCCTCACACTGCCTTCGCACCGACATTTGAAGCTGCTGCGATCCTGGTGCCGCCGCCCGAACCTATATCCTTTCGGTAGTAAGCACCTTCAATCGATATACAACTAACTGTGTCGTATATTGACCGTCTCACAGTCGCCTCGTCGGCACCCAGGGCAGTTGTGATAAGGATACGACCACCACTTGTGTAGTATGTAGATCCTTCAATCCTGCTTCCGGAGTGGAAAATGACGACGCCAGAGGCCTGATCGGATTCCACCAACCCATTTATTTTCCGTCCGATAAGTGGCTTTTCAGGGTATCCCTCGGAGGCAATAACTACACACATAGCAAATGACGGTGACCACGTTGCCTTTATGTCCTTGACGCGACTCTCAGCCGTTGCCAGGCACGCCTCGGCAAGGTCAAATTCAGCACGAAGAACAATCACCTCGGTTTCGGGATCGCCAAGGCGGCAGTTGAATTCGAGTACCTTTGGTCCCTCGGCGGTGAGCATCAGTCCGAAATACAGAAATCCGTTGTACGCTATGCCGTCGGACCGCAGCCCAGCTAATGTCGGCTGGACGACACTCTCGATGATTCTTCGTTCCACATCCGCTGGGAGAATGTCCGGGCTCGAATAAGCGCCCATTCCACCCGTATTAGGCCCCTGGTCGTTGTCGAAAGCGCGTTTATAGTCCCGCGTCGGCGCCATCGAGATGAAGTCTTTGCCGTCCGTCAGAATGATGTACGACAACTCCTCTCCCGCAAGCCCTTCCTCCAGGAGGATCTGCTTGCCGGCCTCGCCGAATTCGCGCCGTTCCATCACTCGATCGATGAACGCCGTGGCTTCGTCGGGAGACGACGTCACCAGGACTCCCTTTCCCGCGCAAAGTCCATCGGCCTTCACCACCAGCGGCCAATCCACCGAGCACAGTTCCGCATAGGCGTCGACCGGAGAGTTAAATACACCGTACAGTGATGCTGCAGGTATCTTGTGTCGCTCGAGGAACCTCTTCGCGAACACTTTGCTGCCCTCAAGTTGCGCGGCCTTCTGCGTGGGACCGAGAATCTTGAGCCCCCGTTTCACAAACTCGTCCACGATCCCAAGCACAAGCGGCAGTTCCGGCCCCACGACAGTCAGATCAGCCTGTAGCTTTTCGGCCAGATCGGCGGCCGCTTTCACGTCGCCGACGTCCAGCGGGATACACTCGGCATCGCGCGATATTCCGCCGTTTCCCGGGGCGCACCAGATTTTGTCGACCAGCCGACTCTGCTTCAGCTTCCACACGAGGGCGTGTTCGCGCCCTCCGCTTCCAATCACAAGTAGTTTCAAGAAATAACTCCGCGAAGAACTCCGAACGATACGGCGGCTCGTGCTCAGGTGTCAACAGGAGTTGCCGAAGCTCCCGAAAAGTGATTCTATCTCAGGCGATGCATTGGGACTTCGTTGTCATCCTCGTCGTTTTGGGCGGCCTAGTTCCGTGGCTCGGCCGCCGACGCATCCGTCAGCTCATGCTGCTGCCCCACACCACCCAGATGGATCGCCTGACCCTTTACGCCTCAACGATCGCATTCCAGTGGGCTGCCGTCGGCGTCATTTTGTGGCGTGCTGCGGCGCGCGGCATCCGGCCAGACCAGCTAGGGCTTTCTGTGCCGCGGCCCGCGCTCACGGTCAGCTTGTCGGTTCTCCTCAGCGCGCTGCTCTTCGCGAACCAGGTATTTAGCATCAATCGACTTGCGTCCCGATCGCTCGATCCAGAGGGCCTCTTGTCTCAGCTCGCCTCGAAAGTCTTCCCGCAGGACAACCTGGAGCGCCTGGCCTTCGTCGCTCTAGTCTCTACCGTAGCCCTGTGCGAGGAGGTGATCTACCGGGGCTTCATCCAGTTAATTTTTCAGGATGTTACACGCGGAGCCGTGCTGCTCGGGATTTTCTGTTCGGCGATTTTCTTTGCTTTGGCGCATTCCTACCAAGGCAGGCGTGGTTTGCTCTCGACCTTTGCTGTGGGCCTCCTCTTCGGTGCCGTCCGCTCTTGGACCGGAAGCCTCATTCCGACGGTTTCTGCCCACTTTGTAGCCGATTTGACGGTTGGCTTTCTGGCGCCAGTCCGCCTCCGCGAAAAGACGCCGCAATCCGGCCCCGTGACCAGTTCTGTTGCGCCAAATGATTCCGCGGGATCCGGAGAAAATCCGTGACGACGCCTCCTCGATTGTCTGATAGCCAAATTCAAGCCGCCCTTTCCCCCTATGGCGCCAGCCTCAATCCAAGCCAGTGTGACGCCATCCGAATCTACATCGACCTTCTGCTGCGATGGAACAGCCGCATCTCCCTGACCACCGTCACCGATCGAGAAGAAGTCCTGCGATTTCATATCGGCGAGAGTATTGCCGCCATTTTCGCCGTCCCCATCGAAAAAGGTCGGCTCGCCGACGTCGGTTCAGGCGCGGGCTTTCCAGGCGTCCCGCTGGCTCTGTTTCTCCCACAACTGGATGTCACGCTGGTCGAGTCCAACGCCAAAAAGGCTACATTCCTCTCGGAGGTGCAGCGCCAGTTGAATCTCCATCGCGTTCGGGTATTCCGAGGCCGGGCGGAGGAATTCCTCGCGCAGGGCGCAAAGTTCGACTATGTTACTGCCCGGGCCGTTGGGAAGTACGACGAAGTTCTCCTTTGGTCGTCGAAGACCCTAAATCCTGGCGGGAAGGCCATTCTTTGGCTGGGAGACAAGGACGCAAGCGAAGTTTCAACCTATTCCGGCTGGAATTGGCGCGCCCCGCAGAAGATCATCGGTTCCCAGAAGAGATTCTTGCTCGTCGGCACTCTGTCTCCGAGCTCATAGGATGGATGTTCCACGTGGAACATCTAAATCGCCCTCTAGCGGTATCCGCGGCGCTCGATCCATCTCCTCCAACCCGAAATTTCAGCCTTCACCCGATGTTCCACGTGAAACATCTTGCATAGCCTCGAAACCTTCTGCTACATTTTGCCTTCGTTCTGGGGGACAATTTGGCGCGCGTCATCGCCATCGCCAACCAAAAAGGCGGCGTCGGCAAGACAACAACTACCGTAAACCTCGGCGCTTCCCTCGCTGCTTCTGAAAAACGCACCCTCATCATCGATTGCGATCCACAAGCCAATACCACCAGCGCCCTTGGCTTCCCAAAAGACCCCGCACGCAGAACCCTGTACCAAACCCTAATCCTGGGAGAGCCAATCGAACGCGTCACTCTCGACGCCCAAGTCGGCGGCCTCGACCTGATTCCGTCCGACAAGAATCTTGTGGGCGCGGCCGTCGAGCTCGTCGGCATGGATGAACGTGAATACAGGCTAAAGGGCGCTATTCAAGGTATCCGGGACAAGTATGAGTACGTTCTCCTCGATTGCCCGCCAGCGCTCGATCTGCTAACCCTCAATGCCCTTGCTGCCGCCGATTCCGTCCTAGTCCCGATTCAGTGCGAGTATCTCGCACTGGAGGGAGTTTCCGAGCTCCTCGACACGCTGATGCGCCTCCGGCGCACCATCAACCCGGCATTAGCCATCGAAGGCATTCTCCTAACCATGTACGATGATCGTACGAGCCTATCAAAGCAGGTGGCGGCGGACCTTCGCAGCTTCTTTGGAGCGCAGGTCTTTGAAACCGTGATCCCGCGGAATGTTCGCCTGGCCGAGGCCCCCAGCCATGGCGTTCCAGTACTGTTTTACGACTTACGTAGTAAAGGCGCAGAGAGCTACATCGAACTTGCCAAGGAGGTTATTTCCAATGCCCAGAAACGCCTTGGGCAAGGGTCTGAGCGCGCTGATTCGCGAACCGGAACCGCAGCCTCCGCCGCCAGTGCCGGCAGCGGTAACAGCGGGAGCGGCAACGGCGGCAGCACCGGCCCTGGCCCCTCATGACGGTATGCTTCAGGTCGATATCGACCTGATTGATCCGAGTCCCTACCAGCCGCGCAGTCGCTTCCGCGAGGAAGCGCTCGACGAACTTGCGCGCTCGATACAATCGAGCGGAATCATTCAGCCGCTCGTGGTGCGCCGATCGGGTGGCCGCTACCAGCTCATTGCCGGTGAGCGCCGCTGGCGCGCCGCGCAACGAGCTGCCCTAGCGCGTGTTCCCGTCGTCGTTCGCGACGTCCCGGAAGAGCTCGCCCTCGAAATGACACTTGTTGAGAACCTTCAGCGCGAGGATCTCAACCCGATGGAGCAGGCTCGCGCATTTCACCGCCTGATCGATGAATTCGCCCTTACCCAGGAGCTGGTGGCCGAACGCACGGGAAAGGACCGCACCACAATCGCCAATGCCGTGCGGCTTCTGAAGCTCGAAGAAAGCATCCAGGAGCTTCTCGAGGAAGGTCGAATCACCGCGGGCCATGCGCGCGCGTTGCTTGCCATCGCTGAGCCCAACGAGCGCATTGCGCTGGCTCGAAAGATAGCGCGCTCGGGAATGACGGTCCGGCAAGTCGAACGCCTGGCCGCGCGTAGCTCCAAACCGCGCTCGGCGCCGGTGGCTGTACAGATTGACCCCAACACGAAGGCTGCAATCGACGAACTTCAGCGCGAATACGGAACTCGCGTATTCATCGTTCCTGCCCGCGCCAGCCGTCCAGGTCAAATCACACTTGAGTACTACGATAATAGTGATTTGACTCGCCTCTACGACCGACTGATGGGAGTATAGGCTACATATGTAGGAGTATATGAATGCCCTGGCGCATGTTCGACCGCAAGCAACAGGATTCCGGTGAGTGGAGCGGCTTCCTCGAGAAGGGCGTTCGCCTGGAAGGTAAGCTGGAATCGCCTGGCACCCTTCGCATTGACTCGCACATGAAGGGAACCCTGGCCTCCGAGGGAACGCTGATCCTAGGCGAGCACGCCCGCGTGGACGGCGAGATAAGCGGGAACTCGGTGATGATCGCGGGACGGTTTGACGGCGTCATCCACGCGAAAGGCAAAGTGGAGATTCAGACGAAAGCCATCGTGACGGGCGAAATTCACACGCCCTGCCTCATTATCGAGCCCGGTGCCATTTTCGACGGCCGATGCCTCATGCTCGACGCCAAAGAGCCTGCGAACGTGATCACGATCCCGATTCGTTCCGCGGCAGCGCACGCCTAAAAAGTTCACGGCTCAATAACATACCTGCAAGCGCCGCCTTCGCCCAGGCGCTATAATCGTCCGTCTGCGCCCAAGGGAGAGACTGATCTTGGCGGACCAATCTGTTCGGCTTACGCAGGCGGTGAAGGCCGCCGGTTGTGCGGCCAAAATGAGTCCCGGCTTGCTCGATTCCGTGTTGAAGCGCCTTCCGCGGACCACGGACCCGAATCTTCTCGTCGGTTTCGAAACGAGCGACGACGCGGGTGTATATCGCGTCACGGACGAAATCGCCCTCGTGCAGACGGTGGATTTCTTCACTCCCATCGCCGACGACCCGTTCGTCTTCGGTCAGATCGCCGCAGCGAATTCGCTCAGTGACGTATACGCGATGGGCGGCCTTCCGATCACGGCGCTTACGGTCCTCGCTTTCCCGGCCTCGGGTTCGCCGGATGTCCTCGAGCAGATTCTGCGCGGCGGCCTCGACAAGATGACGCAGGCTGGCTGCACCATCGTCGGGGGCCATTCGATTCGTGATGACGAGATGAAGTTCGGTTACGCAGTCACAGGCCTGATTGATCCCAAGGCAATTTGGCGCAATGTGGGAGCCCGCCCCGGCGACGTGTTGGTCCTGACGAAATCCCTCGGTACCGGAGTGATTTCCACCGCGCTAAAGCAAGGGCAGGCCCAGGATTCCTGGGTCGCTGCCGCAATCGCTTCGATGACCCAGCTAAATCGCGACTCGGCCGAGGGGTTGCACGCGATCGAACTCGAATTCGACGAAGGCCATCCCGTGCACGCAGTCACAGACGTCACCGGCTTCGGTCTTTTGGGCCATGCGCGTGAAATGGCCGTCGGCAGCAAAGTGTCAATGCGTATCGATCACGAGCGCTTGCCATATCTCCCGGGCGCAATTGATGCGGCGCGCGCCGGCTTCGCCTCCGGCGGCCTAAAGAACAATCGCGAATTTCTCGAAGGCTGCGTCGAGTTCTCGCCGAAGGTTCCGGACGAAATCCGCGCTCTGCTTTACGATCCACAAACTTCAGGCGGCCTGCTGGTGGCTCTAGCTTCCGAAACTGCCGATGCCGCGACGGCCTTGCTCGAACGCCGCGGAATCCCGGCGCGGGTTATCGGCGCTGTGATCGAAAAGCAATCGCCTCTCATAGCCATCGCTTGAATCTCATCGAATCGTGTACACTTTTCGTCTTCGCGCTCTTTCATGGACCCGATAACCCACGGAATTACAGGTGCGCTCCTCGGCAAAGCATATTTCTCGAAGCGCGACCATCGCGTAGCAATTTTTTCCACAGTCCTCGGCGCCGTTTTCCCGGATGTTGACGTCTTTGTCGAGGCCTTCTCACGCGATCCGGTGGCGATTATCAAATACCATCGCAACGTCACGCACTCCTTCGTATGCTTGCCGCTCTTCGCCGCCATGCTCGCGGGACTCACGCGCTGGGTCGCGCGCCGCTTCAACCTCGAATGCCCGAAATTCTGGATGCTCACTCTCATCTACGGTGTCGGCATCGCGAGCCATATCATTCTCGACGCAATGACTTCCTTCGGCACGCGCATCTGGGCTCCCATTTCGGAGCAGCGCGTCGCGTGGGATCTGCTTTTCATCATCGACTTCACATTCACGTCGATCGTGCTGTTGCCGCAAGTAACGGCCTGGATCTACAGCGACCGCGAGAAAAGCGGTCGCCGTGCCGCGTCAATGTGGATCGTGTTCACCCTGGCCGGTTTCGGTGCGTGGCGCATTGCCGCGGCGTTTCAGACCCCGTTTCACTTTTGGGTCGTAGTCGCCGCTTCCGCGATCATGGCGCTCTTGTTCTTCCTGCCTGCGATTCGTGCTTGGGGATTTGGCGTGGCTCGGTCGGCGTGGTGCCAGGCCGGTACGTACACGATGGTGGCGTATCTTTTCGCTTGCGCCGTTGCGCATCATGCGGCGATGCGTCGCGTCATCGATTTTGCTGGCGCGAATCAGATTCCAATCGTCCGCATCGGCGCTTTGCCTATGCCGCCATCGTTGCTTGGGTGGGGCGACGCCATTCGCACGCCCGACGGCGTCTTTCAGGCTCCGCTCGACCTGCGTGATCCGAGCCCGCCGGCATTTCGCTTCACTCCGGATTCCCCAGCCGACGCCTTCACGGCGCGCGCTCTCGAATTGCCCGACGTTGAGCTCTATTGGAATTTCGCTCGTTTCCCTTTGATTCGCGCCTCCACCGAAAATGACCTTCACATCGTGGATTTCGGTGAAAATCGCTTCGTCAACCGGCAGAGACGCAGCCCGCCGCCCTTCACGTATCGCGTGGTGTTCGACGCCAACGGCAATGTAGTCGACGAAGGCTGGCTCAGGGATGGGACGCTCCTGAAGAACACCAGAAAACCTTCGCCGCAAGCTGCGGGAGCAGCGCGATGAAAATTCTGATTTTCAGCGACATCCACGGCGACATTCGCGCCCTCGAAAAAGTTGTTGCGCAAGCGGCGGATGTCTACATCTCTAACGGCGATCTCTCGAACTTCGGCAGCGATTTGGAAACTTGTGGCGAAGTGCTAAAGCCCCTCGGCGACCGCCTCTGGGCGCTCCCCGGAAACCACGAAACTCACGAGCAAATGCGCACGTTCTGCGAGAAGTTCGGTTTCGTGGATTTTCATCGCCAGGTTCGCACGATTGAATCCGCGAATGGCGTAACTCACTGGGGCGGCCTCGGCTACAGCAACATCACTCCCTTCAACACGCCCGGCGAGTACTCGGAAGACGAAATCGCGGGAGCGTTGAGCACGTTCGAAGGAAAGAGCCCGTTCTATCTCGTCGTGCATTTTCCGCCGTTCGGCACGAAGCTAGACGAGTTTGCGCCGGGAGAGCATGCAGGCAGCCCCGCGTTGCGCCAATGGATCGAGCGCGTTCAATCGGCGTACGCGTTTTGCGGCCACATCCACGAAGCCGCAGGGCGTCGCGACGAAATCGGCGCCACGCAGTGCATCAACGTCGGCAAAAGGGGTTACACGATCGAGGTGTAGAGGTTAGAACCAGACGCAGGCGAGCCATACCGCGAGGCCCAAGCACCAATCACTAATCACCACTTACCAATCACAACGCTACTTCTTCGTGGCGGGATAAACCACGAGCTGTCGCCGGTCGCCCGAGCCCTCACTGATCGTGCGCACGCCCGGCGCTCCATTCAATTCCAAATGGACGATGCGGCGATCGCGCGGCGACATCGGATTGAATTGAAACGGTTGGCCCGTCTCGCGCACGCGCTGGGCAGCCACTCGCGCCGACAGCTTCAATTCTTCCAGCCTCGTTGCACGGTAATCGCCGCAATCGAATCGCACGCGATCGTGCAGCACCGGCTCGAGGCGCAAACATCGGTGCGCCACATACTCAAGGGCCAGCAGCAGTTCTCCGCTGCGCGCCAGCAGAAGCTCTTCGTCGGCGCCTCGGAATCGCACCACCACATCCGCTTCGTTCGCTCCGGCATCCGGATTCGGCTCGGCCGATATCTCGTATTCCACCTCGAGATTCATCTCGCGCACCGCCAAGTCGAGCAGCTTCCTCAGCTCGTCCGTAGCGCGCTGCCGGTCGAATGGCGCGACGCTGCGCGCTCGCTCTCTGCCTTGCGGTCTTCTGCTCGTGAACGCTCGCCCTTCGCTCATTCGTTTTTCTTCTTTTTGAATTTGCCCTTCGGCGGCAGCGGCTGCGCCCGGTTCAAGTAATACTGCTGGCCCACTCCGACGATGTTGCTGGTGAACATGTACAGATTCAGCCCGCTCGACATCGTGAAGAAAAAAGCCGCAAACATCAATGGCATCAGGGCCATCATTTTCTGCTGCGCCGGATCCACGGTCGTCTGCGGCGTCATTTTCGTCATCAAGTACATCGTGATGGCCATCGCGATCGGCAAAATATAGTACGGATCCTTGGCCGAAAGGTCATGGATCCATCCCAAGAACGGCGCGTGGCGCAATTCAATCGCTCCGTTCAGCACTCGCCACAGAGCCCACCAGATCGGCATCTGGAAAAGCATGGGCAGGCAGCTTCCCATCGGGTTGATGCCTTCCCGTTGGTACACCGCCATCACTTCCTCGTTCATTTTCCGCTTGCGCGGATCGTTCATCGAGTACTTCTTGTACCGATCCTGAATCGAGCGGATTTCCGGCGCCACCTTCTGCATCTTTTGCATCGAGCGCCAGCTTTTCATCTTCAGCGGAAAAAGCGCGAAGTTGATGATCAACGTCAGCGCGATGATCGTCCAGCCCCAATTGGAAATGTACCGGTGCAGCCACTGCAAAATGAAAAGCAACGGCTTCGCAATCACGCCCGTAAAACCGAAGTTCACCAGGCCCTCGAGCGACGGCTGCACTTTACTCAGCAGCGCCAGGTCTTTCGGCCCTACGAACAGTCGCAAGCGCAACGCCTCGCCCTGCTGGCTTCCCGCAGCCATTTCCGCCACGGGCTGATCTTCCGGCTTCCCGTCGACAATCACGCTGTGGTTGTGCGTCCAATGCCACAGCGACATGTTCGCCAGCCCATCCGGAATAAATGTCGCCGCGAAAAATTGATCTTCGATTCCAGCGAACTCCAGCGGCCCAGGTTGCAACGCCGGCTGCGTCTGATTCCCGTTGACGCCGAGCTTCTTGTATTGCAGCAGATTCAGCTTGCCGGTCTGGCTGTAGAAAACCGTGACGAGCTGCGACGCGTGATACACCTCTTTGTCCCCGAACCCTCCGCGCCACGCCACCCCCGCAGACAGCGGCTTGCCGTCCAGCGAAACCGAAGTCTCCACCGTCAGCTGATAGTCCTCGGTGAAATTAAGCTTCTTTGTGACGTCGATGTGGCCGTCGCTGAAGTGGAAAATCACGCTGACGGGCGCCTCAAACTCGTTCGAGTTCGAAGGCAGGGGAGAGGCATCTCCCGCTGCTTGCGCTCCTGAATGCGCGGTCGTCACCTGGTAAAGCTCGGAGTTCGCCTGCGACTCGAGCTGCGAATCCTGCAGCGTCAGCGAAAACGGCCAGCCAAGCACCGTCGACGAATCGTGGTTCACCAGATCCAGAGGCTTCGGCGGCTTGTCATCGTCAAGGTACTTTTTCAGCTTCCAGCTCAGCACCACTCCGCCGCGATTCGATAGCTCCACGCGGTACAGCGGGCTTTCGACCACCACCACTTTTTCCGTCGCCGCGCGCATCACGGGAACGCTGCCAGGCTTCGCGGCAGACGCCGTCGTCCCCTGCGCTGTCCCCGGCATCCCCGGTGTCCCCGATGTAGACGATGTCGCGTTCGTTCCGCCGGGCGCTACCGCCTGCGTCGTTTGATTGCCTTTTTGGGGTTGTGGAACGGGAGGCGAGAAGAAATGAAGCCAGATAAAAAGAATCGCGATTGCGATGATGGCAAAAATAACCCCGCGAACCGAATCCGAGAGCTCGTTCACAATTTCCTTCCCGCGGGAGGCCGGAGCTTCAAGTTACCCTGAGCTTCGAAGGGTTCCGACATAAGTGCTGGCCTCAACGCCATAGGTTCCCGCTGCCGCGCGTACTCTTCCGTCTCCGGCACGGGATCGAATCCGCCCTTCGTGAACGGACGGCAGCGCAGCAGCCGCTGTGCCGCCAGCACGAATCCGCGCCGGGCTCCATGCTTCGCGATCGCTTCATGCGCGTAGTTCGAGCAGGAAGGATAAAACTTGCAGGCGCCCC
>Ga0209274_10000647_pt1 | contig 19638 bp, 10 predicted proteins | sample HubBroMetageREF1_FD_188343 | JGI IMG/M metagenome (GOLD analysis project Ga0209274, IMG submission 188343) | Reference soil microbial communities from the Hubbard Brook experimental Forest, New Hampshire, USA - Hubbard Brook CCASE Soil... | ecosystem: Environmental > Terrestrial > Soil >...
CCTAAGGAGCTTCACCGTAGGAGTTTCCACATTCTAGACGGCGCTTTCCGCCGGTTTGTCCGGCTGAGGCTGAGCCGAGGTCCGTTTGGTAGGAGAACGTGGGTATTCGTCTCCGGGGAATCGGTACCCAGTCCACTCGGAAACTGCGATAGCTCCGCCCGGGGCGATAGCGCGAGTCCATCCCGGCGGACCGGGCCCGGCACGCGCCGTCCTTCGTCTCAGCGGAACCGGATCGTGACGTGCACCGTCGACTTGCCCACGTCGAACGCCCCGTCGTGCGAGACCGGATGCCACTTCCCGTCGCCGTGGACGTAGTAGGCGTAGAGGCCCCTCGGCTCCCAGAAGGTGATCGTCGTGGCGTGGCTCTGCTGGGCGTAGCCGTCGATGGTCACCGACCAGGCGGCGCCGGCTCCGAGCCCCTTCTCGGTGAAGATGACCTCGTGCAGGGCGAACGGCAGCAGCGGCGCATAGTCACCGCCGTTGGAGATCTGTCCCGAGTCGTTGTAGGGGAGGATCCCGTACGGGTCCGAGGGGGAGCCGTAGTTCGACCAGAAGTTTCCGCCCTGGACGCCGGTCCCGAGGATGTTGCCCGAGAGGGGCCAGCCGTTCACCCAACGGACGTCCTTCGCCGGTTCCGGCGTCACGTTCCACGCGTCTTGCCATGAAGCCGCCCGGTAGTTCCAGGGATTGTACCCGGGTGTGGTGGCCGGGAGCGGGAGGGCGAAGTAGTTGTTGTACGCGAGGTCCCCGTTGGCGAACAGGTCCAAGCCCGCCTGGTCGGAGTAGTTCAGCAGGGCTTCCGGGTACTCGCAAGGCGGGACGGACACGGAGAAGTTGTTCCCCCAGAAGGTGTTGTCACTGCCGCCGAACTGGTAGACCGAAACTCCCATGTCGTCGAAGGTGTTCCCCGCGACGAGGGTATGGGAAGAATCCCACAAAAGCAGGTTTCCCAGGGAGAGCCCGAGGCCAAAGTAGAGGAACCATCCCGAGATGTCCGACGCGTCAACGATCGAAACGTGTGCGGTGTTCTCGAATTCCAGTTGCAGATAATTGAACGTCGGCAACCCGAACAGGTCGCCCGGTTGCCTCGGGAGCGAGTATTCGACGAGGAACGACGGGGGATTTTCGACCGACACGTAATCCGTCGTGTGGCTCAGGAAGATCCCGCTGAACACGGGAAATAGGGCTTCGTTGAACTGGCCGAATAGGGGATCGATCGTCCCGGGCTGGTTGACGAGAACGTACGGGTTGGCCCGGCTCCCGTTTCCTCCGGGGTAGCTGATCGCGCCAAGCTGACCGTTGTCCCAAGCCCACAGCGGGGTGTAAACCCCGAGTTGGACGTCGGAGGCGAGGGCGACCCGTTGCGAGGCCGTGCCCGTGAGGGTAATGTCTACCGGGCGGTAGTCGCTGAGCATCACCCGGTAGGTGTAGGTGCCGGGCGGCAACTGGTAATCGGCGCGGCCGGAAACCAGGACCGCGGCCCATTGGGCGGTCCCCTCGCGGAACGTGCTGCCCGGGGAGACGAAGACGAAAGCGTTCGAGGGTGTGATGTGCAGGTCTTGATCGACGTGGCCGAACGAGGCGTCTCGGAGTCCCCACAAGGGCCCGAGGAACGAAGGACCGGGCCCGAGATGCACCTCGGGCACCGTCCCATTCGAGGCCCACTCGGAGATCCCTTCGCTCGTTTCCCCCGTAGAGATCCCGTAGTCGTACGCCGAGGGGACCGAGCGGTACGTCTTGCTCGCGTTGGGCAGCGTCAGGAGTTGCAGTGTCCCCTGGATGTTGGAGACGGACGTCGTGAGGCCGTCGAACGCTCCGCCGAGGATCAGCTCCGCGTCGTTCGGGATGAACCCGGCCTTGCTCAGCTGCTTTCCGTCGATCTGGAACGTAGGTGAGGGGGCGGGGGTCGTCGCGGGGTTCAGGCCCGTGGAATTGAACTCGACCCGGTCGTACGACCCGGCAACCGTCGTACCGTTCGCCTCGGTTACGGAATAGTTCAGGAAGACGGTCGGCCGGTTGTGGAACACCGTGGCGTTGTTGTAGACTCGCACGGTGAATGGCATCGCCGTGTGGAGTATGATTCCCGGGTCGTAGTAGAAGGCCCCCGGGTACACGGTCCCATCATACCGATAGAGCGAGTTGGCGGTGAAATTGAGTGCCGGGCTCGACAAGTTCCAGATGTTGTCGAGGATCTGGAGCTGGTCCAGGTGCGGCGTGTACTCGGGAATGTTTTGGATCCAGAACTGGTAGCTCAAGTTACCGAACAAGTCGACGTTGGTGAGGACGGTGTTGAGCTGGAGGGAGACCGTGTCCGGGCCGGAGCCATCGAGATAGGTGGAATTGAGCGCATCCAAGCGGACGACCCCCTCATCGCTCGAAGTGTACGCAACGGTTCCGACATTCTTGCCCCCCTCCTCTTGGACACCGAGGTCGCCGATCCCCATTGGCGCCGGTGCCACGGGGTATTCGGCGGAGACCGTACCGTTCACGATGGATACGTGAGGGTTGAAGTTGGGCGGGAAAGTGTGGGCCGAGGGCACGTGGTCCGTCGCCAAGGTCGAGTGAATTCGAGCGGCCAGCCCGTCCAATGGAGAGGATGATCCTCCGGCAGCCGACCCCGCCGAGGCGCCGAGGCTGGTCGAACGGCTCCCGTCGAGGGCCGAAGGTGCGACCCCCCCGGCCGACCCGAGGATCACGGACCCGGAGGCCAGGAGGATCACGGCGACGGCCATCGTCAATCCAAGCCTGAGGAGCACCCCTCGCTGCATCGCGGCGCCGATGACCGAGGGGGAATATACGTCATGCGGTCTGGGCCGCCGCCGAGGACGTCAGCGAGACCGAGCGCGCGCTCCGCTCTCGACTCCTCTGGATCTGAGCATGCCCAACGCAGATCGCGGCGCTCCAGCCCAAGGGACGTGGATTCGGCGAGCCGCACGGCGTTCGATGACCCGGCCCGCCCGGCTCCGACGCTACGTGTACGTCACGGTCTGCTGCAACGGCGCGCCGTCGATCACCACCGTCCCACTCGAGGGGAACGTCGTGGTGTATCCCGGGACGTTCTTGATCGAGTAGCCGTAGGTGCCGTTCGCGACATGCAGCCACGTCAGGCTGTCGGTGCCCCCGTCGGTCGTGAGGTGCATCGTGCCGCCATTGAACGTCACCTTCCACGTCTCTCCCGACGGCAATCCGCTCTCCGAGAACGTCACGGAATACGTCACCTCCTTGTAGACCAGCGTCACGGCGTGGCCGACCCCGGAGCCGTCGATCGCATCGGTGCCGCCTTTCACCGTCAGCGAGCCGGAGTACGTGAGGGTCGACTCGTGCCAGCCCGAATTGGCGGCGACCGAGTACGAGTACGACCCGTTCGCCAAGCCGGTCCAGGTGAGGCTGTCGGTGCCCCCCGTGGTATGAAGGCTCTGGGTTCCTCCGTTCACCGTCGCTTGCCACGCCAGCCCCGACGGCAGCCCTCGCTCCGAGAACTCGACTTCATAGGTGACCGGACTGTAGACGACCTCCGTATCGACGGACGCACCGTTCACGGTCACCGTCCCGCTGTATGGAACCGTCCCCTGGTGCCACCCCGAGAGGGCGGTGATCGAGTAGGAGTAGGTGCCATCGGGTAGGTCCTTCCACTTGAGCTGTACGGTCCCGCCGGTGACCGTCCGTTCCGATTTCAACACGCCGTCGACCGTCACCTTCCAGTCGAAACCGGTCGGCAGACCGCTCTCCGAGAAGGTCACCGTGTACTCCGGGGACGTCGCGGGGTGGACTCCGACTTGGAACGGCACCGTGCAACCGAAGGCCCCGGGCGTGGTGTTCTTCCCGTCGGTCGCGACCCACGCGGATTGATTGTACGGCGACCAGGAGTTCCCGGTGCCGGAGTCCACAGCGTCGACGCAGTACTCGAGGACCCCCGTCTGCGTGGGGGCGGGAATATCCCCGGTCCACGTTCCGGAGTTTGCGGTGCCCGACGCGAGGGAGAGCGATGCGTTCCCCCACTTTCCGCCCGGCTCAAGGTACGTGACGCGGACGCTGCTCACGGAGCGATCGTCCTTGATCGAAGCGGCGACGGGGTACGGGTTGCCGACCATCGCGGGACCCGTGGGGTTGGTCGAGAGGAACGGCTTGCCGAGCAGTAGAGCGATGTTGTACGCTTGCGGGACGCCCCATCCGCTCGACGTATTGTAGTCGGTCGAACCATTGAAGAACGCGTTGCTGTAGTTCTGGACGAAGTACGTCGGGGCCACGGGGAAGGGTAGACCGGCGAAACTGCCGTTGAGATACCCCTGCTCCAGTTGGTAGAGCGCGGGATCGATGAGCCCCAGCGGATGTCCATCGAAGGCGATGATGGACCCTACCATCCCGGCGACGGACGGCGACGAGAAGCTCGTCCCGCCAAAGCCCGTCACCCACGACTCGGCCATGTACCCGGTCATGTCGGCCGCGGGGCCCGCAATGTCCGGCACCGCGCGGGCGGTCGGGCTGGCCGCGTCCCCGTCGCTGCATCCCAGGCAACCCGTCGGGGGCGCCCCGTTGGTAAAGTTCCCCGTATTCGTCACGTTGGTCGCCCATTCCATCGCGCGGTTCACGATCGGGACGGCGGACTGGAACGCGGGTTCGGTGAAGATGGAGCTGACGCCACCGGTGCTCCCGCCGCTCGTGCCGCTGTCGAATGTCGGACACCAGTTCCAGACGGTTTGCCCGGGGAGGATCGCACCCGGGCTACCGGGTGCCCCGTAGGCCACGTTGGCGGTTCCGCCCACACTGAGCACGTTGGGGGAAGAGCCCGGATAGTCCACGGTGGGCGTGCCCTCGGTGTCATACGAATATTGTGTCGGAGGGCTGCCCGTGTCGCATACCGCGTTCCCCGAGCACAGCGTCGGCCCGCCGGGTCCGCAGGCTCCGTTGTCGTCTCCCGACGAGGCCGATACGGTCACGCCCTCGGCCGCGAGTTCGGTGAAGTACGTCTCGAAGTCGTTCGACTCCCCGCCTCCGAACGAGAGACTCAACGCGTTGAGGTTCGGGACGTTCCCCGCGGCGAGCCACGCGAGCAAGAGCTCGAGGTTGGACTCGTTCACTCCGTTGGTGACCCCGAGGCCCCCGACGTACGTAGGCTCGATGACGGCGCCCGGGGCGTCCTCCCCGCTATACTCCTGGTCGATCGTCATTTCGAAATCGAGTTCCTCGGTCGCGGTATTCGGCCCCACGCCGGAGATCCCCGCCGTGCAGTTCCCGGTCCCGGGTCCGTACGTTTGAGCGCCGGTCACGTTGTAGTTCGCTCGGTCGGTGGGCGCCGGTAGCTCGGACGGCATGCTGGGCGCCGCCGTAGTGTTCCCGTGGAAGAATTGGAGAATGTCGGTCATGGAGTACGGACAGTAGGCGGAGGTGTTCGTGTCCCAGAGCCCCGTGGCGATCGTGACGCCGTGGGGGAAGCTCGGCTGGGTCCCTGCCGAGGCATTCCCGGTCGCATTCCATAGCTGATTCAGTTGGTACTCGTAGGTCATCTGATTCGGATAGTCCATGACGCCCACTCCCGGGCCGTTGGACGCGCTGGGGTGGGTCGCCAGATGAGAGTTGAACAGGACCTCCGGCACAAATCCGAAGTTGAAGTTGGTGAGGCCCACGACGTCCTGGATCCACGGCACGAGGCTCTCCGGGACGGAGGGTGACGAGGCGGGCGCGAAGAACGACTGGCCGTGGGCGGTGTAGAGACCGAACGAGACGGCGAAGGCTCGCTCGAGCTGCTGGAGGGTCCCCTGGGCAGCGACGGTCAGGTGGTCGGAGGAGACGTACTCCACGGTGAGTCCCTTCGACGCGAGGTACTTCGCGACCCCGAGTTGGTCGTTAAGCGGCGGCCCGTACGATCGCGCGAACTGCGCGCTGGTGAGGAAGTGCGCATACTGCGGCGAGCCCGGGTCCGAGACGGCTGCGAGGAAGGCGTTGAGCTGCGGCTGGTTCTGGAGAGGAAGGGTAACGACGATCAGGTCGTTCTGCCCCATCGGCGGGGACGCGGAAGGGGTCAGGACGCCGCCCAAGGAGGTCCCGACCTCCGATCGAATGCCCAGGGATACCATCGGACCGGACGCCACCAAGCTGCTCGCGGAAGGCTGTGACGACGCTCCTGTGATCGGGCTCGACGCGATGCCGGTCGACTCGGAACTCGAGCCGGAGTCAGGGCGAATCTGTACCGCGCCCGCGTAGGCGCTGATCGCCATGAGGGTAGCGACCACAATCGCCAACGTTCCGATCCAACGAATCCCGTTTCCGCGCCGCGTCATCGGAGACGGGTAGGAAGGCCTAGGGTAAATACCGGAAACTCCGAAACCGCGGAGATGGTCTGAAACGCAGTCCACCTCACCGACGCGTGGCCTTCTATGGACACGAATAGGAGGTATGGAAGATAGGACCCGTGGGACCGGTCCTCGGCCGCATGACATCCGGATCCAAGGAGATCCGGTTGCGGGACCTCGTTTGGCGAGAGACGAAGCACGGCAAGAGTCTAGGGGAAGGGCCCCAGTGAAGGACCGGGCCAAGGGCGGCAGTGCCTCGGGAGTCCGGGGGTCCCAGCGTCCACTCCGGCGTACGGACACCGGAGCCCGCGACGCTAGAGCCGGACACCAAGGTATTACTATTACGACTTACTCAGGAATCTAATGTCGACGCCGGGGCACGCCCCGAAGGAGGTCTTGGATCCTCGAAGATCCCCCGAGGTCCGAGGACGAACCTTCCTCCCTCGGGTCGCGGCGACCGGGTCGACGGTCGGGGAGACTTCCCCCTCCGATCGGACCGCGAGCGCAGAGTCGTCCACCGAACGGATGACCGCGAAGGCGAAGATCCTGTTCCTGCGATTCCGCGACCAGGCGACGGAACTCCGTACAGAGCTACTGACCGAGTTGGGACCGACCCTACCCGGTTCCGCCCAGGCGGAGGCGGCAGCGAACCTTCGAGTCGCTCGATCCGTCTTCGGAAAATGGTGCATCGAGATCCTGGTCGTCCTCTTCCCCGGCGATGCGACTCGGTTCAACGACCTTCGTCGAGCGCTGCCGGGAATCACCTCCGATTCCCTCTCTCGGAAGCTGCGGGGGCTCGAGAAGATCGGACTGGTGGAACGGCATGTCGGAGCGGGTCGTCCTCCGTCCGTGAGCTACTCCCTCACCGAGGATGGTCGGATCCTCGCCCGGATGGGCGAGCCGGTGTTCCTGTTCCTGAGGCTCCGAACCGCTCCGAGTCACCGGTAGAGACCGCCCGGCTCGCCAGATTTTCGTCGCCCTCGGAGGGCGGCCATCGGGTCCCCTGCTCGAGAACCGAACCGACGATCAGTGTTGCTCACCCGAACCGACGGTCCCCGCTGGCGAGGGTACGGAGACGGGCCGGCTCTCCGCGGATTTTCCTTCCGAAGTCGAACGATCACGTGCAGAATGCGTCTTCGGCGGGTCACCCGCAGCACCGTGGATGAACGGCTTTCCTCGGAGCGCCGAGATCACCGTCGCCACGGACGTGAGGCCGCCGGCGAGCAGGAACGCGAGAGAGATCGATGAGCCGAAGCCGGGTTCGACGACCGACGCGAAGAAGTGCGGCCCGAGGAGGGTCGCTTGGACCGAGGGGGACAACGGGGTCCAGCCGGGAAGGGTCGAGGCCAAGGTGAGGAGCTGGGACATCGGATTCTCCCCGAGGAAGCTTCCGAACAGGGCTCCCGTCGGGTTCGCCGCGATCGCGTGGCCGAGGATCCCCGCATCGGCGGTCGGGACGCCCGCGGCGCCCAGGGCCCCGGGCACGGTCCCCCCGAGTCCGGACGCGAGCCCGAGAATGACGACCGTGAAGAAGATCGCGAGGGACATCTGCTGGCCGGTGTTCTGGAGCGTGGCGAGCATCCCGGAGGCCGCGCCCCGGTTCTCCGCCGGCACCGAGTTCATCACGGCGGCCGCGTTGGGCGAAGCGAACATTCCCATCCCGCAGCCGTTCGCGAACAGGATGAGCGCGATCTGCCAGTAGGCGAAGTCCACCGGGAGCGCCGCGAGCGAGAAGAACGTCGCCGCGCCGATCGCCATGCCGATCGTGCTCAGAAGGCGGGGTCCGTGATTGTCGGAGAGCCACCCGCTCAACGGCCCAAAGAGCAGGAATCCGCCGATCATCGGCGTCATGAATATTCCGGCCCAGAGCGGAGTTTCCGAGAAGCTGTAGCCGTGGAGTGGGAGCCAGATACCTTGGAACCAGATCACCAACAGAAGCATGAGACCGCCTCGGGCCAGGGACCCGAGGAGGGCGGCCGACGTCCCGGCGGCGAACGACCGCACCCGGAAGAGCGCGAGACGGAACATCGGGTCCACCACCCGGAGCTCGATGAACACGAACGCGATGAGCAGGGCGGCCCCGGCGACGAGTGTTCCGACCACCCACGGGGACCCCCAGCCGGTCGTCGAGGACCCGTACGGGAGGAGCCCATAGGTCGTGCCCACCAGGAGGAGCGTGAGCCCGACGCCGAACGTGACGTTGCCCGGCAGGTCGACCTTCTGCCCAGAGCGCCGAGTGGAGGTCTCCTTGAGCTTCGCGAGCGCCCAGACGGTGCCGAATACGCCGACCGGGACGCTCACGAGGAAAATGATCCGCCACGTCGGGAGGATCCAGGGACCGATGTGCAGGTCCGGGATCCCCGCGAGGATCCCGCCGACGATCAGCCCCACGAGGGAGCCTCCGACGAACGCGATCTGGTTCACGCCCATCGCCTTTCCCCTCTCGTTGGCCGGGAACGCGTCCGTGAGGAGGGCCGCGGAGTTCGCGAGCAGGAAGGCGGATCCGACCGCTTGGATCAGGCGGAAGAACACCAGGGCCCACGCTCCCGTGGCCCCCTGCCAGGGCTCCAGGAACAGCATGATCGATCCGGTCGAGAAGACCGCGAACCCGAAGTTGTACATCCGCGCGCGTCCCCACATGTCGGAGAGGCGACCGAACGTCACGAGGAGCGTCGCGGTGACGACGCCGTACCCGAGGAGGAGCCAAATGAGGAGCGGGAATGTCGCGACGTCGAAGGGGTTCACACCGAGTCCCTTGAAGACGACGGGCAGCGAAATGAGCAGGATCGTCCCGTCGAGCGAAGCCAGGAGACCTCCCAGCGTCGTGTTCGAGAGCACGGTCCATTTGTAGGCGACCACAGGAGGCTTCTCCGGGCGCCTGCGCGTGGCTACGTGGAAGCGGAGCCGGACGCACCGAGGTTGGCCGCGTAGAACTTCAAGACTCGCTTCCAGGCGTCCAGGGCGCTCGGTTCATGATAGTTCGATGCGCGAGAGTCGTTGAAGAACGCGTGTCGCGCGCCAGGGTAGACATGGTAGCTGAACTGTCGGCCGGCCTTCTCCATGGCCTCGGCAAGGAGCGGAACCGTCACGGTGATCCCCGGGTCCTCCTCTCCGTACAGGCCCAGCACGGCCGCGCGGATCTGGGGCACGTCCCCGAGCGGTGGATTCTGTCCGTAGAATATCACGGCGGCCTTTAGGTCCGGGTCCACGGTCGCGAGGCGGGCGGACATGGCGCCGCCGAAGCAGAATCCGACCGAACCGACCCGGGCGGGGTCGACCTCGGGGAGTCCGCGCAGGTACCGGGAGATCGCCAAGAGCTCCTGGGCGAACCCCGCTTGCACGAGCGGATCGGAAACCTTTCCGAACGCCTCCAGGACCGGCCGGCGTTCCGGGGGCTGCGACGCGGCGAACTCGGCGAGCTTGGTGGGATCCCGCCGCAGATCGGGCGGCGCCTGCGCGAACGCCTGCATCGCGAGCCCGATGTTGGTCGGAGTGAGCGTCGCCTGTATTTCCCCCGTGAAGAGGTTCGGCGCAGCGGCCACAAAGCCCTGTTCCGCGAAGCGCCGCGCGACGTCCCGGATGTGTTCGCTGACGCCGAAGATCTCGTGGATCACGACGACCGCTGGGTGCCGGCCGGAACCGTTGGACGGAAACGCGAGGAAGCAGTCGATCTCGCGGGTCGGAGTGGCGACCTTTACGTCGGGGGTGGTGGGTCGCATAGGACAGCCGCCCGAAAATCCGCGAGCTAATAATGGGGTTCGGCTCGAGCTGCGAACTTGCTGCCGCGGCCTCCCAACGGGAGGCGAGCGAACGGACTCGCCGGGGTCGCGAGCTGAACGGCGTCCCACCGACATCGAACTCCCTCAGGCGGTTGCCCTCGCTCGCGAATCCCCCGACTACTGAACGCTGCGATGAACGCGCAACGCGACCTTAACTCGACTCAAGCAAGCGACTATCTCACCCCCCGTCCGATGTCTCCAATGACTCGAAGGAAATCATGACAGAGGAAGAGCCTCATACAAAACGAAGAGATCCTGCATTCCAGCCCATTCTCGCCTTTGTCCCCGCGCTTCTCGTCTTCAACGACCCGCGCGGCGGAACGGGTCAGGAGTCCGGCTCCAGAGATGGAGCGGACGTCGGAGGGCGTGACGCGCCCTCCGGCCCGGGGGGATCCCGGGTCTCCAATCCCGGTCCGACGCCCGGTACTGCGTAACGTGGGTCGATGGGCGAACCCCCCCCAGCGGTTGATCGGCCCCGGGCAGCACGATGCCGCGCCTATAGCCGGGGCTCTTTGACGACCAGGGATTGGCCGCGGAATCGAACGCCCCCCCGGTCTCGCTGGAGGTCCCGGCACCCTCGGGCAGGAACCTGATACCACCGTGAGCAGCATCGTCCGAGCGCCACCCGAAGTAGATGCCTTCCTACGCCTTCCGAATCCTCAGAGCCTAGTCATCCGGGGCCCGCCGGGGTCCGGGAAGACCATGCTCGCCTTCGCGCTGATGGAGTTGTATCCGGGGCGCCGGGTGTACGTGAGCTTGAGGGCCTCCCGGGCCACCCTCCTCGCTCAGCTGCCCTGGCTCGCCAAGCTTCCCACGGGGGAGGTGGAAATCATCGACACCTCCGCGGTGTCGGACCCGGCATCCCCGCCAGCCCCGAAGGAGTCCGGATCCGACCTCCTGATCGCAGATGTTCCGGAGCGGAACGAGCTCGCCGAGTTCCTATGGCTACCGCACTCCGTCCAGACCGCCTGGAGCCTCGCGGACCAGGGAACCCCCACCCTCATGGTCTTCGACTCCTGGGATGCGGTGATCGACCAGTACTTCGAACGGGTCCCGGAATCCGATGAATCCGGCCCCTCTCGTGCCCGGGTCGAACGACTTCTCCTCGAGAGAATGGCCCGGGGGAACATCGCGCTCGTGCTGGTGCTCGAACGGGACACTCCATCGATTCTGGATTATCACGTGAACGGGATCATCGAGACCTACCGCCATTTCGAAGAGGGACGGCTGGAACGCTGGCTGAGCCTTCCGAAGCTCCGGGGGATTCCGATCAGCACCGACACGTACCCCTTCACGCTCGCGCAGGGTCGGTTTTCGGCGATCACGGCCATGCAGCCGGGAGACCACTACTGGCTACACCCTCCCGCGCCGGATCCTAACCCGGAGGCCCCGGGCCTCTGGCCCGGGAGCACGGACTTCGCCGAATCGTTGGGCCGTCTTCGCTTCGGGGCCCTCACGCTCTTCGAACTCGAAAGTGCCGTGCCGAGGGAGGTCAGCCGGGTGCTCCTCGGACCGGTGGTCCTGCATGCGCTTCAGCTCGGCGGCCGCGTGCTGATCCTTCCTCCGCCGTCGTTGGACGCCGAGGACGCGTTCGCCTCGCTACGTGAGCATCTCGCTCCGAAGGTTCTCCGCGAACAGTTGCGCGTTCTCTCGTCGGTCCCTCTCAGCGCGGAGGTCACCGAGCTCCCCGAAGTGTTCGTTCCGTTCCAACGGGTCAACTGGAGCAAGACCGGTCTGCCGGTTCCGTTGCCGGAGGACCCTGACTTCCTCAAGGGGGCCCAGAATTCGAAAGGGCCCAATCTGATCCTGGCGTACATGTCCGGCCTCGAAGCCTTGACGGAGGCCGCGGGGGTCACCCTCATTCGAGGGGCGCTGTCGGGCCTGGCCCGGACGGTCTTCCCGCACAACCCGGTGCACGTCGTGGCCGTCGGCCGCACGGGAGACCCCATGTTCTACGGGGTCGCGGCGCTCGCAGAGGTCCACGCGCGCGTGCGGGCACCGCACGGCCGCATCATCGTCAACGGCCATCGACCGTATCTCGCTCCGATGGTTCTCTCCCAGGAACCAGGCCCGGAGCCGTATCGGCTCACGACGGTGCTCTAGCATCTCGGCAGAAACGACTCGGAGATCGGCCTTCCGCCGCGCCGCCTGGTTACTGACCGGTGACCCGCCCCGATCTATCGTAGAAAGAGAGGGAGGAAAGGGTTCGTCTCGACCACCCTCAGCGGTGGTATCGCGGGTTCGTGGTGAGGGGGCGGTACCTCACTCCTCGTGCCGGACCGTAGCGATGAGCTCGGTCGGGGTCCATCCGTGGTGGCAGGTGGAGGCGGGGGCGTACGTCCAAGTGCAGGTGAAGTCCGTCGTGTTCTCGAACGCCGCACTGTTCCAGTTGCCGGTCGAGATCCAGTTCAGCGCGGACCCCGGACCCACGGCGCTCACGAAGACGATGGCTTGGGAATCGCCCCAGCCGGTCGTGCTGAACCAGTAGGTGTCGGTCGCACTGTTGTTCTCCGCCGGGCACTCCTGGAGCTTCGTTTGGGCGCTGATGAAGTCGGTCCAGACCGTGTCCCGGTTACCCGAGAGCCACGCACGGTAGTTGTCGTGGTTGCTGTAGATGTACATCGCGACCTTCACACTGCTGCTCGAGACGATGAGGTTCACCGTGTCTTCGCCCTTGATCGAGACGTTCAGCGTTCCACCGGAGCAGCCGGTCACGTTGATCGTGATCGTGTTCTGTTGCCCTTGGAAGTTGAGGTAGACGTTCTGGTTGTTCAGGTTCGAGATGTTCACGGTGTAGACGTTGTCCTTCCCGGAGGAGAAGTTGTACGTCAGGGGAGTGGACCCCTGGCATCCGCAGCCCGCGATGGCCGCAGGGGCGAAGCCGTGATGGCCCGAGCCGCTGTAGTTGCACGAGACGTTGTCGCCCACCGTGACGGTGGTGCACAGATTGCCGTAGTTCCACGTGGGGTGGGGACTGGTGAAGTTGAACGTATTCGACGAACTCGCGGCCGTCGAGGCGGTGTTCAATCCACCGCCCGAGGCGGACGCGGCAGCCGTCGCCCCCGTCACGAATCCCGAACTCACCATCAGCAACACCGCGCCGGCCAGCACGACCAGCAGACCCATTTGCACTGTCTTCACCTTCGTATTCCTCCGTTCCCGGTTCCCGTCAGCCTGATGCGACCGGCCGCTATTCGCGGTCGCTCGTCGCAGGCCTTTCAGGACCTGCGCACATCGGCCCTGTTCTAAAGCATTATTCCCCTCGAGAAGGGGACGATATGCATTAATACGTGGCGTATATTCGGCGGGAGAAGCACGTATACGCGCGAATTTCGCGAGCCGTTCCGGAGCGCGTTTTCTCTCGTGAGAAGCACGTCGTCCCGGCTCCCTTCGACCCCGCAAGCTCGTCAGTCGGTCTCCCGAGCGCCCCGCTCAAGTCGGTTTGAGGGGGCGTTCATATATCGCGAGACCCAGGCACGACCTGAATCTGGTTAGTACTAATGTCGGAAGTCACGCGTGGTCGGTCGACCATCAAGAGCGAGTCGAGCGACGCATCCGCCTTGGCCTACGGGATCGACCCGGAACGGTTCCGCGACGTTCAGTCCGTCGTTATCCTCCCGACCCTCAACGAGGTCGAGGGACTCGCCCGCACCCTGCGCGACCTCCCCTTCGACCAGTTCGATGAGCCCGGCCACCGCGTCCAGCCCCTCATCATCGACGGCGGTTCCACCGACGGCACCCTCGACGTCGCCCGGGAATGGGACATCCCCGTCCTTTCCCAGACCAGTCGGGGCAAGGGCGGCGCCATGCTCGAGTCCGTCGGCTGGGTCCACCGCATGGGCGTCCCGTTCGCGGTCGTCCTCGACGCCGACGCGACCTACCCGACCGACCGCATCCTCCCCACCCTCGACCTGCTCCGGGGCGGCACCGACCTCGTCATCGGCGTCCGCCGCCCCGGGTGGGGGCCGCCGAGCGACCTCACTGACCTGATCCACCGCGTGGGGAACCTCGTGCTCAGTTCCAGCGCGAGCCTCCTCGCAGGACGACCGATCCTCGACCTCTGCAGCGGCTTCTGGGGCGTGTCGACCGAACGGTTCATGGAACTCGGCCTGGAGGACGCGAGCTTCGCGATCGAGGCCGAGCTCGTGCTCAAGTCGATCCGACGGGGCTTCAGCATCCACCAGATCCCCGTGGTCTACCACGAGCGGGTCGGAGTGGCCAAGCTCCGGGCGGTCCGCGACGGCAGCCGCATCATCCGAACCATCCTCCAGCAGGCACGCCCGAACCGGGACCCGGCAGAGAAACGGAGCACGCCTGCCCCCTGGACCCGGGACCTGCTATCCATCGGATTGACAGTGGGAAGCTACGGTGCGCTGCTCGAGTGCGACCCGGCGGAGGCGCCGCAAGCCTGGAAGGTCGCTCACGACCTCCGACGTCACCTCCCGGAGACTCGCGTCCGGACGGGCTCCGTTCTCTCGACCGGACCGTCCCTGGCATCAGTACCGGCAGTGCCGGTCGCGGGCCCGAACAACGGCGCGGACGGGTCGATACTACCGCTCAGGGTTTCCTTGCGCTCCGCGGGCTCCGAGACGGGGGAAGCCCGGCCAGTAACCGTGTCGATACGTTCCGAGCGCCGGCAGCTGACGATCGAGCTACTTTCGAACCCGCCGGGGGACGGCAACGGGTCACCGTCATCGCTCTGGACGCGGTCGGGCGGTTGGAAGCCGTCCGTGATCCCTCACCGCGAACGGTTCCCGTCGCTCCTTGTCGTCGCCTCGAGGCTGAACTTCCGACCGGAACGCCAGCAGCAGACGCTCTTCACGGCCAACGGGTTCCACGTCGTCGCGAACTCGCGCGCACCCTCCGAATCGACCCGTTCTCTGCCTCTCGATGCGGGCTCACGGAATTCGCGAGGCGCCTGAACGCGCGGTCCCGCAGGCCACCGACGTATAACCCGACGCCGGATTTTTCGGGATAAGTCAATTTGAGTTGAGCTAAGAAAGATACACCCCTCGGACCGGTTCTGCGGTAGGACAGTGGTCCGTATGGGCGGAAGAGCACGGCAGATTGACCGACCGATCCTCGCATTTGTCCCTGCGTTGCTCGATGCGGCGCCGCGCCTTCCCCCTCTCGCGCTGTACACTATCCCCGTCCACGGGATCCCCGAACCTGCCGCTCCGGGGGTCCAGCGTCCGACGCCCCGCGCGGCCCCTGCGACCCGGGCATGAGCGAGTCGATTCCGGGTGATCCTGTCCTCTCGGACGAGAGTGACCCGACGCTGTTCGGCGACGTTCAGTCCGTCGTTATCCTCCCGACCCTCAACGAGGTCGAGGGACTCGCCCGCACCCTGCGCGACCTCCCCTTCGACCAGTTCGATGAGCCCGGCCACCGCGTCCAGCCCCTCATCATCGACGGCGGTTCCACCGACGGCACCCTCGACGTCGCCCGGGAATGGGACATCCCCGTCCTTTCCCAGACCAGTCGGGGCAAGGGCGGCGCCATGCTCGAGTCCGTCGGCTGGGTCCACCGCATGGGCGTCCCGTTCGCGGTCGTCCTCGACGCCGACGCGACCTACCCGACCGACCGCATCCTCCCCACCCTCGACCTGCTCCGGGGCGGCACCGACCTCGTCATCGGCGTCCGCCGCCCCGGGTGGGGGCCGCCGAGCGACCTCACTGACCTGATCCACCGCGTGGGGAACCTCGTGCTCAGTTCCAGCGCGAGCCTCCTCGCAGGACGACCGATCCTCGACCTCTGCAGCGGCTTCTGGGGCGTGTCGACCGAACGGTTCATGGAACTCGGCCTGGAGGACGCGAGCTTCGCGATCGAGGCCGAGCTCGTGCTCAAGTCGATCCGACGGGGCTTCAGCATCCACCAGATCCCCGTGGTCTACCACGAGCGGGTCGGAGTGGCCAAGCTCCGGGCGGTCCGCGACGGCAGCCGCATCATCCGAACCATCCTCCAGCAGGCACGCCCGAACCGGGACCCGGCAGAGAAACGGAGCACGCCCGCCCCGTGGGAGCGAGAACTACTCTCGATAAAGCGGACGCTCGGAGGCTACCGTGCCGTGCTCGAGTGCGACCCTTCAGAGGCCGCCGAGGGGCAGCGGATAGCGCGAGCCCTCCAGCGAAGCTTCCCGACGACCGAGGGCCGAACGGGTCCGGTCTCCTCCACCCCCGTTTCCGTCGATAGCATGGCGGGCGGCACGCGCGGCCCCGGGCCGGACGACGGGGCCAATTCGAGGTCACCCGTCGAAGGAACCTTGCTGTCCGCCGGGTCGGACCTGGGCATCGCCCGTTCGGTCAACGTTTCCTACTCCGAGCACCGCCGGCAGCTCACCATCGAACCCCCCTCGGACTCGGAGTACCTGCGGACGGACACCTCCGCGCCGGTCTGGTCGCAGTCGGGTGCCTGGAGGGCGTCCGTGCGGCCGCATCGCGAACGATTTCCGTCGCTCCTCGTCGTCGCGTCGCGACTGAATTTCCAACCCAAACATCAACATCAAACCCTGCTGGCCGCGAATGGGGTCAAGGTCACGGAGGGGATTCCGGACCAGGGCGGACCCTCTGTGGCCCCGGTGGCGGCCGCAGCACGTCCCCCGTCGCGACGGAACAAACTGGGGTTCCGGCGCCGTCCTCCCGGCTAGAACCGCTCGGGAGCGTTCTCGAACCGTCAGGTCCCCGTTCCGGAGTGTAGGGCGCCCTCCAGCGGGCCCATATCACCGACCAGATTCCGGGGACTTCCTTGCGGGCGCCTTTTGGCACGCTCCCCGGCGGATGCCCCCGAAACCGCCCGTCCCGTCACGCCTCGCGATGATCGATCTCCCGCGAGGGGGGAGGGCTCGAGGATCCCGGCAACCTCCGTTCCTTCCCGGGGCGCGGTCGAATCCACCGCACCGAGCTCGTTTCGGACGGGGCCAGGGACGGCGCGCAACCCCTTTCATCCGCTCGGCGATTCCCCGACCGGTTCCCTCGGAGCGAAGGAGAGGCCCCATGAAACATTACGAAATCCTGGCTATCGGATCCGGATCTGCGATGTACGTGGTGGAACCGTTCCTCGAACGGAATCCCCAGGCACGGGCCGCGGTCATCGACAAGGATGAGCCCGGCGGGATCTGTTTGACCCGGGGCTGCATCCCTTCGAAGCTCCTGCTGTATCCGGCGACCCTCCGGCGCATGGCGGAACGAGGTCCGGCGCTCGGCGTCGACCTCCGGGTGGTCGGGGTCGACTTCCCGGGCATCATGGCACGAATGCGAGCGAGCATTGGCGCCGATATCGAGGAGATCCGAGAGGACCTCACCGCGGCTCGAAACATCGACTACTATCATGGGACCGCGGAGTTCACCGACCCGAAAACCCTGCAGGTCGGCTCGGAGACGCTGACTTCCGACCGGATCCTGCTCTGCACCGGCTCGCGGCCGACGATACCCCCGATCCCCGGCCTCGCCGACTCCGGCTTTCTGACGAGCGATACCGTGCTGCAACTCACCGAGCTTCCCGAGAGCATCGCCATCGTGGGCGGCGGTTTCATCGCGGCCGAGTACGGGCACTTCTTTTCCGCCATGGGATCTCGAACCACGATCATCGGACGAAATCCTCGGTTCCTTCCCTCGGAGGAGCCGGAGGTCTCCGAGCTGGTCGAACGATCCGCGCGTCGGTACCTCACCCTCCTCACGGGACACGAGGTGCTCCGGGTCGCGTCCCTCCCCGACGGCCGTCGGCGGGTGACCACGAAGGACCGTACGACGGGGTCGGTCTCCGAACTGGAGGTCGAGCAGATCCTGATCGCCGTCGGTCGAGAAAGCAACAACGACCTCCTGCGCCTCGACCGGGCCGGGATCTCCACGGACCCGCACGGTTGGATCATGGTCGATGAGTTCCTCCAGACGAACCACCCGGGTGTTTGGGCGCTGGGCGACGCCACCGGGAACTACCTGTTCAAACACAAGGCGAACCAAGACGCCTTCGTCCTCGAAGAGAACCTTGTCAAGGGCCGCCACCGACCCACCGACTACCACGCCGTCCCCCATGCGGTCTTCACGGAGCCGGAAGTGGCCGGGGTCGGCCTGCGCGAACGCGAGGCCGTGGAGCATCTCGGAGCGGATCGCGTGCTCGTCGGTAAGTATCCGTTCGAGAAGACGGCCAAGGGGAGGGCCATGGGCGTCCACGAAGGATTCGTGAAAGTACTGGTCGAGAAGGGGACCTACCGGATCGTCGGTGCGCACATCGTGGGTCCCGAAGCCGCCATCCTCCTGCAGGAGGTCATCGACCTGATGTACACTCCCGAGCAGAACTCCCTGCCGATCCGTGAAGGCATGCACATCCATCCGGCGCTGAGCGAGGTGGTGGAACGAGCCTTCGAGGTGCTCCGGCCGGTCCAGTCGGCTCCTGCCGCGCCGGCCGAATAGGCCTCCGACCCATCTGCTCCGGGTCGGCGCGATCCGCCCGCGCCGACTCCCGGTCCCTCGCGCCGGAGCCGTAATTCCAAGGTCACGTTGAAGTAGGGATTCCGGGCATGGTCGGGCGCCGTGGGGATTCCAGTCGACTCGGCGGAGGTCGGGATCAGCGCCTCCGTCCCGGGGGGCGCCGGGTCTGCCCCCGGACGCGGGTTCCTGGGTTTCCTCCGGGCGCACCCCATCCTCTGCCTGGCCATCCTCACGCCGGGGATCCCGGAATACCTCTCGACCTCGAGTTCTCTCCTGACCATCGGGACGGACCCGTTCTTCTTCCTCCTGCAGCTCGGCATCAACGTCGGGCAGTACACGGCGGGCGCGCTCCTGATTCGGGAGGCGATGCTCCGCTGGCACAAGGGGTGGGGCTCGGTGTTCCTCCTCGCATTGGCTTACGGGATCACAGAGGAAGGACTCGGAGACAACACCCTGTTCAATTCCACCCATGGGACCGACGGAATCCTCGGATCCTTCGGGAGATTCGACGGAGTGAACTGGGTCTGGTCGACCGCGGTCCTCGCATTCCATGTGATCTATTCGATCGGACTGCCCATCCTGCTGCTCGGACTTGCGCTGCCGCAGACTCGGGGCCGGTCGCTCGTGGGCCGTCAGGGGATCGGGCTCGCGTTCGCCTCGCTGATCGCTGCGACCTCGATCGAGATGGTGATCGTGTTCGGTACGGACCACTTCTGGCTCGGATGGGCCCTCCTAGTGGGGAGCTTCGTGGCGATCGGAGCGCTGGTCGTCGCGGCGTACCGGGTCCCCGCGGACCTCTGGACCCCGCGCCACGTCCGTCCCACGCTCGGTCCGTGGCCGGCGGCAGCGATCGGTTTCGTATTCTTCCCGATCGCATTCGTGCTCGAATACGACCTGCTGTACTTCCAGATCCCCGCGGATGTAGTGATCGTGATCGAACTGGTCGTGTTCGCGATGCTGCTCGAGACCGTGCGCCGGGGAGTCGGGCGGTCCGGGAACGAGTACCTGCTCGTCCAGCTCGCTCTGGGGTTCGTGATGTGGCAAGCGGTTTTCGGTCTACTGTTGACCCTCGGACTCCCCTACACGCTCCCGCTGGTCGCTCTCGCGGTCGTCTTCTTCATTCGGTTACGCCGAGCCTACGCC
>Ga0209274_10000649_pt1 | contig 19495 bp, 16 predicted proteins | sample HubBroMetageREF1_FD_188343 | JGI IMG/M metagenome (GOLD analysis project Ga0209274, IMG submission 188343) | Reference soil microbial communities from the Hubbard Brook experimental Forest, New Hampshire, USA - Hubbard Brook CCASE Soil... | ecosystem: Environmental > Terrestrial > Soil >...
ACACCCGCTGCTGATGGCATCCCTCTGCCGGCTCGCGAACCGACGAAGGTTCGCTCCCTCTCCCTCACACGCGGGTGGTGGAGGGGGAAGGATTCGAACCTTCGAAGGCGTAAGCCGGCAGATTTACAGTCTGCTCCCGTTGGCCGCTTGGGTACCCCTCCGCAAAACGAGCCGCGTATTGTGATTTCAGAGGGTTAAGGTGTCAATTAGCCTGGCGCGGTATTTGCTTGGCCTCCCTGTCGCGTGCCCGGCTCCGCCTCAGGCGCAGCCGCGCGCAGCAGCCGCTCGACCGCCCCGGGCGACGCAAGCCGCGCGCCTCCGGGCCTGAGATCGCGCGGCAGCTCGATGGGGCCGTAGCGGTTGCGAAGAAGCCGGCTCACTTCGAACCCCACTGCCTCGAACATCCGGCGAACCTCCCGATTGCGACCCTCTCGGAGCACTACCCGGAAGCTCGAGTGGCCACCGCCGCGCGCGCTTCCCGCTCCGGCGCCCGCCCTGGCCCCGCGCAGCTCACCGCCCCGGCCGGCTCGATCGGTATGCTCCGCCCGGTCCGCCACGATGAGATCAAACCGCGCCGGGCCATCGGCGAGCCGTACCCCCTCCTGAAGCTGTCGCAGCACCGCCGGACCCGGCTCACCCCGCAGCCGTACGAGATACTCGCGCTCGACTGCACTCGAGGGGTGCATCAGCCGGTGAGCCAGCTCCCCGTCGGTGGTGAAAAGAAGGAGTCCCGACGTGTTCACATCCAGCCGCCCTACGTTGATCCAGCGCCCGGCCTTCGGCTGCGGCAATCGCTCGAACACGGTCGGCCTCCCTTCGGGGTCGCGACGCGTGGTGACCTCGCCAGCCGGCTTGTAATAAAGGAGTACCTGCAGGGTCCCTGACGTATGGCCTAGCTGAAGTTCAAGTCTCACCCCATCCAGCCGCACGTCGTCTGCGGCGCTTGCCTGGTCCCCGAGCCGGGCGACCCGGCCTCCGACCGTCACGCGCCCGGCGCGGATCCAGTCCTCGACGGAGCGACGCGACCCCAGCCCCGCAGAGGCAAGCAGCTTCTGCAGTCGCATCGTAGGGTGTGATACTCCGGCGCTCGTTCCAGGGGACGGCGGCGGTCTCACGGTAGCAGCCTGAGAAGGAACATCATGATCTACGACAGCATCCTCGGCACGATCGGCAAGACCCCCATTGTGCGCATCAACCGGCTGGGGCCAAAGCACGTCACCCTCTACGTGAAGTGCGAGTTCTTCAACCCACTCTCCTCCGTCAAGGACCGCCTTGCGATCGGCATCATCGAGGACGCCGAGCGCAAGGGCACGCTCAAGCCGGGGCAGACGGTGGTCGAAGCGACCTCGGGCAACACAGGGATTGCGCTCGCCATGGTGTGCGCAGCCAAAGGCTATCCCTTCGTCGCCACCATGAGCGAGACCTTCTCGATCGAGCGTCGCAAGATCATGCGCATGCTCGGCGCGAAGGTAATCCTCACCCCGGCCGCCGAGCGCGGCAGCGGTATGGTGAGGAAAGCCGAGGAGCTCGCGAAGCGCCACGGCTGGTTCCTCGCGCGGCAGTTCGAGAACGAGGCGAACCCCGCGTACCACCGCAGCACGACGGGCCCCGAGATCATTCAGGATTTCGCCGGCAGGCGGCTCGACTTCTTCGTCACCGGCTGGGGAACCGGCGGCACCCTCACCGGAGCCGGAGAGATGATCCGGCTCGCCCGTCCCGACGTGCAGATCGTAGCCTGCGAGCCTCAGGGCGCCGCGCTTCTCTCGGGCAAGCCCTGGGCGCCTCACAAGATCCAGGGCTGGACGCCTGACTTCGTGCCGAAGGTGCTCAGCCGCGAGGTGGCGCACCGGATCGTGGAGGTGGCGGATTCCGAGGCGGTGGAGACAGCCCGGCAGCTCGCGCGCAGCGAGGGCATCTTCTGCGGCATCTCCTCGGGGGCTACCTTTGTCGCAGCTCTCAAGGTGGCAGCCGAGGCACCCAAGGGATCGGTGATCCTCGCGATGCTGCCCGACACTGGCGAGCGCTACCTGTCGACGCTCCTCTTCGAAGGCATACCCGAGGGCGGCGACCCCGAGCCCTGATGCTATAAGTCGCCCTATGGATGCGCGTCAGTACGCAGCGTTGCCCGACCCCTTCCCCATGTGGCGCGGAGGCGCGCTGCACGGCGCGCGTGTCGCCTACGAGACCTGGGGCAAGCTCAACGCCGCGCGCGATAACGCGCTGCTGCTTTTCACGGGTCTCTCCCCTTCCGCGCACGCAGCCTCTTCGCCGAGCGACACCTCCGAAGGATGGTGGCAGGGGATGGTGGGCCCCGGGCTCGCGCTCGATACCGAGCGCTTTTTCGTCATCTGCGTCAATTCGCTGGGGAGCTGCTTCGGCTCGACGGGGCCCGCCTCGTCCGACCCGGCCACGGGCAAGCCCTACCGGCTGAGCTTCCCCGATCTTTCCGTCGAGGACATCGCCCGCGCCGGCTTCGAGACCGTACGCTCACTCGGGATAGGCCGCCTCGACACCGTCATGGGCCCCTCGCTCGGGGGCATGGTGGTGCTCGCCTATGCGGCGCTCTTTCCCCGCGCCGCACGGCGTCTGGTGTGCATCTCCGGGACCCAGGCCGCGGCCCCGTTCGCGATAGCGCTACGCTCGATCCAGCGCGAGATCATCACCAAGGACCCCGACTGGCGCGGCGGTAATTACGCCGCCGACTCCTCGCCGATCACCGGGCCGCGCATCGCCCGCAAGCTCGGCACCGTCACCTACCGCTCAGCCGCCGAGTGGCAGCAGCGCTTCGGACGCGAGCCAATCCGCGCCGACATGGCGAGCGGCGACCCCTTTGCTTCCGAGTTCGCGGTCCAGGGCTATCTCGAGTCCCTCGCCCAGCGCTGGGTCAACGTCTTCGATGTGAACTGCTATCTGTACATCTCGCGCGCCATGGACCGTTTCGACCTCGCCGCGCACGGCGAGCCCGTAGCGCTCTATCGACGCGCTGCGCTCGAGCAGGCACTGGTCATCGGCGTCAAGACCGACCTCCTTTTCTCGGTCACCGAGCAGCAGGCGATTGCGCGCGCGCTCGAGGCCGCCGGGGTCGCCACGCGCTTCGCGCCGCTCGACTGCATCGAGGGGCATGACGCGTTTCTCATCGACTTGAGGACCTTCGGCGCACAGATCGGCGCGTTCCTCGAGAGCCCTTCCTGAGAGCGCCCCGGGGGCCGCCGGGAGTGCTCCCTGAACGATTGCTTAATTAGCCTCGGGGCGCTCGGTTTGCATGCGCCGCGACATGGCTGGCGCGCGCCGCCGCAAGGCGGCAGAATTAGCGTGCACGAGACGGGTGAATTAAGTTCACTGACAGCGGCGGCAGCCCGGCGCCCCGGCATAATGGGTGGCGGGGGCTCGATAAGAACTCGATAAGAAAATGATGCGATAAGAAGACCAGCAGTGGAACGCCGACTGCACACCCGACACCGGGCTCGCACGATCGTGTACATCACGGTTCCCGGCGGCCGACGCAAGCTCTGCAAGGCCGTGAACCTGAGCGCTACCGGCGTGTTCGTCGAGACGTCGAACCTGGGCCTGCGCAAGGGCCAGCAGGTGGTCCTCTCCTTCGCCATCAATCTCGGCACCATCACCAAACTCCATCGACGCACCGCGGTCGTCGCGCACGTCTCACGCGGCGGCACCGGGCTCATGATGGAGACCTACGCTGCCCACGCCTCGGGCTGAAGCCCCCGGGGCCGCCCCTCGCGCGCCGTACAGTCGAGCCTATAGTATCCGCCGAGCGGAACCGTCCGCGGGGGAGCGCCTTGGACCCGGAGTCGCACGACTCGACGATTCGCTTCGGCGATGGCTTCGAGCTCGATCCGCGGGCATGGGAGCTGCGCCGAGCCGGCCGCGCGCTGCGGCTCGAGCGCATCCCGATGGAGATCCTGCTGTTTCTCGCGCAGCAGCCCGGCCAGCTCGTGAGCCGCGAGCAGATCGTGGAGAAGATCTGGGGCAAGCGCGTCTTCACCGACACCGACAACAGCATCAACGGCGCGATCCGCAAGATCCGCCACGCCCTCGACGACGACTCCGATAACCCTCGCTTCATCCAGACCGTCACCGGCCTCGGCTATCGCTTCATCGTGCAGGCGCCGGTTTCGACGGGACAATCGGCTGCGGCGCCGTCCATACCGCGGCGCCGCAGCACCGACCTGGCAGGCGACCCGGCTGTCGCGCAGGTAGCGCCCACCGTGCAGGCTCCGAGCGGCGGCCAGACTGCGGGCGATGCGCGCACGCCGACAGCCGCCTCGCGTGCGCGCGCTCCGGTCGTTCCCTGGATCGTCGCGCTCCTCATCATCGCAGCGGTCATCGTGCTGGTCTGGCGGCAACGCTTGCACACGCCGGTGACCACCGAGACCGCTCCCCCGCCGGCCGCAGCCACGGCCCCGCGGGTGAGCATGGTCGCGGTGCTGCCGTTGCAGAACCTGACGGGAGACGCGAGCCAGGATTACTTCAGCGATGGGCTGACGGAGGAGCTGATCGCGCAGCTCGGCAACGTCGACCCGCAGCACCTGAGCGTCATCGCGCGCACGTCCGTGATGCGCTACAAGAACGCGCGCACGCCCGTGGATGAGATCGGGCACACGCTCGGCGCCCAGTACGTGCTCGAGGGGAGCGTGCGGCGCGACGCAGACAATGTGCGCATCACGGCACAACTGGTGCGCACCTCCGACCAGGCGCACGTCTGGGCCCGCGAGTACGACCGCCGGCTCAGCTCGGTTCTGGCGTTGCAGGGGGAGATCGCCGTTGCGATTGCCGATGAGATCCGCAGCCTCCTCGGCGAGCACCCTGCTGCGATCGTGGCCCAGAAGGCCGAAAGCACGCCTGAGCACTACGCGGCCTATGACCTGTACCTGCGCGGCCGGTACTTCTGGAACCAGCGCAACCTCGAAAGCTTCACGCAAGCGCTGACTCTCTTCCAGCAGGCGATTGCGAAGGACCCGCAAAACGCTCCGTCCTTCGCAGGCCTCGCCGATACGTACGCCATGATGAGCAACTACGGGCTGGCGGTACCCAAGGAGGCGATGCCCAAGGCGAAGGCCGCCGCGGTGCAGGCCGTCGAGCTCGACCCGAGCCTCGCGGCCGCGCATAACGCCCTCGCGGTCATTGCCGAGGACTATGACTACGACTGGCACACGGCCGAGAAGGAGTTCCAGCGCGCCATCGAGCTCAATCCCAACTATGCGACCGCCCACCAGTGGTACGCCGACTGCCTCGCCTACCAGGGGCGCTTTGCGCCCGCGCTTGCCGAGAGCGAGCACGCGCGCGAGCTCGATCCGCTCTCGCCCATCGTCGCCGCGGACCACGCGGTCATCCTCAGCTACGCGCGGCAGTACGATCGCGCCATCCAGGCGTTCCAGGCCGTGCATGCGATGGACCCGAAGCTCGGGCGCGCGAACGTCGTCGTGCAGACTTACGCGGAGGCGGGTCGGCCTGCGGAAGCACTCGGCTACCTGAGCGCTTGGGGCGCGGTCCTTCCGGGACCCTGGATCTGGGCGAACGAAGCTTACGTCCGCGGCCGCATGGGGCAGCACGAGGCAGCGGAGGCCGCCGCCCGCAAGATGGAGGACGACCTGCGGCTCTGGAAGTTCGACCCCCTGGCGATGCAGGCGCTGGCCTACGCGGGCGTCGGGGACGCGGACAAGCTGCTGAAGACGCTCGAAGCCTCCTACGCCGCGCGCAGCAATCTGCCCACGACCCTCAAGGTCGACCCCGTCTACGACTTCGTGCGCGGCGATCCGCGGTTCGTCGATCTCATGCACCGCGCGGGCTTGCAGTAGATCCGCCCGCGCTCCCTCACAGCGCCTCGAGGAATGTCACCAGATCGGACTGCTGCTGGGGGGTCAGGCCGATACTGAAGCGCTGGTTGTAAAAACTCACCACCGTGGCCAGGTCTTTGGCCGAGCCGTTGTGAAAGTACGGCGCGCGCGCCGCGAGACCGCGCAGGATCGGGCCCTTGGTCTTGCCGACGTCCGTCCAGCTGCCGCTGATCATCGCTTTGCCCGGATCGGTCACCTGGACGGTGGCGCCGGTGCTGGAGTTGGTCAGCGTGTAGACCGGCAGATTCGCCAGATCCAGCAGGGTGTTGGCGCTGCCGTTGTTGTTGGTCGGCTGGGCCATCGTGACGCCGATGTTGATCGGCAGCGACGTCGAGTGGTCGCCCACGTTCGGATTGTTGTGACACAGGCCGCATCCGGCCACCACGTCCTGGCCGGCCAGCGGGTCGGCGGGATTGTAGAGCGGATCGGTCGCAACACTGTTGATTCCCGGCACGTCGTGAATGACGAACGTGGTGTTGTTGAAGATCGCTTCGCCGCGTCCGATCGCCTGCTGGACGGGCGGGAGGCGCCGGTACTCCGGGCTGGTGGGCTCCCAGGCCGAGTAGATCGTGAAGATCGTGTTGCTGAACGGCGGACTCAGTGGATTATTGACTCCGATCGAGAAGGCCGGCGTCAACGTGTTCTGCAGGTAGTCGGCACCGCCATTGGCTCCCTCGAGATCGAGCAGCGCAATGCCGATATCGGGTACCAGGACCACCTGCGCCGTGGACAGGCCCATCTCGAAGTTGACGATATCCTGCTGCGCCTGAGTGCCGACGATCGGTGCGCCCTGCGCGTGGGTCGTCGTGGCTGAATTGGCCTGGTCGGCCAGATCGAACAGCAGCGGCGCGGTGCTCTGCTCACCGGCCGTCGTCGTGATTTTCTGCAACGACTCGCGCCCGTCCCACATCACCGCCGACAGCAGCAAGAGATTGGTGGAGGGCAGCGGGCGCCTGAAGAGGAACAGATCTCCCGAGACGGCCGCTGAGCCCGGCGCTATGGCACACCGTTTGGGGTTGGTGGCCGACACCAGCGCAAAATTGGCCGTGGCGGGGATCGCCAGCTGAATACGAATGACCGCGTACTTGAGGACCATCGAAGAACTCGCGCTGTCCGGCTGCTGGTTGCTCGATACCGGCGGACAGTCCGAGCCGTCGACCGGGGCGAACAGCGGGTCATTGTGGTGCAGCAGCTGTGCATGGAGCGGGGTGAACGTCCAGGCATTTGCCTCGACGTGGCACGTGCCACAGGTGCGGCCGTTGGTGCCGAGGCTGGAAAAGAAGCCATTGGTCGTACCGGTATTGAAATTGTTCGTCGAAGAGCTCTCCAGCACGCCGAATTGATCGAGACTCAGCGGAGGCCCCAGGCCTGGTTGCTGCGCGAGCGCCGGGACGTTGACGCTCACTCCCGCAAGGCCCATGAGCAGCGCGAGCGGCAGAGGACCCAGTCGCCCGGCTCGAATCGGATCGATCGCACCTTTAGTCCTGCGCACGGTGTGCCCCCCTCAAGGCAGAGTTATTGCTTCTGCGCGCCTTATGGGCGGAGGGGACCTCCGGCGGCAATAGCGGGGGGCTGTCGCCGGTATTATTTTTTTATGTTCGGGGCGTCCGCGCCCCTCGCCTCACTTAGGAGTCAGGGTCACAGGGACTTCGATGATGGAGTCGACCGGCAGGCTGTTCTCGGCCGCGGCCTTGCGGATGGCCGCTTCGCTCGGGCCCTCGTACACGCAGTACGTCTTGGTCTTCTGAGCGTTGGCGTAGGACATCACCCAATGCACGCCGTACTTCGCGTTGTTGGCGTTCACCTTCGCTTTGGTCGCGGCATCGAGCCCTTCCAGCGCGCCTGCGGGAAATGTGCGCTCGATCATGTAGCGGTGAGCGGCGGCGTCGGACATTGGTATACCCCTGGGTTGGAACGGAGTATTAATACTCGCGTGCCGTGGCAGTGGCAATGGGATGGGCCGGTCGCGCGCATCTGTGCTTAGATTCGGGTCTGGTCGTGCAACAGGAGAGTCCCGTGACGGACCCGAACCTCATCTCGCGCCGACAGCTGCTCAGGCGCCTGGCGCTCGGCGTTTCAGTGGCGACGGTGGCCCTGGCGCGCGCACCGCGCGCCAGCGCGGCTCAGCTGCCACTGCTCTCGCCGGGGGCGCAGGACGCGAAGGCCGTGCACTACGTGGAGGATGCCTCGCAGGCCAAAGGCGCGACCGCGGGTGCCAACTGCGCGAGCTGCGGCCTGTACGCGGGAGCTTCCGGCTCTGCGCAGGGGCCGTGTCAGATCTTCCCGGGCAAGGACGTCAAGGCCAAGGGCTGGTGCTCATCCTGGGCGCCGCAGATGTAGGCTGGGGATACGCGGCCGGTACTCTAACGACCGCGGGGAGGGTTGCCATGGCGATTCATCGACTGACGCTGGCCGGCGCCTGCGCCGCGTTGCTCGCGGGCTGCGCGTCCTCTTCTCATGTCCTGGTGGGCCAGGCCCGACCACCGATCTCGCCCGATCAGGTGCAGATCTATCTGCAGCCGCCAGCGCACTTCGAGCAGATCGCGACCCTCGATGCATCCAGCGGCTCGTTCGCCTCCGACCAGGCGAAGACGGACAAGGCCATCGCGAAGCTGAAGGCCGAAGCCGCCAAGCTCGGCGCGAATGGCGTCCTGCTGCAAGGTGTCGCGAAGCAGCAATCCGGATCCATCGGCCTCGGCCTCGGAAGCGCGAGCTACGGCCCCGGCTCCGCCGTGGGCGGCAGCGCCGCAGGCGCCGGGGGCCTGTACGTCAAGGACGCGAAAGGACTCGCGATCTACGTGCCGCCGGAGCCAGCGCACTGATCAACGCGCCGGCCGGTCGGCGCGTGCGGCGCTGCGGATGATGCGCGCGGGTCGTGATCGGCGTGCACCCGTCCTCCCTTCGAGGGAGCGGGCGCTCTCTCGACGTGAGAAACGCAGCATTCACTCGTGAGCGATTGTTGCCCTGCCATTCCGCTCTTACCTTATCCCCACACACCGACTCGATCGGAATCCGGGGAAAGGTCACGCAATGAAGCGCAAGGAAACACCAACAGCGACATGGGTCGTCGATTACAGCGCCGCCAGAGCTCATGCGATCAGATGGCTGGGTGATCGCTACCTGCTGGCAAAACCCATCAACGCCCGCCAGGACGCCCGGCGCGCACTGACACCGGGCTTCTCGCCGCCGACGCCGGCGCACGACAGCGATCACACCAGCGGCGCGACCGCGCTCAAAGTGGCCTGAGGCGAACGACGATCAGGGCCGCGCGACCGGGACCGGCCGCGGCCGCATCGCCCACTCCCGGGCCACCCCTGCGGGGATCCCGGGTTCCGCCGAGGCCTTGCAGTACCGATCAATGAATGCCTGGTGCGTGGGCATCGCCGCAACGCAGCTCGCAATGACCTCCTCAACGTGCTCGACGAACCGATCGAGGTCCTGGTCGCTGATCCAGTCGACCGCCGGATGATAGGCCTCGGGCATGATGCGCTGCCCGAGCATCACCTGCACCCAGCTCGGGAGTGCGAACATCTCCGTGCCGTTGCGGAAGAAGAGCCCGCTGCTGCGGAAGAGCTCCATGTTCTCCCGCAGGCTCTCGGGGATCGACATCGTGCGGCAGTAGTCCCAGAACGGCGAGTCGTCGCGCTCGGTCGCGTGATAGTGCAGCACCAGGAAGTCGCGGATGCGCTCGAATTCGAATGCCGCCTCGGCGTTGTATCGATCGATGAGCGCCTGCCTGAAGTCCTGGCGGGGAAAGAGCCGCACCAGCCGATTGATCCCGGCCTGGATCAGGTAGATCGTGGTCGCCTCGAGCGGCTCGAGGAACCCGCCGGCGAGCCCGATCGCCACCACGTTCTTGTTCCACAGCTTGCGCCGCTTGCCACCCGTGAACCGCAGCTGCCGCGGCTCGACCAGTGCCTCCCCGTCGAGATGACTCATCAGAAAGGCACGGGCCTCGTCGTCGCTGATGAAGCGGCTCGAGTACACATAGCCGGTCCCGATACGGTGCTGCAGTGGGATGCGCCACTGCCACCCGGCCGCACGCGCCGTCGCCCGGGTGTAGGGAGTCAACGGACCGTCGCCGTGCGCGCACGGCACGGCCCAGGCGCGATCGCACGGCAGCCAGTGGGTCCAGTCCTCGTAACCCGTATGCAGCGCCTGCTCGATGAGCAATCCCCGAAACCCCGAGCAGTCGATGAACAGGTCCGCCTCGATGCGCGTGCCGTTCTCGAGGACCAGCGCCTCGACGAACCCGTCCGCAGCGCGCAGCCGCGTCCCGACGACCTTGCCTTCGATGCGCTTGACGCCGCGCGCTTCCGAGTAGCGGCGCAAATAGCGGGCGTACAGCACCGCATCGAACTGGTAGGCGTAGACGATATCGGCGAGCGGCGTGTCGGGCGGCGCATCCGCCGGTGAGACCATGAACTTGCACGCCGCCGCCGCCAGCGTATTCAGCGAATACGCGTCGATAGCCTTAGCGTTACCCCGGCGCAGCGCCTTGAGCCAGTACTGATGAAAGGGCAGGAGTCCCAGGTCGCGCCCGATCGTCCCGAAGCCGTGCACGTAGCGGTCGCCCAACCGCGCCCAATCGACGAAGTGAATCCCGAGCTTGAAGGTGCCCTGCGTCTGCCGGACGAATTCCCCCTCGTCGATCTCGAGCAGGCGGTTGAACTCGCGCAGATGCGGGACCGTCGACTCGCCGACCCCGATGATGCCGATCTCCTCGGATTCGACCAGCGTCACTTGCAGCCGCTGACCGAAGGATTTGCTGAGCGCCGCAGCCGTCATCCACCCGGCGCTGCCCCCACCGACGATGACGACGGAGCGAAGTGGCTCGCCAGCTGTCTGCGTGCAGTTCTGACCAGTCACGGCCACAGTCCTCAGATCACCACGTGAGCTGCGCCGTCAGCCGGAACGTGCGCGGGAAGCCGATGATGGGGCCGGTGTAGTTGTAAACCGGAGACTCGATGGGCTTGCCGGCCACCGGGGTCCAGATGGCCGCGTTCGGGTCGAAGTTGTGGAAGTTGAAAATGTTCAGCACGTCCACGCGAAGGGTGCCCTTGACTTGCCGGTAGATCCCGAACGACTTCGCCAGCGAGGTGTCGATGTCGTGATAACCGATGGTGTTCGGAATGCGGGCGTTGATCGGAGTGGCGTCCCCCCCGTAAGGGTTGCACACGGCGGGGCAAGCGAGGATGGCATCGACGTAGGTCGGCGTCGAGATCTCGCCCTTGGCCGAGAACGACAGGCCCCACGGCAGGTCGTAGCTGCCGGTCGCCACGAGTCGCCACTCTGGCACCGCCGTCGACGGCTCCATCGGGTAGTCCTTCGGGTTGGGCAGATCGAACAGATAGGCATTCGGACTGCCCTGATACGGATTCAACGGGCCGGCGACATTGTTCTGGTAGGCGTTGGAGTAGGTGACGGCCACCGATGCGCTCCAGCCCGAAGCCGTCGTGTACGCCTTGTCGAGCGACAGCGTGACCTGTTGGTTGGTGTCCTTGCCGGCGTTGTCCCAGAGGATGAGCGAGCCGTAGCCCTTCAGGCTCCCGCCGGCGCCCCACGGGGCGCCCTGGTTGTCGTAGTAGGACCCGTCCGCATAGCGCAGCCCCAGGTGACCGAGCAGGGCGTCGTAGCTCTTGATGTCCGAGAGCGTCAGTGCCGCATCCCAATCGGCGAGGCGCGTGCGGAACCCGATACTGAACTGATCGGAGTATGGCGTCTTGATGTTGTTATTGATCATGTCCACCTCATGCGATGAGGTAGACACCGGAATGCCCGCGAGGCCCCCCGGCGTCAGGTAGGCCGGATTCCAGGCGTAGCAGTGGTCGGCCGGATTCACGTTCGCCGCAGTCGCGCAGGGGCCGAACGAATCGTTGGTGAAGGGCGTCGGGAAGTAGATCTGCGGGTTGTTGTACAGACCAACCTTGGTCGTCTCGTACGCCAGCGTGTTGAAGAGGTTCCGGTCGTATGATCGGCCATAGCCGCCGAAGACCACGTACTGCTGATCCGCCTTGATGTCATACGCGAATCCCAGGCGCGGCGCGATGTCATCGGTTGGTGAGTGCCGATTTGAGCCGTTGCTGATGTAGTCATTGATGTTGATCCCCGGGTCTCCCGGGAATGACTTGGCGAGCAGCTGCGCATAGGTCACGTTGGGGCTGTAACCCGGCAGCGCCCCGGGTGAATTCAGCGCGCTGACCACAGCCGCCGGGGTCACATAGTTCTGCCACAGGGGCACCTTCTCGTAGTCCCAGCGGGCTCCGAGATTCAGCGTGAGGTGGCGGTTGACCGTCCAGTCGTCCTGCAAGTACAGGCCGATCTGGTCATCCTTCGACTCGACGCTCGGGGCACCGGACCCGGGGAAGCTCACCGGGAATTCCACCGCGTACGGGTTCGGGTAGACGCCGGCGCTCGAGACCCCCTCGTCGTAGACCGCGTCGGCGAGGCTTAGCGTGCCGGCCGTATCGACGAGGTCGACGGACTGGAAGCGCGCGCCCATCTTGATCGTGTGGTCGGTGAAGTTCGTGAAGGTCAGATCATCCTGAAGCCCGGTGCCCGACTGCGCGTACCGGTATCCCACGCCCGCCCCGGGGCCGCCGACGTTAATGAGGGTATCGACAACCGTGACGTTGCCCGCAACCGGGTAGTAGTTGTATTGGAACTCCGGGCTGGGCTGGGCGTTGCTGTTCGAGGTGGTGTTCTGCTGCGTGACCCGCAGCTCATTCAGGACCTTCTCCCAGCTATGCGTCCAGAGGAGCATGTACCGGTTGTCGTCGTTCTCGTAGTGGGTCGCGGCCGTGGCCGCCGTCTGGCCGGCCGCTCCGACCAGCTGCCTCTCGTCGCGGATCTTGGCGGTAAGCTCAATGCGGTCGGCGTCCGTGGGCTCGTAGTCCAGCTTGGCGAAGCCCAGATCCTCGGTGAACGGGTTGGTGGTGGGCCCGAACTGCGAGGAGACGCTGGCCGGCAAAAGCGCGTCCGCGGTGGCCGGGGCGACGCCACCACCCGGAAACACCACGTTCTGCTCCGCGAGGGTCTTGCGCTCGAACGTGACGAAGAAATGCAGCACGTCCTCGATGATCGGGCCGCCCTCGGCGGCGCCGAACTCCCAGCTGCGTGCCGACTCTTTCGGCTGGCCCGCAGCCAGCTCGGCGGGCGTGGCCGCGCGCAGGTTCTGGTCGGTGAAGGTGAGGAAGGACTCGCCTTCGAACTGATTGGTGCCGGAGCGCGTCTGGGCCACGATGATGGCGCTCGCCGCGTCGCCATATTCCGCCTTGTAGTTCGACGTGATGACCTTGTACTCGTCGATCGCGAGCTGCGGGAAGGGATTGCCGGGGTCGCCGGCCTGACCGGGTCCCTCCTGTCCGGTGATACCGCCGAACACGTAGTCCTTCTGGCTCACACCATCGATGTAGACGTTGATGTTGCTGTAGAGCTGCGCGCCACCGCGCAGGTTCGTGTTGCCCTGGCTGTCGACGGTGAACTGTACGCCCGGTACCTGGTTGGCAAACTCCAGGAAGTTGCGCGTGTACTGGGGCAGCACCTCGATGTCGTGCAGGGAAACGACCTGCCCGACTTCCGAGGTCAGCGCCTCCTGATGGGTGGCATGGGTGCCGGTGATAGTGACCTGCTCCAGGAGGTTCAGTTGGGTCGTCGTGGCCACCTGCAGCGTGACCGGCTGCTCGGTTCCAGCGCCGGCATCGACGGTGTAATCGCCGGGCGGCAACCCCGGGATCACATAGTGTCCGTCACCGCCCGCCGTGCCGTGACGCGTAAATCCGGTCGCCGTGTTGTGAACAGTCACGGTGGCGCCCGGCGCCGCGTAACCCGCAAGAGTCGCGTCGGCCGTCTGTGCCCACAACGTGGTCGGTTGCGCCAGAATAGCCGCCACCGCCGCGGCGATCGCCGTGCGGTAAGCGCTCTGACGCGAGTGTTTGATACGGTGCCGGTCGCCCTCGATGGTCTTCCGATGACCGTCGAACAGGCACGACCCTCTAAAGGCTGACATCCTGTGCCTCCTGTGCGACGTCTTGGGCGTCGTCACCCCAGCCGAAACAACACCGAGCCTACTCCTCCGAAATTTCGTGTCAAGAAGCCGCACCAGGGTTTCTCCTAGTGCAGCATGAGGTCCGGACCGGAGCCGTCGGCCCACTGTTAGGTTAGTTGAGCCACCAACGTGACCGCCGGGCGCGCGCCTGCGCACCTGGATCGTGAGCACGGCCGTTGGGGTGGATTGATACCAACATCCTGGTCTACGCTCATCGTCGCGCCGAGTGGCACGGGCCGCGGCGGTGTGCGTGCGTGAACGTGCCTGGGAGTATGGGAATGAGAATGTTTTGCTTGAAGCGGCTGAAGTATTTCCCGCCACTGCTCACCGCCCTGGTCGCGTCCGTTTCCCTGGGCGCGCCGTTCACGATGGACGAAGCCCTCCACTACCCTTATGTGAGCGAGCTCGCGGCGGCTGCAGATGGCGATGCGATCGCATGGGTACGGAACATCTCCGGAGTCCGCAACGTCTGGGTCGCCCGTGGCCCTGACTTCACGCCGCGGCAGATGACCCAGTACACCGAGGACGATGGCCAGGAGATCACTCACCTGACCTTCTCTCCCGACGGTGCGCGCCTGATCTATGTGCGTGGTGGTGATCACGACGCGAACTGGCCTGCGGAGGGCAACCTTGCGCCCGACCCGGCTTCATCGCCCGAGCAACCGCTGGTGACGATCTGGAGCGTCTCCGCTACGGGCGGCGCGCCGACAAAGATCGCAGAGGGCGATGCGCCGGCGATCTCCGTGCGGGGTCAGCTCGCTTACATCAAGGAACACCAGGTATGGACCGCGCCCCTCGACGCAAAGGGCAAGCCTGAGCGATTGTTCTTCGATCGGGGCAAGGATGACGATCTGCAATGGTCGCCCGACGGCGCTCTTCTGGCATTCGTCTCCGATCGCGCGGATCATTCCTTCGTCGGCGTGTTCTCCTCCAAGGACGGCCCGCTCCTCTATCTCGCGCCGTCCACCGGTAAGGATTCATCGCCCCGCTGGTCACCGGACAGCGCACGTCTCGCGTTTGTACGGCGTCAAGGCGACGGCGGCCCACCCAGGCCGCTGCTCACCCGCACACCGGACCCCTGGTCGATCTGGGTCGCCAACGCCGCGGACGGCTCGGGCCGTGCCGTGTGGCAAAGCCCCGACACGCTCGCCGGCTCCTACCCCGACGTTGAAGGGAACGCCAACCTGCACTGGGCGGCCGGGGCGCGACTGGTATTTCTTGCCTATCTCGATGACTGGCCCCACCTCTACTCGGTTGCGGCCGCAGGCGGTGCGCCACCACTGTTGCTGACGCCGGGCGCCTTCATGGTTGAGCACGTCGCCGAAAGCCGCGATGGCCGATTCATGATCTATGACGCAAATACCGGCAGCACACCGGACGATGGCGACCGCCGTCACCTGTTTCGCGTAGCGGTGGATCACGCCGGCTCTCTCGCCCTCACATCCGGGACGACACTCGAATGGACGCCGGTGAGTGCGGCAGCGACCCGCGTCGCGTTCGTCACAGCGGGCGCCCGGGAGCCGCCGGCCGTCGGCATGGTCGCCCTCGATGGGCGAGAGCGCTCGACGCTCGCCGCCGGCGCATTGCCCGCGGATTTCCCCGTTGCAAAGCTGCTGGTACCGAAAGCGGTGGCATTCAGTGCCGCGGACGGAACGCGCGTGCACGGGCAGTTGTTCGACTCCACCGCCACCGGAACGTCACGAGGACACTCCTCGCGTCCGGGAATCATCTTCGTGCACGGTGGTCCCCCGCGCCAGATGCTGCTCGGCTGGCACTACATGGATTACTACAGCAACGCCTACGCCGTGAACCAGTACCTCGCGACCCACGGCTACATCGTGCTCTCGGTCAACTATCGACTCGGTATCGGTTACGGAAGAGCGTTTCATCAGCCGGAGCACGCCGGCCCCCGCGGCGCAGCCGAGTACCAGGACGTGCTCGCCGCCGGACGATTTCTGCAGGGACTGCCGCAGATCGATGCGAGCCGCATTGGTATCTGGGGCGGATCCTACGGGGGTTACCTGACGGCGCTGGCTCTGGCGCGCGATTCAGAAGTCTTCAAGGCGGGAGTCGACCTGCATGGGGTCCACGATTTCACGCGGACCCGCAGGTTGCCCGAGGCGCCCCCCACGCGCTACGAGAAAGGTGACCTCGAGGAAGCCACCGCCGTCGCCTGGCAAGCATCGCCTGATGCCAGCGTCGACGGCTGGAAGTCGCCGGTGCTTCTCATCCAGGGCGATGACGACCGCAACGTGTCCTTTCAGCAGACCGTGGATCTCGCGCGCCGACTCGAGGCAAGACACGTCCCTTACGAGGAGCTGGTGCTGCCGAACGAGATCCACGGATTCCTGCGTCACTCTTCGTGGTTAAGAGCCGACACTGCCACTGCGGATTTCTTTGCGCGCACTTTCGGTGTTGCCGAGAATTGAGGCGGGTTGCGGCCCCAGCGCGCCCTGCTCACGCGAAGCACGGACCGATCTCGCGCACCTCCATCGTGGCCCACTGCGCCGCCGGGCACTGCTGCGCGAGCTCGAGCGCCTCGGCGCGCGTGCGGCAATCGATGAGGAAGTAGCCGCCGATCAGCTCCTTCGATTCCGTGAACGGCCCGTCGGTCGCGCGGCTCGTACCGCCGCGCACCGCGACACGCGTCGCCTCGGTCTTCAGCGAGTTGACTCCGACGAGGAGCTCGCGGGCCTTGAGCTGCTCGCTCCACGCCGCCATGCGCTCGAACAGCACTTGCCCCTCCGCGGGTGTGCGCTTGGCGCGGTCACCCTGCGGTTCGACGACCAGCAGCATGTACGTCATGAGCCTCTCCGTCAGGAAGTTGCGTCAGTGCCTGCGTGCGCGCACGCCGCAGCGCGGTCGAGCAGCAGGCGCTTCTCGCGCGCATTGCGCGTGAGCGCGGCGGCGCGCTCGAACTCCCCGCGCGCCTCCTGGTAGCGGCCGAGCCTTGTCAGCAGGTCGCCGCGCACGCTCGGCAGCAGATGATACGACCGCAGCGCGCCCTGCGCCTCGAGCTCTTCGGTGATCACAAGCCCCGCGGCAGGACCGTAGGCCATGGCCACCGCCACGGCGCGATTCAGCTCGACCACGGGTGAGGGCGCGACCCGCGCCAGCCCGTCGTAGAGCGCGGTGATCAACACCCAATCCGTGTCCTCGGCGCTCACCGCCCGCGCGTGGCTCGCGGCAATCGCCGCCTGCAGCAGGTACGGCCCGCGCGACCGCGCGCACGCCTCACCGCGCGCGAGCGCGTGCAGTCCGCGATGAATCAGGATGCGGTCCCACTGTGCGCGGTTCTGGTCCGCAAGCAGCACCGGTTCCCCGCCCGGGCCGGTGCGCGCGCGCAGCCGCGAAGCCTGGATCTCCATGAGCGCCACCAGGCCGTGGACCTCGGCCTCCGCGGGCGCAAGCTCAGCGAGGATGCGGCCGATGCGCAGCGCCTCCTCGCACAGCGCCGGACGCATCCAGTCCTCGCCGGCGGTCGCCGAGTAGCCTTCGTTGAAGATGAGGTAGATGACTTCCAGCACCGAGGCGAGGCGCGTGGCGAGCTCCTCGCGGCGCGGAATCTCGAAGGGCACGTGCGCGTCAGCCAGCGTGCGCTTGGCGCGTACGATGCGCTGCGCGATGGTGGGCTCGGGCACGAGGAAAGCGCGCGCGATCTCCTCGGTCGTCAGTCCGCCGAGCAGACGCAGGGTGAGGGCGCTGCGCGCTTCGCGCGACAGCACCGGGTGGCAGGCGATGAAGATGAGCCGCAACAGATCGTCGCCAATCTCGTCGCCGGCACGGGCCTCGAGCTCCCCGGCGCTGAGCCGCTGGTCCATCTCAAGCTCGGCGCCCAGCGCAGCGTGCTTGCGCGCCCGCATGCGCACGTGGCGCGCCTGGTCGATCGCGCGGTTCTTGGCGGTTGCCGTCAGCCAGGCGCCCGGATTGTCGGGAATACCCGCAGCCGGCCACTGCTCGAGCGCCGCCACCAGTGCATCCTGCGCCAGCTCCTCCGCCAGCCCCACGTCGCGTGTGAAGCGCGCCAGGCCTGCGATCAGGCGCGCGGACTCGATGCGCCAGACCGCATCGATCGCGCCGCGAGCGTCGGGGACACGACCCGCGTCCGGGGTCTGTCGGGCATCCCGCTCGTAAGGAGCATCCGTGGCCGTCATGGCCACGGATGACACCATCGGAAGTTGCACCGCGCAAGCCAAGAGCACTCACGCCGTCTCGCGGGCCTCACCGGCCACCGCATGCTGGGGCTGCGCGCACTTGTCGGGCCGCGGCACTCAGTTCTTCGCCGCTTGCTGACCGCGCTGGCGCGCCTCCTGCGCGCAGAGCTCGGTGAAACTCAAGCCGAAGTCCTCGGTCTCGAACACTCTGCGGATCTCGACCTCCGCCTCGCGCTTCTGGAACGGCGAGCGCCGGATCCACTCCACGGCTTCCTCGATCGACTTCACCTGCCAGAGCCAGAAGCCGCCGACCAGCTCCTTGGTCTCGGTGAAGGGACCGTCGATCACGGTGCTGCGGCCGCCGTCAAATCTGACCCGAACGCCCTTGGAGCTCCCGTGCAGTCCCTCGGCCGCCAGCAGCACGCCCGCTTTCAGCAGCTCTTCGTTGAACCTGCCCATTTCGGCCAGCATCTCCGGATCGGGCAGGACGCCGGATTCACTCCGCTCGTTCGCCTTCACGATCACCATGACTCGCATATCGTTCTCCTCCGGCAAACCAAAGGGGCGTCCTCGCCGTGTGCAAACCTACGACGAGCGACCGGAGCCGATCTCGACACGAAGTCGACCACCGCAGCGATTTGTCTCAGCGATCCAGCGACGGGTAGTGCCGGAACAGATCCTCGTTGTTGAACGGCACTCGCCGCCCCGAGGCGACATAGCGCGCGATCCGCGGCCGCGAGAACACTGCATCGTGCAGTGCCGCGAGGCGCGGCCGCTTGCGCAAGGCGCGTGCAGTCGCGCGCGGGAACCCGTAGCGCAGTCCCGCGATCACCTGTGCCATCGAGAGATCTGCGTAGCTGCGCCGCCCGCCGACCATCCACGGAGCGTGGCCCGGATTGAGCTCGATGACGCGCTCGAAGTAGCTCAGGAACTTCGGCACGCGCACCGCGAGAAAGTCCTTGGTGCGCAGCCGGGCGGCCGCCTTCTGCTCTTCATACGCGTAGCCGTCCCCCAGGGGGTGATGGGTGCTGAAAACCTCCTGGTAGAGATCGAGGATCGTGAGCTGCAGCTGATGGGTCCAGAGCCGCCCCGCCGCATCGCCCGGGGCGAGCCTGAGTGCGTCGCCGAGGAACAGGAGGATGTTCGCCGTCTGGGCGATGAGCTGCCGCCCGGCCTTGAGGATCGGCACCGCGAACGGCGGGCGCGAGACGCCGCGCGCGGCGAGAGCCTCGAGGATCGCCGGCACGCCGCCGCCCTTTGAATCCGGCACGAGGGCGGCGTCGCGATACTCGGCCCCACCCTCTTCCAGCGCCAGGCGGACGAATTCACCGCGGCCCTGGATTCCGGGCCAGTAGTAGAGCTCGTAGGCCCTGCGGTGACCGTGTGCCTCAGCGATGGCCGAGCGCCCAGACATAGGCCGCCACTGCCGACAGCTGCTC
>Ga0209274_10000650_pt1 | contig 19494 bp, 11 predicted proteins | sample HubBroMetageREF1_FD_188343 | JGI IMG/M metagenome (GOLD analysis project Ga0209274, IMG submission 188343) | Reference soil microbial communities from the Hubbard Brook experimental Forest, New Hampshire, USA - Hubbard Brook CCASE Soil... | ecosystem: Environmental > Terrestrial > Soil >...
ATTGGGGTCTGCCAGCTTTGAAGTGAACTGGGCCGGCTGTGCCGGCTGGATCTGCTGAACGAGGAACGAGTCCTGCCCGAACTTCCGAAGGCCCTCCTTCATGGCGCCTTCGTAAGTACCATAGACATCCACGATTTCGTCTGCATGGACCAACACGTACTTGCCCTGATCCGCGGCAAGCTCCAGAAGTTTTTTCGTGTATAGAGCAAATTCTTTTTCCAGTGCCATACCGCTTGCTCCCGGGTCGTGCCCATACTCTATGATGACGCGTTCCCCGGATTATGACGAAATTGGCAACACGGCGTTGCCGGATTCGCCAAACATTTCGGGAACCCGCCAGACCAACTTGGCCCGGAGCACATCCGTCAGTACCAACTGTTTCTGAGCCAACAGAAGCGCGCATCCCTGTCCACCTACATCCAGGTCGTCGCAGGACTTCGGTTTTTCTACACCCACAAGCTGCACCGGCAGATCGCCATCGAACGCATCCCCTTGCCCAGGTACGAGAAAAGTTACCGATTAGCTTGAGCCAGCAGGAAGTCAAAACGGTACTGGAGGCGCCTTCCAACGCTTTGATCTGACAAGACCGGTTTTGAGTCACGCATCTCGCGAGGGCACGCGCCACTGAAAACAAAGGGCCAACGCCGATCGAGCCCGGAACGCCGGCCCTCCGCCGTGCTATCCTCACATCGTATAGAAAGGGCCTCCCGCATCCCCTAAGAGCGACCTGGCGGACCGCCTGCCTGTTCATTGACAACCGAATTTTCACCCCTCCCAGCATGGCCACCCGGATTCCCCCATATTCTCCCATTGTTCGCCTACAACTCCAGGAGATTACCCAAAGAGGCCCCACCTCCCCATCACCACCCGAAGCCGTTCATACGAAATAGTCAACTCATTGATTACAAAGACACAATTGGCTTCGTCCGGTCGGTTTTACACTCACTCTCCGCCGCCCGACGATGCACAATGCCGCACAATGCTGCACAATTCTGCACAAATTCGCCTGATGCTTTTGTACTTTGCGGCGTCCACCTGCGGGCGGTAAAGCCTACCAGGCCGCCGCAGGCTGCGAACCTGGCTGCGAGCCTGCGCCACACAACACGGCCCGATGTTTCCGCGTATGCTGGAGTAGCTGTCGATCCCGGCGCGCGCCGTTCGACCTACCGATGGAGACGAACACCCGAATGAGATACCTATTACTGACTTATCTGGACGAAAAAGGCTGGCTCGGCCTGACCGAGGCCCAACGGCAACAGATGATGGCGCACGTTCCGTCCTACCTGGAACAGCTCATCGCGAATGGGAATTTTTTGGGTGGCTCCCCGCTGCATCCCACGTCCGCCGCGGCCACCGTCCGCGTGTGCGACGGCAAATCGGTGGTAACCGATGGCCCGTTTGCCGAGACGCGGGAGCAAGTCGGCGGCTACACCTTAATCGAGGCCAAAGATCGCGATGAGGCGATCGACATCGCTGCCGGTTTCCTGGGGACACACGGTCCGGCGATCATTGAAGTCCGGGCGATAGCGGAGATGGAGGGGCTGCCCACGCATTAGGATATTCTGGTTACTTGTCGATTTTGCGCGGCCTCGTTCGACGTATAGGTAGAATCGAAAAGAGTAAAACTCTATGAACGCTATCACGTTTCTGCGCGACCTGAAATTCGCGTTCCGCTCGCTGGCCCGCAGCAAAGGGCTTACGGCTACCGTGGTGCTCACGCTGGCGCTGGGCATCGGCGCCAACTCCGCCATGTTCAGCGTGGTGCGCGGCGTGCTCCTACGTCCGCTGGCCAACCGCGACGAGAGCCGTTTGATCTACATCCGGCAGAGCGCCCGCGGCATCGGCGCCGAAGACGTGGCCTTCTCCGTTCCGGAACTTCAGGATCTGCGGGAGCGCGTAAAATCGCTGAGCGCCCTCGGCGACTTTTCCACCATCGGTTTCACCATGGTCGGCCTCGGCCAGCCCCGCGAGGTCCGGGCGGGCGTGGTCGGCGGATCGTACTTTTCCGTGATGGGACTGCATCCGGTGCTGGGCCGCCTGCTAGGTCCGCATGACGACGGGCCGAGCGCCGCGGGCGCGGCGGTGCTAACTTACCGCTTCTGGACAACGGGGCTCAAAAGCGACCCCACGGTTCTCGGCAAGACCATCAGGCTGGGAGAACGCTCGGCAACCATCGTGGGGGTGCTGCAGCCCTCGGTGCCGTACCCGGCGGAAACCGAACTGTTCGCCAACGTGGTCACCAGCCCGCACCATCTGTCGGCCACCATGGTCACCGGACGGGTTCACCGCATGACGGAGCTGTTCGCACGGCTTGCGCCGGGCGCCACGGTGGAATCCGCGCGCGCTGAACTGCGGGCCGTCCATGGCGCGATGCTGAAAGAACATCCCGAAGACTATCCGGTAAATGCGGACTTCCGTATCGATGCCGTGCTACTGCGCGAACAGATCGCCTCGCGCGCCAAGACTGTGCTGCTGGTGCTGTTCGCGGCGGCGGGCCTGGTCTTTGTGATCGCCTGCTCGAATGTAGCGAACTTGATTCTGGCGCGGACGGTTCGCCGCGAAGGCGAGTTGTCGGTACGCGCGGCGCTGGGGGCAAGCACCGGCGCGCTACGCCGCACATTGCTGGCGGAAACGGTTCTGCTGGGCGGCGCGGGCGCGGCCGTCGGGGTTCTGAGCGCCCGGCCCATGGCAGCCGTCCTGGCGCGCTACGCCTCCCGCTTTTCGGTCCGCGCGCTGGATCTGACGGTGGATTCCAGCATGCTCTGGGTGGGTGCGGCACTGGCGGTAGTCGCGGCGCTGCTGTTGGCGTTTGTCCCGCGCCTTCCTTCGCCGGGCGCGCCGCGCGGACTTGGTATGGCGAGCGGCGGCCTGCGCATTACGGGCGGAGCCAACCGGCGGCTGCGAATTTTCGCCATCACCCAGATTGCCGCGTGTTTTGTGCTGCTGGCCGGCGCCGGCATGCTGCTCAAGACCCTGCTGGCACTACAGGCCGTCGAGACCGGATTCGACACACGCCATGTGCTGGCGTTGAATGCGCCCGCGAACGCCTACGGAAAGACGCCCGATCAAGTCGTAGGCTTCTACAAGGAGGCCATACGCCGCATCACGGACCTTCCGGGCGTGGATCGCGTGGCGATGGGCGTGGTGGTTCCGTGGCGGGATGCGGGCAACTTCGGCTTCGGACTCCAATTCTCGGTGGAAGGCCGCGTGCGCGCGCCGGGGGAAGAAGATCCGCGCGGGCGGCTGCGGACCGTCTCGCCGGGATTCTTCGCGGCGCTGGGCGTACCCATCGTCGCCGGACGCGATTTCAACGATGCGGATCGGCGGAACGGCGAGCCCGTGGTCATCGTGAGCCAGAGCTTGGCGCAGCGCGTGTTTCCGAACCAGGACGCCGTCAACCATCACTTTATGTGGACCGATCCAGTGATGAAGTTCGCCAACATTAGCACGGAGCCGCGGCGCATCGTGGGCGTGGTTGCGGATGTCGACGACGAGAATGTGGTGCCGGGTCCGGCGCTGACCGTATATCACCCCTTTGAGCAAGTGGAGATTTGGGGCGGCCGCCTGTTCATTCACGCGCACGGGGATCTGTACGGACTGGTGACCCCGGTGACGCGCATTATCCGCCGGATGTCCCCGGATCAGGTAGTGGAGCGCGCGGCTACGCTCGAAGACATCCGCGCCGAAGTGCTTACGCCCGATCGGCTGAACACGCTGGTGTTCGGAGGCTTCGCGGCGGTCGCGCTGGCGATCGCGGTGGTCGGCGTAGCGGGCGTGCTGGCATTCTCGGTGAGCCAGCGAACGCGCGAGTTCGGCATCCGGCTGGCGGTCGGGGCGGAACCAAGGCACTTGGTCACGGGCGTAATCGCGCAAGGCGCTGCGATAGCGGCGGTGGGCGTCTTCGCGGGCGCCGCGTGCGGGTTCGCGCTGGCGAAACTTGCGGGCAGCTACTTCGAGGCGGTGCGGACGCCGGGGGCGATGGTCGTGGTGGGATCGGCGGCCGTGCTGTTAGCCGCTGCGGTGGTGGCCTCGGTGCTGCCGGCGTTGCGCGCCGCGCGGGTGGATGTGATGCAGGCGCTGCGCTCCGACTAACCTCTGTGGGCGGACCCCCTGGTCGGGGTGCTCTCTGGGCCGGGTCCCCCTGGACCCGCTCTTTCGATTGGGGTCCGCTCCACAATTGCGACCTAGACTTAGATCGATAGCGGCACCAGCGCCACCAGTTCGGTCCCGCCGCCTGGGCGCGAACGGATGGACAGCGATCCTTTTGCGCCGCGCAGGCGTTCCCGCATGGCGAGAAGGCCTAAGCCGGATGCAGAGTCGACGGCTGTGGGATCGAAGCCGGCGCCGTCGTCGCGGACGGTCAGCCGGGTGCCCTTGGCGGTCCGGCTCAAAGTCACTTGAACGCGACTCGCGCGCGCGTGCCTGGCAACGTTGGAGAGGGCCTCCTCAGCGGTGCGATACAAAGCGGAGGCGGCGTGCACGGGGAGGCGGGCGGAGATTCCCCTGTGAGTGTAATTGACCGGAACGCCATGCTTACGGGTGAACTCCGCGCAGTAGTCGCGCAGGGCCACGGCTAAACCAAGGTGGTCCAACATGGCCGGATACAAAGCGGCGCCGAGGTGGCGGAGGTCGCTACCCAGACCGGCGATACACTCCTGAAGCGCATGCAATGGTTCCACAGCGGCCACGCTGGCGGACATGTGCGCCACATGCAGGCTCATGGACGCCAGCCGCTGGCTAAGGTTGTGGTTCAGTTCCCCAGCCACCCGCCGGCGTTCCTCTTCCTGCCCGCGCAGAAGCCGGGCCGCCAGAACCGCCAACTCGTCGCGGTCGCGCACCAGGTCCGCCTGCTTTGCCAACAGGGTGTTCTCCGCCAGCTTCTGATGCGCAATGTCTCGCGAATTCAAAACGATACCGCCCCACGGATGGGAGAGCAGGTTACTGGCGACGCTCTCCAACATGCGCCAGGAGCCGTCTTTGCCGCGGAAACGGTATTCGCAGGGGTGTTTGAGATGCGGGTAGCGCAAGCATTCGCGCAGGAGCTTGCGCACCGCGTCCGCGTCGTCCGGGTGTACGAACGCGAAGATCGGATGGCCCACCAGTTCTTCGGGCGGTATTCCAAGGACGCCCTCCGACGCGGGACTTTGGTAGCGAATATTACCGTCGGCCGCCAGCACGGTGGCTATGTGTACCGGGTTCTCCCACAAGGCGCCGAGGTCCGCCTGTGTGCGCCGGAGCTTGGCGGCGAGCAGCACCTGGCTGGTGATTTCGGAATGCGAGACGACGGCATGGGCATTGGGCCGGCGCGCCGGCCGGGCGATCAGCCGGAACCATGCTTTCCGGGAAGGAGCGGGGCATGCGTAATCCAAGGTGAACTGAGGAGTTGCGCCGCGCAATACGCTCTCAATGCCGCTGGCCGCCTCCAAAGCGCATTCCGAGAACGGGCCCCTGGCAGCCCGGCAGACTCGCAGGTAATTGACGCCGACCCCGCAGCGGGCCAGTTCCGCTCCGTTGGCGCGGGCGAACCGGTCCCAAGCCTGGTTGATCAAGGCGATCGCGCCGTCGCGATCCAGCACGCAAATCCGTTCGCGAAGCGAGTCGAAAACGATCCGAACGAGCTCGTCAGGCTCTACCGCGTGACCTAAGTTTAAGGCGTACATTGGGACAAGGTGGGATCAATTGACAGCGTCGCGGGCGAGACGAACCTGGGCCACGAGCCAGTCCGACGAGCACCATAGACAAGCGTTCCCGCCCCGATGCGGACAACACGATCGGGGGACCGCTAGCCCTAATTTTCCGGCCGTCGATACCAGCGCCATTTTCGATTCGCGCAAGCGATGCAGTTCCTTCTCGACGTCTGCCAACGTCACGATTGCGCCGCGCGCCCCGTTATGGCTTTCGTTATGTGTCATCGAAGCCCCTTTATTATTACCATTTTGCGATTTTGGAGGTGGCCCAGCGCAATAGATATAAGGCGGATTTTTCTGTCGTACGAAATTGCTGGATCGTGTAGTTGTTTGTCCTACACGGATGCGACTTCAATCGATGAGGTGGTTATGCAGCGCGTAATACATCAACTCGGCGGTGGTGTTCATATTCATCTTCTCCAGGATGCGGGCGCGATAGGTGCTGACGGTGGTGACGCCTAAGTGGAGTTCCTCGGCGATCTGGCCCACGGTTTTGCCGGTGGCGATCATGCGCAGCACTTCGAACTCCCGGTCCGACAATACTTCGTGAATGGGCCAGACGGTACCCTCTCTCAGGTCGGCAGCCAGATTCTCGGCCAGCGCCGCGCTCACATAGCGGCCACCGGCCAGCACCTTTCGGACCGCCTTGATCAGCTCTTCGGGGGCGGTTTCCTTATTCAGGTAGCCGGAGGCTCCGGCCCGGAGGATGCGTTTGGCGTACTGGTCTTCCGGATGCATGCTTAAGACCAATACGGGAAGCTTGGGTTGCGCCGCCTTGATGTCGCTGAGCACGTCCAGGCCGCTGCGGCCGGGCATGGTGATGTCCAGGATCACCAAATCCCAGTGGCCCTCTTGAATCCGGGCAAGGACTTCGGGGGCATCCTTGGCATCGCCGCAAACGGCGCCCTCCAGTTCGCGCACCAGGATCTCTTGCAACCCGCGGCGCAGGATGGCATGATCGTCGGCGATAAGGACCCGGATCACTAAGTGGCCTTCACCTGCTCAAAATCCCGGACGGGGATGCGGACCCGCACGACGGTGCCGCCACCGGGATCGCCGATAAAGAATTCGCCGCCTAGCAGCAGCGCGCGCTCGCGCATTCCCAGGATGCCGAGCGAGCCGGAGGCGGAGAGTTGTTCCGCACGGATGCCGCGGCCGTTATCGCGCACCTCAAGCGAAAGAAAGCCGTCCTCCTGGGATAAACCGATACTCACTTGAGTGGCCCCGGCGTGCCGAGCGATATTGGTCAGGGTTTCCTGCAAGATGCGAAAGAGCGCGTTGGCGCGCTCGGGTTCGACGGCCAGATTCATTTCGGGCAGGCTGACCTGGCATCGGATTCCGGTGCGCGCCTGAAACTCTTCCGCAGCCCATTCCACGGCGGCTACCAGGCCGAGGTCATCCAGGACACCCGGCCTGAGTTCGGTGGAGATTCCGCGTACGGCATAAATCGTGTCGTCGACAAGCCGCATGATGGAGGCGATTTTGCCTGTCACCGGTTCCCGCCCAGCGACCGCTTTTACGTGCGCCAAGTCGATCTTGATGGCGGTGAGGGACTGTCCCAGTTCGTCGTGGATTTTGCGGGCCAGCTTGGTTCTTTCCTCTTCCCGCACGCTCTGCAGTTGGGCGTTGAGAGCTTGCAACTCCTGGAACGAATGCCGCAGCTCGCGTTCGGCTTTCTTCCGCTCGGTAATGTCCTGCAGGACAACGGCCACCCGATCGACGCCCTCGGGCCCCTCGATGGGAGTGTATGATTTGAACAGATCCCGCCGGCCCATTTTGGAGAACGTAAATTCCGCCTCGACTTTGACGACTCTGCCTTGGAAACACTCATCCAGTTTGTTCTTGGTAAACGCTTCGAAGTCCCGCCCCAAAATTTCAGAGACGAAATGGCCGATGACTTGTTCCCGTTTCAGGCCGTGATAGTCGAGGTACATCTGATTCGCGATCAGGTAGCGGTAATCGCGGTCGACCACCGCGATCATTTCCTGGGAACTTTCGACTGCTTTCTCGTATTCCAACAGCCTGGCTTCGGCTTGCTTGCGCTCGGTGATGTCCTCGACGATGCCCATGCCAAAGGGAGGTGTGGCTGCGGCGTCGGGGCTTCTGGAACTGGTGACCCTTACCCACAGCGACCGGCCGTCTTTACGCCGATAGCGCTTCTCGACCGTGAACTGCGGCAACCGGCAGGCCCACATCTCCGCCATAAGCGCTACATTGGCGGGGCGGTCTTCCTCCCAGGTGAGGTCCATGAAGCTTATAGCCCGAAGCTCCTCTTCGGAGTAACCGACCATTTCCCGATAAGCGCGGTTGGTAGCGAGGAACTTGCTGTCCCGATCCGTTACAGCGATGCCGACTGCCGAGCTATCGAAGACGGCGCGCCAACGTCCTTCGCTGGCCCTGCGGGCTTCCTCCGCGTGTTTCCGCTCGGTAACGTCCTCCAAGACAATGGCTATCCTATCGACGCCCTGGGGACCTTCGATAGGGTAGTACGATCCGAATAGATCCCGCCGCCCCAGGTTGGGGAAGGTAAGTTCCATCTCGCAGGTGACGGCCTTGCCCTGGAAACACTCATCTATGTGGCCTTTGGTAACCCGATCGAACCTCTCTTGTCCCACGAATTCCGAGACCAGATGGCCGACGACCTGTTCCCGCTGCAGGCCGTGATAGTCGAGGAACGCCTGATTTGCAATCAGGTAGCGGTAATCGCGGTCGACAACCACGATCATTTCCTGCAAGCTTTGCACGACTTTCTCGTATTCCCGCAACCTGGCTTCAGCCAGCTTGCGCTCGGTGATGTCCTCGGCGATGCCTATGCTAATGGGGGGCGTGCCTCCGGTGCGAGAGCTTTTCGAAACCGTAATTCTTACCCAAATCAACTGGCCGTTTTTGCGCCGAAGGCGCTTTTCAAGTTGGAACTGCGGCAGCCGGCCGTCCCACAGCTCCGCGACCAGCGCCGCATTCGCCGGGCGGTCTTCCTCCCAGGTAAGATCCATGAAGGATATCGACTTCAGCTCCTCTGCCGAATACCCCACCATTTCCCGATAAGCGCGATTCGTAGCGAGAAACATGCCGTGCGGATCCGCTACCGCGATGCCCACGGCCGAGTTCTCGAAGATGGCGCGCCACCGTCCTTCATTTTCCCCCCGCGCTTCCTCCGCAGCCCGCTGTTCCGCAATGTCGCGGTATATGGCACAGATACCGGGATGCCGACCCAACGAGGACAGGGGCAGACAAGTGATGGCGGCGGGAAAACGGCTGCCATCCTGGCGGCAGCGAAGGCCTTCGGCATCCGCACGCTCGCCGCGCGCCACCGTATCCGCCTGTCTTCGATACTCGTCTTGCGACTCGGCTGGGACGATCAGCTCGGAGAGGCGCCGGCCTAGGGCGGCTGGGGGAGCGTAGCCGAAGAGCCGGGAGAATTCCCTATTGACTCGAATTACGCGATCGTCTTGGGAGGTCACGGCCATGGCTTGCGGCGTCTGTTCGAATAGTTCATCGAGCAGGTCTCTCTCCTTCCGCAGCCGATGCATCCAGTAAGCCAGCACAGCGGCCACGAGCACCAGGCCGACGGCGCCGATCCCCGCAGCGCCTACAAATGAAATGACTCCAGGCGTGGACTTAAATGGGACGGCGGCCCTGGCGGCGGAATGCATCGCGAAAATCGCGGCGCCCATGCGCACACAAGCAGACAAGAAAATGGCCGGAAGCCGCCTGCCCGCGATGCGGGCGTAATGCGGAATTGCGGGACGCGCGCCTTCCAAAATGCCATCGGGAAGTGACGTAAATTGTCTTATTTCCTCGCGGTCCGCGACCCACAGCGCCACCTCGGGGGAGAACGGCGCGTCGAAATAGCATGGACCAGAGGTGAGTGGCGGTGGCGCCTTCGCTGGGTTCAAGCGCCGAATAAGGACGCCGACGGACAGAACTCCCGAACGGTAATCGCCGGAACCGATATTGCCTGGAACAAAAGACGTTATCACTTCGTCCTGACCAAAAGCGGCACTGAAATTAACGAAATCTTTATTAAACTATTCAACTTAGATGTGACAATTATCACAGCTAGCCGCTAAGTCACTAGATAGTATACATCCTGCTGTGGCTGCCAAGTATTTTTATTTGGCGAAAATCGATTCTAGGCGTACTGTAATTAGGCGGCGCCTGGAAGGCGAGAGTTTCGAACTTCTCCGCGTATTTCCAACGCCTGGCCAACCGAGGCATGCCAGCGGAGGCCGGCCGGGTGGGTCCACTTCACGCGTTGCCGTCCATTTTTTGCGGGCGGCTTTCTGGGGGTGGCTTCAGTCTTCGCGCATCGCGTCGCCCGCGATGCCCCGATCACACCGATTTGGTGCAATCTACTTCGCGGCCAGGCAGCCAGAGGTCAGGTGATCTAACCGAACAACACTCGTGCGGCCAGAAGGACGCATTCGATGGATCACGAGATTTTCGGCCCGCTCTCGGCCTTGCGCGCCCTCCAGTCAGTCTTCGCGCATTGCCAGGGTTAGGCACTCTTCGAGAGTATCCAACGCAAAGTCGCATTGGTCGCGGGTGATAATCAGCGCGGGGCAGAGACGCAGCGTGTTGTCGCCGGCGCCCAAGATCAGCAAGCCGCGCTCGAAGGCCAGATCCACCACCCGGTCGCGCAGTTCCGGCGCCTTGGTCTTGGACTGCTGGTCGCGCACCAGCTCGATGCCCAGCATCAAGCCCAGCCCGCGCACGTCGCCCACGATGGGGAAACGCGCCGGCCAATCCCGCAGGCGCGCCATCAGGTGCGCGCCCATGCGCGCGGCGTTGCCGATCAATTCCTGTTCCAGCAACTCGATCGTCACCAGGGCCGCGGCGCAAGCCACCGGATTGCCCCCGAAAGTGGAGGCGTGCGCGCCGGGCGCCCAGCTCATCAGGTCCGCGCGCGCCACAGTGGCTCCCAGCGGCAGCCCGCTGGCGATTCCTTTGGCTACGGTCATGATATCGGGCGTAAGCTGGAAATGCTCGGAAGCCCACATCTTGCCGGTGCGGCCCATGCCGGATTGCACTTCGTCGCAAACCAGCAAGATGCCGTATTTCTCGGTAATGCGGGTCAGTTCATCGAAGAATTTTTGCGGCGGGACGATGTAGCCGCCCTCGCCCTGCACCGGTTCGATGACAATTGCCGCCACGTCGTCGGCCGGCGCGATGGTTTTCAGCAGCGTGTCTTCGATGAACTTGGCGCACTCGACCGCGCAGTTGGCGGGCGTCTGGCCGAACGGGCAGCGATAGCAGTTGGGATAAGGGGCATGCACCACTCCAGGCACCAGCGGTCCGAAGCCGCGGCGCTGCACGCCCTTGCGCGCGGTGAGCGATAGCGCGCCCATGGTGCGGCCGTGGAAAGCTCCCAAAAAGGCGATGAAAGCGTGGCGGCCGGTGGAGTAGCGTGCCAGCTTCATCGCGCCTTCCACGGCTTCCGCGCCGGAGTTGCAGAACGACACGCGCCTCTGCAGGCCGCCCGGCGCCAGCGCGCCGAGCTTCTCCGCCAGATCCACGAAGGCCTCGTAATAGAAATCGGTCCCCGACATATGGATGAGATTGCCGGCCTGCTCGCGGATGGCTTCGACGACGCGCGGATGGCAATGGCCGGTGGCTACAACGGCGATGCCTGCGTTGAAGTCCAGGAAACGGTTGCCGTCCACATCCTCGACGATGGCGCCTTCGCCGCGCTTGGCTACCAGCGGATAGCCGCGCGTGTACGACGGCGACACGCAATGATTATCGCGCGCAATCACCTCTTGCGCGCGGGGCCCGGGCAGAGGCCCGGAGAGATGCGGAAGATCCGTCCGCATCGGCCGGATCGCTTCCAATTCCAGATCGGCGGTGTTGGTCATACGCTACCTCCTTACAACTGAAACTTATTTGGGCCAAGGGGTAAAGGCAGAGGTATGGCGGAGTCTAGTCGGAACCAAACAGACCGGGACGGCAGATGGAGGGACGGGGGAGCACAACCTATTGTATAACGGAAGTGCAGGGTTTGCGCCTTGCCAGCGTGGCGGCGATCCTGGCCTCCGCATATTTGCGGTTTTTCGCCTGGAGTTCCATTAGGCGGAGGCAGCGCGACTGCTCTCTCGACAGCCGGCTCTCATACCTGGACAGCTTCGATAATAAACCGCCGCCTTTGTTCTCGCGCAGGAAGACGCGGGCCATGGCCTGGCCGGGCGCGTCTTTCGGGTAAGCTTCAATGCCCCGCCTCAAGATCTCGTTCTCCAGGTAGAAACAACCGCGGATACGCCACGCCGTATCGGCCAAAAGTGCGAGCACATGTGCTTCGCCGATAGTCTGGGGCTTGTGGTGAGCACGAAGATCTTCCAGCATGTTGGTGTACCCGTCAGGCTCGGTTCGATTGAGCAGCTCGGTAACCATGCCATGTACAGGCGCGTAGCGCGCAGCCATGCCTGGATCGTTCGTCCACGTACTGAAATTGTCTTTCCGGAAATCGTTCATTATTTGGCCTCCCGATTCGATTGTAAGGACCCAGCGCAACACTGGCCACCCTGAGGGGGCGATTCTTGGCTGAAAGTTGCTGAAATGAAAGGGCGACATCTTTTTTTTCATGCGTGTGACCGACCATGGCATACGGCGCCTGGGTTATGAAAAGGCGGTGCGATCCGCAGAGTCGAGCGCTCGGCGTCGCATCCGTGCGGGCCGGGGTCCAAAAGCAAATTGATCGAACCGGCGCCGTGATGGTTCACGGCCGCTGTGAGACACGCACCAGCGGCCAGTAGTGCGGCCCTGCCGCCTGCACCCGGAGGCGGCCCGCGTCAGGTGGGTTGGGCCTTGAGCCGGCGTTCGTGAGGCGATGATGCAGCGTGCGGGCGAAGAGCGCACAGACACCCTGAGGTCAACCTGCAATCAGGCGCCGGCACCCAGGGCACAAGGCGATCCCGCAGTTGGGCGATTGGTGTTATGAAACATAATAGCAGGGGCAATTTCAGGAGGGCGATTACGTTGGGCAGGTCGCCCACCCACTCCGCGATTCGCCCCAATCATATCGGACGAGCGCCGCAGGACCGGTGAGTTGTCGGTCAAAAACAGGATGGATGGGTCGCGCTCCGGAATATCGGCCGGGATCGTTTCCCTCCTGGAGAAACAAGATGGATGAGAGATAAACACGATCGGGGCATGCGGCGGCGCCTTTGGTGTTAGTTTACTGGGGCGTGCGGCGCACGCCGGCACAGGGCTAAAGCCGGTTTAGCCCGTGCCTGGATATATACTGTTACTTTGAGGCGAGACTTTCTCTACGCGTTACGGGGTTTTCGGAGAAATCCCACCTTCACAGCGGTGGCAATCGCCTCGCTGGCTTTGGGAATTGGACTGAATACCGCTATTTTCAACTTAATTAGCGCCGTGCTGCTGCAGGCGCTGCCGGTGCGCGAACCCGCCCGGCTGTTCAGTGTATTTACTTCGGACCGCACTAACCCCGGATTGCTGTATTGCTCGTATCCGAATTACAAGGACTACCGCGACCGCAACACGGTTTTCTCTGGTCTTGCGCTATACACTTACGCGCAGTTAACGCTCACCGGAGAAAGCCAGCCCGAAGATGTCTCCGGACAGATCGTGTCCGGAAACTTCTTCGATGTGCTGGGCGTAAAGCCGGTGCTGGGACGCACGTTCCTTCCAGAGGAAGACCGGTCCCTCGGAGCGCACGCGGTGGTGGTGATCAGTTACGCGTTGTGGACGGGTAAATTCGGCGCCAGCAGGAGCGCGGCCGGCGCAACCATCGGTCTGAACAACCGGCAGTACACGATCGTCGGAGTGGCTCCCAAGGATTTTCATGGTCCCAACGCTCTAGTGAACACGGACCTTTGGGTTCCCCTGACGATGTACCCGCAACTGTATTCCATGGCGGACTGGGTCGATCATCGCAAGGCGTTGTTATTCCCGGTCATCGGCCGGTTGAAGGATGGCGTCAGCCGGCAACAAGCGCAAGACAACATGAAGACGCTGGCCGCACAACTCGCGCGCGAGTACCCGGCGGACAACCAAGGCCGCACGGTCACGCTGCGCCCGATCGCCGATTCCGTCATTCAACCCGATTCGCGCGGCGGTTTCTTGCTGGTGGGAGGAGTGGCACTGGGGGTAAGCGGGTTGGTACTGCTGATTGCCTGCGCCAATGTCGCCAACCTGCTGCTGGTGCGCGCGGCAGGCCGGCGAAAGGAAATGGCCCTCCGCCTGGCGCTGGGTGTGAGCCGCGGGCGGCTGATCGGGCAACTGCTTACCGAGAGCGCGATGCTGTCGATAGCCGGAACTGCGGCAGCCCTGGCGCTGGCGCGTTGGGGGCGCGATCTGCTGTGGAACTTCCGGCCACCCTGGGTTTTGAGCGGCGATGAGGCCCTCCGGTTCGACGGCCGCGTGCTAGGTTTCACGCTGTCGATTGCGGTGGCGGCCACGCTGGTGTTCGGATTGGCGCCGGCCCTGAGTGCGACGCATGCCGAGCTGGCTACCGAATTGAGAGAACGCCGCAGCCCATGGACGCGCGTGGGGCATCGCGTGAATGTGCGCAGCTTACTGGTGATGTTGCAGGTGGCTCTGGCGGTGGTCGCGCTTACGGGCGCCGGCCTGTTCCTCCGCAGCCTGCGAAACGCGCAGGCAGTCGACCCTGGATACGACGCCGCGCACCTGGCCACCATCGCCATAAACGTGAAGCCGCGCGGTTTCACCGAAGCCGAAGGGCGGCAGTTTTACGAGCGGGTGCTGGAGCGCGCCGTAAGCTTGCCGGGAGCCGCCGCCGCGACGCTGGCCCTGAATGCCCCGCTTGTCGCACACCGGGCGCGGAGCATGTCCATCGAAGGGCAGGTGACTGGCGCCGGACCCGCCGTGGTGGCGCCGATGAATCTGGTGGAGCCGGGATACTTTCAGACGTTGCGCATTCCGCTGCTGCGCGGCCGCGCGTTCGCCAGCGGCGATTCGGAGAACGCTCCACGCGTGGCGGTGGTGAATGAAACCATGGCGCGGCGCTTCTGGAACGGGAAAAACCCTATTGGCGCGCGCTTGCGCTTCTTCGGCGAAAGCGCGCCCGCCGAAATCGTGGGCGTTGTCAAGGACAGCACTTACACGAGCCTGGAAGAGACGTCCCGGCTGATGGTTTATCTGTGCCTGCGGCAATACTACGCGCCCGCCGTCACACTGTGGGTGCGCACCACCGGCGAACCGGCGGCGATGCTGGGCGCGGTGCGGCGCGAGGTGCAGAGTCTCGACCGCGATGTGCTGCTGTCGGATCTTCAAACCGCAATGCAAGTGAGCCGCGACTCGCTGTGGGAGCAGCGCTTGGGCGCCATACTATTCACCGCTTTTGGCGCGCTGGCTGGGTTGCTCACCGTGGCCGGCCTTTACGGGGTGATTTCCTACTCGGTGAGACAGCGCACGCGCGAGCTTGGAATCCGCATGGCTTTAGGCGCGCAGCCCCGCGCCGTATTGCGGCAAGTCCTGGCGGAAGGGGCGATTCTGGTGTTCTGGGGATTAATGCTGGGGCTGGTTGCGGCCGTTACGCTTGCAGGCGTACTCGATAGTCTGTTGTTCGGCGTGAGCGCGCGCGATCCGCTCACGCTCGGCGTGGCGATGGTAGTCCTGCTGGTGACGGCGTTGGCAGCTTGTTGGGCGCCCGCGATGCGCGCCACGCGCATCCCTCCGATGGTGGCGCTGCGAGATGAGTGACTATTGAAGGCTGCTTAACCGGCGTCAACCGTTGAGCACCGGAATTTCGCGCCGGTCGATCAGACCCGACACTGCGGCGATGTCGCGATCCAGCGCCCGATCCGCTTCCACAAATGCGCTTACCGCGCGAATGGTCCGGTAGATCGGCCGGGTGCCGGCCCCGAGCCGGCCGCCGCCTTCGCGCAGATCGATGGCCTGTGCGGTCGAGAGCAGCATGATCGCCACGGCGCTGCGCAGCAACCGGGTTACGTCCATGGCGGTGAGCGCCGAGTGCGTTCCGAGGCTGACAATATCCTGGTTGAATTGTTCGGTAGGCAAGGTGTGGATCAAGCTGGGCGCGCACCAGTGGCGGATGGCGGCGACCAGACTGGTGTGCACGATCTGCATCCCCTTGAATCCTTGAGACACGCCCACGTGTGGGCTGAGCGAGGGCGGCAGGCCATTGGAAAAGCGGTCGTCCATCAACAGCGCCATGAGCGAGTGCATCCAATTGGCAAGATTCGCCAGGTCCAGTTTCAGGCCGTCCATGGCGCGCGCGATGTGCCCTCCGTAAAAATTGCCGGTATGATAAACGCAGTCGGCCGCCGGATCGATCAGCGGATTGTCGTTCACCGAATTGGCTTCGCGCTCAATGACCGTGCGGCACTGCTCTAAGGTTTCCTGCATGGGGCCCAGCCCTTGCGGCGCGCAACGCAGCGAGTACGGACTCTGTATGGATTCGTCCGCCGCCGCCACTCCATGGCTGCCGTTGCCTCCATTGGCCCGCCGGTTGGCTTCTTGCACGCGGCCCCGGATTTCGTCCAGCGGGACGGCCAACTTCGAATCGAACAGCAGGGAGTTAAGCATCTCCGCCACCGCAAGTTGACCGGGATGATGCTTCGCCATGTGGATCGCGGGATGATAATAGTCGGGCGACGATCCGAGCGCCTCCACAGCCATCGCCAGCGCGCCCAGCGACAACCGGAACAGGTACGCCGCCTCATCCACTACAATCGCACCGACGCCCGTCATTACCGTGGTGCCATTGAGCAGCGCCAGGCCTTCCTTGGCTTCCAAGTCCAGCCGCGCGATGCCCTCGTTGTGCAAAGCCTCCACGGCCGGCACACGGCACCCTTTGTAGATCGCCTCGCCGCGTCCGGCCATGACGCGCGTGATGTAAGCCGAAGGGCACAAATCGCCGCTGGCGCCGACCGAACCAAAGCGAGGCACGACCGGTGTGATGCGGCGATTCAACAGATCTAATAGGCGTTCGATCACCACCAGGCGTACCGCCGAAAATCCGCGAGCCAATGCGTTGGCACGCAACAGAATGGCGGCCCGCACGGCTTCTTCCGGCAGAGCCTCGCCCACTCCGCACGACAGAAACTCGAGCAGGTTCTGCTGATGATGCGCCAGCTCATCCGATGGGATGACGTAGCGCGCATTCCCGCCGAAACCGGTGTTCACGCCGTAGACCACTTCGCCCGCCGCCAGTTTGCGTTCGAGCGCTTCGCGGCTGCGGCCGATCCGGCGCCGAAATTCTTCGTCGGCGCTGAGCGCAACGATCTGCCCATGCCGCGCTACCGCAATGATTTCATTCAGGGAAAGATAGTTCTCAGAAATACAGACTGCCGCGGTGGGCGTGATCAGTGTGGCCATGGTCGCATCCATACACCACAGTGCGGTGGTGTTCTGGCTACAGTATGGCACTGGAGACGCCACGTGTCAATGCCGTTGGGTGTTACCGTTAACCATCCGGCTGGGCCTGGAGATTTTATGGAACAATCACTGCCGAGCCACGGTTGGTTTCCTCCTTGACCGCCAGGAGGGCGCTGTTGGCGTCTTCAAGGGGAAATACCGTGACCTGCGGACGAATGTTGAGACTCCCGGCAATCTCCAGAAAATCTCGCGCATCCTGTCGAGTCATATTGGCCACACTGCGTATCTGCCGTTCGCCCCAAAGCAGTTTGTCGTAGTCAAAGGCAGGCATCTGGTCGAGGTGAATCGCATTAATGGCCACCACACCCCCTTTGCGCAAACTAGCGAGGGCGCTTACCACCACCTTTCCACTGGGAGCGAAGGTGACCGCACGGTCCAGTTCCACGGGCGGCTTCTCGTCTTCTTTACCGACCCATGCGGCTCCCAGGGATCTAGCCAGGTTTCGATGAGAGTCGCCTCTGCTCGCGACATAAACGTCGCATTTCCAGGATCGCAAAATGGTAATCGCTAAACTTGCGGAGCTACCGAAGCCGAAGAGACCAACTCGCTCACCGGGCTCAACGCCCGCAACACGCAAGCTGCGGAAGCCGATGATGCCGGCGCACAGCAGCGGAGCGGCATGTACGTCATCCAAACCGGCAGGCAACGGGAAGGCGAAGTCCGCGCGCACCAAGGCATACTCGGCGTAGCCTCCATCCACCGTGTATCCCGTAAAGGTAGGATGGTCGCACAGGTTCTCCATTCCGCGATGGCAGTACCAACAATCGCCGTCTACGCCGCCAATCCAGGAAACGCCGGCGCGCGCTCCCAGCGGCAACTGTACGGTGGCGCCCTCGACCACTTCCCCCACGATTTGATGACCGGGAATCAGTTGCGGTTTAAGGGGCGGCAGGTCGCCTTCAACGATGTGCAGGTCGGTCCGGCAAACTCCGCAGGCAACCACTCGTAGCAAGATGCGCCCGGCTTCAAGCTGTGGACGGGGAACATCCTGCAGTTGAAGGAACGATCCGGACGTTGCACGGCCCGGTGCGAAAACGGCAGCTTTCATTCTCCCCATCCTCCCGTTGTGGATGCCACACTACACAGCTTACTAACGTGCGCGGCTCGGTACCGCTGCCGAGGTTTGGCAGTCCGATGCGGAGTGTGCGGGTTGACACTTTATAAACCTTCATACGGCGAGTTGCGTGCATTGTTGGTGGGCGACTTCAAGAATGGCGGGCAGGATTGGCGGCCGAAGGGGAAACCGGGAAAAATGATTTCGCGATTCCCGGACTGGGGCGCGCCGCGGCGTACGGGGTCTATGATCTGGCGCAGAACAGCGGATGGGTCAGCGTCGGAGTGGACCACGATACGGCGTCCTTCGCGAAAGCGCTCGGAGTCCATGCCGAAACTTAGTTTACTCAGCTAAAATTTGTTCAACTCGTCGGCCAGGGCCTTTGGCCCCTTCTTGCGATACAGGTCCATCAAGCGCTGCTCTTCCGGCGACGGCTCTAATATGCCCAGGAGCTGGGCGTTGGCGAGCGATTCGCGATTAGGAATCCAGACTTTGCCATCGGCAAACTCGACTTGGCCGACAAAGCCGGTCATGCCGGCGATGGATAGCGGCGCTCCGCCGTCGTTCGAGAGCCGCGAGAGGCGTAGGGCGGTGTCTTGCAGCACACGGCTGGTGCTGCCGGCCTTCAGGTTGAAGTCGGGCCCCGACGCCGGCACCGAACCGGCCATGTATTGTTTGCCCTGCCGGTCTGTCACGATCCAATCGATCTCTACGGAGCGCACCTGCCGGGAGGAAAGATTGCGCACGTCGATGCGCGGATTGCGCGCCTCGTTGCCCACGATCTCGGCCCATCCCTCTACGGGTTCCACGGGTTCATCCGGGAAGCGCAGGAACGCGAAGCGCGCGTTGCGCTCTCCCACCGCGGCGGAGGCCACTGCCCGCCCGCGCGAAACCTGCACATCCAGGCGCGGGCGCTCGGCCTGACGGTTCAGGCTCTCCAGCATGGCCTGCTTCAAGCCTTCCATGCCGTGTGCCGCCAGGATCGACTTGAAGTACTTGCGGTCGCGCTGGGCTTCCATCTCCCAGGCGGTCATGGTGCGGCGGGAATCCAGGCGGTTCGGGCCGTAGAAGGAATAATCCTGGAAGAGCACGCCATCCAGGTTCACCTGCACCAGCGGACCGCCGCGCATCTGCGCCGGCCGCAACAAGCGCAGGTTGATGCGGACCGGAAAGTTCTGATTGGGCGCCACGTCCAGGCTGGGGACCGAGACGGAAGCCTTGCCGCCGGGCGTCACCTCCTGCGCGGCCACCAGCAGGGTCACACCGCGCACGCGGTTGGGGCTGGAGTTGTGCAGTGTGAGGGATACGTCCAGATCCAGCACGACCGCGCTGCCGCGAGGGCTGACGTGCGATTCGCCCAGATTGGTCGAGATC